>ERZ808259.234-NODE-234-length-30038-cov-59.516659_pt1 | contig 30038 bp, 32 predicted proteins | sample MGYA00521279_ERZ808259 | MGnify/ENA primary metagenome ERZ808259 (study PRJEB31516, sample SAMN03275586) | gut metagenome | biome: mammalia-associated habitat; material: feces | host: Papio cynocephalus | place: Kenya | collected 2012-07-27 ... | reverse complement strand
GCCGTTTCGTATGTTCCGTCCCCACACTTTTACATCCGGAAACAGGATAGTTCGTACGAATCACATAGACTTTCTACATACAAGTAATGATATAGGAATGGTACGCTTTCTTTGATTTTTCTTACCACTTACGGTATAAAAGATAAAAAACAAAAAACATAGCAAAATTTTGGTATATAAATTAAAAGCACTACCTTTGTGTCTGAATATCTACACTGATTAGGACGATAGCGAAATTACGGCAGGGGCTATTGTAATACTCAACGTCTTATCGTTAAATCTATGTAAAAAATATAACATCGATATATCACTATATTACATTAAAAGTTGCGCTCGACACGAATTAGGGTAAATGTTATGAAGAAAATGTTTACAATGATCGCAGCAATGTTGCTGATTTGTTCGATGGTGTCTGCCAAAAAGGCTCCGCTGATGGTAACAACCGGTGATATTTGTTCACTATTGAAAACCAATGCTGCTATGGTGGTGGAGTTTGACTACTCGCATGCTATGTGGGAGCAGGAGGAGACATATAAAGAGTTCTGCGGCGACACATACGAGGAGCGTTTGGAGAACTCGGTTACTGCATTTGTAGGGGCTTTCAATAAGGAAAGTAATGCCCTGAAAGCCACGGCTTCGGGTGATGCTGCATATAAGATGGTAGTTATGGTGGATAATTTGGAACGCAAGCAAGGTATGTCCATGTGGGGAAGAATGTACATTCGAATAATAGGAACTATCAATGTGTATGATACCGCCACCAATCAGTTGATTCTGACAGTGGATGTGAAGAACCATGCAGGAGGAGAGGATTTTGCTCCGTCAGACAGATTGAATAAGTGCTTTGATAGTTTGGCTGTGGAATTTGTAGGATTAGGGAAAAAGTGCAAATGAGAAAATAAAACAAACAATACAGGAGGTTTGTGATTGTCATCTTTTAAGGTTGAAATTATGAAAAAAGTATTACTTTCCATCATTGCATTGTTGTGTTCGATAGTAGCGTTTTCAGAAAACAGACTACAAATAGTGATAGACTACAAAAACGGTATCTACCAAGGATATACGTACGATAAAATCATTGTGGAGGAAAAGGACTTCCTGAAAGACAAGCACCGCTACGAGGGGCGGTTCTATGAGGAGTTTCAGAACAACTACAAGGGAGTGGCATACATGCCTGATGTGGTCAATGAAGACGAACCCGTGCTGAAGATAGAGATACTGCAAGTAACCCGAAAGGGCGATTTGCAAGCCAATGTGATTTATGGGGATCAAACAACCACTATGCAGGCAGAAGGCGGCACATTCGGTACGTTCCTCAACCTGTTCGGGGACGGTATGGAGCATCTCGGAAAGCAAGTAGGCAAATGGATGAAGAAGGCTGCCAGATAAAACAATAAAGACATAATTGGAAATACATAGTGAGACATACTATTGACGAAGTAAGAGACATCCTGTATGGCGGCAAACAACTGACCATAACAGATGCAGAATATCAGACCGTAAACGAGAGTTACACGTTCCTCAAACGCTTTGCAGAGGACAAGGTCATCTATGGTATCAATACCGGCTTCGGACCAATGGCGCAGTGGCGCGTGGACGACCGGTATCTGAAAGACCTGCAATACAACATCATACGCAGCCACTCCACAGGGGCGGGCGAGCCATTGGAAGACCGCTACGTGCGGGCGGCTATGATAGCACGCTTGGGGTCGTTCTTGCAAGGCAAGAGCGGTATCCATACCGAGGCGATAGACTTGCTGACGGCATTTATCAACCGGAGTATCATACCGTTTGTACCCAAGCACGGCAGCGTGGGGGCAAGCGGCGACTTGGTGCAGTTGGCGCATATCGCCCTGTGCCTGATAGGCGAAGGCAAAGTGCATTACAGGGGCGAATGGCGCAAGACAGGCGAGGTGCTGCAGGAATGTGGGCTGGAGCCTATCCATATCCATATACGCGAGGGGCTGAGTGCTACCAACGGGACTTCGGTGATGACGGGGATAGGTATGGTGAACCAGTTGGACGCGGAGAACCTGTTGCGCCTGGCGGTACTGACAAGCGTGTGGATGAATGAGGTGGCATCGTCGTTTGACGACCTGATGGCTGCCCCGCTCAACGAGTACCGCCGCCACGCGGGGCAGATATACATCGCCGAGGAGATGCGCCGTATTGCCGCGGGGAGCAAGTGTTTGCAGAAGCGCGAACACGAACTGTACGACAACGGGCATAGCGGAGAGAAGGTGTTTGAACACAAAGTGCAGGCATACTACAGTCTGCGCTGTACGCCGCAGATATTAGGTCCGATATATGAGACATTGCAAAACAGCCGCCGCGTACTGGAGGAGGAACTGAATGCCGCCAGCGACAACCCGATAGTGGACCCGACCACCGAGAATGTGTATCACGGCGGGAACTTCCACGGGGATTATATCTCATTGGAGGAAGACAAGGTGAAGATAGCCCTGGTGCGCCTGACCATGACGGCGGAGCGGCAACTGAACTACCTGTTCCACGACCGTATCAACGGTATCCTGCCGCCATTCCTCAACAAAGGTGTGCTGGGACTGAACTACGGTATGCAGGCGTGCCAGTTTACCGCTACGAGTACGACGGCGGAGAGCCAGACACTGGCAATGCCCAACTATATACATTCGATACCCAACAACAACGACAACCAGGACATCGTATCGATGGGAACCAATACCGCCGAACTGTGCAAACAGGTGATAGACAACGCTTATCAGGTGATGGCTATCCTGATGATGGCATTGGCGCAGGCGGTGGACTGCTTGGACATAGCGGACAGGTTGGCACCCGCCACCCGTGCGGAGTACGATGCCATCCGCCGTCTTACCCCCACCATTGTGGAAGATACACCGTTCTATGAGGATATAGAAGCAATCATACAATACCTTAGAAACAAAGCATAACCATGGGGACAGAGAAATATGCCTTGGTAACAGGCGGTAGCCGCGGTATAGGTCGTGCTATTGCCGAGCGTCTGGCACGCGACGGATACATAGTGGTTATCAATTACCTGAGCAACACACAGGCAGCCGAAGAGACACTGCAGCATATAGAAGCGGCAGGCGGCAAGGCGGAGTTGCTGCCTTATGACGTATCCGATGCGGAAGCCACACGCTCCGCTTTGCAGAGTTGGGAAGAGAAGCACAAAGATGCTCACTTTGATGTACTTGTAAACAACGCGGGCATTCGGCGTGACAACTTGTTGGTATTCATGGACGACAAGGAGTGGCATGATGTGATGACGACCAATCTGGACAGTTTTTATCACCAGACACACTATGTGTTGCAAGGTATGCTGCGTGCACGCCACGGGCGGATAGTGAATATCTCTTCTATATCGGGTGTATCGGGCTTGGCAGGACAGGTGAACTACTCTGCCGCCAAAGCCGCACTGATAGGTGCCACCAAGGCACTATCCAAAGAAGTGGCAGCACGCAAAGTAACGGTGAATGCCGTGGCTCCCGGGTTCATAGCCACAGACATGACCGCCGATTTGGACGAGGCGGCACTGAAGAAGACCATACCCATGGGACGCTTCGGCACGGCGGAAGAGGTGGCGGCATTGGTCAGTTTCCTGGTAAGCGAAGAGGCAGCATATATCACAGGACAGGTAATCAATATAGCGGGAGGAATAGGATGAGGCGTGTGGTGATAACCGGTATGGGGATATGGTCCTGTATCGGCAAGGGGAAAGAGGAAGTAACCGAAGCACTTCGCGCGGGCAAATCCGGTATCGGTATAGACGAACGCCGTACGGAGTATGGGTTTCGCTCGCCCTTGACAGGTATTGTGGCACGTCCGGAACTGAAAGCACTGCTTCACAGGCGTCTGCGTATGGGCATGAGCGAAGAGGCGGAATACGCCTATATGGCTTCCCGCGAGGCGTTTGAGCAGGCAGGGATAGACGAACAATATCTCTTGGATAATGAAGTAGGTGTCATCTTCGGCAATGACAGCACGGCAGGGGCTACGGTGGAGGTACACGAGACGATGAAGCGCACGGGCGACTCCGCACAAGTGGGTTCGGGACTTATCTTCCAATCGATGAACTCCACCGTAAGTATGAATATGAGTACCATCTTCCATCTGCGCGGGATAAATCTGACCGTATCTGCGGCGTGTGCCAGTGGCAGTCACTCTATCGGTATGGGTTATATGTTTATCCGACAGGGACTGCAGGATATGATACTGGTGGGCGGAGCGCAAGAGGTGAACGAGTTCTCCATGGCGGCTTTTGATGCGCTGGGTACGTTCTCCGTACGCACTGCCGACCCGAGCAAAGCCTCACGCCCTTTCGACAAAGACAGAGACGGATTAGTACCGAGCGGAGGAGCCGCTGCACTGGTACTGGAAGACTACGACCATGCCATAGCACGCGGAGCCGATATTATCGGTGAAGTCATCGGATACGGGTTCAGCAGCAATGGCGGAGCCATCTCACAACCTTCGGCAACAGGCAGCATCGTCGCTATGCAGCGGGCATTGGCGGACGCAGGACTTACTCCGCAGGACATTGATTATGTGAATGCCCACGCCACGTCCACACCGCAAGGCGATGACATGGAGGCGGAAGCACTCACCCGTTTGTTCGGCAACGCAAAAGCGTGGATATCCAGTACCAAGTCCATGACAGGACACGAGTGCTGGATGGCAGGTGCATCCGAGGCAGTCTATAGCCTGCTTATGATGCAGAACGGCTTTGTGGCACCGAACATCAACTTGGAGAACACAGCCGATAGTGCCGCCACACTCCGATTGGCAAAGCAAACAGTATTTACCGAAGTGCATACGGTGCTCAGCAACTCGTTTGGCTTCGGAGGAACCAACTCAGCAATCATACTATGCAACTCTTTGAAGAACTAAGACAGAATTACAGCCATGAGCAGTACTCCGCACGCGATGCGCAGGCACTGGCACATATCTACAGTTGGGGTCCCGTGGTCTTTCAGGTGGCACGTCTGCTACGCAAGTACGGCATACTGCGTCTGCTGAGCGATGCGGGCGGCAACGGACTGACGCAAGCACAGATTGCGCAGCAGACAGGACTGAGCAACTATGCTGCCAAATGCCTGCTGGAAGCCGCACTCACTATGCATGCGGTGCTAATCAATCCCGATACCGACCACTACACACTGGCGAAGACAGGGTGGTTCCTGCTCAATGACGATCTGATAGGTGTGGACATCAACTTCAACCACGATGTCAACTACGAAGGCTGGTTCGTATTGGACAAAGCCTTGGAAGAGGGACGTCCCGCCGGACTAGAGCATTTCGGTAACTGGCACACTATCTACGAGGGCTTGTCCAGTCTGCCTGCGCAGGTACAGCAATCGTGGTTCGGTTTCGACCACTACTACAGCGACCACTCGTTTGATGAAGCGGTGGAGATAATCTTCCGCAATGGCAGAAAGCATATCCTGGACGTAGGTGGCAACACCGGTAAGTTTGCCCGTTTTGTCACTGAGCATCAGCCTGAAGCGGAGGTTACAATATGTGATTTGCCACAGCAGATAGAGATGATGCGCACCCAAACGAAAGGGCATATCGGCGAGGCACGTATCCACGGTTATGGTATGAACCTGCTGAATGAAGATGCTGCTTTCCCTACCACGGAACACTACGATGTGATATGGATGTCGCAGTTCCTGGACTGCTTTGCCGAAGCGGAGATAGTCAGCATACTCAAGCGTGCCGCACGCATAATGGACGACACCAACCGGCTTTATATCATGGAGACGCTATGGGACAGACAGAAATATATGCCTGCCGCATTCTGCCTGACTATGACCTCGCTCTACTTCACGGCACTGGCTAACGGCAACAGCAAGATGTACAACACCGATGATATGACACGCCTGATTCACGAGGCGGGCTTGGATGTAGAGTCCATACACGACCACCTCGGCACAGGCGGACACTCCATACTCATTTGCAAGAAAATATAACAACAGAATATGACCAATACAGAGATTAAAGAAAAAGTAAACGCTTTCCTTGTCGAAGAGTTTGAGATGGAAGCGGATGCATTAACGGAGACCGCCGACCTGCGCCAGGATTTGGGTATTGACAGTCTCGACTTCGTGGACATCATTGCCATCGTCAACCGCACTTTCGGTTTCAAACCGGAAGCCGCGGAAATGAAGCAGGTACGCACATTGGGTGACTTCTACACCTATATCGGGCAGAAAGTGAACGCATAATAACACCCGGGAAAATGCCTAAAGACTGGAGCGGAAAGACCGGTGGTACGCGGCGCATGCAGCAGGGCTTGATAGTGCTGCTCCGTGTGGTACACCTGCCTGTGATATACGGTATCATGGGCGTGGTCATTCTCTTCTATATGCTTTTCCGGCACAGCACCTACATAGCCATCTATCACTATTTCCGCCATATACACGGAGACAATGTATGGCGTGCTTTCCTGCATACTTACATCGACTATTTCCATTTCGGACAGGTGATATTAGACCGCTTTGCAGCATGGGCGGGGCAGGAGTTCCGCTTCACTTTCGACAACGAAGAGCAGTGTATGCAGGTCTTCCGCCAACAGGAAGGGACCATCGTGCTGTTCTCGCACGTAGGCAACTTCGAGATAGCAGGCTACTATTTCCAAACGCACCAAAAGCGTATGAATATCGTGGCATACGGGGGAGACACCGCTACGGTGATGCAAAACCGTGTGAAGCAGTTGGGATTGAACAATATCGCTATCATTGCGCACAGCGATGATATGAGCCATATATTCCAAATCCATACGGCATTGACCAATGGTGAGATTGTCTCTATGGCAGGCGACCGCGGATTAGGCAGCCAGAAGACTGTTTCCTGCCGTGTCCTCGGGCATACCGCCGAACTGCCGCAAGGACCGTTTCGCATTGCCGCTGCAGCAGGCAAAGAAATCATTGTGCTTTTCGTAATGAAAGAGCACAACTACGAATACCGTATCTATCACTTTCCGCTGCACGTGAACGCCCGTCTCAAACGCACGGAACAGGTACAGGACCTGGCACAGCAATATGCCGACTGCCTGACCACTATCGCACAGAAATACCCTACCCAATGGTTTCACTTCTATGAATTTTGGAGACACTGACATACTGACCCTTATCCCGCAACGTCCGCCGTTTGTGCTGGTGGACAGGCTTGTGGAGGCTACTCCGGACGAGGCACTGTCGGTCTGTTCGGTCAGTGGTCAGCACCCGTTGGTGTCCTGCGGCTGTCTGTCCGCTGCCGGACTGATGGAGAACATGGCACAGACGGCTGCCGCACATATAGGTGCCGTCAGCGAGGGAGAAGTGCGTATCGGCTTTATCGGGGCGGTCAGGAATATGCAGATATACTATCGCCCGCAAGCGGGAGAACAGATAACCACGCATATCCGTGTCGTAGAGCGTGTGTTTGACATATCGTTGGTAGAAGCGGAAGTGCGGTGCGGCAAACAGGTATGCGCCCGCTGCGAACTGAAAATAGCCCTGCAATGATTATCCGACTATCCGATCATATCATCTCTCCATTGGGCGAAGGCACGCTTCCCAACTATCAGGCTGTCATAGCCGGTCGGTCGGCATTGCGTCTGCATACCGATATGTTTGCGTCCGTGGAACCGTTTATGGCAAGCCTGTTCCCTGAACGCCCTCATTTCACAGACCTGTGTATCCGCTCCGCCAAGGCGGCTGTCCGTGATGCCGGCATTGATGCCGCCGCCCCCGATGTGGTGCTGATACTCTCCACCACCAAAGGGGACAACCTCGACTTGCTCACACCGGCTCATACCATAGCGCACGCATTGGGCTGCGCCAATCCTCCCGTGGTGGTCAGCAATGCCTGCACCTCCGGAGTATGCGCACAGATTACAGCACAGCGGCTGCTGATGACAAAGCAATACCGGACGGCAATAGTCGTCGGCTGTGATGTACAGACACGGTTTATTGTCAGCGGGTTCCAATCGTTCAAAGCCTTGTCGCAGGACGAGTGCCGACCGTTTGATGCCGCCCGCAAAGGGCTCAACCTGGGTGAAGCCGCTGCCACAATCATACTCCGATATACAGAGCAACCGCCAGCCAACAGTTGGGTGTTGGAAGCAGGCAGTATCCACAATGATGCCAACCATATATCGGGTCCCAGCCGTACGGCAGAGGGCAGTCTCCGCTGCCTGCTTGATGTGAAAGGCAATGCCGATGGCTTGGCGTTTGTCAGTGTACACGGCACGGGAACGCTTTATAACGACGACATGGAGTCCGTGGCTATCCAACGTGCGGGATTGGGCAGTACACCCGTTACGGGACTAAAAGGCTACTACGGGCATACCATGGGCGCAGCAGGCGTATTGGAGACCCTGTTGGGTATGCAAGCCGTAGAACACAACACGATAGTAGGTGTACGCGGGTTCTCCACCCCCGGCACGAAAGAGGCGGTGAATATCTCCGCCCTGCACCGCCCTACGGCTAAACATTCATTTATCAAACTGCTAAGCGGCTTCGGGGGTGTCAATGCCGCTATACGATGGACAAGACAATGAGAATAACAAGCAGCATAACCCTGACTCCGCAAAGCGGCAACCTGACCGACCTGTACAGGAAGTACGCGGGCGATTATCCCAAGTTCTTCAAGATGGACTTGCTCTCCCGTCTCGGATTCGTGGCTACCGAGATGGCTCTGCAGCAGGAGGAAGGTGCAGTGTCATCGGAGGACATACACGAGCACAGAACCGTCATCTTTGCCAACCGCAGCGCGTCCATCAAAAACGACCGCGATTATGAGGCGACGATTCAGCCCGATGACTACTTCCCGTCGCCCGCCCTCTTTGTCTATACATTGCCCAATATCGTTACCGGAGAAATCGCTATCCGCCACAAGTATATGGGCGAGAGCAGTTTTTATATACTTGACGACGAGGCGCAACTGCTGCCTCTTGTCGAAGCCGTTTTCCAAACCACCGACACCACCTCTGCCATCGTAGGCTGGGTGGAATGTCCGAACCAAGATGATTATACAGCAAAAATACAAATAGTATGGAAGAACTGAAAACACAACTCAAAGAACAAATTATTGAGGCACTCAACTTGGAAGGCATGACGCCTGCCGACATCGACGATGCCGCCCCTCTGTTTGGTGAGGGTCTGGGTCTGGACTCCATTGACGCCCTCGAACTGATAGTGCTGATGGAGAAGCAATACGGTATCAAACTGTCCGACCCCAAACAGGGAAAAGAAGTATTCAAGTCGATAGACGTAATGGCGGACTATGTAGCCGCCAAACGCACCAAGTGATGAGAATCGCCATTACGGGTATAGGTATCGTGTCCGCCCTGGGCATTGGCGCGGAGGCTAACAAGCGGGAACTGCTGGCAGGTGTATCGCATCTGCAGGCAGCACATATCCTGCCCACCTCGCACCATGAGTGGCCTATGGGCGAAGTGCCTTATACCAATGCGCAATTGGCTGAGTTGGCAGGGCAATCCACCGACGCTGCCCTGTCCCGCAATGTCCTGTTGGGTCTTATTGCGCTACGCGAAACGTTGGCGGACAGTGGCATTTCCGAAGAAGACCTCGGTTCCATTCCGCTGGTCAACGGCACTACCGTCGGCGGTATGGATATTACCGAGCAGCACTATGCCGAGTGGCGGCACGGGCAATGGGACACCATAGAGCAACTGTATCAGCACGAAGCCGATATGACCTCCGCTATGCTGGCACACTGCTACGGACTGCAAGACTCCCTTACGGTCAGCACCGCCTGCTCTTCTGCGCTCAACGCACTTATCCACGGGGCAGGTATCCTGCGTATCGGTGCTGCCAAACGGGTTGTCGTAGGCGGCACGGAGGCACTGACACGCTTCCACGTGAACGGCTTTGCGGCATTGGGTATTCTCTCACAGCATACCTGCCGTCCTTTCCAAGAGGACAGAGACGGTATCAACCTGGGAGAGGGAGCGGCATACCTGATGTTAGAAGACGCAGACGAAGCAGAAAGGCGCGGGGTGCATATCTATGGCTATCTGGCAGGCTATGCCAACCGCTGCGATGCCTATCACCAGACCGCTTCTTCGCCCGACGGAGACGGGGCGTACGATGCTATGATGCACGCTATAGATATGGCAGGTATTACTCCTTCGAGAATACCATACGTCAACGCCCACGGCACTGCCACACCCAATAACGATGCCAGCGAGTGGCGTGCGATAGAGCGTGTGTTTGGCAACACGATGCCATGCGTAGAGTCCACCAAACCGCTTACGGGGCATACCACCTCCGCCAGCGGAAGCATAGAAGCCGTCTTTACGCTGTTCCGAATGGAGCAACGCCACTATCCGTATGCAGTATGCAACGCCTTCGGCTTTGGCGGCAACGACAGCAGTATCGTGCTTGCACAAGAGCCTGTGGCACTCCCCGAACTGCCGTCTGACCCTGATGTTCAGATTACAGAAACGGTAGAGAGCGACGGCACCTTGGATTACAAACCGTATATCCCCCTTATGCAGGCACGCCGCATGACGCCGATGCTCCGCCAACTGATAGTGGTGGCATCGGAAGCACTGCGGGAAGCCGGTGTCCGGTGTCCCGATGCCATCATTGTAGGTACACAGTGGGGCGGAATGATTCCTACCGTCCACCTGCTGGAGCAACTGACCACGGCAGGCGAACACGACTTTTCGCCCGCGCAGTTTATGAGTTCCACCCATAACGCCGCTGCGGGTACCCTTGCCCGACACTTCGGAGCCAAGGGCTATAACACCACCATTGTCGGTGCGGAGCCGATGGCAAACGCCCAAGCCGATGCCGTATTGCTGCTGGCTACCGGCGAGGCAAAGACCGTACTCTGCTGTGCTTTTGACGAGGTGGACGAACGTTGGCAAAGTCTGTTGGAGCATATCCATTACCCCGCCAAGAACGTGGCGCAAGCCTGTGTGTTGTATGTTTAGATTATTGTGCCTGATATTGATACAGAGCCTCTGCCTGTGTGCCGGACAGATACAGATGAAGTTGGCACTGCGGGCTATGGGAGAGGTATCGTTCTCGTGGGCGTTCATACAGCACCAACTCACCAACTGGTGGTGGCTGGGCTGCGGCATCGGTTTCACGGCGGCAGGAGTGCTGTGGATGTATATCCTGAAACACTACCCCTTCTCCATTGCCTACCCGCTCTCCAGTATCACATACGTGTTCGGTATGATAGCGGCGATGCTCATCTTCCACGAACATATCGTGTGGACGCAATGGTTGGGAATAGTGCTGATAATGGCAGGGTGCTTTTTTGTGGTGCATTGATATTTCAGGGGGTGTTGCAGGGTAGTTTGTCCATTGCCTATCCCTTGCTCATCCCTTGCTTATCCCTTGCTGCAAGACCCGACTTTTACCGAGTGAATACCGAGAGAATGTCGGGCGAAGATGAAAACGAAAAGAGAGATATATGATAGTAGCATTTATATTGTGTACGATTCTGAACCTTGAGGCGGACTTCCGTCAGGTGAAAGAGGTCAGGATGTTGCAGGAACCGCAGGTGAGTACGGGGCACGTGAGTTACAGTGCGCCCGACAGGATGTGCTGGGAGTACCGGTCGCCCGACCCGTACAAATGGGAGTTGGGCAGCCAATCCACCGCGCCGCAGGTGCAGCAGTTGCTGCGGTTTATCGTGAACACGATAGCGGGCGACTATTTGCACGACAGTGCAGAGTTCTCTGTGAAACAAGAGGGGAACGTGTATCTGCTGACACCCAAGAAGCGGGAACTGAAGCAACTGTTCCAGTCGGTACGGATTACGATGCACGAGACGATGAACGTGGCGGAGTACGTGGTGCTGACCGAGAAGAACGGAGACCAGAGTACGATAACGTTCCACAACGTGGAGATACAGGAGGAGTGAGTATGTTGGTAGGAGACTTCTGTCAGGTCATAGCACAGGACGGACTATGCTATACGGTGCGGCTGAATGCTGCGCACCCGATATACAAGGCGCATTTTCCCGATATGCCCGTTACCCCGGGTGCGTGCATAGTGCAAATAGCCGAGGAACTAATGGGGCGGAAGATAGAGCGGATTACGAACCTGAAGTTTATGAAACCCGTGCCGCCTGCGGCGGAGATAACCTACACTTTCACCCCGCGCAAGGAACAAGAATACCAAGTAGTGATAACCGATAAAGAAGATACGTATGCGCGCTTCGTCGTTACATATATGCGCCCTGATACCGACCTATAACAACCGCAGGACGGTGGTGGACGTGGTGCGCCGCACCCGCCGGTATATGCAGGATATTATCGTGGTGGCGGACGGGTGCACGGACGATACGCTGACGCTGCTGCAGGCGTTGGATTTCCCTGTTACGGTGGTGTCGTACGCCCGCAACAGGGGCAAGGGCTATGCCCTCAAACAGGGCTTCAGGAAAGCGTTGGAGATGGGCTTCGAGTATGTGATGACCATTGACGCGGACGGACAGCACTACCCCGAGGATATTCCGCTATTGGTGGAAGAGGCGTTGCTGCACCCCGGACATATCATCATCGGCAGCCGAGGGCTGCGGCAGGAGAATATGCCGCGGCAAAATACGTTTGCCAACCGCTTCTCCAACTTCTGGTTTCGCATACAGACAGGACGGCGGCTGCCTGACACACAGTCGGGCTTCCGCATCTATCCGCTGTACCGTATGCACGGCTGGCAACTGATGACGGCACGCTATGAGTCGGAGTTGGAGTTATTGGTGTTCTCCACGTGGGCAAGGATAGCGACTATTCCCGTGGCTATCCGCGTGTATTATCCGCCCCGTGAAGAAAGGGTGAGCCATTTCCGACCGGCGTACGACTTCACCCGTATCAGCCTGCTCAATAGTCTGCTGTGTGTGGTGGCGTTGGTGTACGGCTTGCCGAGGAGATACGCCCCGTCGCTGTGGTATGTGGGGAAACTGATATTGATATGCTTCCTGCTGATTACACCTTATGCATGGGCGGTGCGGTTGCTTGGGGACAGGCAGCCCGCACTGCGCCGGCACTTCAGGGTGTTCTGTTCGGCAATGGCACGGTATATGTCAAACTCCATTCCCGGGGTGGACTTTCGGGTTACGGGCAAGCAGTTCTGTCCGCAAGACGGCAAGCCCCGTATGTATATAGCCAACCATAATTCGCTGCTCGACATCCTGATTATGCTGGCGGAGCAACCCAATCTGGTGGTACTGGCACAGGACTGGGTGGGAAAAAATCCGCTCTTTGCACCGGTGGTGAAAGCGGCACGCTTCCCGCTGGTGAAAGGAGGGATAGAGAACAGTCTGGAGGTATTGCGCGACAGTGTCCGCCGTGGTGACAGTATCTTGGTGTTCCCCGAAGGCACACGCTCCAAGACAGGACACCTGCTGCCTATGCACAGCGGGGCGATGTATATAGCCGAACAACTGAACCTGCCCGTGGTGCCGGTGTGTATTCACCATAGTTATGATGTGCTGAACAAGGTGGATTTTCTGCTCTATACCACGGGCGATATTACGCTGGAGTACCAGCCGGAGATATCCACCACCGACCCTACCTTCGGCGTTGGCTACAGGCATAGGACAAAGTCCATAGAACACTACTACCGCCATCTGCTGGAGATAAACACGCATACGGCGACCATACTCGGAGCAGGTGCGGGCGGCTTGTTCACGGCAGCACTGCTTGCCAAAGAGGGCTACTCGGTGACAGTATTGGAGCAACTGCCCGTGGCGGGCGGCGGTATGTACAGTTACGAGCGCGATGGCGAGTGGTGGATGACAGGTATCCACGTGGCTTGCGGATTGGGCGAGGGCGGTACCGTAAGGCAGGTGCTGGACACACTGGGTATTCATATGCCTGTGGAGAAATGTCCGCCCGATGTGGCGCATGGTGAGGGCGACATATACTCGCTGCTCTATGGGGGGGCCACGTGCGGCAGGCAGGCGGACAGAGAGCGGATTATCGACCTGTTTAACGAAGGGACATACCGTTTTATCGGTGGTACGCGACCGCTGGTAGATGCGCTGTGCCTGTATATCACGCGCCATGGCGGACGGATACTCTTGGGCGAAAAGGTGACCAAGGTGGAGATACAGGACAAGCACGCCACCTGTGTCTATACTGAGAAACACGAGTATCGGGCGGATGTGGTGGTCAGTTCGCTGCACCCTAAGATGTTGCTCCCGCTGTGTACGGAGCCTGTATTCCGCCCTGCCACGATACATCGCATTGAGCAAACCGAGGAGTCGTACGGGTCGTTCAAGGTGTATATCAAGTTCAAGCCGCAGTCGTTCCGTTACTTGCCGGAGAACCACTTTATCCTTCCCGAGAATATAGCCTTCCTTACCCCGCCCGTAGCGGGACAGGACGAATGGGCGCACACGATGGAAGTGATAGCACCATTAGAGTATAGCGAACTGGCACCGTGGCAGCAAGACCGCAAAGCCGACTATGCGGCGTATGAAGCGTTCAAGCACAGCAAGGCGGAAGCATTGATAGACCGCATTGAGGCTATCTACCCGAACCTACGGGAGCAGACAGACTCCTACTTTACATCGACCTCGCTGACGTTCCGCGAAGACTACCTGACACCCGAAGGAGCGATGTTCGGACTGAACCAACCGTTAGGAATGTACCGCACTCGCGTGGACAACCTGTATCTGACAGGGCAGAACTGCCTGCTGCACGGGCTGTGCGGCACGGTAATGACCTCGCAACTGGTAGCAGAAGAGATATGCCGAAGAAACTCATAACGACATACTGCCTGTTGCTTGTTGCCCTCAGCCTGTCGGCAAAAGTAACGCTTACGCCTTTCTTGGCAGACTCTGCACGGAACACGGGCGTGGCGGTAGTGGTATGCCCGGGCGGCAGTTACAGTTGGCATGACATGAAAACCGAGGGGACAGGTGTGGCGGAATGGCTGCAAAGCGAGGGCATCAATGCCTTTGTACTCAAGTACAGGGTAGCCACCATACCTGCGTACTTCATAGGTTGGCGCGTGCTGGGGATAGGCAACAAGTACCCCGATATGCTGACAGACATCGAATGGGCATTGCGTGAGGTGTATGAACACGCAGATGAGTACCGGATAGATACCGCCAAGATAGGCGTAATGGGCTTTTCGGCGGGCGGACACCTGACGATGATGTCCTATACGCACAACCGTACGCCGTACAGACCGCACTTCCTGTGTCCCATATACCCTGTGGTTACGCTGGCAGACAAGAGCATAGCACACCCGCGCAGCAGGCGTGGTGCATTGGGCGTATGGCGGCAGTGGAACAAGACTATGCAGGACTCGCTGTCGATAGAGCGACATATCCCTGCCGACTGCCCGCCGGTGTTCCTTGTGAATTGTGCGGACGACCCTGTGGTACACTACCGCAATTCCGTGCTGTTGGATTCTGCACTCACCGACCGGCATATCCCGCACCGGTACATTCAATACCAGACAGGAGGGCATGGCTTTGGTGCTTCAGATACAAAAGGAACCGATGAGAGCCGGCAATGGAAAGCGCAGTTCCTCCGTTGGCTGTCGGATATAATATAGATAACATACGCGAATATGGATATAGAATACGCTTCACCGCAAGAGATTGCACGCTATCAAGAGGACTTGCTGCGCAAACAGATTGCCTATCTGGCAGCACACAGTCCCTACTATAAGAGAATGTTTGCCTGCACAGGCATAGCCCCCGAGTCGATACAGACCATAGCAGACCTGCAGCGTCTGCCCTTCACGGAAAAGAAAGACCTGCAACTGTATAACGAGGACTTCCTTTGCGTACCCAAGCAGGACATCATTGACTATATCACCACATCGGGAACACTGGGCGAACCTGTAACCTTCGGCTGCACGGAGCATGACCTGCAACGGTTGGCATACAACGAACACAAGTCCTTTGCCTGTGCAGGAATACGCAAGGTAGACATCGTACAACTGATGACCACCATAGACAAGCGTTTTATGGCAGGCTTGGCATATTGGTTGGGGCTGCGGGACTTGGGAGCGGGAGTCATTCGTGTAGGCAACGGCATACCCGAACTGCAATGGGACACTATCATGCGCATCAGACCCAATGCCATTATGTGCGTGCCGTCTTTTATCCTGCGACTGATAGAATATGCCGAGCAGAACCATATCGACTACCGGCACTCCTCTGTGCGCAAGATTATCGGAATAGGCGAGGGACTGCGCGACCAGCAGTTCCATCTGAACCTGTTAGGACAGAGAATACACGACAAATGGCCAGAGGTGCAACTGTTTGCCACCTACTCTTCCACAGAGATGTCCGCCACATTCTCCGAGTGTGAGTTCGGCTGCGGGGGACACGTACACCCCGAACTGATTATAGTGGAAATTATCGGGGAAGACAATATGCCTGTACCTGACGGGCAGAGCGGGGAGGTGGTAATCACCACACTGGGTGTGGAAGGTATGCCGCTGCTGCGCTTCCGCACGGGAGATATGGCAACCAAGGTGGCGGAACCTTGCCGTTGCGGACGCAACTCCTACCGCCTGACGCCTATCATAGGCAGAAAGAACAATATGATAAAACTCAAGGGTACCACCATCTACCCGCCTGCTATCAACGATGTACTTGACAACACCGACTATGTAGCCAACTACGTAGTGAAGGTCTGCAACTCCGATGCAGGTACCGATGAGGTGATTGTGCAGGTGAGTACCCGCCCCGACCTCAGCGATGAGTTCGTCATCAAAGACTTGAAGGACAAGTTCCGCTCCCGCTTGCGTGTAGCACCCCGGGTGGAAATCCTGCCGTTTGACACCATTCAGCATATCAATTTCCCCGCCAAAGCACGCAAACCTGTCAAGTTTATCGACCTGCGCTGATATGAAACTCATTCTTGCCATCTACGATTATTTCGCGCGGCACCGCCCTGTATTGTGGGGCAGTCTGCTGCTTGTGTGCGTGCTATTGGCAGGGCTGTCCGCCACCATATCGTTCAACGAAGACATATCCGACTTCCTGCCCTTGGACGCACGCAACCAACGGGCTATGCAACTCTACCAGGAGTTCTCCGATGCCGAGCGCATCATGATTGTGTTTGAGGACACTACTGCCAACACCTCCCGCCTGTTGGATGCTGTGGACGACTACCAGACGCGCTACCTGTCTATGGGTGATTCTATGCCGTCCCTCACCACACAAGTGGATATGCAGCAGTATTTGGACGGCATTGATTGGGTGTATCGCAATATCCCGTACTTCCTTACTGCTGATGACTATGCGAGAATGGACAGCCTGTTGGCGCACCCCGACTATATACCGACCCAACTGCAAGCCGACAAGCAGCAGTTGCTCCTGCCGCTGTCCTTCTTTGCGGTCAGCCGCATACAGGCAGACCCTCTCAATCTGTTCAGCCCTGTGCTGCAGCGGCTCAAAGGTTTTATGCCGGTGTCAGACCATTTTACTTCTACCGACGGATATATGATGTCCGCCGACGGACAATTTGCTTTTGCCTATATCACCACTCCCTACGGGGCTTCCGAGACGCAACACAACGCCCTTCTGGTGCAGCAATTGGACGATATAGCGCGTGCCACTATGTCTGCCCATACGGGTATTGACGTCCGTCTGTTGGGTGCACCTGTGATTGCCGTGGGCAATGCACAGCAAATCAAGCGGGACAGCATTATGGCTATCGGGCTGGCACTGCTGCTTATCATACTCTTGCTGCTGTTCACATTCCGCCATCCCAAGGAAATCCTGTACGTACTCCTCACCGTGACATTCGGTATGCTCTTCGGCATTGCCGTTGTCGCCGTGGTGTGTCATAGCGTGTCGCTGATAGTTATCGGCATTGGCACTATCATTATTGGTATTGCTGTCAACTACCCGCTCCATGTGGTGGTACACAGACGCTACACGCAGGACACACGCACCAACCTCAAAGAGGTCGTATCCCCGCTCGTGATAGGCAATATCACCACGGTGGCAGCCTTTCTCACGTTGCTTCCTCTGCGGGCAGTGGCGCTGCGCGACTTGGGTATATTCGCCGCAGCAATGCTTGTCGGCACCATTCTTTTCTCTGTTATCTATCTGCCGCACCTGCTGCCCGCACAGAAGCAGTTTGCGGAGTATCAACGTCCCATCCTTCCCTTCCTGAGCAAATACTCGCTGCACAACAGCCGTCTTGCTATGATAGCCATCGGCATCATCACTCTTGTACTTGTATTCTTCTGCCCGTCTGTGTCTTTCGACTCCAACCTGTCGAATATCAACTATATGACCACGCAACAGCGGAACGACATTGCTTATTTCGCTTCGCTCACCGGTGGCAGCAGCAGTAACCACACGGCATATATCGTATATGAAGGCACCGATTGGTCGGACCTCGCGGCACAGAGCGAGCAACTGCAACCTACTTTGGGCGCATGGCTCGCGGATAGTCTCATTACCGCCTGCCACTCTGCCGTGTCCTATCTGCCTTCTCTGCCCACACAGCAACAGCGGCTGCAACGGTGGCAGCGGTTCTGTACGCAACATAGCGACCAACTGACCGCACAAATCACCGCTGCTTCCTCGCACTTGGGCTTTTCAGCAAATGCTTTTGACGGATTCTTCTCTACGCTGAATACCGCCTATACGCCACGTGATTTCGCTTATTTCCGGTCGTTTGCAGAGTTGTTCTTTCATGGTTACTACCACACATCTGCCACCTCGGGCAGTATGCTCTTGGTGGACAAGTTGTCCGTACCCGTTGCCAATGAGCAGACCGTCCTCAGCCGGCTCAGTACTCATCATACCGCCTTTACCATTGAGCAGGTGAACAGCCAAATCACCTCCTCCCTGTCGGAGAACTTCGACTATATCGGTATTGCCTGCTCCTTGATAGTGTTCATCTTCTTATGGTGCAGTTTCCGCAACCTTTGGTTGGCAGTGGTGGCGTTTGTACCTATGGCAATATCGTGGATATGGATTCTCGGACTTATGCACTTGTTTGGTATTCAGTTCAATATCATCAATATCATTCTTGCCACCTTTGTCTTCGGGCAGGGCGATGACTATACCATCTTCATGGTGGATGGCTTGGAGTATGAGCGCAAAACGGGCAAGGCCATCCTGCCGCAGTTCCGCAGCGAAATCCTGCTCTCCGCACTCATCATGCTCATCGGTATCGGTGTTCTCGTCTTCGCCAAGCACCCTGCCATGCACTCCCTCGGAGCCGTCACCCTTATCGGCATGACCAGCGTGGTGCTGATGGCATTCACCATCCCGCCGCTATTCTATAATCTCAAAAAGCGTATATGGCAAAGACATAGTCTTTAGATTATCCCCCTTTGATACGTTTACACAAGAGCAACTATTTTAGGTATCGGTTTATTTCTGCAAGTAGGCCTCCAATAGGTTCCATTCGCGGGTGGCATCACGGAGTCCCAAGTGATAGACTTGCTTCAGATGGAACGGGTTGCGTTCCAAACGGCGCACGGGCAACAACGTTTCGGGCGAGAACACAAAAATCTTACCCTCCTCTTTCAGTTGGCGCACCTGTTGCATACGTTTATTGTAATTTGCACTGCGCACACGCAATGCCTGTTGCAGGTTCTTTTCTTGCGGATAAAATATCTTGCTGAGCAAATACATATGCTCATTCAGCCGGAACTCAATAGGACGCGTCAGCACAACAATCACCTTGTCGCACCCCTCCTCAAACGCCTTGTCCAACGGAATATTGTCCACCAATCCGCCATCCAGATACTCATTCGCGCCGATATGCACACGATGAGAAATAAACGGCAACGTCCCCGACGCACGGAGCCAGTCAATCTGCGTCATACAATTCTCAATATGCTTGTATTCGGCTTTACCGGTTTTGACGTTGGTTACAGTAGCGAATACTTTAGTCTTAGAGGCTTCGAATGTGGCTTCATCGAATGGAGCCAACTCGTTAGGAATACGATTGTACGAAAAATCCACATTCACCATATTGCCCGTGCGAATGAGGGAACGAATGGAGACATAGTCGGGATTGTCGCAGTAACGATAGTTGTAATCAAAGGCTCTGCCACGTTGCTTGGACGGAAGGTTGACACCAAAAAGCGCACCCGCCGATGTGCCACATAGCACATCAGGTTCAAAGCCCTTGTCCATCATTATATCCAACACTCCGCAGGTATAAATCCCACGCATTCCGCCACCTTCCAATACCAGTCCGGTTTTCATATTGTATAAAGCATTTTTACAAAGTCAACGAGATATACTTTGCGATATACACAAAGTTTTCATTCTGTTGATTGCATGCAAAAATTATGCTAATTATCTGCCGGTGTTGCCCTGAAGACCTATCCTTTTGCAGGATTTCCATACCTCATAGTACCAATTACGGCAACGAGACGGTAACGACATTACCCTTTATGCGGTGTTTCTATACACTTTATACACTGTACATATCGCATAAAGTGCATAAAAAACAGGCTTATCCTATTGAGAAAAGCCCATTCTTTCTACGTCCTTTCTACGTCCTTTCTACGTAATCGGTATTATGAGGTATGGGAATTGTATATTCATATTCAGGATCTTGAAAATCATCAGACCTAAACAAACCTTCAACATATTTGCTGCATACAATCATTATTTTTCGGCAGTCTGTATATAATCTTGCGGGGTAATGACTATGTCTATAGTTCTATCGGAGTCTATACCGCACAACGAAAACACAATGTTCATCCGATTCATTTCCGCCATTGAGACCACAGCATCTTCCAACTCCGCGAAATGAGACAATATAGTCTGTCGGAAGTAAGACTTATCTATTTGGCACACGTCTGCGAAATACATATCCTTAAATCGAATCACGTAGTATAGGTTATCATATGTATGACGGATATCTGTCAACTCGGCACCTTCCCCAAGATATGCAATGGGCAACAATGTCTTGACAATATCTTCTGCCTTTTGAAAATCTGCTTCGTCACATCGGAATTGATTACCAGCAGCGAGCGCATTCGTGTAATCTTTAGGAGTGATTATGACCGAATACAATTGAGTATCCCATTTGTCATAATAGAGAAAAGACATGCTATAGTTATGCTCAAAGAGATACTCATACCCCGATAGGGTGGCATCCGGTGATTGTAATGCAACTTCTTGAAGTATTGATTGTTTTGTGTGCATACCTGTAAGTTGCAAATCTTCTACAACACAATCTTTGATATCCGTTTGTGTCAATTTGTATGAATACACAATTGTATCTTTTTGCAAAAACAGACGCTGCGAAATGACGCCGTCAATATCCTGATATGGAAGGTCTTTGTTAATTTCTTGCAATATTGTCTTAACCACTTGGCGCGGGTTGTAGAATATACTATTTTCATTGTTGTGCATATCTATAGTAACAGTAGCCATCAATATATACATACTCACAATGACACCTGCCAAGATTTTCTCAAATATCTGCCATGTGCGTGGCTTCGGAACGATATTCTCCACACGTGTTGAACTGGCAAGATATGTACCCCATATCACGCCCCACAATATGGAACGAATAGAGTGTACAAGATTGCTTTCCTGAGCATCGGGTATTGCGAAGTACATTGCAATAGCAAAGACACTATCTATTGCAATTGTTGCAATATATGTATATGCCAACGCTTTGGCATTGGGTTGACGCTTATAAAAGGCTACGATTGTGCTAACTGCGATAGTGCACAAACAAAGCAAAATAACCAATTGTGCAACGACAAGCCATGTCGATAACAACAAATCACTAAATGACAAACATGTAGTCACTATACTCGCCAAGGCACCGCCTCCAATGCCGAGCCATAAAAAAATTGCCAACCAACCACCAACAGTATGGTCTTCATCACTCATAATCTCTTGCTGAATCTGCTGCTGTTTTTGGAATTCTTTCTCATCTTGCTCAAAGTTAGGGCATTCGCCTTCAAAATTTGCGGCATTTTGAGTCAGTCCGCACAACATACCTTTATGCATATCCATCTGACGATGGGTGCAGACAGAGCATAATTTCAATTGTTCTTCTCGTGTCATAGTTTTGTTATTGTTGGTTATTAGTCGTTTGTGTCAGGATATTCAGTAGTTGTCGTATGACAATTTGCGGGGAATGGAAATAATCTTCTTGCCAAATGTGTACAATTTTCCAACCAAGCCCCTGCAATACATCAGGTTGCACCAAGGCACGATCTCGCATAGTGGGTGTTTGATAGTAGCGCCGCCCGTCTATCTGTATGCCCAATAGGTACATATCAGGACATGCGGGATTGACAACAGCAACATCTATACGAAAATCGCTTTGCCCGACTCCTGTATCCACACGATAGCCTTCGTTACGCAACACATCTGCCAATTGCACAGCAATAGGATGTAGGGGATAGTTCTGTCCCGGAGCAGCAATATCTTGAGGCAATTCATGATGCTCAGCGTAGTATAGAAAATTCTTCAGTCCTTCCACACCAAGTGCCTGTGACTTAGACAAGTCGATATCTTCCGAATGCATTCCGGTGAAGACCAACATCTCCTGTCTGGCACGAGTAACGGCTACATTCAGACGCCTCTCACCACCGGCGTTATTCAGCGGTCCGAAATTCATACTAATTTTCCCGTCCTTGTCCGGTCCATAACCTACCGACAAGAAGATAACATCGCGTTCATCACCTTGCACATTCTCCAAATTCTTAACAAACAGAGGTTCCCTATTCTCACCAAAAGCCCGTTTTTCCAAATCATGTCGGCGTGACAGTTGCTCCGAAAGCAGTTCTTCAATCAAGTCTTGCTGAACCTTACTGAATGCAATGATACCCATTGAGCAACGACTCTGTTCAGGGTTACCCAATCGCCTGATCACTTCCAGAACCAACGCCTCTGCTTCCAAGCGGTTAGTACGGGTAGCACTATAATCATAAACGCTCTCTACATAGCAATAATGCAAATGCGAAATTCTGTTGTCTGCGCTAGGGAAAGTTACTAATTTGTCGTCATAGTAGTAATGATTACTGAAAGCAATCAACGATTCATGACGTGAACGATAATGATAGTTTAGGTAATGGTCCGGCATTCCCAATGTAATACAGTCGTCAAGCACCGATTCCATATTGCCATTGATTATATCTTCTTCCGAAGATAATTGCGTTTGGAAAAAAGTGGTCGGCGGCATCTGCTTCGGGTCCCCCACAATCACAACAGCCTTGCCGCGTGCAATGGCTCCGACTGCTCCAACTGGTTGATCAGATACGTTTTGGTGGCTTTGTTAGAGTGCAGTTCCAAGCAAAACGAATCAATACCTATTTGCTGTAAACGCTCCTGTACCACTTCCAGCGCAGCACGCTTCTGTGCTACAAAAAGCACTTGCTGTTTGTGGTAAATGGCATTGGCAATGATGTTGGTAATTGTCTGGCTTTTGCCTGTCCCCGGAGGACCATAGAGCAAGAAACTTTTTCCTGCGGAAGCATCTGCTACAGCCTCTATTTGCGAACTATCGGCGTCTAAAGGCAATGCCAACTCTATGGGCTTTGTTTCCTTGTCCATTGTCCGCGCATCACTGTCGGGTATTGCCATTGAATCCGCTTTTCGTTTCTCTACAAGGCTTTCCACCAACGACGATTTCAGCATACGCTCGGAGTTGGTATGGATATCACTCCACATCACAAACTTGGCAAACGAGAATATCCCTACGCATATGCCTGAATAGAAATGCCAGTCGGGTTTGCTTGCTGCCAACTCCTGAAAAGTCTCCATTACTTTCCTGTAGTCGGGCGTGGTATCTGTATTGGCGACAAGCGAAGATAAGTTGCGTTCATGTTGTTGCTTGAGCAGTTCTATGAGCGTAACGTTTACACACGGTTCGTCTCCCATTGCAGATATGTAGTACACTCCGGTTATACGTTGCCGTGTAATCTTAACGGGTAGCAGCAACACGGGTGCCATATGAGAGTCTATGGCGGCAGAAGGTTGAAATGGGTTAGGATTGTCTATGTATTGCAACATTCCCATCGCTACAAACAGTTGCGCATTGCCAATCTCTTCCAAATTGCTTTGGGCCGTTCGCATCAGTTCTTTCGCATTTTGAGCGAGTTCTTTGTCTTCCAATGCGGTTTGCAAGCCGTGTGTAGAAGTATTGCAGGAGGACAGGAGAGGCATATTACCTCCGTCTGTCAGTTCTGCATATATTTCTTCGGTTGCCTCATTTGTCAATGCGATACAAGTATTTCCATATCGTATATTGATGAGTGCATTACTCTTGGTCAAATCCAAAAGTTTCCGTTCCCAATAGTTCACTCTGTTTTGAGCGTTTGCCGTTTGGACGGTATGGGAGGTATTTGTTGGTTCCATAATAATAATCTATTCTGCAGTTGTCCTCACACTGACGACTACGGTAAATACATAGTACATTGTGCTAAACACGTAATACCCATTCTTTCAACGTCTTTTCTACGTAATTGGTGTTATAAGGATTTTATCACCTGAATAAACGGTCGAAGATGGTTAGACGACGAGATATCAAGGAAATAGTACTTTGGGTTTTTACGTCCTGATTCGTTGCAACCAAGCGTACCTTGCAATCCTCATCAGGCATAACAAACCGCAAAGTACCCTGCATATCATATTCCAATGCGCGGTGATTGTGGAAATGAATAATGATTTTCTGCGCATTTGCCACACGCCAACGCACACATACCTCAGATCCGACCTTATGCTCATATCCGCCTTCTACCCGAAAATCCACTATGACGGGTTTCAAGGCAGCACGTGCGGGGTCTATCATACGATGGCTTCTGCTACCACCCTGTATTTGGCACTCCGTAAGGTGGGCTGTGATATTGGTTTTGCTCTCAAACAGCCCAGTCTCGGGATTAAAAACAATGTCATTCAAATCATTCATTTCACTTCCATCTTTCCTATATTTCCAATTCTATAGAAGTCGAACATACTGCACAATGCTCTTTCTTAGAGATTTGTGCTCCATACCATCGAAGAATTGTGGGCAAACTGCCACTTTCACCGAACGCAGCCCAGTTCTTATGACGCCGTTCCCGCCGATTGGCCCACATATAATAGTTGAACCGCAATTCTTTCTCCAACTCCTGCAAACCGGATTCGAGTCCTCTGGATAGTTCAATCAGTGCCAACTTGACCATCATATTGCAGATAGGCATAATGTCCGATGACAACCCCACTTGTACCATTACATCGGCATCTTCTGCCGATGCGTATGCTGGAATACGTCCATCTCTACGCGCAGAGTTTTCATCACTAATCTCCTCATCTGCAGAATCAAACCAATCATTGCCCACCAAACAGCAGTAGCAGGCTTCTCCAGGACGCTGTATGAAGACATCTCCTCCCTCTGCTCGCGTGATAGCACGCCCATAGATACAAGTAACATTGTACTCACTTGCTAGTTGGGCTAAAATGTACCGGCTGGAGTTGTTGTCGGTCGCACATATAATAAGGTCTATCAATTGCGCCTTCAATAAAGCGGTTAACGGCCCAGGATTGAGATGAATATCTATCGGGTACAAATGCACCGTTGCATATGGATTCTTACCCAATATAGTATCCTTCATCACATCTGTTTTCAGCCGCCCGATGTCATGGACGGAAGCCGTATGACGAGCCAGATTGTGCACCTCTATCGTATCAAAATCAAACAGGTGGAATGTTTCCACACCTGCTTTTACCAACTCCACTGCGATATGCGATCCGAAACTCCCCAGCCCGATGATAGCCACACGCTTATTTCGCAAAATATCTACCTCAAAGATACCCTTCGCACGAGAATAAAACTCCTCGCGCGAAGGATATTTCTTTTCTGTTAGTTCCGACATGCGAATCCTCCTTTAGTGATTTCTGTAACGGGCAGACCTTCCGTAACACTTCCTGCTGCTGTTTCCGAGAACACACCTGTGTCAGAATTGTAAACCAAATCAATTGTTGGACGGGGGCGTTGTGCCTCCTGAACGGCTTGTGCCAGTGGTGACATTTTCTTTTCCATTGTCTTCTTTTTTAGATTTATAAAATTAGTCTTGATGAGGTAAAAATGTATCTATCGAAGCACCGGTTCGCAGATGTTCCTCATACATCTCGAACCATAGGCGGCATTTCATATAGACCTTGAATAAAGACACATTAGGTGTCCATGATAGGGGACCGTAATGACATATCAGCGTATGTCCGTCTTCAAGCCCTAATATATGCATACTTCCGTCCGGCATATTCATCGCACGACCTCGCTTAGTTCGAATCGGAGTAATCACTTGAACCGAAGGCACACTATTAGGAAATTCTCTCAACATAATCCGGATAGTGTAAACCTTTCCCGAATTGGTCATAACAGCCATAACTATATACGGGTTCCGGGTATTCATATCCATAAACCGATATGTATTCGGTTTCAAGTATTTTTCAAGTACAGCCTTTTCGGCTTGTAATCGTTGCTTTGTCATCATAGTTGTAAATCGGTATATGCACGTAACAAGTATTTATTATCCTGCCCTGTAGCCAATGTAATCGTAGCAATTCGCATCTTTTTCAGTTTAGGAATAGTAGTTATAGGAAGAACGACAGAGCGAATCAATCGCTCGTCGGCTATCTTGCGATAGGGACTTTCTTGCGCTTTTATCACCCAGTTTACTTGCGGATAATTAATTTGCCCCTCGCTATACAGAAAGCCGTTTATGGTGGCACCTTCGGCATCGCATACCCCTATACAGAGGAGCATTGTCCCCAGATGATGTGTATTGATAGCAGATATCATCGTGTGCGAATCATGACTGCTGGGATGATCCAATCCCAAACTATGATGCGAGTGCCATTCTCCGATATGCTGCAAAGCAAACTCTTTTGCCAAGATCGTTCCGTTAGACTGCAGATAGGGGATATCCTGATTAAAGAATGTAATCTGATGATTGGCATTCGGTCCCGGCCCGAGCGCATAGCATACCACCGGAGTTCCTTTCAGTGTGTAGAAACCAAATAATTGTCCACCGGTTTCTATCCGAGGGCAATCCATTATGCAGCGCGAGATATAATCCAATTCGCTTTGATATATTATAGCCGTAGACGATTCTTGCACAGAGGTACCAATAGGGACAATCCGGCTATTCCTATTAGGTAGGTGCTGAGACTGATGGTGTTTTCTCCTGTTCTTTGTATATTTCTTTTTTCTATTCATAATCTGTATAGTTTTGTTGTATTTGCTATTTTTCATAAAAATGCAGATGGCTAATCCTATTCTGTAGATATCCTTTCCGCAATGCGGCGGACGGGAATGCCGCAATCGGCACCTGCTTCGTAATAGCCGTAATTCTTGGGATTATTGAGAATAACTATACACGTGTACTGCGGATTGGCTTCGGGGAAATAACCGACAAAAGACAAACGGTGGTGATTACCGGCATAGTTCCCGCCTATGGAGATTTGCGCCGCCCCTGTCTTGCCTGCAATCTGCACCTTGTCGCTTTGCGCCTTCCGCATATCCCACGGATTGATGCTCGCCGTGCCTAAATCATTATCCCACACCACGTGGTGCAACCCCAATCGGATAGAGTCCATCCCATTGGCAGGAACGCGCAAGTGCTGCCCCGTAGCCACACACGAATACAAGTAGGCAAGTTGCACAGGCGTGATGGTGCAATGATACCCAATAGCATACTCCAATGTCTCTAACATAGCATCGCACGCACTATCCTGCTCGGCAAACTCAAAGCCCCACTTGGCGAGTATCTCGGGCAGTAATGCCGGTTGTTGCCCAAACACACGAAGCATATACTGCACAAAAGCGGCATTGCTGCTCGTAGCAATCGCATCAGACAGCGAATAGACAGCATCACACGCATGTCCGTCCCGAAACACACGTCCTGCATATTCAAAACCACTTCGGCACACCCCGACAGCACTATCCCACCCCTGTGGCTCTATGGAATATGCCGCCAGCAGAGCCAATGGCGAGACAACACTCCCCAACTCCCATGCCGACTGCGCATGCACAAGTGTGGAATCGGTATCGTACATCGCCACCACCGTCCCGCTGTGTGTGTCCATCATTATGCCGACACCCCACTCGGCTTCAGTGCGATTAACGCGTGCTTGCACCTCTTCCGCCACTATCTGTTGCAACGAATCCACAATGGCAACAGGGTGCTCCGTAGCCACACGCTCCTGCCGTGCGCAGGCACTCATGCCCGCAAAAATGATTGCCCCAAGGACAATGTGAATGATTAATGGTTTCATATTTCCAATCATATTATCAATACGACAATTAGCACCGCAATTAACACTGCCAATCCATATCTTTTGCATTTTGATTGAGTGCTTTGTCTGCGTACTCACCAATCTGTTATACGCTACGCCACTTGCGAGTTAAAAGACCTAATCAGAACATAATCCCGCAATGATATGGATATAGCACTTCTTGTATGCTATCCTTTGCCGTAATCGTATTATCCTCAACGACATAGGTTGTAGTTTCGCGGACAAGCCCATTCCAGTCGTTCCAATAGCAACAAATCACTTGGTATGTGCGGTCGTCAATGGCGGTTACCCGGGGCTGCAATTCTTCTATAGGAGCGATGACGCTCCAATCCCTATTAGCAAACACTTTGGTCATTTCTAACAAGATGAGATGCCGGTCATGCATCCTGTCAATTGGGCGTATGGAGTCCATATCATTTGATTCAAAAATGAGTTTGGCTTGACCATATGCTCCATGCCAAAATGCAGGTAATTGCGTATCTGCCTTGTCTAACAGATAGATGCGCCATATGGTTTGCAGCGGGTTAATTTTCGGAATAATGACATAAGGCCATATATTATTGTTATGATAAAAACATTCTTTCGATAGTTCCTCTCCTTGTTTACGAACATAAAAATACGACCTATCACCAATACCCATATTCGTGGCACAATGTAGCCATAGAGATGCTTCGGGTATAAGTGTGATACCCAAAATGCGTTCATTGACAATTGCAGATATTTTACATTGTTTATCAAATAACGTGTGTATGGTCTGCAATAGTTGTTTGCCATCAGCAATAATGGCATCAGAATGGTAAGCCTTCATCGTCTTCGTTTTTTTTAGGTTCTGCCGGTATTTGTTTGCTTATATGCAGTTCCGCCTGTCTTTGGCAATGAGGGCAGACAGAAACTTCGCCTTCAAGGGTGATATTCTGCTTCGGATACAACGTGATTTTGCGCCATAGGAGTGTCTCGGACAAGGCTCCGCACACCATACATGGCAAGTGGTTTGCTTTGGGGGCTGTGTCCTCACCACATACCGTATCCAAGTACTCGGTGCGGAAAGGAAGTTTTGCCATAGGGTTATATTCTAAACTTACACCTTCTTCTATTGTACAAGGAAAAATGACAATATGCGTTACCAAACCATCCTGCACTCGAAAAGTGATATATCGTGTCTGTTTGTTTCTCATTTGTACCAAGACCACCGCCCGTGCATAAAAGCGAGCGGTATGTAGCCAATAGTCTTTATCAATGAAATTGTAACTTTGTGCTTTAGCCATTCGCCAATAGTCGCCGAGTACGATACTCGTTTGTCCGTTGTATGTACCGTTACCATAGTCCACAATGCTGATATTCGCTGCGCAATACGGCAGCAGTCGCCGCCAATCATTCTCTGCCGCTGCCTGTACAAACACGAAGCACAAGCGCGTGTAGATGTCATTAGGCAGATGCTTATCTACCTCTATTTGATATTTACCTTGCCCCATAATGATATATTTTTTTGTTAGTTGCTATTACGTTTCATTGTTTATTTTTGTGGTACAAAATTAGTACTAATAAATTGCACCACAAAGTCATTTTCTATGCGATGTACGAAATGATGTCTTGGCTGTATGAATTGGCATAGAATGAATAATTTGGTACTCCATATGTATGTTCCACACGCCCAATTTCGGTGCCGACCTCACGTCGACAACTACGGTATTTTCACGGTATTTTCACGGTAGATATACGGTAGATACACGGTAGATATACGGTAGATAATCGGTACATTGTGCTGACCACGCCGGCGTTTACCCATGAGTTGACACCAAGTTTTCCTATACGTATGATGT
>ERZ808259.233-NODE-233-length-30139-cov-4.221480_pt1 | contig 30139 bp, 26 predicted proteins | sample MGYA00521279_ERZ808259 | MGnify/ENA primary metagenome ERZ808259 (study PRJEB31516, sample SAMN03275586) | gut metagenome | biome: mammalia-associated habitat; material: feces | host: Papio cynocephalus | place: Kenya | collected 2012-07-27 ... | reverse complement strand
CCGATCAGGCGGCCGAATTGGCGCGTGCCGTTGTACAGCTTGCCGACCAGCCATTTCTTAAACGGGTCGGAGGACAGCATTTCCTCCAACAAAACCAGATCCATATCCCTTTCCGCCAACAGCGTAAAAGGCGGCGTCGATAAATCTATCATCAGTTTTCACCCGTTCAAAGCGCTTTATCCTTTTCTTATATAACGAAAAACGCCGTCAATCAAACACTAAAACAACCCTCTTGATTTTTTCAAAACAAGGCATATATTCCTTGCGCTTTTTACGAAAACGTCCGTTTTTAAAGAGGTGTCAAATGCCGTCAACCGTCGCCGAAAAGCATAAAATCCCCCTTAAACAATTTCTGCCGTTGCTGGGCGTCACCTGCGCGGCGTTCATTTTCAACACATCCGAATTCATGCCGATCGGCCTGTTGACCGGCATCGCGGCCGATTTCCATATGACCGAAGCCGGCGCGGGGCGCGTGATTTCGGTGTACGCGTGGGTCGTCATGGCGTTGTCCCTGCCGTTGATGCTGCTGGTGTGCCGGATGGAAATGAAGCGGCTGATGCTGGCGACCGTCGCCGTTTTTTCAACGTGCCAGATGTTGTCCGCCGCGTCCACGGGGTTCGCCGGTTTGATGGCGGCGCGAATCGGCGTCGCGTGTGCCCACGCCGTTTTCTGGTCGATCGCCGCGCCGATGGCCGTCCGGTTGGTGGCGGAGGAATTCCGTTCCAAAGCGTTGGGAATGATCGTCGCGGGAACATCAATCGCGATGATCCTCGGCCTGCCGTTCGGGCGCATGATCGGGCTGGCGGTCGGGTGGCGCGCGACTTTCGCCGGCGTCGGCGCGTTCGGGTTCGCCGTAATGGCCTATCTGCTGTTCGTCACGCCGTGTCTGTCCGGCGGGCAGTCCTTTTCCGTCAAACGGCTGCCGGAGCTGTTCAAAACACCCGCGCTGGCCGGAATTTTCGCGCTGACCCTGACGACGGCGGGCGCGTATTACACGGCGTACAGCTATATCGAACCGTTTTTGCTGCAAACGGCGCGGCTGCCGGACGGGACGGTCACGGCCGTTCTGTCGGTATTCGGCGCGTCCGGACTGATCGGCAGCAAGCTGTTTTCAAAATATTATGACAAAGCGCCGCGCCTGTTTTTGAAATCGACCGTTTTCACGATTGCCGCCGCGTTGCTGTCGCTTTATCCCGCGTCGGCCGGATTGCCGTCCGTCGTTTTGCTGTTCGTTTTATGGGGAACGGCCGCCACCGCGTTCAACGCGGCGTGTCAGGCGCGAATCATTCAAGAAACGGACGAAAGCTCCTCCGCCGTTGCCATGTCGATTTTTTCCGGTATTTTCAACATGGGCATCGCGGCGGGAACCATGTTCGGCGGCGCGGTCTGCACGCGTTACGCCCTCAGCTGGGTCGGATTTTCCGGCGCGTTGGTCATCCTGCCCGCGGTCGTGTTCATGGTTTTTGCGAACGGAAAGCGCAAATGCGCCCTACAACCCCAGCCCTGAACGCATGACGGCTTCGGCCGCGGCGGTGCGCGATCCGTCCGGCATGGTCAAAGTGACGCCGGATTCCAAAACGGCCGGCGATTTCACCCCTTTGCGCCCGACGACGATCACGCGTTTGGCGGGTTCAAATGCTTTCGTCCACACGGGAACGATCCGGATGCCGCCCAGCCGCCCGTACAGCAGGGACAAAATCTCCGGCAAGCGGTCGGCGCGGTTGATCATCGCAAACCGCCCGCGCGCGTTGACATAGCGCAGGCAGCCGTCAACCCATTCCCGCAGCGGACAGGCGGATTCCCGATGCGCCACGTCGCGCACCCTGTCCGGCGAGGGCTGATCCTCCAAAATAAACGGCGGGTTGGTCAGCACCCAGTCGTACGCCCCCGTCGGCACGCCTTCGACCGTTTTGGCGCGAATGTCGCCCGCAAACAGGCGCACCCTGTCCCCCAAACCGTTCAGCGCGATGTTTTCGCGCGCCAGTTCGGCCATTTCGGGCTGCAATTCGATTCCGTCCGCGAAAACGTCCGGACACCGCGCCGCCAGACACAACGCGACCGCCCCCGTCCCCGCGCCGACATCCAGAACGCGCGCGTTTTTTTCGGGGCGCGCGGCGGCCGCCAGCAACACCGCGTCACTGGTCGCCCTGTATCCGTCCACCGGTTGGCGCAGCTTTATCTTTCCGCCCAAAAAATCGTCCGTCGTAAAATCCATTCCGTCCCCTCTTTTGCCGCAGGATAAGGGGTCTTTTCCGCATCGGCAAGAAAAATCGGGATCGCGCGCCGGCCGGCTTTTAACCTTTGCCTAACCTTTGACGGATAGGATCAGGGCGGTGAAAGCCGCGCTTTCATTTTTTTTCAGGACATGAGGAGTACATTTTATGCGAAAAAGTTACCTGTTCACCAGCGAATCCGTATCCGAAGGGCATCCCGACAAAGTTTGCGACAGCATTTCCGACACTTTGCTGGATCTGTTTCTGACCCACGACCCGCAGGCGCGCTCCGCCGTCGAAACGATGGCAACGACCGACCGCGTGATCATCTGCGGCGAAGCCCGCCTGCCCGAAACCGTTGACAAACGGATGATGGAGGACGCGATCCGCCAATGCATCAAACAAATCGGTTACGAACAAAAGGGATTCGATTGGCAGACCGTCGAAATCCAGAACTATCTGCACAAACAATCGTCGGACATCGCGCGCGGCGTTGACGCAACCGACGACAAAGAGGAAGGCGCGGGCGATCAGGGCATCATTTTCGGTTACGCGACAAACGAACTGGCGGGCGCGGAACTGTCCCCCGCCACGCTGTTTCTGTCGCACGGCATTTTAAAAGAGCTGGCGCGCCTGCGTCATTCGGGCGAAATCAAATGGCTGCGTCCCGACGCGAAAAGTCAGGTGACGTTGCGCTATGAAAACGGCCGTCCCGTCGATGTCGATTCGATCGTCGTTTCCACCCAGCACACCGAAGACATTTCCTATGGCGAGATCCGCGAAACCGTGCGCGGCGTTGTCGGCAAACTGCTGCCCGACGGGTGGTCGGTCGCGGATGAAAAATTTTACGTCAATCCGACGGGGCGTTTCGTGACGGGCGGCCCCGACGGCGACACGGGATTGACCGGACGCAAGATCATCGTCGATTCCTACGGCGGCGCGGTGGCGCACGGCGGCGGTGCTTTTTCCGGCAAAGATCCGACGAAGGTCGATCGTTCCGCGGCCTATGCCGCGCGCTATCTGGCCAAAAACATCGTCGCGGCCGGTTTGGCCGACAAAGCGGTGATCCAGCTGGCCTACGCGATCGGCGTCGCGCATCCTCTGGCCGTTTATCTGGACACGTTCGGAACGTGCAAAGTGGACGAGGACAAGTTGGAAAAAATCCTGCCCGAAGTCATGGATTTGACGCCGCGCGGCATCCGGACGCATTTGAAATTGAACCGGCCGATCTATCTGCCGACATCGCGGTACGGCCATTTCGGCCGCACGCCGGATGTCGAAGGGGCTTTCCCATGGGAAAAAACGGATCTGACCGGCGCGCTGAAAGCGGCTTTTTAAGCGGAGATTTAAGGGAATGGAAGAAAACAAAGTCAGGGATTACCAGTTTTACGGCCGCCGCAAAGGCAAAAAACTGAAACCGTCGCGCGAAATGTTGCTGGACGCTTTCCTGCCCAAAGTGCGGCTGAACGTCGCGGGGGAAAACGTCGATCCCGCCGCGTGTTTTTCCGTTCCCGTCAAATCCGTGTGGCTGGAAATCGGTTTCGGCGGCGGCGAACATCTGGCGGAACAAAGCGCGCGCCGCCCCGACACGGGCTTTATCGGGGCGGAGGTGTTCTTAAACGGCATCACGTCCCTGCTGACCCACCTGACCGGCAAGGAACGCAGCGGCGACGTTGACGAAACCGTCGGGCTGAAAGCGGGGCGCGTTGACAATGTGCGCGTTTACGACAACGACGTGCGCGACATCCTGCCGAAATTCAAAGACGCCTGTTTCGACCGCGTCTATGTCCTGTTTCCCGATCCGTGGCCGAAACGCAAACACGCCGGCCGCCGTTTCATCGGCCCCAAAAACCTGCCTGTTCTGGCGCGGCTGCTGAAATCCGGCGGCGAGTTGCGAATCGCCAGCGACGATATGAACTACATCCGCTGGTCGCTAGAACACCTGATGAAATCGGACGATTTTGAATGGACGGCGCAAACCGCCGACGATTGGCGCAAACCGCCCGCCGACTGGGTAAACACGCGATACGAGCTGAAAGCGTTGGCCAAAGGCAAAAAACCCGTCTATCTGATTTTCAAAAGAAAGTGACGCCATGATCGTTTCCGTCAGGACATCCCCCGCCGAACGCGAATTTTTCATCAAAGGCGATTTCACCGCCGACGACGAAGCCCGATTTTTCGACGTGTTCGTGCAGATCCGGTCGATGACCGAACGGTGTCTGACGTTCAACCTGTCGCTGTGCGCCGATGTCGATGCCGCCGCGATGGGGATGCTGGTCGTCGCCGCGCAGGAAGCCGCCAAACGCAACGCCGCGCGCGTCATCCGCAACGCCCCCGCCGCCGTCATCGAAAAAATGAAAACGGCCGGTTTCGATAATTTTTACCTTTTTCAATCGGGATTTTAAAAAAAGGCTCTATTAAACAATTTTGTTGAAATTTATATTTTGAAAAATTTGGTAAAATATGATATAAATAAAAATGGTAGTACCCTGAAATACTGTCATTATACTTATGGTCTTATTAGCCTAAAAGTATCTTCTTGGTCGGTTTAACAGGAATTGGGTTAGAAAAAGTTGGGATAACAATTTGTTGATAAAAGATTGCTTATTTGGTAACTAATCTTGTAAATAAAATTGATTTTTTTAATGTAACATAATAGAAGCTAAGGTATGAAAAAAGAACGAGAGGTATTTATGGAAGCGTTAGATTTATTCAGAGATGCAGAAGCAAAAGATTTTTTTTGCTATAAGTTTCCTTTACCTCAATATCTCGGAGCAAAATATAAGCATTTATCTTGGATAAGCAAATATTTACCTGAAAATATCTCAAAAGTTGCCGATGGCTTTGCTGGCTCTCAATCTGTATCGTACTATTTTAAACAGTTAGGATATGAAGTATATACAAATGACTTTATGAATTATAGTAATCAAATAGGTAAGGCTCTGGTTGAAAATAAAGGTGAAAAATTAAAAAAAGAGGATATAGATATTTTATTTTCAGAAAATAAAAATCCTTCACAATATTTTCTTATGGAAAAACTTTATACGGACTTATTTTTTGTTAGAAAAGAAGCTCAAATGTTAGATGCTTTTCGTAGCAATGTAGAATTACTGTCTCCATTGAAAAAAAACATAGCATTTGCTATAATGAATAGAACATTAACAAAAAAGATAACAATGGGACATTTCGCTCATACACAAGCATTGGTTTATTCTAATAATATTAACAGAATAAAGAGAAATTCCAGTTTAGTCAGACCAATAAAGGAAATGTTTTTGGAATTATTGCCTGAATATAATAATGCTGTATTTGATAATGGTAGAGATAATAAGAGTTTTCAAGATGATGTGCTACATTTTGTTGATAATTTAGAAGGTACAGATTTAATTTATTTTGACCCTCCGTATGTCAACTCTCATCCAGATTATCAAAGTTTTTATCATTTATTGGAGACTTATGTTGAAAATTGGTCGGATAAGCAGTTTATAAACAAAGTAAAACGCTATGAACCTAAAATTTACAGCGGGTTTGATACAAAAAAAGATATTTTTAATTCATTTGAAACACTTTTTGAAAAATCATCAAAAATTCCTTATTGGATAATAAGTTATAATGATAGAAGTTATCCTAATCAAGAACAGATGGAAAATATGATAAAAAAATACAAAAATGTTCAAACTGTTTATAAAACATATTTAAACAGCGTTGGTGGTAAAGGTAGCGTAAAAGACAGCAATGAATTGTTGTTTATTTGTAGTCCTAAATGTTAATAAATATCAAATCACTTTTCACATTATACACTTTTCCTGCGAATGAAAAAGATATATCATCCATTTGTTCTGATGTAAAATCATCTAAATATTGATTAATTTTGTTTTTTATATCATTATAATGTGTTATTTTTAGCCAATCTGTATTTTCAGGATTGCTTCTATCATTTAACACGAGAAACAATCTATTTTCAGCTCCAAATCTTTGCTCACTCTGATTTTCATAAAACCATTTAATAAGTTCATCCTTATCAAAATCTTCACCAAATCCTTTTGGTAATCTGGTAATTTTTAAATCTATTGGCAAATCATCTATGAAGAAATCAACCCCTTTTATATCAACTAATGTAGGCATTACATTAGAATGAAGACTAAATATATCTTCTATTATTCTTGTTGTTTGTGTATTATAATAAGTCCAATATATTTTCTTTTTTAACATTTCTTCCATTGTAATAATAACATTTTCAAGTTCCGTTATATTTGAAACATTGTGAATTTTGGTAAATAGTTGCTTATCAATACTGTTAGCCGGACTAAATTCATCTTGCGATAATGGAACATTATGTAGCTCTTCAAGTAATGTTTGAGTTTCTAATGTAGAATACCATATAGCATTTTGACGATTTTGTAATATAAAATCTTTTATTGATTGAAGCAAATTGTTAGCTTTTACAAAATTATAAGTTTCATAAAACTTTTCGTCAACTTTTTTACCTGTTGGTTGGAACTTTAAAAAGTCTAAAAATGCTTTTTGTAATTCTTTATTACCATTTTTCATAAATTGGTTTAAGAATAAATATGTTGGGTCTTCATTAAATTGCTCATAGATATTTTGTGAATGTATTGTCTTTGCTTCTACATATTCCATAGCTATTTACCTCTTAAAAAATATTTGAATCAAAAAACTCTTTCAGCGTAATTCCAAAGGAGATACATATTTTGTTTAGATTGTTTATGGATATGTTTCTTAAACCTCGTTCAACACTTGACCAATAAGTTCTATCCAGTTCAACATTAAAGGCACATTCTTCTTGTGATAAATGCTTTGATAATCTGATTTCTCTAATTCTTAAACCAACTTGTTTTTGAATCATAAAACTCTCCTTTGATTATGGAGAGCGTATTTGTATGTAGACTATAAGTCTATAGACTTTGAGTCTCATTTTTGAGGCGGAGGATTATTTCAACAAAATTGTTTAATAGAGCCTAAAAAAAAGCTTGCCCGACGGCGCGGGATTTGATATGTCTTGACTATACATTCTTATAGTTTCTATGAGGGTGGGCTGAAAAGCCCGCTTTTTTTTATGGTAAGAGCCGGAGGACGAATGACTCTGAACGACACGCTGAACGATCTGGTGGCACCGGTGTGCGCCGGCATGGGCTATGACATTGTGCGGATGCAGCTGCAAGGCGGCGGTTCGCGCAAGGTTTTGCAAATCATGGCGGAACGCGCGGACGGACGCCCCATGACCGTCGAGGACTGCGCCGCGCTGAGCCGCGCGATTTCTCCGGTATTGGATGAACACGACCCGATCGAGGACGATTACACGCTGGAGGTCAGCTCTCCCGGAATTGACCGCCCGTTGGTGAAATTGAACGATTTCGACCGGTTCAAAGGTTTTGAAGCCAAATTGGAAACCGTCGCCCTGATCGACGGCAGGAAACGTTTTTCCGGCCGTTTGCAGGGCATTGACGGTTCCGACGTCGTTTTGACGTTCAACGGCGCCGACATCCGCGTCCCGTTCGACCAGATCGCCAAGGCGAAGCTGGTTCTGACGGATGAATTGTTGGCGGCTTGCGCTTCGCAGTCAGAGGAATAAAGGAAACACACTATGGAAAATACGGCAGCTTTACCGCGTCCGGAATTGTTGCAGGTGGCCGACGCCGTCGCCCGCGACAAAGGCATCGACAGGGACGAAGTCCTGACCGCGATGGAATTCGCCATTCAAAAGGCGGGACGTTCCAAATACGGGCTGGAACACGACATTCGCGCGGCGATCAGCCGCAAAGACGGTTCGATCACGATGGCGCGCTTTATCGAAATCGTTCCCGACGACACGGAAATCGACGTCGAAAACGAAGAAGCGCAGATGACGTACAAAAAATATCTGGCTTCCCCTTGGCACAAAAAGCATCCGAATTTAAAAGTCGGCGATTTCATCGTCGATCCCCTGCCCCCGATTGATTTCGGCCGCATCGCCGCCCAGACCGCCAAGCAGGTCATCGTGCAGAAAGTCCGCGACGCCGAACGCATCCGCCAATACAACGAATACAAGGATCGCATCGGCGAAATCGTCAACGGCATCGTCAAACGCGTCGAAACCGGCAACATCATCGTTGACATGGGACGCGCCGAAGCCGTTTTGCGTTGGGATGAACTGATCCCCCGCGAACAATTCCACAACGGCGACCGCATCCGCGCCTATCTGATGGACGTGCGTCAGGAACCCCGCGGCCCGCAAATCTTCCTGTCCCGCACGCATCCGCAGTTCATGGCAAAGCTGTTCGCGCAGGAAGTGCCGGAAATCTATGACGGCGTGATCGAAATCAAAGCCGTCGCCCGCGACCCCGGATCGCGCGCGAAAATGGCCGTCACGGCGTCCGATTCGTCGATTGACCCCGTCGGCGCGTGCGTCGGTATGCGCGGCGTGCGTGTTCAGGCCGTCGTGACCGAACTGCAGGGCGAAAAGGTTGACATCATCCAATGGTCGCCCGATCCCGCCGTATTCATCGTCAACGCTTTGGCGCCCGCCGAAGTCGTCAAGGTCGTTTTGGACGAAGAAGCTCACAGAATCGAAGTCGTCGTTCCCGACGAACAGCTTTCGCTGGCGATCGGCCGCCGCGGCCAGAACGTGCGTCTGGCTTCTCAGCTGACCGGATGGTACATCGACATCCTGACCGAAGCCGAAGAATCCGAACGCCGCCAGAGCGAAGTCAAAGTCCGCACGCAACTGTTCATGGACGCTTTGGACGTTGACGACGTGATCGCGCACCTGCTGGTGGGCGAAGGGTTCACGTCCGTCGGCGAAATCGCTTTCGTCCCGCTGTCGGAAATCACGTCGATCGAAGGGTTTGACGAAGACATCGCCGCCGAATTGCAGAACCGCGCGAAGGCTTATGTTGAAAAACAGAACGCCGAATTCGCCGTCCGCAGCAAGGAACTGGGCGTTGACGCCAGCCTGATCAACTTTGACGGACTGGATCAGGACAAGATCGTCAAATTGGCCGAAAAGGGCGTAAAAACGCTGGACGATTTCGCCGATCTGGCCAACGACGAACTGTTGGACATTCTGGGTGAAAACACAATGACGGCGCATGACGCCGACGCGCTGATCATGAAAGCGCGCGAAAAACTGGGTTGGTTTGCCAATGACGGTGAAAAAGCCTGAGAAAAAAAAGAAAATCTGGCGGGGGGCGCCGTCCCCCGACGGATTGTCCCATAAGGAACGGGAAACGGTCAGACGGTGTCTGGTGACGCGCGAAACGTTGCCCATGACCCGTTTGATCCGTTTTTGCGTTTCGCCCGACCGCGTGTTGGTGCCCGATCTGGCGCACAAATTGCCGGGGCGCGGAATGTGGGTGACGGCCGATTACGAAATGGTCGAAACCGCCTGTAAAAAAGGGCTGTTCACCAAGGCGGCGCGCACCAAAGTGACCTGTCCCGACGATTTGGACGCGATGATCCGGACGCTGTTCGTCAAGCGTCTGCAGTCGCTTTTGAGCTTTGCCAAAAAGGCGGGGCTGGTCGTGTCCGGTTTTGAAAAGGTCGCCGAAGCGATGACGAAAAAACAGGCCGTCTGCCTGTTGGAAGCCACCGACGCCGCGGCGGACGGGCGGGAAAAGCTGAACCGTCTGCGGGGGGACATCCCCGTTTTGTCCGTGCTGAACGCCGACGAAACGGCGCAGGCGCTGGGGACGGGCGCGGGCGTACACACCGCGCTTAAATCCGGCGGCGCGGTTGATTTATTTGTTGCGGAAGCCCGTCGTTTTGGGGCATATTGCAAAGTTGAACTGGTTTAACGCGTAGAAAAAGGCTGAATTGATCAAATGACAGATGCGAACGACAAAAAAACGAAAAGCGCCCCTCTTTCCCTTTCCCGCCCCAAGCTGGAATTGAAAAAGACGGTTGACGTGAACCGCGCTCATCAAAGCTTTACGAACGGCCGCAAACCCGTTCAGGTGGAAGTGCGCAAAAAACGTTCTTTCGTCACCGACGCGCACGGCAACATTCAGGGCGTCAGAGAGGAAGGCGGTTCGTCCGAACTGCTGGACAGCGAAAAAGCGCATCGTCTGAAAGTGCTGAAAGACGCGATGAAGGCGGACGAGGAAGCCCGCGTCAAAGCCGAAGAGGAAGCCCGCATCCGCGCCGAAGAAGAAGCCAAGCGCGCCAAAGAGGAAGCCGAACGCAAAGCCAAGGAAGAAGCGGAAGCCAAGCTCCGCGCCGAAGAGGAAGCCAAACGCAAAGCCGCCGCTCCCGCACCGGCGCCTGTCGCCGCCAAACCGGCCGCTTTTGCGAAAAAAGACGATCATAAAAAGCCGTTCGCCGACAAACGGCCGGCCGCCGCGCAGCCCGCCCTGTCGCCCGAAGAGGCCGAAGCCGCCGAAAACCACCGCATGAAAACCACGTTCAAACGCCGTGAAACGCGCGACGACGACAACCGCCATTCCAGACGCGGCGGCGAAGACGACAAATGGCGCGGCGGACGCAATATGTCCGCTTTGATGCGCGGCGACGACGAAGACGGACGCGGCAGAAGCTTGGCGTCCATCAAGCGCGCGCGTGAAAAGGAACGTCAAAAAATGTTCGGCGCGCCCAAACCCGCCGAAAAAGTCTATCGCGAAGTCATCATCCCCGAAACGATCACCGTTCAGGAACTGGCCGCCCGCATGAGCGAACGCGGCGCCGACGTGGTCAAAGCTTTGATGAAAATGGGCGTCATGGCGACGATCACGCAGACGATCGACGCCGACATCGCGCAGATCATCGTCGAGGAAATGGGGCACAAGGCCAAACGCGTCAACGAAGCCGATGTCGAAGACAACCTGCGCGACGCGCCGGACGCCGACGAGGACAAGCTGCCCCGCCCGCCCGTCGTGACGGTCATGGGACACGTTGACCACGGCAAAACGTCGCTGTTGGACAACCTGCGTTCGACCGATGTCGCCGCGCACGAAGCCGGCGGCATCACGCAGCACATCGGCGCGTACCAGATCACACTGGAAAACGGCCAGAAAGTCACGTTCATCGACACGCCGGGGCACGCGGCCTTTACGGAAATGCGCGCCCGCGGGGCGAAAGTCACCGACATCGTCGTGCTGGTTGTCGCGGCGAACGACGGCATCATGCCGCAAACGATCGAAGCGATCACCCACGCCAAGGCGGCGGGCGTTCCGATCGTCGTCGCGATCAACAAAATCGACGTTCCGGGGGCGAATCCCGAAAAAGTGCGTCAGGATCTGATGCAGCACGGCGTTTTTGTCGAAAGCATGGGCGGCGACGTTTTGTCCGTCGAAGTGTCGGCGAAAAAGAAAATCAATCTGGACAAGCTGGTCGAAGCCATCCTGCTACAGGCGGAAATCCTTGATTTGCGCGCGAATCCGAACCATTCGGCCGAAGGCGCGATCATCGAAGCCAAAATGGAAAAGGGACGCGGTTCCGTCGCGACCGTTCTGGTTCAGCGCGGAACGCTGAAACAGGGCGACATCTTTGTCGCGGGCAAAGACTGGGGACGTGTGCGCGCCATGGTGGACGAACGCGGACAGCGCGTGGCCGAAGCCGGCCCGTCCTTCCCCGTCGAAGTGCTGGGTTTCCAATCCACGCCGTGCGCGGGTGACGATTTCATCGTCGTCGGCGACGAAGACCGCGCGCGCGAAGTCGCGGCCTATCGTCAGCGCAAGGAACGCGAAGCTCTGCAGGTGCGTTCGACCCGTTCGGCGATGGAACAGATGTTCGACAAGATCAAGGCCGGCGAAGCCAAGGAACTGCCCGTCGTCATCAAGGCCGACGTTCAGGGTTCCGTCGAAGCGTTGACCGCGACGTTGAACAAGATTTCGACCGACAAGGCCAAAGTTCGCATTTTGCACGCGGCGGTCGGCGCGATCAACGAATCCGACGTTACGCTGGCCAAAGCGTCCAGCGCGCTGATCATCGGGTTCAACGTCCGCGCGAACACGCTGGCGCGCACGGCGGCGAAACGCGACGGCATCGAAATCCGCTACCACTCTATCATCTACAACGTGGCGGACGACATCCACGCGGCGTTGGAGGGAATGCTCGCCCCCGAACTGAAGGAAAAGATTCTGGGCTACGCGAAGATCCGCGAAGTCTATAACATTTCCAAAGTCGGCAAGGTCGCGGGTTGCATGGTCAAGGAAGGCATCATGAAACGCGGGGCGCACGTCCGCTTATTGCGGTCGAACGTCGTCTATCACGACGGCATGATGGCCGCGCTGAAACGGTTCAAAGACGATGTGAAGGAAGTCCGCGAAGGCTACGAATGCGGCATGAGCTTTGAAAACTTCAACGACATTCAGGTAGATGACACCGTCGAATGTTACGAAATCGAAGAAGTCGCCGCCAAGCTGGAAGAAGTCAAACTGTAAGAGGCCGCCCATGCGTTCCAACTCAAAACCCGTCACCCAGCGTCAACTGCGCGTTGCGGAGCAAATTCGCCACATTCTGGCGGATTGTTTCCAACGCGGCAACGTGCCGGACGATTTTCTGGACTGCCCGCCTGTTTCCGTGATGGAAGTCAGGGTATCGCCCGATTTTTCGTTTTGCAAAGCGTACATTTCCGTTTTGTCGATCGAACCGGCAACGGCGGTCGAATTGGCCAAAGCGTTGAACAAACAGGCCGGTTTCTTTCGCAAGATTTTAGGGACGAAGATCCGGCTGCGCTTGACGCCGGAAATCCGTTTTTACGCCGACGGCGCGCAGGCCGAAGCCGACAAGATCGAAATGCTGCTGGCCAGCGAAGCGGTTCAGCGCGATCTGGCCGCGCGCGAAGACGGGGAAGAGGATGCCGGAAACGCCAATGATTAAAGCCGCCTTTTTCGACATTGACGGCACGCTGATCAGCTTTAAAACGCATACGATGCCCGAATCGACCAAACGGGCGTTGACGGCTTTGCGCCAAAACGGCGTCAAAGTTTTCATCGCCACGGGGCGCGCGCCAAACAACGTCGAATTCATCAAAAAAATGTTCGATTTCGACGGTTTTGTCTGCTTCAACGGTCAGCTGTGTCTGGAAACGGACGGCACTGTTCTGTACGACCGCCCGCTACCGCGGCGCGACATCGACGCGGTTCTGCCCTATATGAACGAACACAACATCGCGTGCTGTTTTGAAATGGCGTACCGGCAGGTGTTCAACATGGTGGATCAACGCGTGCAGGATCTGCTGGCGTATGTCAACGAACCCGCCGTGAAACCGGAAGACATCGTTGACGTGTCGAAAATGACGCAAAACTTTTACCAACTGTCCGCCTATATCACGCCGGACGAAGAGGAAAGCCTGATGCGCCATATGCCCGATTGCAAAGCGATGCGCTGGCACAAACTGTTCGTCAACATCGTCGGCAAGGACGGCGGCAAACCCGTCGGCATCGCCAAAGTTTGCGAGAAATACGGTTACGACATCAATGACGTGATCGCGTTCGGCGACGGCGGCAACGATATGGATATGCTGAAATCCGTCGGGTTGGGCGTCGCGATGGGCAATGCGGCCGACACGGTCAAAGCGGTTGCGCGTTATACGACGGCCGACGTGGACGACGACGGCATTTCCAAAGCCCTGCAACATTTCAACTTGATTTAACCGCCGCGCGCCGAAAATCCGGAAAAGAGGCGATTGAACGCGACATCAAAAGCTTGTTAATAATATTGTCTATTAAAAAAGCCCCGAAATTCAGGGTTTTTGTTTTTGGCGGAGGATGTGGGAGTCGAACCCACTCACGGGTTTAACCCCGTGTACGGATTAGCAATCCGCTGCATTACCGTCCTGCCCATCCTCCGTCGTTTTCTGTTCTAGCGAAAGTTTCGGCCGCCGTCAATAGAAAAAGCGTCATACGCCTTTACATTTCGCGGTGCAGCATCGCTTCGGACAAATGGGACGACACGCGTTCCGCTTCGGTCATTTTCTTTTCCGGATCGCGCAAAATGGACGCGCGCAGCTTTTCGTTCACGCCTGAATTTTCCGGCGTTCCGCCCAGATCAACCGTGACGGCCGCCCCTTTGGCGAAGCGTTTGACCAAAGATTTATCACTTAATCTCGACATCTTGAATTGCGCTCCTTGAATTTTGTAACGGAAGTATAGTCCCGCCGCAAAAAAATCTCAAGAGTTCAATCCGCACGTGTGACAATTTCTGTTTTTATTTGCATATTGTCCTGTCGTATTCTACCCTGTATATAAATTTTTTCGGGAGTTTTTTTATGTTTGCCGTTTTCAATATCGCCATATTCACCGGTGCCTTTCTGATTTTCCTTATCCAGCCGATGATAGCGAACATTCTGCTTCCCAAAGTAGGCGGATCGCCGAATATATGGAACACAAGCGCTGTTTTCTTTCAGGTTTCCCTGCTGGCGGGATATTTTTATTCCTACATTGTTTCGCAAAAACTTTCCCTGAAACGGCAAATCGTCATGCATTGCTGTTTGTTGTTTTGCGCTTTGTGGGTGGTAAATTTTCATTTTCAATCCGAACAAATTTCCGTTGCAAGCCCTGTTTCCGATGTTTTGCGCGCGTTGCTGAAAAATATTTTTTTCCCGTTTGTGCTGTTGTCCACGACATCGCCTTTGGTGCAACGCTGGCTGTCCTTGTCTGATCTGAAAGAAAGCAAAAACCCGTACATGCTGTATGTTTGCAGCAATATCGGCAGCCTTTCGGCGCTGTACGCCTATCCTTTGGGATTTGAAAAAGTGCTGACCGTCTCCGAACAAAGCGGTTTATGGCGTATTTTATTTGCTGTGTTTTTTGTAATGATTGCCATCCTTGGCGTCTATTTGATCAAAACCGCCGCCCCCCTGTCTGCGGCAGAACGGACAGAGCGGAAATCTACAGAAAAAACAAATCCTGTTCTGATTTTTTATTGGATATTTTTCGCATTCGTCCCGTCCAGTCTGATGCTGGGAGTGACAAGCCATTTGTCCACCGATATCGGCGGTTTGCCGTTTTTGTGGATTTTCCCGCTGTCGTTATATCTTTTGTCGTTTGTCTTTACTTTTTCAAGGTTTTATACGGAAAAAGCGTCTGAACAGTTCCTGCGTTTGTACAAAATAGCGGCTTTGGTTGCCGTCTTTTTGTTCTTTGCCGCGGCGACAACGTCGAATGTCAAACAAAACGTCATTTTAACGGGAGCACATTGCTTTCTTTATTTTATTTTCGCAATTTACTGCCATGGCGTTTTATCCGCCAAAAAACCAAATTCCGAAAACCTGACCCTGTTTTATTTGTGTCTGGCGATCGGAGGAGCTTTAGGCGGCGTTTTCAATACTTTCATCGCGCCGCATTTGTTTTTGTTCGTTTGGGAATATCCGTTCGTCATCGCATTATCCCTGCCGTTCGTTTTGATCGGCGCATCCGAACAAAAAACGGATTTTGTCAAAGCGGTAAAAAACGAAGCCATCCTCTTTTTTGTCGCGGCTGTTTCGATCAACCTGCATCCGAACAAATCGTCGCTTTTTGCGGTAATTCCGCTCTTCACCGTTTTGGCGGTTTCCGTCCTTGTTTTTTCGTTTTCAAAAAGAAAACAGTTTTTTGCTTTGTGCCTCTTCGTTTTCGCTTTTCTACCGCTGTTTTTCAAACAATCGCCAGATATCGTCTTTAAAAAGAGGAATTTTTTCGGAACGATTCTGGTTGAACAAAAAACGCTTGCGCCCGCGCCTTTCGCCTTTTTAAGTCTGTTTCACGGAGATACGTTGCACGGACGTCAAATCCTGTTTGTAATTAAAGACAAAACATTCTACCATTTTGACCCAAGCACTTATTACGGCAAACATGCCGCCGTCAACGACTTTTTTGACGTATATAACAAATCTTCCCCTGTCGCGGCATGGCTGGGCTTGGGATCCGGCGCGATTATTTGCTATGCGCCGCAAAACACAAAACATGACGTTTTCGAAATTGACAAAGATATGGTGGATGTTTCGTTGAAATACAGATACTTTCGGTATTTGGAACATTGCGCCCCGCATGCGTCTGTCAAAATCGGTGACGCCAGAATGGAAATCGCCAAAGAAAAAGATCACAAATACGATTTGATCACTTTCGACGCGTTCAGTTCGCATTTCATTCCGATCCATTTGACAACCAAAGAAGCGATTGAAACATATCGGTCAAAATTGAAACCAGACGGCGTTATCCTGCTACATATCAGTTCGCGCGCGTTTAATGTGGAACCCGTTCTGACAAAAATCGCTCGGGAATTGGGAATGACTTTTATCGTCCGCAACCTGCCGGAAAAAGACTACGGCGGCTATCCGCAATGGGGTGTTTTAAGCAACTCCTCCGACGCCCCTGAAATAAAAGCTTTGCTGGCTATGCCGGGGTGGAGAAAAGGGGAAATGAAAGAAAACACCCCTTTGTGGACGGATGATTTTCACAACCTGCTGTCGGCATTGCGCCGCTGAGCATGTTCAAAAGACAAAAAAAAGCGGGATATTCACCCGCCTTTTTTATTTGTTATCTGGCTTCACCCGTGCGTTGTGACATTTGCCGTACAGATATTTGCGGCGCTGTCTGTTCTTGCGTCGTTCTGTTTTGCAAAGTCTGCATCAAATTCGGTTTGCGCGTCATCGCCGTCAGTTTAGCCTGCAAAGACGACAAGGGCGGCGGCATCACATTGCCGTTCACGTCCGCCCGATGCGGGGGCGGGGGCGGCATCACCGTGTTGTCCGTCGCCGTCCGAGGCGGAGGGGGCGGCATCACCGTGTTGTCCGTCGCCGTCCGAGGCGGCGGAGGTGGCATCACCGTGTTGTTCGTCGCTGTCCGAGGTGGAGGGGGCGGCGGCATTACCGTGTTGTTCGTCGCTGTCCGAGGTGGAGGGGGCGGCGGCATCACCGTGCTGTCCGTCGCCGTCCGAGGTGGAGGCGGGGGCATCACCGTGTTGTTCGTCGCTGTCCGAGGCGGAGGGGGCGGCGGCATTACCGTGTTGTCCGTCGCCGTCCGAGGCGGAGGCGGCGGCATCACCGTATTGTCCGCCGCCATCCGAGGCGGCGGAGGCGGCATCACCGTGTTGTTCGTCGCTGTCCGCGGCGGAGGAGGCGGCGGCATCACCGTGCTATCCGTCGCTGTCCGAGGTGGAGGGGGCGGCGGCATCACCGTGTTGTTCGTCGCTGTCCGAGGCGGGGGCGGCGGCATCACATTGCCGTTCACGTCCGTCCGAGGCGGGGGCGGGGGCATCACGGCCTTTGGCGGTTCCCCCTTCATTTTCAAATAGGCCAAAGCATCCATCCGGCATCTTTCCGCATGGGTGATTTCCATGGCTTTGCCTGTAAATTCATTGAAAACGGGCATGGAATCGACAGAGTTGTCCGTTTTGCCGCATCTGGCGTTGGCTTGCTTGACATCGTTATACGCCTTTTCCGTCAGCATCGTTTTTTGCGCCGTTTTCAGGTATTCACCGGAATCGCCCGCATACTGCCGACCGCGCACATTAAACAACGAAGCCGTCAAAACGTTCAAATCCTCGTCCGTCAAAGAATTCCGGTTTTCCCCGTTTTGTATGCGCCCCTGCTCCACGCCGGCGTAATAGTTATCGTAATAATTGATCAATCCGGCGGATTCGTACCACTTGTCCGCCCCTTGTTTCAACGTTTCGGGATCGTTCAGTTTCCCTTGGTTTGCCGCCTGCATCATAAATTCCGAAACGTTTTTGGTGCCGTGGAAACGCATGGCCTCGTACGGCCCTTTGTCACCGGCCAAAGCCATTTCCACATTGAATTTCGATTGAATGGCGACGGCGTCCGCTTCGATCGCGCGATTCACGATGGTGCTGGATTTAAAATCCAAACCGGCGAAATCCCTGAATCTTTCGGTAAATTGCGGAATCTGGTCGAATTGAATGGAATGACGGGATTCATGAACCAACGTGCTGCACATGAAATCTTCATTGCCGTTGAACATATTCATGCAAATTTCCCGACGGTAATTATCATAATAACCGCCGCGTCCGTCGCTTTCATTATACAAACGGAAAGTATGCCCCATTTCGCTGGCTTGCTGCAACGTGTCGCGCCCTGTCGGCGATTTGCACGCGCGGTTGATCATGCCAGCCAGCTGTGTAATATTCTCCTGCGACATTCCGGGGGCGAGCGTGTAGGGAAACAACCGGTTGCCCTGCCCGTCTAAAGCGTACATTACATTCGGATCATCCGCCCGCGCGGTGTCGGAAACGCGCGCGGCCGCCGTTTGCGGCTGCTGCGGACGCGGATTGCCGAACGCTTTGTTCAACGTCCCCGTTTTTCCGGCACCGGCGTTTTCATCCGTCCGAGGCGGCGGCGGCGGCATTACGTTGCCGTTTGTGACCGTGTTCGTTTCGGCGCGTCCGCCCGTCAAAATGCTGTGGAACTGTTGACGCAACGCCGCCTTTTCTTCCGGCTGTTGTGTCTTTTGTTCCGGTGCTACGGCTTTGGCGTACAGCTTGGCTCTCGTCCCCCAAATCGCCGCCAAATCTTCGTGTGACCGGCCGTAAGTGGTCACTTTGCCGCCGTTTGCCGACTGTTGGGCGCGCAAAGCGTCCAGCCGTTTTTCATACGCGGCGCCATAAGCTGCGGCCTTGTCGTTTCCCTTAAAGGAATCTTTGGTGTCCGGCGCATACATATCGCAAATGATTTTCCATTTCGGATCGTCTTCCGGAATCGTAACGACGCCGCGCGGCGAAACCAGCAAACGCGCCGCCAGCGGGTTGTCGTTCGGGTTCATGTGGGCTTCCAAATCGTCCGACCATGTCGCCTGCCGTTTCAATCCGTTTTGATTGGTCGAATCCATAGCGACGTTTTGCATCCCCTCCAACCCGAAATTTTTAGTCAGCAAGGTTTTTGACGACGCTTTATAGACGCTGACGAAGCCGATATTCTCCTGCGTTCCATCGGAAAAAGTAACGGATTTCTTTCCCATGTCGCCACTGCCGCCCGTCGTCGAATTTCCGGCGCCCGAATACATCATTGCATACCCCGGATTGGGCGAAGCGTAGGTGTACCCCGCCCTGCCGACGCGCTGTGTCGGGTTCATATAGGACGACTTTTCATCACCGGCTATAAACGATTGTCCGCGGAAGAAATACTGCGCCCCGTTTTCGTTTGCTTTGTTCAAACGTTCGGTGACGGCGGCCTGCGTATCCCCGTTGCGTCCGGCCTGTTCCACCGCTTTGGCAATGATGTCGTCGCGGATTTCCTCGCCGCTCATGCGGGCGTAGCGCACCTTGTCCTCGTTGGAAACGGTCGGATCGTTCATGACGCATTCTTTCAGCTGGCGCGGTTTATCATCCTTGTCCGCGACACGCTGATCCATTTGCCCCAACGTCATCGGTGTGATCGCGCCCGCGACCTGTGCCCCTTTGGTCGTTTGAACGACCCGTAAAGCGTTAACGATATTGTCGCGCGCCTGATCGGGTTCAAAAAACGGCGTCAGCAGTTCGTATTTGTTGGAAGAATCCTGCCCATGCGTCGAACGGCGAATGACGAACACGGACGGATCGGCGACCTTGTCCATATCCGCGCCGTCGGCGAAAACGGTTTTGAATCCCGCCTTGTTCATGCGATCGACCAGATCCTGCATTTGTTCCGGTTTGTCCAGCACGACCGCCTGCGCGCACGCAACGGGTTCCGTCAAATTCTGCATCCCCAAAACGGGCGGTAGCTTGACCGCGCGCAACGCGTTGTCGGCGTAAAGTTCCCGCGCATACAGCAGTTGTCCCGCGTCATATTGGTACGATGCGACACTTTCGTCACGGATTTGTTTGCTTTCGCGATCCAGCTTCTTTTGCCAGGTCGCGACGCCTTGTTCCGCCGTCGGCACTTTGTCGTTCGCCCGCTTCAATTCCGCCTGCGCCTTTTCGATTTGCTTGTCCAAAGCGGCGGGGTTTGTCACAAATCCGTTAATGCCCTTTTGCACGGCTTTCTTTTGGCTGTGATCGAAATCCTGCTGCTGTTTTTCGATTTTCTTTTTGTTTAAAAACAGCTGAATTTTTTCTTTGATGGAACGGGGCGCGGGCATTTCGGCCTTTTCGCCCTTTTCCATTCCCGCCCGCAAAGCGGCGCGCGCGGCCGATTGCATGGACGACGGATACGCCGCGACCAAAGCGTCCATATCCGCATTAACGTTTTCCACATCCCGTTTCGCGCGTTCCAAACCGTCAACGGCCGCCTGTTTTTCCTTTTGATCGTCCAAAACGGCCTGATTTTTGTCGATCTGCGCTTGGCATTCCTCTTGCTTTCGCGCCAACCTGTCCGCAAAAGAGCGTTCCTTTTCCGCATACAGCATCTGCAACGCCGTTTTTTCATCCGGTTCAAAGAATTGGTCCATGTCGATATCGGACAAAATCTCGCGCGACGCCCGCGTCGCGTCCGTGTAGTTCCCTTTTGCGGCGGCTAAAACCTCTTCCCGATCAAAATCCGCGGAAAATTCAACCGATGACGTTTCCCGTTGTTTTAAAGAAAAAACCATACTGTTGCCCCCTACCTTTCACACATTGGACAAAAAGCAGTTTACCGCAAAACATTTGCGAAAACAATCTCAATCGAAACAGTACGGCAGCCCGTTTAACAAAAAAGGCGGAGAAATACTCCCCGCCCCTTTGTAAAAAAACGCATCAAACCGGCAGTTTACGCACTTTGCTGACCGGCGCGTAGTATTCGTGTTCCAATTCGTCGTCCAAGATTTCGGCGATCAGAACCTTGTCCTCTTTTTGCAACGAAGTCAGCGCCAGCGGCGACAGGTATTCCAGCAAAATCGCGCGTTTTCCGTCGCGCATCAACAATCCCGTTTCCACGCCGTCAAAGAAAAAACGCGGGTGATCCGGATTTCCCGTGCGCGCCCGAATGCAAAACAGCAATTCGCCGTCCTTGTTCTGAACAACATCGTACAATCCCTCTTTTTCAGCCATCGCCCCTTCCTTTCCGTTTCATCCGCGCGGGATACGCACCCGCGCGGATCGTTTGCGGCGTTACGCGTCCAGTTTCTGTTTCACCAGCTGGTTCAACATGGCGGGATTCGCCTTGCCCTGCGACGCGCGCATCGTCTGACCGACGAACCAACCCAGCAATTTTTCCTTGCCGCCTTTGTATTCGGCGACCTTGTCGGGGTTGGCGGCGATCACGTCGTCGATCATTTTTTCAATCGCGGACGTGTCGGTGACCTGCTTCAACCCTTTTTCCGCGACGATTTCGTCGGGCGATTTGCCTTCTTCGACCATGAACGCGAACACGTCTTTTGCAATGCGCGAAGAAATCGTGCCGTCGTTGATCAAATCGACCATGCGTCCCAGATTTTCGGGTTTCACGGGGCTTTCGGAAATGGATTTGCCCTGTTTGTTCAAAACAGCGAACAGATCGCCCATGATGTAGTTGGCGACTTTTTTCGCGTCGTGGCCTTTGGCCGCGGCCTCGAAATACGCGGCGATGTCCTTTTCCGCGACCAGCTGGCCGGCGTCATAGGCGGGCAGGCCGTATTCCTCGGTAAAGCGTTTTTTCTTCGCGTCCGGCAGTTCCGGCATTTCGCGGCGCAGGCGTTCGATCATCTCGTCGCTTAAAATCAGCGGAATCAAGTCGGGATCGTAGAAATAGCGGTAATCGACCGCCGTTTCTTTCGACCGCATGGATTTCGTTTCACCCTTGACGGAATCGAATTTGCGCGTTTCCTGAACGACGCGGCCGCCGTTTTCGATCAGTTCAACCTGACGCATGGCTTCGTATTCGATCGCCTGCATCACGAAACGGATCGAGTTGACGTTTTTGATTTCGGCGCGCGTGCCGTACGGTTCGCCGGGGCGGCGCACGGAAACGTTCGCGTCGCAGCGCATCGACCCTTCGTCCATATTGCCGTCGCAAGACCCGATGTAGCGCACGATCGAACGCAGTTTACGCAGGTAAGCCCCCGCTTCTTCAGGCGAACGGATGTCGGGGCGGGACACGATTTCCATCAGCGCGACGCCCGCGCGGTTCAAATCGACGAACGATTTGCTGGGGTGCTGGTCGTGCATCAGCTTGCCCGCGTCCTGTTCCAGATGCAGGCGTTCAATGCCGATGCGGCGCGTTTCGCCGTTTTCCAGATCGACATCAATATACCCGTCGGAAATGATCGGGTGGTCGGATTGCGAAATCTGATAACCGTTGGGCAGATCCGCGTAATAGTAGTTTTTGCGGGCGAAGATGGATTTTTTGTTAATCGTCGCGTTCAGCCCGAAACCCGTGCGCACCGCCTGTTCCACGCATTCGTGGTTGATGACGGGCAACATTCCTGGAAATCCCGCGTCAACAAAGCTGACCTGCGTGTTCGGTTCCGCGCCGAAAGCGGTCGCCGCGCCGGAAAACAGCTTGGATTTGGAAATGACTTCGCAGTGGACTTCCAGCCCGACGACGATTTCCCAATCGCCCGTTTCACCTTTAATGATATAAGACATCTTATTTTCCTCCTACGCGCAGGGGGCGAACCGGCATACCGGACATGGATTCGATCGCGCCCGCGACCCGCAAAATCGTTTCTTCCTGAAAACTGTTGCCGATGACCTGCAACCCGATGGGCAGGCCGTTGACTTCGGACGTTCCGGCGGGAACGCAAACCGACGGCAACCCCGCCAGCGACGACGGAACCGTGAACACGTCGTACAGCTGCATTTTCAAAGGATCGCTCGTGCTGTCATCGTCTTTGCCGAAAGCGGTTTCCGGCGCGGCGGGCGCCAGAATCACATCAACCTTTTTATAGGCTTCGGCAAATTCGCGGCACAGCAGACGGCGGACTTTCTGCGCTTTCAGATAGCAGGTTTCGTAATAACCCTCCAACAAAATGCAAGTGCCGATCATGATGCGGCGTTTGACTTCCTTGCCAAAACCGGCGGTGCGGGTGTTCGTGTACATTTCGTCCAGCGATTTGCCGTCAACGCGCAAACCGTACTTCACCCCGTCGTAACGGGCGAGGTTTGACGACGCTTCCGCCGGCGCGATCAGGTAATAGGTCGGCAGCGCGTATTGCGTGGACGGCAGAGAGATATCGACGATTTCCGCGCCCGCTTCGCGCAGTTTCTGCGCCGTTTTTTCCCAAACGTGGCGCACGTCGGCGTTCAGCCCCTTGTCGGGATTGTATTCGCGGGGAATGCCGATCCGCAACCCTTTGACATCGCCGGTCAAAGCCTTTTCATAATCGGGGACGGGAACGTTCATCGACGTGGAATCCTTCGGGTCGAATCCCGCCATCGCGCCCAACATGATCGCGGTGTCGCGCACGGTGCGGGTCATCGTCCCCGCCTGATCCAGCGAAGACGCGAACGCCACCATGCCCCAGCGCGAGCAACGGCCGTAGGTCGGTTTGCATCCCACGATGCCGCAGAACGACGCCGGCGTGCGGATCGAACCGCCCGTGTCCGACCCCGTCGCCGCCATGCACAGCCCCGCCGCGACGGCCGCCGCGGAACCGCCCGACGAACCGCCGGGGATCAGGAATTTGTCAGGGTTGTTTTTATCCTTGTGCGGGTTGCGCACCGCGCCGTAATAACTGGTCAGGTTCGCCGTTCCCATCGCGAATTCGTCCATGTTGGTTTTGCCCAGCATCACCGAACCCGCGTCCTCCAACTTTTGGGAAACCGTGGATTCATAGGGCGGAACGAAACCGTCGAGGATATGCGAACACGCCGTCGTGCGCACGCCTTTGGTGCAATACAGGTCTTTCATGCCGACGGGGATGCCGTCCATTTTGCCGGCTTTGCCTTCGGCGCGGCGTTTATCGGATTTCGCGGCGCGTTCCAACGCGATTTCGGGCGTTTCCAGAACATAGGCGTTCAGATCGCGCGCCTTTTCCATTTCCTTTAAATGCGCCTGCGTCAATTCGACGGCGGTAAATTCTTTTTTCGCCAACCCGTCCAGAGCTTCGGCGACTGTCAATTCAACTAAATCGGTCATGATTTACTCCACCACTTTGGGAACAAGGAAATAGCCGTCCATTTCTTCGGGGGCGTTCGCCAGAATTTCATCGCGGATGCCGCCGTCGGTGATCACGTCTTCGCGTTCGCGCAAAGGCATATCCTCGACAACCGAATTCATCGGCAGAACGTCGTCGGTGTTAACGTCTTTGAGCTGATCGACCCACCCCAGAATTTTGGTCAGTTCCCCGACCATTTCGTCCATGTTTTCTTCGGGAATGCGCAGACGCGACAAAATCCCCAGTCTTTTGACCATATCCCTGTCGATTGACATAGGTGTACTTGCTCCTGTATTGTTAAAAAACAAAAACTGTTAGTGAAAGTATCATTTACGATGACGAACGGCAAGCCCGAAACCGTTACCCCGCCCGATTTTTTAACCCTGCCCGAATTTCTGGCCGCCGTTCCGCGCGGCACGTCGCTGGTCGGGTTGGACATGGGGACGAAAACGATCGGCGTCGCGGTGTCCGACACGCTGTGGATGACGGCGACGGCGTTGAAAACCGTGATGCGCAAAACATTTCAATACGACCTTGACGAACTGGCGAAGCTGTTGAAAGGGCGCGATATCGGCGGATTTGTTTCCGGACTGCCCCTGCAAACGGACGGACAAATCGGATCGCAGGCGCGCTACACGCTGGAACAGGCGGAAAAGATCGCGGCGCATTTCGGCAAACCCGTTTATTTCCAAGACGAACGCTATTCCTCCGCCGCCGTCGAACGCGTCATGATCGACGCCTACGACATGAGCCGCAAAAAACGCAAACAAAAACTGGACGCCGGCGCAGCGGCGTTTATCCTGCAATCGTTTTTGGACAAAGTCGCCTGATGCGGAAACGGCGGGAAAATCCCGCCGCGACGCTTCATTTTTCCGATGACCTCAACGCCCGCACATCGCCGCGATTCGCTTTGCCACGGTCGGCAAAACGGTGGATTTTTCCCCGCGCACGGGCAAAGCCGCAACCGTTTTGTCCCCCGTCGCGGCCAGCGCGTCTTTCATTTCGCGCGACACGGCCAGATTTTCGGCGCGGTCGAAAAATTCCGGCGAAACATAGGGCTTTCCCTGAAAACGGCAGAAACCGGCAATGTCCCGATTGGAAAGGGATGCGAATTGTTCGCCCGTCCGTTCGCGTTTCGCCGCGTTGCGCAAAATCTGCGGCTGAAACTGTTTTTCATAGGCGTCCTGATATTTTTTGTATCCGTACCACGCCTGAAAACTCGCCCGCATCGCCTTGGATTCGTCGCCGGATTTTTCCATTTCGGCGGCGTAGGCCTGCGTCATCGGCGATTCCATTTCCTTTTCAAACAAAGCGGGATTTTTGTCCCGCATCTGATAAGCGTAGGCGGCTTGATGCGCGGACGCGTCGGCCTCGAACGCGCGGTTCAGTTTGATAAAATCGCGGGCATTCAGCGCGTTGATCACGTCGCCGGCGTTTTTTGCGCCCGTTTTTTCGCACAAACGGTCAACCTGCAAAACGTGCGCGCATTCGTGAATCAAAACTGGGGCGAGTTCGGATTGGCGGTGAAAGGAATCCAGCCTGACCGTTTTTTGTTCAAAATCGCACGCGCCGTTCAACCCCGGCATCGCGTCGTACAGGAACGTATAGCCTTTGAACGCGACCTCGTTCATCACTTCGCGGCCTTTCGGAGCGTCATAGGCCGTCCGCAACAGTTCGCCGAAGTTTTCACGGTCGGAACCGTTCATCGCGAACAGCGACATATTCAGCTTTGACAGGCATTCAAAATCGTTTTTTTGATCCGTCATTCAACGCCCCCTGCCCTGCGCGGATTTTGCCAAAACGGCGGCGTTCGACCGCATTTTTGCCGGTTCAAGGATTTTTCCGTCCTTGTCGCGCGTCGCCATTTTATTAACCGACGTGTCAAATTTCGCCCCCGCGACGGATCGCGCGTAATCCGCCAACACGGCTTTGATTTCCTTTTTGGCTTCGGCGGTCAGCGCGTTCGGCTTGTCGGAATTCAAATAGTCCGCCGTCATATACGGCTTACCCTGAAACACGCACAAATCGACAACGTCCTTGACGGGGTATTCTTTGGAAAAAAGCGTCGGATCTTTTTGCCGTTTGCCGATTTCCGCCATAGCTTTGACGCCGTTGTCCTTGTAGTATTCGTCGTACAAGTCGCGGTAGTACGGAAAATCATACCACGATTTGAACGCCGCCTGCATGGCTTTCTTTTTATCGCCCGTCTTTTCCAGTTCCGTTTCATACGCCGTCAGCATCGGATAATCCCGTTTCTGTTCAGCATAGACTTCGGGGGCGGTTTCCTTGCATTCATAAGCGAACGCCGCTTGATGCGCGCAGGCGTCCGCTTCGATCGCTTTGCGCATTCTGTACATATCGGCAACGCGCGTCTGTTCAAAAATCGGCGCGTTTTCCTTTTCCGAAGCGAACTGAATTCCGTGCCGTCCCTCATGCACGACGGCAACCGCCAAAAAGTTTTTGGAACGCGTCGGATTCAGCACGATAACACGGTCGTCGTAATTGCAATATCCGCCGAACTGCTTGCCCAAATTCTGAAATTTGATTCTATAGCCCAGATCCGACAGGGCTTCCAACGTTTCGCGCCCGCTGTCCGTTTTATTCAGCGTTTCCAAAATGTCGCCCAACAGCCGCTTTTCATCGGCAGCGGATTTCGCGGACGACGCGGCGAACGTGTTTTGCAAAATCTTCCGCGCCTGTTGCGCCTTTTCGCCGCAAGCGTATTTTTTAAAGGGCTTTTTCATAAACTTCTCGACCGATTCGGTCATCTTACCGTCCTTCATTTTTCCGCAAAGCCGCCGCGACCGCCGTGTTCGCTTTGCGCTGCGCGGGGCGGGTGATTTTGCCCGTTTTGTCGCGTTCCGCCATCGCCCAAACGGATTCATCGGCTTTTACGCCGACCGTTTTGGCGTAATCCGCCGTAATTTTCATATACGCCGCCTTGTCCTTTTTCAAAACGGAAAAGGCCTGATCCGTCATCAGCATATCGGCGGAAACGTAAGGCTTCCCTTTGTACAGGCAGGCATCCGCGACATCTTTGGCGGGAACGGTTTTGCAAAACATATCCTTGCGACCGCTTTTCTTGCCTTCGCCGGCGTAAAACGCGATTTCCCTGCGATACACATCATCGTAAAAATCACGGAAGTAATCATAGCCGTACCATGCCTGAAAACTTGCCTGCATGGCTTTCTTTTCATCGCCCGACTTGTCCATTTCGGCGACGAAAGCGCGGAACATCGGCATATCGTTCTTTTCGGCTTCGGCATATACTTCGGGCAGAATATCGCGGCACTGATAGATAAACGCGGATTCGTGGGCGCAGGCGTCCGCCTCCATCGCGCGTTCGCGGCGCAACAACGATGCGACGGTCATCTGTTCGGCATTCGGCGTGTTTTCGGGGTCGCGCGCGCATTGAATCGCGTGCTGTCCTTCGTGAACGATCGTCTGCATGGCATAGGCATCGCCGAACGTCGGATTGACGACGATTTTTTTACTGACCGGTTCGCAAAAACCGCCGTAATCGCCCGTTTCAAACGCGAACGTATAGCCCAGTTCGGACAATTCGGTCAGGGTGTCGCGCCCCTTGTCCGTTTTCATCACCTGACCGATCAAGCGTTCAAATTCGGCGGATTCCTCTTTTTGTTTTTTGAAATCGGAAGCTGTGAACGCCGCGGTCAAAACCTTTTTCGCCTGTTGCGCCTTTTCGCCGCAAGCGTATTTTTGAACGTCTTTTTCCATAAATTCGGCAACCGATCCGGACATGGCGCGCCCCCTGAAAATGCAATCATGCAAAAAAGGATAACACCAAACGGACGATTGTCAACCGTTTTTTGTCTAAAACGCCTGCCGTGCGCTTTGCGTCCGGCACGATTTTTCCAAAGCTTTCAGTCCGTTTTCAGAAACTTTGGCGCCATTGACAAAAACGCCGCCGTTTTTAAATTCGACCCGCGCGACGGACGGAAATCCGATACGCAATCCCTGTTCAAAACCGGAAACGTCCCGCTTTAAATCCAGATAAACGGTCAAAGCGTCAAATTTCGAAACGGGAACGGCGTTCAAATCGGCGGGAACGACGGCCGCCCCCGTCGTCGAAACGCCCGCGACATAATCCGCGCCCCGCGTCAACCGCGCGCAATCGTCGGGGGAAACGGAAACGGCGACGCTTTGCGCCCGCGCCGCCGTTGATAAAACCGTCAGGCAGAAAATCAAGAATTTTCCCATTTTCCGCCCCTTTCCGTCACACCCGCACCAGATGCGTATCCACCATCGGACGGCGGCCGTGCGTTTCCATCACGACCTTGCGCACAGCGGATTTCACCGCATCGGCGATCGTCCGGTCGTCCTTGCGTTTGTCCGCGGACAACTGTTCGATCGCGTCTTTGACGCCCTGATTCATTTTTTCAAAAGCGGGATCGCCCGCCTCGATCAGCCCCGCGGCGGAAAACTGCACGTCGCCCAGAACCGCGCCCTTTTTGTTCAAAACGACGGTCGCGACGACCATGCCGTCTTCGATCATATGGCGGCGCTGTTTGATCACGCCGGCGTTCAGCGGAATGATTTGTTTTTTGTCGCGCGCCAAAACGCCCGTTTTCACTTCGCCGATGATTTCGGGGTTTTCCCCGTCCAGCCGCAACACGTCGCCATCCTTTAAAATGACGGCCTTTTTTACGCCGCAGGCTTTGGCCAGATCGGCGTGTTCAAACAGGTGCGCCGCTTCGCCGTGGACGGGAACGGCGATCGCGGGTTTGACGAACCCGTACAGCTTTTCCATGTCCTTGCGCCCCGAATGTCCCGAAACGTGCACCAGCGCGTCTTTAGCGGTGACGACCTCGATCCCTTTGGCGATAAAGCGGTTTTGAATGTTCGCGATCGCCTGTTCGTTGCCGGGGATGACGCGCGAGGAAAAGATCACGACATCGCCTTTGACCGGCTGCACAGGTCCCGTGCCGTAGGATATGTTCGACAGCGCGGCTTTCGGTTCGCCCTGACACCCCGTGCAAAGGTACAACACATCGGCCGGATCGTGTTCGGCGGCTTCCTCGTCCGTCAGGAACACGTTGACGTTGCGGAAATACCCCGCCGCGCGCCCCGCGCCTTCGACCCGCCACAGCGACCGCCCCAGCAGACACACCGTGCGGCCGTTTTTTTCGGCGGCTTCGGCGATGCTTTCGATGCGCCCGACATTCGACGCGAAACACGTCACGATCATGCGCTTGCCCTTGTATTTCGCGAACAATTCCGTCAGCGATTCCCTGACCTGCGTTTCGCTGGGGATGTCGCCTTCGACGAACACGTTTGTGGAATCGCCGACCAAAGCCAGCACCTTTTCCTTTTTCAATGCGGCCAAAGCCTTGTAATCCGCTGGTTTTCCGACGACGGGATCTTCGTCGAAACGCCAATCGCCCGTGTGAAACACGCTGCCGCGCGGCGTTTTGATCAGCAGAGACGACGCTTCGGGAATCGAATGATTGATTTCGACCAGCTCGATTTCAAACGGGTTCAGTTCCAGCAAATCGCCCGTTTCAAACACATGAACGGGAACGCGCCCCAACAGCCCCGCCTCGTCCAGCCGCGTTTCCAACATTTCAGCGGCGAACGCGGACACATAAACGGGACAGCGCAACAGCGGCCAGAACGCCGCGACCGCGCCGATGTGGTCTTCGTGCGCGTGGGTGATCACCAACCCTTTCAGCTTCGGCGCGATTTTCTGCGCGAACGACGGGTCGGGATACAGCATATCGATCCCCGGCAGACGGTCGCCCGCGAACCCGACGCCGCAATCGACCGCCAGCCATTCGCCGTCGCAGGCGTACAGGTAAAAGTTCATCCCGATTTCGCCGACCCCGCCCAAAGGGACGAAAAACAGCCCTTCGTTCGGAACATCAATGTATTCAACCTCTTTTTCGCCGGACATAATTCTTTCCAATTCTATTCCTGATCGCCGAAGAAAACATCCCCGGCCGTTATTTTTACGATTTCGCCGTCCTTGTTTAGCAGAAGACACCCGTCTTTATCAAGCCCGTA
>ERZ808259.232-NODE-232-length-30303-cov-11.511439_pt1 | contig 30303 bp, 18 predicted proteins | sample MGYA00521279_ERZ808259 | MGnify/ENA primary metagenome ERZ808259 (study PRJEB31516, sample SAMN03275586) | gut metagenome | biome: mammalia-associated habitat; material: feces | host: Papio cynocephalus | place: Kenya | collected 2012-07-27 ... | reverse complement strand
CGACAATGATATTTGTTTAATTTAAATCGAACCCACTTTTTCAAGTGGACTCAATAATAAATAATAATACTAAACCTATTATGAAGCAACATTTCATTCAAGTTTGTATGCTTACAGCAGGATTGGCGATGCCTACATTCTCAGCCTCTTTGATGGCAGCTGGCAACCCTAATCCGATCGTGGCACAACAGCAACAGGTGCAAGGTACTGTAGTGGATAAGACGGGTGAACCGCTTATCGGCGTGACAGTGCAAGTGGTAGGACAGCAGGGCGGTACCGTCACAGACATGGATGGTCATTATTCCATCAAGGCGGCAAAGGGTGCACAACTCAAGTTCTCCTACATTGGTTTCACAGAGCAGACTCTGAAAGTAACAGGCAACCAACTCAACGTAACCATGAGCGAGGACAACCAGACTCTTCAGGAGGTGGTAGTCGTAGGTTATGGTGTACAGAAGAAAGAATCCTTGACAGGTGCCGTGACGGTAGTGGATAGCAAGGCATTCGAGGGCAAGGGTGGTTTGGCCTCTCCTTTACAGGCATTGCAAGGTCAGGTGCCTGGTGTCATGATTAGCCGTTCTTCCTCTGCGCCAGGTGATGAGAGTTGGAGTTTGAATCTCCGTGGTTCTTCGTCCATGAACTCTACCGACCCACTTATTGTCATTGATGGCGTGGCAGCCAACAGCGTGAGTGAGATGCGATTGCTCAACCCTGACGATATCGAGAGCATCAACTTCTTGAAGGATGGTTCCGCAGCTATCTATGGTAGCCGTGCCGCAGGTGGTGTTGTTCTCATCACGACCAAGAAGGGAAAGGAAGGCAAGCTTCAGGTCAACTATAGTGGTAGCGCAACCTTGAAGACGGTCGGTTTGATGCCAACACTTTGCACCATCGACCAATGGGCGGATGGTGTGCAACAGGCACTTATCAATGATAATAACACCAGTAATGTGTGGTACACATACGCAGAACTTGCCAAGAAATACAAAGGCGGATATATTGATGTGAAGAAGACAACCAACCCATTTGGTCAGTCTGCTTTCACCGACGTAAGCGATTTTGTTTTTGATGATAGCGTGGATTGGCTCGGTAGTCTCTTTGGCTCTACATGGAGCACCAACCATAGTTTGAGTTTGGCTGGTGGTAACGACAAGAGTGCCTATCGTATTTCTGGTAGTTTTCTCTATGATGGCTCTACTCTCCAATATGGCAAGAACAACAACAAGCGTTATAATATTCGCTGGAACTACAGCAACAAGCTCAATAAGATATTCACCTTGGAAAGCAGCATCGCTTTCAGCCGTCAGGAGCAGGTGGCTCCTACTCAGGTGGGTTCGGCATTGAGCACAAGTGTTCCTATGCCTGGTCTTCCTTTGACCACCATGGATGGAAAGCCATACGCTTGGGGTACATGGGCTTCGCCAGTGGCTAAGGTTTCACAGGGAGGTGACAATAAACTATCCGTTCGTTCACTCAATATCAGCGAGACCTTGAAGGCTCACATCACAGACTGGCTCGATGCCAACGTCAATGTGGGATATAATACCAGCGAGGCTCGTCGCCGCAAAATCCAGAATGCCATCACCTATTATAATTATGTTGGCGACACCAAGGTGTTGGAAGACCCTGTACAGGAGAAATCCTATTATCAGCAGACTTCTGGGCGCACGGACTTCTATAGTATCTCGGGTTTCGTCAATGCTCACAAGACTTTTGCGAAGCTTCATAATACGAGCTTGACCTTGGGTGCTCAGTATGAGTTGACAGACAAGGAATTCTTTGGCGCAAGTTACACGGACATCTTGGAAGGTCTTGATGTCATCAATGGTAATGGTACCTTGACCTTGACAAGTGATGACATTCGCAAGAATAATTATCGTACCGCCATCATGTCATACTTCGGTCGTTTCAATTATGATTTCGATAGCAAGTATCTCTTCGAGTTCAATGGACGTTATGATGGTAGCTCCAAGTTCTTGCCTCAGAACCGTTGGGATTTCTTCTGGGGTGCATCTCTCGGCTGGCGTATCAACCAAGAGAACTTCTTGAAGGACGTGAAGTGGATTAGCAACTTGAAGCTCCGTGCTTCTTATGCAGAGATGGGTTCGCAGAGCGGCATCGACAATTATGATGGTTATCAGTTCTACAACTTGACTACTTTAGGTGGTGCATACGTAGGCAGTGATAAGCTCACCTATATTGCTACCAATGGTAAGTTTGCATCCACCACTCGTCAGTGGGAGCGTATCAAGAACTATAACGTGGCTCTTGACTTCGGTTTCTTCAATGGTGCCTTGACTGGTACGGTGGAAGCCTTCTTGAAGAAGAACGACAACATGCTCGTTGCGGTTTCTTATCCAGCGGTTCTCGGTGATGCCGCTCCAACAGCCAATGTCGGTAAGTTCAAGGACTGGGGATATGAAGGTAGTATCAACTACAATGGCAAGATAGGCGATGTACAATATCACGTAGGTGGCAATATCACCTTCGCCCGCAATGAGTTGACCGATTATGGTGGCACATCTGTCTTGAAGTCGGGTTACACAAGTACTCAGCAGGGTTACTCCTTGAACTCCATCTTCGGTCTTCGCTATGCGGGCAAGATTCAGAACGAGGAGCAGTTGAAGGCTTACGAGGCGAAGTACTATCCTAACAATGGAATCGGAATGCCAAGCAACCTTCGTGTAGGTGACAATATGTACTGCGATGAGAATAAAGATGGCGTACTCGACTATAGAGACTATATCTATCTCGGTAGCGATACCCCAGAAATCTCCTACTCATTCAATGCAGGTGCATCTTGGAAGGGCATCGACTTCAACATCGTGTTCCAAGGTTCAGCCAACCGATTTATCTATCGTGGCATCGACCCATTCACCGTGCCATTCCGTACGCTCTATACCAACACAACGACCAGTGGTATTGGCAATACATGGACTCCTGAGAATCCAAATGCCTATTATAACCCATACACAACGGATAGCAATATCATCGGTTACAACTATCAAGCTAACTCGTTGACGGCACAAGATGGTCGCTACATCCGATTGAAGAACTTGACTGTTGGCTACAACTTCCCTGCATCTCTCTTGAAGAAGATCGGTTTTGTGAATGCAGCCCGCATCTATTTCACAGGCGAGGACCTTTGGGAAAGCACCAAGATTTCCGACGGATGGGATCCTGAGGCAAAGCGTGATGCCAGCGGTGTAGGTCGTTATCCATTCACTCGTAACTTTACATTCGGTCTGAACCTCACATTTTAAGTGAAGAGTGAAGAACGAAGAGTGAAGAATTCTCTTGACTTTTGTGAGACAAGATAATAATGAATCATTTTTAAAGATTATTAGAATGAAAACAAGATATAATTCAATCAAGGTGGCGTGCTTGGGTTTGATGGCGATGGCAATGACCAGTTGCTTGGACTTCTCGCCAGAGGCACAGATGAACGACGATACCGTTTGGTCTTCTGCTACCAACTTCCAGTTGTTCGCCAACCAGTTTTATAGCTATACCCACGATATCCAGAGTGGTGATTCCTATCAGTATGCTGTGAGCGATGGTCCTCATAGTGACACCCGAAGCGACTTGATTGCTGGTGCCAATGCCAACGTGTATAGTCAGGGAACCAATACCGTTCCTCAGTCGGACAACAACTATAAGAACCTCTACAAGCACATCTACTATACCAACTTGTTGTTGAAGAATGCAGCGAATTTTGGTAATCAGAGTGCTATCGCAGTTCCAGTGGCTGAGGCAAAGTTCTTCCGTGCTTATTGCTACTTCGAGTTGGTTCAGCTTTATGGCAACGCCATCCTATTGACAGAGCCTGTGGATATGGATTCTCCTGCGATGAATGCCACACGTGATGATCGTGGCTTGGTCATCGACCAATGTGTGAAGGACTTGCAGGAAGCAGCCGAGGGTTTGCCAGAGACCCCTTCTGAGGCAGGTCGTCTTTGCAAAGATGCTGCCAATGCTTTCTTGTCTCGTGTCGCTCTTTATGAGGGTACATGGCAGAAGTTCCATACCAATGGCTATCAAGCAACCAACAATACAGAGCGTTCTTCTCAGTTGCTCGAAATCGCTAAGACAGCTGCTAAGGCTGTTATTGAAGGTGGACGTTACAAGCTCTTCTACAGCGATAAGTTGGGTACGGAGAGTTATCGCTATATGTTTATCTTGGAAGACGAGAAGTGTAATCCTGCTGGCTTGACCACCAAGGACAATACCGAGTATATCTTGGCTCGTCGCCATAAGAGCACAGATGGTGTGGGCTTGAATATCACCAAGGCATACTGTACCAATGCTGTTTATGTAACACGTAAGTTGGCTAACCTCTATGCTTGTCAGGATGGTCTCCCTATCGAGAAGTCTTCTCAGTTCAAGGGATATGACAAGGCAACCTCTGAGTTTGAGAATCGTGATAATCGTATGCTGACGACCTTGGCTCCAAGAGGTACCAAACTTTGGGACAACACCGCAGACCATTGCCGTACGGCTTGGGATGATACCGACTTGGCACGTGCCAAGGAAGTGGGTGCTTGTGCAAACAGTGGCTACCAAACTCATAAGTGGGCTGTAGAGCGTCAGGTTTCTGATCGATATGAGTGCATGGACTATCCTGTAATCCGTTATGCGGAAGTGCTTCTTAACTTTGCAGAGGCTGTCTATGAGTTGAACGGAAGAATCTCAGACAGCGACCTCGATAAGAGTTTGAACTTGGTGCGTGCTCGTTCCAATCCAAAGATGGTGAAGTTGAGCAACGCCTTGGTTGACAACAATGGCTTGAGCATGAGAGAGGAAATACGCCGTGAACGTACCGTGGAGTTGGCTTTCGAAGGCTATCGTATCGACGACCTCAAGCGTTGGGCAACAGCTCCTATCGAGATGCCGCAAGACCAACTTGGTGTTAAGTGGAAGGGAACTCAGTTTGAGACTCTTTGGACAAACCAGAGCCGTCAGATTAACAGCGAGGGTTGCATCATCCTTTACGACAACCGCAAGTGGGATGATAAACTTTATCTCTACCCATTGCCATCCGACCAATTGCAGTTGAATCCAAACATCGGTCAGAACCCTGGCTGGGAGAAATAATGTTTAGTGTTTAATGAGTAATGTTTAATGTTTAGTTATTCATTCTAAAGAAAAGACAATTATGAAACGTTATAATAAGATATATACCATGATGCTGATGTTGGGCTTGGCTACCGCATCTCTGACATCATGTAGCGATGATGAGACAGGCGGCAACCTTTACTCTGCCGTCATCCCATCCAAGGTCGAGTTCAATCTCGATGAGGCACATCAGCAACTCGTCTATACCGATGTTACGGGAGCTAAATGCTTGCCAATGGTCAAGGGCGAGACTTTGCAGTTGGCTTATACGATGACACCGGAAGATGTAACCTTCAAGGATGTGGTTTGGACGGCGTCCAATGCTGACTTTGCCACCGTATCTGATGAAGGACTTGTCACTGCAGTAAGTGGCGATGGATATTCCATCGTACAGGTCGCTCCAGAGGCACTTCATTCTGGGAGCGGAATCAATGCCAACCTGAAGATTGTCGTATCTAATGAGATGCGTCCTGCCACCGCTATAGAGGTCAATGCATCCAAGGAAGAAGTCTATGCTGGTGATACGCTCCACATGAATGCAACCATCACACCTGACAACTCTACCTACAAAACCGTAAAGTGGAGTGTGGATGGCGATGCGGCTTCCATCGACCCAATGACAGGTGTGTTGACTGCCAAAGAGTCTTCTGCGATTCTCTCAGAGGTAACAGTGAAGGCTACAGCCCTGGATGGTTCCAATGTTTCTGGCGAGAAGACCATCAAGATTCGTCAGATCGTAAATCCAGAGGACATTACCATCGACCAGAAGTATGCTGTGGATAAGGGTTATTATTGCGCCTTGAACGAGAAGACGCTCAACTTGGCTTACACTACAGTTCCAGCCGAGTGTACGACATCTAAGATTACTTGGACATCATCTGATGAGAGCGTAGCTACCGTAGATGCAGGTGTCGTAACCTTCAAGGGATTCGGCGCCGTGACAATCACCGCAACTACTCCTAACGGTAAGAGCAGTAGCATCGACTTGAATATCCCTGCTGGTTTGATACGTGAGACATACCATAATGCCAACCACTTCAGCTTCTACAAGGCATCAGCTTCTGCAGGTCAAGCCTGGCATGATGGCTATCTGACCATCACGACAGCTGCCAGCAACGCTACCACACAGCGTGCCGACCTCAAGTGGTATGACCTTCCTGTCACTCTCCACGCAGGCAACTATCCTATCCTTGCAGTGAAGATCGAGGATGCCAAGGACTTGGGCATAGGCGTAAGCAGTCGAAACTTCAACTTCGATGCTGTAGGTAAGAGTGAGAGTGGCAAGGATTTTAAGGCTCTTGGTGGAGGTAACAATAAGTGGAGCAACGAGTTGAAATGTGCTGATGGTAGCCGAGTATTCATCTATGACTTGAGCAAGGTGGCATTTGGCACGGGTGGTATTGCTCCAACCAATGAATCCATTAGTTTCACCATCTTCCAGTTGAAGTATGCTGACATCAAGACGATTGACCATAGCTTCGATTACAAGGTATATTGGATTCAGAGCTTCAAGAGTATCGAGGAGGTACAGAACTATGTAAAGAATGTGGATGGTATCTCTTATGAGGTTATCAAGTAATCTTAGACATCTGAGATTAAGTAAGCAAGAAGAGAAATACGTATTTTGATAAAAATAAGTATTGTAATTATGAACAAGAAAAGTTTTATTATAGCAGGTTTGGCAGCACTCATGTTGCTGCCAACCTCTTGCAGAGAGAATGAGTTTGGTTCGATAGACTTGACCATGCCAGAGACCCCTGTGGATCCAGATGTCACAGCGACATATACTTTCAATCATCCATGTGCCATGTACACGGCTGAAGACTTCGCTCGTGTGAAGGCGGAATTGGATGGCAATACCATTCCAGAGGTAACCCAGGCTTTTGCAGCTTTGAAGAGCAGTCCTTATTCTTCTTTGACTCGTGAGCCAGAACCACAGGAGTTGATTGTTCGTGGTGACCCTAAGGGAACGGGATTGGATAAGGAAAATTATGCGTATGCCATGCGCGATGCAGCTGCCGCTTATCAGACAGCCCTTATCTGGAAACTCTCTGGTGACGAGGCTTATGCCAAGAAGTCCATTCAGATTATGAATGCTTGGGCTGCTAAGTGTAAGAAAATTGCTTCTAATGATGCCAACCAAGTATTGGCTGCTGGTGCCCAAGGTTATACTTTTGCTTGTGCTGCGGAGGTAATGTTGGCATACACAGGATGGGAGTCTGACGATGTTGCTAAGTTTAAGCAGTGGATGCTTGATGTATTTGCTCCTAAGAACAAGAGCTTCTTGGAGCATAAGGATGCCAACACTTGTGCCAAGCACTGCTGGAGTAACTGGGACTTGGTGAATATGTGTTCTTACATGGCCATCGGTATCTTGACAGAGAACAGCGATATGGTCAACTATGTGGTCAACTACTTCTACAAGGGAGAGGGTAATGGTTGCATCAAATACCTTATCAATGGTGACTTGCTGAGTGACCCATTGGGCTCAGGCGAGATGTTGGCGCAAGACCAGGAGAGTGGTCGTGACCAAGGACACGCCCAGATGTCGGCCATGGTGACAGCCAATTTGGCTCAGATGGCTTACTCGCTCTATGAGCAGAACAAACTCAATGCAGATGCGGATGTTGCAAAGCTCGATTTCTTCTCTGCCAACGACAATGCTCTCTTGAAGCTTGGCGAGTATGTGGCTTTAAGCAACCTTCGCAATGGCACTGACAATGCCAATAAGCAAGGCCAGTGGCTCGTTTCTGCTACTAACATGCCATTTAATAAGTTGGAGTATTGTGTCAATTGTACTTGCCGTGATAAGAACCACAGTGCCATTCATACGGTTTTGGCTGATGACAGCGGTCGTGGTAGCGTTCGCCCAGGTTGGGAAATCTACTATAACCATTATGCCAAGGTGAAAGGCTTGACATCGGGCTTCCTCTATGTCAAGCAGATGGCAGACAAGATGCGTCCTGAGTGTGGACCTGGTGATAGTCGATATGGCAGCAACTCAGGAGCCTTCGACCAGTTGGGCTGGAGCACCTTGATGCTCTACCGTTAGAAAAGTGTTTTAATAGCGTTATAATAAGTATCGCTTTTTGATGAGCGATCTTTAGGAAATCCCTCGTTTCGAAATCTTTATAGATTTTGGCGAGGGATTTTTACGTAAAGATGTTTATGTTTCCGTATTGATAGTATAATTATATGATTAATAACTAAAGACGAAGATTATGAAAAGAAATTTACTTCAAGGAATGTTGGGCATGGCTTTAGCCATGGTAGCAGGTCAAGCAATCGCTCAAGACGTGCAGGAGATTGTAGCTGTAAAGAGTGACGTTACTCTAACAACGGATGCTAAGGATGCAGCAAAGCCTACGGAGAAAGCTATCGAGATGTACACTTCTCGTACTGATGGTGAAATCACAAGAGAGTATTTGGGCTTGATGTCGTTCCAAGTGCCAGTAAAGGCTGGATATGCCATTAAGAGTGCCAACTTGAAACTTGTTACTGAACGTGCCAAGGGTACTTTGGCTATCTATGCTTTGGGTGCAGAGGTTTCAGATGCTGATACTTATAATAGTCAAATTGCCAACATCAATGCCGCTCGTGAGAAAGAGCCAATAGCCAAGGTGAGATTGAACGGTACTTCTAATCAGGCGGTAACCGATGCACCTGCTTCTTCTAACTTGGAAGATTGGGTGAACAATATCGACATTACTGACTATGTGAAGTCTGTAGGTGGAAATGTAAATCTTGTATTGTTGAATGCAGCGGAGAGTACAACGACATCTATTAAGGTCTATACGAGTGATGCAACGGATGTCACTAACACCAAGGCAACCCCTAACTTCACATTCAATGGCGATGACTTGCATCCACAATTGACAGTGGTTTATGAAGTTGATGCGGACCAAAAGACAGATGTCTCTTTACCAACAGCCGATACTTGGGTTCGTAAGGATGCTGGTAATAACCAGTATGGTGACAAGACAACTTTAGAGTTGAAATCAAAAGATAATACAGATTTTGTTGGCTTGATGTCGTTCAAGTTCCCAGCTGAGGCTTTGGATAATAATCATGAGATTGCAAGTGCTACCCTCCGCTTGGTGACAGAGCGTCCGAAAGGCTCTCGTACGTTCAGTCTTTATAAGTATGTTGATTTCAACGAGAATACAACATATAACAAAGAAGAGGCAAACTTGGCTACGGCAAGAACGGAGACAAACCTGATAGGTATTTATTCCGCAAAGGGGCAGGGCAACAAATCATTCCCTAACGATGCTGTGTCTGATGATTTTAAGACTGTAGATGCATGGACGAACTATATTGACTTGACGAGCTTTGTGAAAGACCTTGATACCAATTCGTTTGCAGTGCTTATCGAACATACTAATTCTGCCGATCAGTTGATGTTTTATACCAAGGAGACTGGTGACGTGACAAACAAGCAGGATGCTTCTCTCGTGTTTAAGAAGGAAGACTTGGTTCCTCAATTGACTGTTGTTTATACCAAGAAGGGGACTTCTGGTGTGGAGAATATTGTTGTAAATGTTCCTGCCAATGGTGATGGTAATGTTTATAACCTACAGGGTATCCGTATGAATCCTACTAACTTGCCAGCTGGCATCTATATCAAGAACGGCAAGAAGTTCGTTGTAAAATAGGAAGTTTCCAAAAGACATTCAAATGGTGTTTAAATGATATTCTAAGGATAAGAATATGATAAAGATTAGTGGAAAATATATTCAATTAGGAGGGATGGCATTGGCTCTTTGGGCTGCCATCCCTTCTTTTTCGCAGGAGGTAGTCGAAGTGCTTTCTCCTATTTGCGATGTGACTCTGACAAGTGACAAGCCAGACCAGACCTTCCCCCATGAAAAAGCGATGGAAATGTACACGGAAAGAACACAGGCCAAGTATGCCTTTCCTCATCCTTGTGCCATGTATTCTGCTGATGATTTCAAACGTGTGAAGACAAGCTTGGACGATGGTACAGCACCTGACAAAGTGAAGCAAGAGTTTGAAGCTTTGAAAAAGAACTCTTATTCTTCGCTAACCCGAAGTGCTTCACCACAAGAGTTGATCGTGCGTGGTGATCCTACAGGGACAGGCATCGACAAGGAAAACTACACGTATGCCATGCGTGATGCTGCTGCAGCCTATCAAACGGCCATTCTTTGGAAATTGACAGGAGATGAGGCTTATGCCAAAAAATCTATTGAGATTCTTAATGCTTGGGCAACTACCTGTAAGAAAATCACATCGAATGACTCTAATCAGATGTTAGCGGCAGGCTGCCAGGGCTATACTTTCGCTTGTGCGGCGGAAATCATGTTGACGTATGAGGGATGGTCGAAGACGGATGTGGCTGCTTATAAGCAATGGATGCTTGATGTCTTTGCACCGAAGAATCTTAGTTTCTTAAAACATGGTGCTACCAATGTCTGTGACTTGCATTATTGGAGCAACTGGGATTTGGTGAACATGGCTTCTTATATGGCGATAGGAATCTTGACAGAGGATTGTGACATGGTGGATTATGTGGTCGATTATTTCTATGATGGGGTAGGGAATGGTTGTATCAAGAACTTCATTCAAGGAACTTTCGATGACCCTCTTGGTTCTGGTGAGCAAATTTGTCAGGCACAAGAGAGTGGACGCGACCAAGGACATGCGGAAATGTCGGCAATGGTATTGGCGAATTTAGCTCAGATGGCTTATACGTTTTATACAGCCAATCCGTCTTATGGTAAGATTGATTTTTTCTCTGCCAATGATAATGCGCTCTTGAAGCTTGGTGAGTATGTCGCTCTCTGCAATCTACGTGATGGTACGGACAATGGAAACAAGGAGGGAAATTGGATTGTAGATACGGATCAAGTTCCTTTCAATACTTATTATTATTGTAAGGGTTGCTCTTGTGCGAACAAAAGCCATGGGGCTACCCATACCAAGGTGGCTAATGACAGTGGTCGTGGCGGTGCTCGCCCAGGTTGGGAAATTTTCTATAATCATTATGCCAAAGTAAAAGGTCTGGCTTCAGGCTTTAAATATGTGAAGCAGATGGCAGACAAGATGCGTCCGGAATGTGGACCTGGAGACAGTCGTTATGGTAATAACTCTGGAGCTTTCGACCAGTTAGGGTGGAGTACACTGATGCTCTATCGTTAGAATGTACTTCTAATTGCATTTGTGTATATCATAAAACAGACGTACGTCCGATGGATAAGGGATGTACGTCTGTTTTATGATAAGTTTGTATTATTCTATCACCCAGTCCAAGGTGCTTATTTCTTTCGTAATCGTATAGTTGATGCCAACTTTCACCACAGGCTTGTCTTGCAATGCAAAGGCATCGGCATAATGTTTGGCGTTGATTTGGTCAAGTGCCTCTTGTGCCGTCTTATTAAACTTCAGCTCCATGACATAGATGGTGTCTTGTGTCTCCATCGTGATGTCTGTCCTGCCTTTGGTTGTACGTTGCTCCACGAGGATGCGGAAGTTGGTGAGCAAGGCAAAGATAATGTACATCATCTGCTGGTAGTGCCCCTCGTAATTGGTGTTGTCGCAGTATGGCACAGTCTCCAAGAAGGTCTTGAGCATTTGCAGGGCTTCGTCAATATTTCCTTGCTTGATAATCTTCGACATCTTGGCGATGGTCGTGTTTCCCATTGCAGACTGGTAATTCAAGTAATGGGGAAGAAGGCTTCTGAACAAGCCGATGCGGATTTCCTTGTTAGGGAGTGCCAAGGTGTAAAGCTCCGTTTCATCGTCATAGTCCTTGATGGTGATGTAGCCACTCTGGTAGAGCAATGGCATGATGGTGGTCATGGTTTCGGTGGCAGCATCGAAATCGTCCTTTCCTGCCTCCATATTCTCGCCTAAGTTGATTGGAGTAAAGGTATATTTGCGCATCATATTGATTAAGTAGGTCGGAGTGCCGGAGCCAAACCAATAGGCATCCATCTTTTGTTTAGCAAAGCAGGTGAGCAAACTGAATGGGTTGAATACATCAGGTGACGGCCATGCGAAATGATAACCATCATAGTTCAGTTTGAGCCTATTGATAGTTTCTTCATGAGATAAGCCTAATTTCTCAGCAAGTTCATTTATGTCATCATCCATTTGCGTTATAAGTTCCTGCTTTGTTATGCCACAGATCCCAGCGTATGGTGCATCCATACTAATATTAGTGATGTTGTTCAGTTCGCTGAAAATGCTCAGTTGGGAGAACTTGGTGATACCCGTCAAGAACACGAAGCGAAGCATCTTCTCGCAATCCTTGAGTGGGCTATAGAAGTTTCTCATGACATTGCGCAAGATGTCGAGGCTTGTTTCCTCATGTACAACATCGAGGAGTGGAGCATCATATTCGTCGATGAGAATCACAACTTGCTTGCCAGTTTCTTTGTTGACGGTTTTGATGAGGTTTAGCATACGAACGTTAGGGTCTGGTGAGTCACAAACAACCCCAAACTTCTCTTCATTGTCTTTTAATATATAGAGAAGATAACGTTCCAATTGCTCTTTCTCCATGTGTTTTCCTCCAGCCAAGCTAAAATGAAGCACAGGATATTCTTTCCATTCTTTCTCCAAGTTTTCGATGGCAAGTCCTTTAAATAGATCTTTCTTGCCTTCGAAATAGCTCTCGAAGGTAGAAACGAGTAGTGACTTGCCAAAACGGCGTGGGCGGCTTAAGAAGAAATAGGTACCATCGGTATGCGTCATACGATATACATATTCCGTCTTATCTACATAGAACTTATCTTCTTTTCGGATACGTTCAAAGGTTTGAATGCCTATAGGATATAATTTTCTTGCCATAATCTCTTGCTTTACGTAATGCGTGGGCAAAGATAAGCATTTTTCTTGGATGTTGCAAGTGATTGATGCAATATTTAATGTGCTATGTCGTTTCTTCTAATATAAATACTTGTGAATATGAAGAAGAAAATCATAACTATCGTGATGTTGTTGCTCTCTACTGTGGGAGCGGTGGCACAAGGTACAGAAGAAAGCCCTGTGGGGAAGTTCTCTGTGATTCCTCGCATCGGTGTGGTGCTCTCTAATTGGAGCAACAATAAAGTTTATATAGCGGAAGATAACTCTGATGCGATTAAATCCAAGTATCAGGCTGGATTCTTGGGCGGTGTCGATGTGGAATACCGTGCCACCGAACAGGTCGGTGTCTCTTTGGGAGCTTATTACGCCAAGCAAGGTTTCAAATGGCCGAGTATGCAAACGGAATCCAAGAAAGATGGGCAGACGGTCTTGTCGGGCACGAATAACCAGCATGTCGATTTGAACTATATCCAGGTACCATTGTTGGTGAAAGCTTATGTCACACGTCAATTCTGCATGATGGTGGGAGTACAAGCTGGTTTCCTTTGTGGTGACGGAAAATTTAAAGGAGAGGCATCGGAAGTGAGAATCGACAAAGATGGTAACTCTACTTATAATGAAAAAGAACCTATTAATGAATCTTGGCCTGCCAAGAAGGTAGATATATCTATCCCAATAGGTGCGTCATACGAGTACCAGAATGTTATCTTGGATGCTCGTTATAACTTGGGATTGAGTAAGGTGGATAAGGTGGCTAATATGCCGAGCCAGTCGAAGACGAATGCCTTCACGATTTCTGTGGGCTATCGTTTCACGCTCTAAAAAAGTCTATCGTTTCACGCTCTAAGAAAGAGGTGCTTTTATCGGTAGAGTGTTCTCTTAAATAGATTTTATGGAATATGAAATAAGTATTCTTCCGGTTTGAATCGTATTGATAATAAACAATGACGATGAAAATAGGAAGAATACTTTTTTTTGTGTCCGCCCTTGCCATGGCGCAAGTGGGAATGGCACATCGGATGCCTGTTCCTCAGGCTCAGAAAACAGATAGTAACTTATCACTCGATGTGGATAAGCAGTTGCAATATTGTCACAAACAGGTTGGACGTGCTTTGGCAGAGTTGAGACAGAAGGATGGAAGCTATGACTTCACGATGGAGCCTCGCAATATCCTGAAGGGTGACAAGCAAAAGGGTTGGAACTGTCGTAAGGCTACACCCGAAGAGTGGTGTGATGGATTCTGGCCTGGCATTCTCTGGATGGACTATCAGGACTTCGGTGATAATGACGTTAGAACGGCGGCAGAAGGTTATACGAATGCCCTTCGAAGCATCGCCTATCGCCCATGCTACGACCATGACATAGGTTTCTTGATGTTCTGCTCATACGGCAAGGGCTATGAGGTGAACCATTCGCAAGACTACAAGAATGTCATCTTGGCTTCGGCGGATTCGCTTGCCACGCTCTTCAATCCTATCGTGGGTACGATATTGAGTTGGCCGCGAGAGGTGAAGCCGCGCAACTGGCCCCACAATACCATCATGGACAATATGATGAACCTCGACATGATGTTTTGGGCTGCGAAGAACGGTGGTAACAAACTCTTGTATGATTTGGCGGTGACCCATGCCAAGACCACAATGAAAAATCATTTCCGTCCTGACGGTAGCTGTTATCATGTGGCAGTGTATGACACTATCAATGGCGACCTCATCAAGGGAGTGACCCACCAAGGCTATGCCGACAACTCGATGTGGGCTCGTGGACAGAGTTGGGCTATCTATGGCTATACGATGGTTTATCGCTATACGCACAACAAGGTGTTCCTTGATTTCGCCCAGAAGGTGACGGACATTTACATCAAACGATTGAAAGAGACGAGCGATGACCTCGTTCCACTTTGGGACATGGATGACCCACGTGGTGTGAAGGGCGGTGCACCTAAGGATGCGAGTGCAGCTTGCGTGGTCGCTGATGCCTTGCTAGAACTGCAGCAGTATGTAGGTGGCGAAAAAGGTGAGGAATATAAGAATTTCGCCTTGCAGACATTGGCTCAGTTGAGCACCGACAAGTATCAGAGTGGCAAGAAGAACGTGGCTTTCCTCATGCACAGTACGGGACACCATCCAGCAGGAAGCGAGATAGATGCCAGTATCATCTATGCCGACTACTATTACTTGGAGGCATTGCAGAGGGCAAAGGCATTGCTGAAGTAACTGTGTAAGAAATATGGCAAATTGTTTGTTTAATAAGATATTTCATGTAGAATTTAGGTTTTAGTTTATAGGTTTAGGTTTTAGGTTAATAATTAGGTTTATATTTTAGTATGTAGGTTAGTTAGGTTAATAGTCAATATCTGCGAAAACTTCCATTTCACAAGAAAAGGTGGGGCAGAAACTCTGTCGAATGAGTATTCTCGCCCCACCTTCTATTTCGTAACCCTAAACCAGTCTGCGTCAATCCATCCTCGATTGCCCTTGGTGTTAGCTCTTTCGCTCACAAATCCCATCTTGGCTCCAATCCATTTGCCCTGTCGCATGGTGAAGAGGTCGCCTGCATCCTTGAATTTCTTGCCATCCATGCTATAAGCAAATTGACATTTGCCGTCCTTTACCTTCATCTGGAGATAAATGTCGAGATAGAGGGCAGGGGAGTAAGGAATCGTATCCTTCTCCGTGGGCTTGAAGGTAGCGAGTGTTTTCTGGGTCTCGATGCCACCGGTGTCTGCTCCTTTGCAATAGAGCTGTTGGAGCAAGAACTCATCGCCCATGCGGCGAACTACCAATGCCTGGTAGTTCATGCCCATCATGATGATGCCACCATATTGGTCATTCTCTTTGGAGGCAAAGCGAATCTTTGCAGTAGCCTTGAAGTCTTTGGCAGGAGTCTTCTGGAGTAGAAGATTGCCAGCTTCCCAGAGACTTTTGAAGTTTTCTAGAGTCGATGGGGTTTCGTCTTTTTGCTTTTTTAGAGTTCCTTCTTTTGGGTATTTGAGGTCTGCGGTATAGAGACGAAGGCATCCTTTATTGGTAGGCATACCCCAAAGTTGATTGTAGTTGGCGTGCCATTGCCACTGTAAGCCAAGTTCGGTGCTGTTGAACTCGTCTGATTCCTGTGGATTTACCTTGGTCTTGGAGTTGGACTTAGGCATTCGGTAGGTCAGGTAAGGTTCTCCGCATCCGTCGCCATCTTTGTCGTTGCCCATCACAGGCCATCCTGTCTTCCAATTTACAGGCTGGAGGAAGATGACACGTCCGTAGGCATATTTGTCATTGAAGTGCAAGAACCAATCTTCACCTTGTGAGGTATGTACCCATGCTCCTTGGTGAGGACCGTTGACTTGGGTCTTGCCTTGCGCCATGACGACCTTAGCTTCGTAAGGTCCATATACGTTCTTGCTTCGCATGGCGAGTTGCCAACCATGCTGCACGCCACCAGCAGGACACATAATCCAGTAGTAGCCATCACGTTTGTAGAACTTAGGTCCTTCCGTGGTGTGGTTCTTCTGTCCGCCGTCGAAGACGATGCGAGGTTTTCCTATCACTTTCGTTCCATCGGCAGATAGTTCACGTACAGTCAATACGGAGTTGAATCCAGCTCGACTTCCTGCCCAGCCATTCACAAGATAGCATCTGCCGTCCTCGTCCCACAGAGGGCAAGTGTCTATCATTCCCTTTCCTGCCAATACGCAGATGGGTTTCTCCCATTCTCCTCTTGGGTCTTTGGTCTTGACCATGAAAACGCCGTGGTCAGGGTCTCCCCAATAGATATAGAACTCGCCATTGTGATATCGGATAGCTGGTGCCCAAACTCCCTTACCATGCTGAGGCTTGTCGAAGAGCTCTTTTGGTTCTTGCTCTTGCAGAGCATGACCGATGATTTCCCAGTTCACCAAGTCTTTGGAGTGGAGGATAGGAAGACCAGGGATGCAGTTGAAAGAACTTGCCGTGAGGTAATAGTCATCGCCTACGGCTATGACGTCAGGGTCGCTGTAGTCTGCGTAGAGTACAGGGTTTGTATAAGTGCCGTTGCCATTGTCAGGGTTCCAAACCTGCGAGTGATATTGGGCATGGAGCGACAGCGGCATGGATAAGATGATGCTCGAAAAAAGCAAAGAGGATAATGTTTTGTTCATATTCTTTGAGATATTATGCTTCTATAAATAGGATAGTTCTTGATGATATATGCGGAACATACCTTATTATATATACGTATCAAAGAGTGTGTTTACTTATTCTTTGTTTGATGCTCTTTGTGGAGAGTATCAAAATAATATGGGCTGCCAAGACATCCTTGGCAGCCCCATTACGTTAGTATGTTATGAAAAATTTGAGAGAATTGAAACTTCACAGTTTCGTAATTGTTTTACTAAACATGATTTTATTTTATATAGAGAAAGCATAGAAATAACTACTTCAATATCGTGGGGGAAGCTTGTTCCACGGTCATCTTGTCGATGCTGGTATGTTGCATGGAATCCACAGTGGTGGAATCGCCTCCCAATGCAACGGAAGCACCTTTTGTTGTCTTGATGACTCCCACGTTTTCAACATTCTGTACATCGTCTTGGAAAGGAACTTGGATTGCATTGCCCAAGGTCAAGAAGATAGCTACGATGGCGGCAGCCTTGAACAATGGTTTGAGTCGTTCTGTCAATGATACGACCTTCGCCTTGTTTGGCTCCTTGGTGTATTCATCTTCTATCAAAGCCATCATTTTCTGGTCGAAGTCCTCACCTAAGGTCTCATTCTTAGCCTCGCTCAACTCGTAAGTGAAGAGCGACTTGTAAGGCTTCAGCTCGGCAGGAAGTTCATCCTGGCTGAAGAATGTGCGGAGGATTTCCTCTTCTTCCAAAGAGGTCTCGCACTTCCAGTAGCGTTCCAAAAGTTGGTTGATGTACTTATAATCCATATCTGTCGAATTGTTGAAATCTTTGTTTGACCGTTTGACGAGCCCTGAAGATATTTACTTTTACTTGTTCCTCTGTGATACTGAGAATTTCAGCTATCTCCTTGTATGCCTTTCCTTCGATGTCTCGAAGTTGCAAGCAGGAGCGTTGCTTCTCAGGTAGCTCGTTGATGATTTTCCTCACGATGTCCAGTTTGTCCTTTTGAATCATTCGCTCGGATGGAGTGGATGAGCTTTCGTCTAGTCTTTCTACCTTTTGCTCTTCCAAGGAATCATTTTGATTGTCCATCTTCTTGATGCGGTCGAGCGAGAGGTTGCGAGCGATGGTAAGGCTGTAGGCCTCGATGGAGTCTAATTCCTGCCATTTGTCGCGGGCATTCCAAACTTTTATCAGTGTGTCCTGCACGACATCCTCTGCTTCCTCCCGGTTGAGAGTAATGCGCAGTGCCAATCTGAAGAGCTTGTTCTTCAGTGGCAAAACATCGTTTCGGAAACTGATTTCTTTCATCCCTCTATAATCAATGACGACTCACTTGTAAGAAAGTTACAAACGAATTCGAATTATTTCTATATTTAACTCTTGATAACACTTCCGTGCTTTCCGTCGATGGCGGTAGCAAGGGTGATAATCACCTCTTTTACGCCAGCGTTGATGGCGGCGAGTGCGTTCTCCAACTTTGGAATCATGCCACCAGCCACGGTGCCGTCTGCTTTATATCTCTCAAAATCGGCATGGGTAATCACTGGAATCACGCTGTCGTCATCGTCAGGATTACTGAGCACGCCTTTCTTTTCAAAACTATATATCAATGTTACGTCGTAGTAAGGAGCCAAAGCCTTGGCGGTCTCGCTGGCGATGGTGTCGGCGTTGGTGTTGAGGATGTTTCCCTTGCCATCGTGTGTCAAAGGAGCCATCACGGGGGTGATGCCCTCGTTAATTAAAGTCTGGAGCATCTTGCCGTCTGCACGCTCTACGTCGCCCACGAAACCGAAGTCAACACCGTCTTTCAAAGGACGCTTGTGACTATGGATGACATCCATGTCGGCACCTGTCAATCCGAGCGCATTCACGCCATTGGCCTGGAGCTTGGCAACAAGGTTCTTGTTGACCAAACCGCCATATACCATCGTCACTACCTCCAACATATCGGCGTCGGTGATACGGCGACCATTCACCATCTTGCTCTCGATACCGAGGGCTGTAGCTACTTTGGTGGCACGGCGACCACCGCCGTGTACCAATACTTTCTTGCCAGGAATGGCTGCGAAATCTTTCAGGAGCTGCGCCAGTTTCTCGCTGTCTTCCACGATGGCACCGCCCACCTTTACTACTGTTACCTTTTCCACTTTATAATATTGTTATGTTAAATGTTAAGTGTTTATTGAAGATAAGTGTATCCGAAGAGACCATTGCGATAGGTGCCGAGGAATTCCTTGCCTTCATCGAGTGAAATCTTGCCTTCTTTCACGCTCTTGGTTACCCATTGTTCCAACTGGCGGACGAGCTTCTTTGGATTGTATTGTACGTAATCCAGTACTTCCTCTACGGTCTCGCCATCGAATATCTGGTCGATGTGGTACTGTCCGTCCTTTACCGAGATATGGGCGGCGTTGGTGTCGCCGAAGAGATTGTGCATGTCGCCTAGAATCTCTTGGTAAGCACCTACGAGGAACACGCCGAGATAGTATGGCTCGTTCTTCTTCAATGGATGAAGAGGAAGCACGTTGCCGATGTGACCATCTGTCACGAAGTTGGCTATCTTGCCATCGCTGTCGCAGGTGATGTCCTGTAAGGTGGCGTTACGGGTAGGTCGTTCGTCCAGTCGCTGGATAGGCATGATAGGGAAGAGTTGGTCGATAGCCCAACTGTCTGGCAAGCTCTGGAACAACGAGAAGTTGCAGAAGTACTTGTCGGCAAGGAGCTTGTCGAGACCTCTCAATTCCTCGGGCACGTGCTTCATGTGCTTGGCAAGGCTGTTGATTTCGTGGCAAACGCTCCAGTACATTGCCTCGATTTCGGCACGGGTCTTCAAATCGACGATGCCGTGGGAGAAGAGCTGCAATGCCTCGTCACGGATTTGCTCGGCATCGTGCCAGTCCTCCAACATATTGCGAGGGTTCAAGTTGTCCCAAATCTCATAGAGGTCTTTCACCAGCTGGTGGTCTGTCTCCTTAGCCTCGAATTCCTCTGGCATTTCTGGCAGGGAAGCCGTCTCCAATACGTCGATGACCAATACGGAGTGATGGGCAGACAAGGAGCGACCGCTCTCGGTGATGAGGTTAGGGTGCTCGATGTTGTTCTTGTTGGCAGCCTCCACGAAGGTATAGACACAGTCGTTCACATACTCTTGGATAGAGTAGTTGACGGAACTCTCGCTGCTCGAAGAACGAGTGCCATCGTAATCCACGCCGAGTCCACCACCACAATCCACGAAATCTACATTGTAACCCATCTTGTGGAGGTTGATGTAGAACTGAGCAGCCTCTCGAAGGGCTGTCTGAATTCGACGGATCTTGGTAATCTGGCTTCCGATGTGGAAGTGGATGAGTCGCAGGCAATCATGGAATCCCATCTCCTCTATCTTGTTGAGGGCAGTCAATAACTCGGCACTGGTCAAGCCAAACTTAGAGGCATCGCCACCGCTCTCTGCCCATTTGCCGGAGCCTGATGAGGCGAGTTTGATGCGGATGCCGATGTTGGGCTTCACATTGAGTTTCTTGGCGACCTTGGCGATGATGTCCAATTCGTTGAGCTTCTCCACCACGATGAAGATGCGCTTACCCATCTTCTGAGCGAGCAAGGCAAGTTCGATGTAGCTCTCGTCCTTGTAGCCATTACAAATAATGAGAGAGTCGCTCTGTGCCTGGACGGCGATAACGGCATGAAGCTCGGGTTTTGAGCCTGCCTCCAATCCGAGGTTGAACTTCTTGCCATGAGAGATGATTTCCTCCACGACAGGCTGCATCTGGTTCACCTTGATAGGGTAGATGACAAAGTTTTCTCCCTTGTATCCATACTCTTCCTTGGCTTTCTGAAAACAGCTGGCTGTCTTCTCGATGCGGTTGTCGAGGATGTCTGGGAAACGGAGCAGTACGGGAGCGTTGATGTCTCGTAGTGCCAACTCGTCCATGATGTCGCGCAGGTCTATCTGCGTGTTGTCCTTGCATGGAGTTACATAGACATCACCCTTGTCGTTGATGCCAAAGTAAGAGGTGCCCCAACCGCTGATGTTGTAGAGCTCCTTCGAGTCTTCAATAGTCCATTTCTTCATTTCTGTACTTGTCTTGCTAAAAAGTTTTGCTATGATATGTTTTGTATTATTAAACCGCCGAAAGGTAAGCCCCTCTTTCTGCTGAAGAGATTGCTTACCTTTTTTCGTTTGTCTTTATACGTTCAGCAGATGGCGCATCTGCTGAACGGTATCGTTAATCTTGTCGAAATTGTCCATCACGTTGACATCGAAGATATGTTTCGCTTTCTCATAGAATGGCTCTCGTTGTTTGAGCTGCTCCCGAATGAATACCTGTACTTCTTCTGGTGTCTTGTTGAGCAATAATGGGCGTACACCCTTGCCCATCTTGAGATGTTCGTAGAGCGTCTCGGGAGTTGCTTTTAGATAGACGGTCTCGCCAACTTGATTCATGTAGTCCATGTTGTCGAAAAAACAAGGCGTGCCACCGCCACAACTGACGATGACATCCTCGAATTCTGCTACTTCGTGGAGCATGTTGTGTTCTATTTGACGGAATCCATCTTCGCCCATATCGTCAAAGATTTGCTTGACGGTTTTTCTCATGCGACTCTCTATGTACCAATCGAGGTCATAGAACATCAAGCCAAGTTCCTTGGCGAGGGCTTTGCCGACAGTTGTCTTGCCGGCTCCCATGTATCCGATAATGATGATTGACTTCATTTCTCTCTTATAATCTAGTTGCAAATGGTGCATGGCAGAGGAAACTACCCTGCTATTTTCTGCTGCGTCGTGAGACCTTTGGCTCTGGCGCTTCCTTGATGATGTTCATGCATTCCTCGTATGTGAGGGATTCAGCATCGTCCAACCTATTCTTTGGAAGGCGATAGTTCTTGCCGTCGTATGCGATGTAAGGACCGAAACGACCATTCAAGAGCTCCAATTTGTCGTCTTCAGCAAATTTCTTAAGGTGACGCTTTTGCTCAGACTCGCGCTTCTCTTTGATGAGTTCGATGGCTCTTTCCAAGGTGATGCTCATCGGGTCTTCCTCCTTAGGGATAGACACATACTTGCGGTTGTGGAGAACGTATGGGCCAAATCGCCCTGAGCCAATTGTTACTTTTGCTCCTTCGTATTCTCCCACCTCGCGAGGCAACTTGAAAAGTTCCAATGCTTCTTCGAGTGTAATGGTCTCGATGCTCTTGTCGGCGGGAAGTTGGGCAAACTGAGGCTTGTCTTTGTCATCGGCGGTTCCTATTTGTGCTACTGGCCCAAAGCGACCTATCTTCACAAAGACAGGACGATTGGATTTAGGGTCTATGCCGAGCTCTCGTTCTCCAGCCTTGTGTTCGCTTCTTGCGTTCATCACTTGGTCAACCTCTGGCTCGAAGCTCTTGTCGAAACTCTTCATCCATTTGATCCAATCGGTCTTTCCCTCGGCGATGTCATCAAACTTTTGTTCCACGTTGGCCGTGAAGTTGTAGTCCATGATGCCAGGGAAGTTTTCCATCAAGAAGTCGTTGACGACAATGCCGATGTCGGTAGGCAGCAACTTGCCTTTTTCAGAACCAGCCATTTCTTTCTTGATTTTCTGTGTTATCTTGATACCCTTCAGGGAATCGACTGTGTAACTGCGTTCTTCGCCCTTCTTGTCACCCTTTTGCACGTATTCACGCTGTTGGATGGTACTGATGGTAGGAGCGTATGTGGAAGGACGACCAATACCCAGGTCTTCCAGTTTCTTCACCAAACTAGCCTCGGTGTATCTCAAAGGAGCTGCAGAGAATTTCTCTGTGGCGATGACCTCGCGGCGTTGCAGATCGTCACCTTCTTTCATGGCAGGGAGGATGTGCGTGGAATCCTCGCTGCTGTCATCGTCATCGGTTGACTCGCGATATACCTTGATGAAACCATCGAAGACAACGACCTCGCCATTGGCCACAAACTTCTCTGTAGAGTTGTCGATGTTGATGGTAATAGTTGTCTTCTCTATCTGTGCATCAGCCATCTGAGAGGCGAGGGTACGCTTCCAAATCAGTTCGTATAGTCGCTTTTCCTGACTTGTGCCGTCGATGGTGGTCTCACTCATGTAGGTAGGGCGGATAGCCTCGTGTGCCTCCTGCGCACCCTTGGAACTTGTGTGGTAATTGCGCTCGTGGCTATACTCTGCGCCATAAACCTTGACGATTTCGTCCTTGCTGGCATTCTTGCACAGGGTAGAGAGGTTTACGCTATCGGTACGCATGTATGTGATATTTCCACTCTCGTAGAGTCTCTGCGCTATCATCATGGTCTGGCTGACGGTGAATCCCAACTTGCGGGCAGCTTCCTGTTGCAAGGTGGAGGTGGTGAAAGGAGGAGCAGGGGTGCGCTTCAGTGGTTTCTTGCTGACAGCCTCTACGGTAAATTTGGCATCCTTGCATTTCTCCAAGAAAGCTTCCACTTCCTCATGGGTCTTGAAACGCTTGTCCAGCTCAGCCTTGACCTCGGTGGCATTTCCGCTCTCATTGATGAGGGCGAAGATGGCGTTGACACGATAATATGGCTCGCTCTTAAACTTTTGGATTTCTCGCTCGCGTTCTACGATTAGACGTACGGCGACACTCTGTACACGACCTGCAGAGAGGGCTGGCTTTACCTTTCGCCAAAGCACAGGCGAAAGCTTGAAACCTACCAAACGGTCGAGCACACGGCGGGCTTGCTGGGCATTCACCAAGTTCATGTCCAGGTGACGAGGATGCTCGATGGCATCCAAGATGGCAGGCTTGGTAATTTCGTGGAAGACGATACGGCTGGTCTTCTCTTCGTCCAAGCCGAGAACTTCGCAAAGGTGCCAACTGATGGCCTCTCCCTCGCGGTCCTCATCGGAAGCCAACCAAATCTTCTTGGCTTTCTTCGCTGTAGCTTTCAATTCTGTAACGAGCTTCTTCTTCTCGTCAGGAATCTCGTAGTCGGGTTCCATCGTTTGCTCGTTTATACTAAGTTCTCTCTTCTTCAAGTCACGGATGTGACCGTAAGAAGACATCACCTTATAGTCTTTACCTAAAAACTCTTCGATCTTTTTTGCCTTTGCGGGGCTCTCGACGATAACTAAATTTTCTTGCATAAGCTTCTACACAAATTCTTTTGGTTGGCAAAAGTAAATAAACTTTTTGCTTATACCTTATTATATAGTGATTTTTTTTAGTTTTTTAAATGTTTTGGAGGAAGAAGTGGCTAAGAAAGATAGTTTTTTTTGTTTTTCATGTATTTGACGCTGGTATTGATACATATATAAATGAAAGCATAATGTATATAGAAACACAAGCCTACATATATAAATTATAAATGTAGGTCTGTGTCTGTAAGCTAACAAACGTGCATATCTCGGAGTGGGATTCAGTCTTGCTGGAATTGTTGGATGAATTTCCGCAGACCATTTTTGACGGAGTCGAAAGCAAATTTGTCGATGTTGATTTCTGATATGGGTATCCAATAATATGCGGCAGCATCGTCCATTGCTTCGATATGGGAGAGGCTTTTTACTTTTACCTTGAAGAACATGTCTAAGGTGTGAACTAAAAATCCCGAGTACAGATAGGTGTTCGGGTAGCTAAACTGATAGGTTACTTCTGTTGCATCCAACCCAGTTTCTTCCTTTATTTCTCTTGCCATACCTTCTTCCCCAGTCTCGTCCATGTCTATGAATCCTCCAGGCAAGTCGAGCATATCTTTCCCTGGGTCGTTCTTGCGACGAACTACCAGTAATTCGTTGTTGTTATTGACGATGAGCGCAACGGTGGCACTGCTGGCGTTCAGATAGTAAGAGAAACCGCAGTCCTTGCATTTCTTGCTTTTGATATTGTTGATTTCAAAATGTGGTGAACCGCAAACGGGACAATATTGAAATTTGTCTAAGATATGTGACATGGTCTTATGAATTTAATATTAATAAATGATATATAAAAACGGTCGGTCTTGTAATGTGAGACCGACCATTTGTTGTTTATGAGATTATTACCAATTGTCTGTTCTGAAAGGGAAGAGCGGAAGACCGCCTGCGTTAGCGAGGTTGCCGAGTTGGAAGTTGCGGAAGCAATAGCGCAAGGCTACAGGCTTCTTGACCTCAGGACTGATTACCATGATGTATTCGTTCCATCCGTCGTTGCCGCCTTCTTGCCAAAAGTGCTTGGCGGTTGCTTTGTGGAACACTTTGTCTTCACCAGCTACCTCAAAGCCTTCGATGCCCTCGAAGCGGTTGTATGCGCCAAACTCGTTGTCGAAATGTACCTTGACCGTGTCGCCATCAATCTTCATCTCCTTGAAGGTCATGCTTTCACAGATGAGATTCTTCATACCGTATGTCTTGTTGAGTGCTTGCAAGGCAAGGCGTTCTCCCACAGGTTGCTTTTGGCATGGGTGGATCTGTTCTACCTCGTATGGATATACCAAGTCTTCGGTGCAGACGATACCGCTGTTTGGGATTCTCTTGGCTGCGTTGAATTGCTGCTCACGAAGTTTTGGCCCCCAATCACCATTCACGTCTCCATTGTGATAAGGAGCAATCTGAACGAAGTAAAAAGGCAATTCTCCTTGCTTGAAATCTCTGCGCCACTGTGCCACGAGGTCGGCAAGTCGTTGGGTGTATTGTCCGGCAGGGTCTCCGACGTTGGAACAACCTTGATAGAAAAGGATGCCTTTGACGGTGTAGTTGAGGATAGGATGGAATGTGCCATTGCCCCAGAGGAGTGGATAGTGGAAGTCCCACTTGAATTTCTTTACCATCTTGGCGGAATCGAGTTCTTCCTTGGTGTTCTTCTTTACGTAGTCTCTGTCGAGCCAACTCTCTACACGTGTTCCTCCTTTGTTGGCCATGACGAGACCTACAGGTATATTAAGAGCTTTGTTGACTACTTGTGCAAAGAAATAGCCAGTAGCGGAGGCTTCGCCTACAGTCTCAGGACTAATCTCCTTCCACTCGCAGTTGGCGTCATCCAATGGCTTGGTACTCATCACGCTTGGAATCTTTACGTAATGGATGCCCTTGTATTGGTTGGCTTCAAGCACAGCCTTGTTGTAGCCTTGCACAGGACAATTGCCGAAACCCTTGACTGGCATTTCCATGTTGCTCTGTCCAGCGCACACCCATACTTCGCCAGCCAAGATGTTATTGAGGGTCACTTGCTCTCCATCGTCAAAGGTGATGGAGAGTGGGGTGTAGCTTGCCTTAGGAGTCTGTACTTTGACAGCCCACTTGCCATCCTTGCCCGTCTTTACAGAATATTTCTGGGAAGACCAGGAAGTAGTGACGTTTACCTCTTTGCCGGGATTGTCCCATCCCCACAAGTTGGCTTCAGAGTTTTGTTGGATGATCATGTTGTCACCTAGGATGTGTGGCAACTTTACTTTGGCCTGTGCTCCCGTGGTTAGAAGAGCCAAGGTTGCTAAAGCGAATAAGTTTTTTTTCATTTTTTAGGGTTTTAAGTTTTTGATTTATATTGCTTTTGGTTAATTTCATAATAAGAGGGAGGTTAGAAGTTAAGCGTAGGAGAACAACTCCTAACACCTAACTTCTAACTCCTAACTACAATAGTTTTTTGATTGCTGCATCGATATCCTTGATTTGAGCGTCGCGAGCCTGTAAGGTGTTACTGCGGTCAATCAAGAAGAATGTCGGAATGCTTTGTACATTGTAAAGTTGCAAGCTTTGTCCTTGTACTCCACCTTCGTCACGGACGCAAATCCATGGAATGGCAGAGGTAGATGTCTTCCAGAAGTGCTCGTCAGGATCTACAGAAACTTGGTAAATCTCTAAGCCTGCGGCATGGTACTTGTTGTAAAGCTCGCGCAGCATCATGATGCGTTTGGTGCTCTCGTTGCTGGCGAAGAGGTGGAAGTCGAGCAACACCACCTTTCCTTTGAGGTCGGTGAGGTTGCGGGTGACACCCTTGTTGTCTTGCAGGGAGAGATTGATGCAACCGTTGACGCTAACCTTGCTGGCGTCAATTTGTTGCTCGGCTCTCTGATTCTCCATGATGCGAATGTCCTTCATGCCTTGGATGGCGATGTTGTGCAGGTTCTTGCCACGCTCGGCATTCGGATAATAAGTGTCCCAACTCGTAGCTACGGCTGCAAAGACTTTGACATCTTCCTTGTTGTTGCGAGGATTGAATATCAAAGAGTTGGTGCCTCCTAGCTGGATAGTTTGGAAGAGCGCATAGTAAGAGGAGGCTTTCATTGGAGCCTTGAATATGTAGTTGGTCTTGATGTCTTGCTTGTAAGCGTCGATGATTTGGGCGATGGCTATGTTCATCGAGTCCACTCCCATGTTAGGATTCTTGACGATGTTGTTGAGCGTGTTTTGCAAGCCCATCTGCTTGAGCGACAGTTCCTTGATGGTGGAACAGTTCTCCGAGCCTTCTACTTCGTACTGGTAGCTCATGGTAGGATAGGCAGCTTTTACCTTGACAGTCTCCGTGGAGTCGATGGAGAGGTTGATGGTCTGGTTGGCGATGCGTAGGCGATAGAACTCTGGTGAAACGGAGTCCAAGGCATTCTCGTCGAAAGCGAAAGAGCCATCTTCGCCGAGTTTCACGGAGTCGATTTTCTCAGGGCCGTTCAGACTGATGTTCTCTAGGTAGAGCATGGAGTCCTTGGCTTCTGTGATGTTGCCGTTGATGTGAAATTTCTTGTTGTTGCAAGATGTGAAAGCCAGTGCAGCTACCATAATCACTGCCACTGAATAGATTCTAGATATCTTCATGTATTTCTTGATTTTGCAAAATTTTCGGTTGCAAAGGTAGCAATAAAATTGGGAATATTGCACCCTAGATAGATAAAATAATTAAAAATGTTGAAAATAGTTGCCCTTTTATTCGTTTATTATTAATTAAAAAGGTATCTTTGCAGCGTTTTAGATATTAGATGTTAGACAAAACAATAAGTTTTTAAAATTTTAGATGAACGTAATTACAAAAAGTGTTCAGTTGCCTGATGGAAGAACCATCACAATTGAGACCGGAAAAGTTGCAAAACAGGCTGATGGTGCTGCGGTTCTCCGCATGGGTAACACAGTGCTTCTCGCAACTGTTTGTGCAGCAAAGGATGCAGTTCCGGGTACAGATTTTATGCCTTTGCAAGTAGATTATCGTGAGCAGTACAGTGCTGCTGGCCGTTTCCCTGGTGGCTTCACCAAGCGCGAAGGCAAAGCCAGCGATGAGGAAATCCTTACCTCTCGCCTTGTGGATCGTGCATTGCGTCCACTTTTCCCTTCTAACTACCATGCAGAAGTTTATGTACAGGTAATGTTGCTCTCAGCCGATGGTGTTGACCAGCCAGATGCCCTCGCAGGTTTCGCTGCTTCAGCTGCCATGGCTTGTTCAGATATTCCTTTCGAGTACTATATCTCTGAGGTTCGTGTGGCTCGTATCAATGGTGAGTATGTCGTTAACCCTACCTTCCAGCAGATGGAAGAGGCCGACATGGATATCATGGTTGGTGCTACCAAGGACAACATCATGATGGTGGAAGGTGAGATGAAGGAAGTTTCCGAGCAGGATCTCATCGGTGCCCTCAAGGTAGCAGCCGAGGCTATCAAGCCTATGTGCGAGCTCCAGTATGAGTTGGCCAAGGAGAAGGGTACTGACGTGAAGCGTGAGTACGACCACGAGATCAACGACGAGGACCTTCGTGAGCAGATCAAGAAGGAACTCTATCAGCCAGCTTACGACATCAACCACCAGGCTTTGGAGAAGCATGCTCGTCAGGATGCTTTCGACAAGGTGTTGGCTGATTTCTTGGAGAAGTATGACGCTGCTCATACCGACCTCTCTGAGGAGGATTTGGAAGAGAAGCACGCTGAGGCTACTCGCTACTACGACGATGTAATGCGTGACGCTATGCGTCGTTGCATCCTCGACGAGGGCTTGCGTCTCGATGGTCGTAAGACTACAGAGATTCGTCCTATCTGGTGCGAGGTTTCTCCTCTCCCAATGCCTCACGGAAGCGCTATCTTCCAGCGTGGTGAGACAATGTCACTTTCTACATGTACACTTGGTACCAAGATGGACGAGAAGCTCATCGACGGTGTGCTCGAGAAGAGCTACCAGCGCTTCCTCCTTCACTATAACTTCCCTCCATTCTCTACAGGTGAGGCTAAGGCTCAGCGCGGCGTAGGTCGTCGTGAGATTGGTCACGGTCACTTGGCTTGGCGTGGTTTGAAGGGTCAGATTCCTGCCGACTTCCCTTACACCGTACGTTTGGTAAGCCAGATCTTGGAGTCTAATGGTTCTTCTTCTATGGCTACTGTTTGTGCCGGTACACTCGCCTTGATGGATGCAGGTGTGCCTATCAAGAAGCCAGTTTCTGGTATCGCCATGGGTCTTATCAAGAACCCAGGTGAGGAGAAGTACGCTATCTTGAGCGATATCCTTGGCGACGAGGACCACTTGGGCGATATGGACTTCAAGACCACAGGTACACGCGATGGTTTGACCGCAACACAGATGGATATCAAGTGCGACGGTTTGAGCTTCGAGATTCTTGAGGAGGCTTTGATGCAGGCTAAGGCTGGTCGTGAGCACATCTTGAACTGTATGTTGGAGACCATCTCTGAGCCACGTGCCGAGATGAAGCCACAGGTTCCACGTATCGTAGCATTCGATATTCCTAAGGAGTTTATCGGTGCTGTCATCGGCCCTGGTGGTAAGATTATCCAGCAGATGCAGGAGGATACTGGCGCTACTATCACCATCGAGGAGACTGATGGCAAGGGTCACGTACAGGTATCTGCTCCTAACAAGGATTCTATCGACGCAGCTTTGGCTAAGATCAAGGCTATCGTAGCTGTTCCTGAGGTAGGTGAGGTTTACGAGGGTACCGTTCGTTCTATCATGCCTTACGGTTGCTTCGTAGAGATTCTCCCTGGCAAGGATGGTTTGCTCCACATCTCTGAGATTGATTGGAAGCGTCTTGAGACGGTCGAGGAGGCTGGTATCAAGGAAGGCGACAAGATCAAGGTTAAGTTGATGGAGATTGATCCTAAGACTGGCAAGTACAAGCTTTCTCATCGTGTCCTCATCGACAAGCCAGAGGGTTATGTAGAGCGTGAGCGTCGTCCACGTCCTGAGCGTGGTGAGCGTCGCGGTCGTCGTGATGACCGTCATGGCGAGGGTCGTGGTGAGCGTCCAGCTCGTCAACCACGTCGTTATGAGCATCGTGACGAGGAGCAGGCTCCTAAGGATTTCAACGATTCTTTGGACCACAACAATGATGTAGA
>ERZ808259.231-NODE-231-length-30506-cov-10.828643_pt1 | contig 30506 bp, 22 predicted proteins | sample MGYA00521279_ERZ808259 | MGnify/ENA primary metagenome ERZ808259 (study PRJEB31516, sample SAMN03275586) | gut metagenome | biome: mammalia-associated habitat; material: feces | host: Papio cynocephalus | place: Kenya | collected 2012-07-27 ... | reverse complement strand
CAGTTTGCTTGTGTGCAAATACGTCATACCCCATTATCAGGTGGTTATTGCGGTGGGGTTCCACCTCTTCCCATTCCGAACAGAGAAGTTAAGCCCACTTGCGCCGATGGTACTGCAATGCAATGCGGGAGAGTAGGTAGCCGCCTCCTTTCAAGAGAAGCCTCAGATTTCGAAAGATTTCTGAGGCTTTTTGCGTCTTTACAACTTATCTTATGCTTTAAAGTTGCCTATTCTTTATTATTATTTACTTGATTTAGCTCAATCTAAGATGTTATAAATTGTTTTAATATCCTAAATAGAAGCTGATAATCAGCTAATTACTTGCGTAATTCAATATTTTTTCGTACCTTTGCAAACGATAAGAATAAGGATATCATTCTCTTTTGGATTTCCATGAGATGTTATCCGTTAAGGTATCTAACGGAACTGAGATGGACAGCCTTTCTTTTTCTCACAAGTTGTCATCGCGAAATCTCTGATGTTGTAGTTCAGCTTTTCAGGTTCCATAAAACAATTAATATGAAGAGAATAACAATGATTTTGGTCAGTATGTTGATGCTGACTTTAAGAGTAAGTGCAGCAACGGCTGCAACAGATGCAATTGATTCCTCTAGTGCGGTAGATTGGACTCCAGTGATGGACGCTATCATCCAAGTAGAGAGTGGAGGAGACCCAAATGCAAGGAGTGGTTCCTCAGTAGGAGTGATGCAGATTACTCCAATTTGTGTAGCAGAGTGCAATGTGATATTGAAGAAGCGAAACAGCAAGAAGCGTTTTAAACTTTCAGATCGTTTCAGTATTGCCAAATCTAAGGAAATGTTTTTGTTGATTCAGTCTGCACACAATCCTCTTAATAGTATTGAGCATGCTATCAGGGCATGGAATGGTGGAAACCATTACAGTGTAAGGAAAACACAACGCTATTTTGAGAAGGTCATGAAGCTTTTGAAAAAGTAATTGATTTTGATATGATCCAGTTTATTCTTCGGAATAGACTGGATTCTTTTTATTTTTTTATTTGTTTTTTTTCTTTCTTTATTTATTGATATTCTTATATTTCCTCTTTTTGTGCATTATTTTGTGGTAAATGTTTACTTATTCACTGCAAAATGACCTCTTTTAGTTAAAATACTGTTAAAGGTATTACTTTTTGTCGAAAATATTTGGTGGTTACGAAAAATAGTAGTACCTTTGCACTCGCAATTCAGAAATGAGTTAGTTAATATCGCGGTGTGGAGCAGTTGGTAGCTCGCCAGGCTCATAACCTGGAGGTCGCACGTTCGAGTCCTGCCGCCGCAACAATGAAGGAAATGATTAATAGTCATTTCCTTTTTTTTTGTTTCGTATAATCTCCTTTGTTTTGTATAATCTCCTTTGTTTCGTATAATCTCCTTTGTTTCGTATAATCTTTTTTATTTTGTAAAATTTCCTTTTATTTTGTATATTTCCTTTCCTTTCTTTCCTTTTTCTTCTATCTCTCTATTTGTAATTCCTAGCTTTTTCTTTTTCTCTTTCTATGCATCTTTTCGTTCATATTCAATAATTTAACACTTAATATTTGCCTATATTGAATAAAAGTACTACTTTTGCACACAGATTATTTATTGTGCAACCAATTTAATGACGGAGGTTATACACTATGTCAATATCCAAAACAAGACAAAAGTTAGTAGATGTCGCTCGACAGCTCTTTGCTAAGAATGGAATCGCTAATACGACGATGAATGACATCGCTGTAGCGTCTGGCAAGGGTCGTCGCACTCTTTATACTTATTTCAGCCGGAAGGAAGATGTCTATTACGCTGTGATAGAGTCTGAGCTGGAACGTCTCTCAGACAAGTTGGATGAGGTGGCTGCCAGTAAGATTCGCCCTCAAGATAAAATCATCGAATTGATTTATACACATTTGAGCATGATCAAAGAAACGGTTGTAAGGAATGGCAACTTGAGGGCTGAGTTCTTTCGTAACATTTGGATGGTTGAGAAGGCAAGGAAGAATTTCGATGAGGATGAAATAGAATTGCTTCGTCGTGTTTATTCTGAAGGCAAGGCCGATGGGGAGTTTGATATCGACAATGTAGATTTGGTTGCCGATATTACTCATTATTGCATCAAAGGCTTGGAGGTTCCATTTATTTATGGTCGTCTTGGACATGGCTTGAATGTAGAGTCCAGCAAACCTTTGGTTGCTAAGGTCGTATATGGAGCCTTGGGAAAGTCTGGTATGAAGTTGTAAAAATAATATTCAATTAAAATAATAAAAGAAAATGGGATTATTAACAGGTAAGACTGCCCTTGTAACAGGTGCAGCACGCGGCATCGGTAAGGCTGTCGCAATGAAGTTCGCCTCTGAGGGCGCAAACATCGCATTCACAGACCTCGTTCTTAACGACGATATGGCTGCTGGTTTGGAAGCTACCCGCAAGGAAATCGAGGCTCTTGGTGTTACATGTCGAGCATACGCTGGCAATGCAGCTGACTTTGAGGAGACTCAGAAGACTGTGAAGCAGATTCAGGCAGACTTCGGTACAATCGACATTCTTGTCAACAATGCTGGTATCACCAAGGATGGTTTGATGCTTCGTATGAGCGAGGCTCAGTGGGATGCAGTTTTGAACGTGAACTTGAAGTCTGCTTTCAACTTCATCCATGCTTGCTCTCCTATCATGCTTCGTCAGCGTGGTGGTTCTATCATCAACATGGCTTCTGTTGTAGGTGTTCATGGTAACGCTGGTCAGTGCAACTATGCTGCTTCTAAGGCAGGTATGATTGCCCTCGCTAAGTCTATCGCTCAGGAGCTGGGTCCTAAGGGTGTACGTGCTAACGCTGTAGCTCCTGGTTTCATCGAGACGGCTATGACAGCACAGTTGCCTGAGGAAATCCGCAAGGACTGGATGAAGAAGATTCCTTTGCGCCGTGGTGGACAGGTTGAGGATATTGCCAACGTTTGTCTCTTCCTCGCTTCTGATATGTCTAGCTACGTAAGTGGCCAGGTTATTCAGATTGATGGCGGTATGAATATGTAATGAATCTTATTGTTTTCTAACCATTAACTATGCAAGTAGTTTACGAAGACAACCATATTATCATCGTTTCCAAGAGCAGTGGCGAGATTGTACAAGGTGACAAGACTGGCGACGAACCGCTCTCGGAAACGGTGAAGCAATATATCAAGGAGAAGTACCATAAGCCTGGTAATGTTTTCTTGGGCGTGGTGCATCGCCTTGATCGACCTGTATCAGGACTTGTCGTCTTTGCCAAGACTTCAAAGGCATTGACCCGACTGAACAATATGTTCCGTGACGGCGAGGTGCATAAGACTTATTGGGCAATTACGAAGAATATGCCACAGATGCCAGAGGCGACCTTGACGCATTGGATTGTGAGGAATGAGAAGCAGAACAAGAGTTATGCTTATGACCATGAGGTCAAAAATTCCAAAAAAGCCATCTTGAAATATAAGATGATAGGTCACACCGATCATTACACTCTTTTGGAAGTAAACTTGATGACCGGACGTCATCATCAGATAAGATGTCAGTTGGCTAAGATGGGATGTCCTATCAAGGGTGACTTGAAATATGGCTCGGCGAGAAGCAATGCCCACGGAAGCATTTGCTTGCTTTCTCATCGTGTGGAATTCATTCATCCTGTTTCAAAAGAAAAGATAGTTGTGGAGGCACCGCTTCCTGATGATAATCTATGGAGAGCGATCGCTCCAGAATAAATCAAACCCTTTAACCTTTTGTGCCTATATGAAGAAGTATGTGAAATGGGGGAGTGTCATCCTTTTCTCTCCGATGCTCCTCATTTTATTGTTAGCAGTCATGCTTTACCTTCCTCCTGTTCAAAATTGGGCGGTAAAGCAAGTTGCCTCATATGCTTCTGAATCTACAGGCTTGGACATTTCTGTACAACATGTCGAACTCGTTTTCCCTCTGAAATTAGGAGTAGAAGGTGTCAAGGTGTTGCAACCTGTTGATTCCTTGAAAGATAGTCGTGACTTATCTTTGCGCCATAGGAAAGATACGGTTGCCGACATCCAGAAGACGGTGGTCGATGTGCAATTGATGCCGCTTTTCAAGAGTCAAGTGATGATTGACCAACTTGACTTTACGAAATTGAAGGTGAACACCACCAATTTCATTCACGAGGCTCGTATCAAGGGCGATGTCGGTAAACTGACGCTCAAGGCGCATGGCATAGACTTGGGCAAGGAGTATGTCAATGTGAACAACGCCTTGATAGCAGATGCCCGATTGTCGGTGGAATTGAGCGACACCGTGCCACCCGATACGACACCTAGCGAAAACTTTTGGAAGATTCATATACAGAAGCTGAAACTAAAAAACACTGATTTTACCCTACACATGCCTGGAGATACACTTCAGGTGAATGCTTTTATGGCGGATGCCTTGGCGCAATCTGCCTATCTAGACCTTTACAAGGGACTTTATCAAGTCGGCAAGTTGGATTGGATGGGAGGTGGAGTTCATTATGACAATAACTTTGAGCGTCCTGTGGATGGCTTGGACTTCAATCATTTGGCTTTGTCCGATATGTCATTGAAGGCTGATTCCTTTTATTTTTGTGATTCCAAGATAGATGTCAAGATTCGTGAGGCACGTTTGCGTGAGAAGTGTGGCTTGAAGGTCGATCAATTGAATGGTCGTTTTGTCATGGATTCTGCGAGGTTGAATTTGCCTGATTTATATTTGCAAACCCCGGTTTCTCGCCTGAAGGCTACGGTGGATATGGACTTGGATGCCTTTGCCGACAAGAATCCAGGTAAGTTGACGGCTCTTTTTGATGGAAGTCTGGGCAAGTCGGACCTTATGTTGTTCTTGGCAGATGCTTTGCCGAAGCCGATGAGCCGCAGGTGGCCTTACTATCCTTTGAGTTTGAAAGGGTCGGTGAAAGGCAACTTGCAGCAACTTGCTTTTTCGGGTATTCAGCTCAATCTACCAACCGCTTTTCAGTTGAAAGCAGATGGAAATGTCTCTAATGTCACGGATGTGGATAGATTGAAGGCGACTGTCAACCTCGATGCTCGTACCTATAACTTGGGCTTCGTTACCTGTATGTTGGATCCTTCTTTGATGAGAGAGATAAGAATTCCTAATGGAATCGGCATTAAGGGAAACATTAAGGCTGATGGTAACAAGTATGGTACCAATCTCAAGCTGAGAGAGGGACAGGGGGCGTTGCATCTGATAGCTTCCGCCGATGTCAAGAAGAAGAGAAATGGCGATTTTGATATGAGTCGATTGGCTTATCAAGCCAAGGTTCAGGCTCGTAATATCCAGGTAAGACATTTCTTGCCTAAGCAGGATTTATACTCTTTCACGGGAAGTGTACAGGCTTCTGGAGTCGGTACGGATTTCTTGTCTCCAAGCACTCGACTGAACGCCAAGGCGCAGGTCAATTCTGTACATTATGGGAAATACAAGTTGGGTAATGTGCTTGCCGTGGCTCACATGGCGAATGGCAGGGTACATGCGGACATTGACAGCAAGAACCATTTCTTGACAGGTTTGTTGAGCTTGGATGCCTTGACCAATACGCACAAAATACAAGCGACCGTAAAGGCGGATGTCCGACAGACAGACTTGTACCAATTGCAGTTGATGAAAACGCCGATGAAGGCATCGCTCTGTGGATACATGGATGTCAGCACCGACTTGAAGGACAATTATAACCTGCAAGCTTCCGTGGGCGACATTACCTTGCGCACAGCCGATAAGGTATATCGTCCGGTAGATGTCTTGATGGATGTCTTTACTCGTCGTGACACGACCCATGCCATCGTGGATTGTGGCGATTTCCATCTCAACATGAATGCCCATGGAGGTTACAAGTATCTCTTGAATCGTATTGATGGCTTGCAGAAGGAACTGCTCAGCCAGATGAAGAATCGTAAGATTGACCAAATCAGTCTTCGCAAGAATTTCCCGATGGGTCATATTTACTTGGCGACAGGCAAGAGTAATTTTATCTCTCGATTCTTGGAGTATTGTGGTTACCAGTTCAAGTCCGTGGAGATGGACTTGGACGCATCGCCTATAGTGGGCTTGAATGGTTATGTGAATGTAGATTCCTTGGTAGCGCAAGGCGTTCAGTTAGATACGATTCGTGCCTTGATACATACCGAGGGTGACACCATCAAGTATGTGGCTCGGGTGCAAAACAACAAGAACAATCCTCAATACACGTTCCGTGCCTTGCTGGATGGTGAGTTGCAGGAGAGAGGTTCCAATATCCATGCCCAGCTTTTCGATGCCAAGGACAAGTTGGGTGTCGATGTCGGTTTGGCGGCGCTGATGCAGGAAGACGGCATCAAGGTCTCCTTGATAGATACGCACCCTATCTTGGGATATAAGAAGTTTACCGCCAACAAGGACAACTATCTGATGTTGCGTGATGACCAACGTGTTTCTGCCAACTTGCTCTTGACGGCGGCTGGTGGCATGGGTGTGCGCGTCTATTCCAATGATGAGAATGAGGACGCACTTCAGGACATCACCGTTAGTTTGAGCAAATTTAATCTCGACAAAGTGTTGAGTGTCATCCCATATATGCCTGACATCTCGGGTATCATGGATGGCGACTTTCACGTGATTCAGACCAAGGAAGAACTTTCCGTTTCGTCTAATCTGAATATCGACAACTTGGTTTATGAGAAGTGTCCGATGGGAGACGTCGGGTCCGAGTTTGTCTATATGCCAAAGAGCGATGGCTCCCACTACGTGGATGGCATTCTCTCGTATGAAGGCGAGGATGTCGCCACCGTGAAAGGTACTTATCGTTCCGAGGGCGCAGGCTATCTCGATGCGAAGGTCGGACTCGACAAGTTGCCGCTCCACTTCGTGAATGGTTTCATCCCTGACCAGATTATCGGTCTGAAAGGCTACGGCGAGGGCGAGCTGACGGTGCAAGGCTCCTTGGATAAACCGCATGTGGAAGGAGAAATGTATCTCGACTCCGCCTATCTGGTCAGTGTGCCATACGGTATATCCATGCGTTTCGACGATGACCCAGTGCGCATCGTCAACAGCAAACTTCTCTTTGAGAATTTCATGATGTACGCCAACAACGAGAGTCCGCTCAACTTGCAGGGAAGCCTGGACTTCTCCAACCTCGACCGCATGATGCTTGACTTGAAGATGAGGGCGCAAAACTTCCTCTTGATAGATGCGAAGGAAAACTTGCGCTCGGAGGCTTTCGGAAAGGCATACGTCAATTTCTTCGGTATGATGAAAGGACCGCTCTCCAACTTGCAGATGCGTGGTAAGTTGGATGTGCTCGGCAATACGGACATGACCTACGTCTTGAGAGAGTCGGAACTGACGACCGACAACCAGTTGGATGAGTTGGTGAAGTTCACCGACCTCAAGAGTGGCAAGGAAGAACCGATGGTCCGTCCAGCCATTGAGGGCTTCGATATGATGTTGAACATGTCTATCGACGAGTCCGCACGTATCGTCTGTGCGCTCAATGCCGACCAGACCAACTACATCGACTTGATGGGTGGTGGTGACTTGACCTTGCTCTACAATCCTGTGGATAACATCCGCTTGACAGGTAAATATACCTTGAGCAATGGCGAGATGAAATACTCTTTGCCAGTCATTCCTTTGAAGACCTTTACTATCCAGGATGGAAGTTACATCGAGTTTACGGGCGATCCGTTCGACCCAACCTTGAACATCACGGCGACCGAGAACATGAAATCGACGGTCAATGAGGGCGAGGGTACAGGTCGTTCGGTGGATTTCGTATGCGGTGTGAAGTTGACTCAGACCTTGAATAAGCCAGGCATCCAGTTTATCATCTCTGCACCTAACGACATGACGATGCAGGACGAGTTGAACACGATGAGTGTGGAGGAGCGAGGAAAAATCGCAGTCACCATGCTGGCTTCGGGTATGTACTTGGCAGGCGGCAACACGAGTGCCTTCTCCATGAACAGCGCATTGAGCAGCTTCCTCAATTCCGAAATCAACAACATCGCGGGTTCCGCCATGCGCTCCTTGGGATTGGACATCGGTATGACGGTGGATAACTCCATGAATGCATCGGGTGCCTTGCATACCGACTACAACTTCAAGTTTGCCAAGCGATTCTTCAACAATCGTTTGAGTTTCACCGTCGGCGGACAGGTGTCGTCGGGGGCGGAGATGGAGAATGCTCGCAACAACGACTCGTTCTTCAACAATGTGGAGCTGCAATACCGCCTCAACGAAGGTGCTTCTCAATACATCCGAGCGTTCTACAACAACAATACCTACGACTGGTTGGAGGGTATGATAGGCGAGTACGGTGTCGGTTTCATGTGGAAAAGAAAGTTGCAGAAGTTCTCAGACATCTTCCGCTTCAGGACCGACAAGGAGATAGTTCCAGCTAATCCAGAAACCAAGCAAGGCGGTAACTCGAATGAAAGAAAAGATTCTACGATGTCAACGAAGGGATCTGAAGGTAAGTTTACTTCGAAAAGTGTAGATAGCACTACTTCGAAACCTAGGTACTTCGACCCACTCAAGTGAGTTTAAGTACATGGTTGCAAGCAAAAAATAAGCAGAAACAATGATGAGAAAGAACCGATTATACATTATTATATATATATGGGTGTTGGTGGTGACGATGCCTATGGTTGTCGCCTGTTCCTCGACTAGTGCGTTGAAGGAAGGTGAGCAGTTGTTTACTGGACTGAAGCCCATCGAATATACCAATTACGAGAAGTCTGCCTATGCGGACTCTACCATTCTGGAAATGGAGAACGCCTTGGCTTCCGCTCCGAATGGTGCTCTCTTCGGCAGTAGTTATTATCGCACGCCGTTCCCTGTTCGTCTTTGGATATGGAACGCTTTCTCTGGTTCGGAAGGGGCGATAGGCAAGTGGATAACCAAGGCTTTTGGCTCCAAGCCCAAGTTGATGTCGAATGTGAATCCGCAGTTGCGTGCCCAGATTGCTGAATTGCAATTGGACAAATATGGGTATTTCAATGGCAAGGTCAATTATGATGTAGTGACGGGCAGCAATCCGAAGAAGGCGAAGGTTGCTTATCATGTGGATTTCGGACACCTGTGGACACTAGATACCGTCAAGTACCTCGGCTTTCCAGAGGCAGCGTGGCATCTCATAGACTCTACCAAGAGCCAGGCGGTGATTCGCACAGGTTCTCCTTTCAATGTCGCCAAGTTGGAGCAAGAACGACAGCGCATCACACGTCTCTTCCGTGACAATGGCTATTATTACTACAAGAACGGATATGCCTCTTATCTCGCCGACACGCTCGCCACGCCAGGAAAGGCGGAGGTGCAGTTGGTGATGGCGGATAGCATCGATACTTTGGCGCATCGTCGCTGGTACATCGGCAATGTGCGATTCAATTTCCGCAAGCAGTTTATGGAAGAGCTACAGGATTCCTTCGTCAGAGGAAAACTCGGCTTCTACTACAATGGGCGCAAGATGCCGATTCGTGCTGGTATCGTGCTGAAAGACTTGAAACTCTTTCCACGCCGCCTGTACAAGGTGTCGGACGAGGAGTCGGCGAAGCGACATCTCCAGTCGATGGGAATCTTCAGCTACAATAGCATCCAGTTTACTCCTCGTAACCAACCGAAGTTGGAGGGGTATTTGGCGGACAGTTGTGCCATCTACTGCGATACCTTGGATGCCAACATCGACTTGGTGTTCGACAAACCTTACGACTTCTATGTGGAGGCGAATGGCAAGGGCAAGACGACGGGACGTGTAGGACCTGAGTTGGTCGTTGGTCTCACCAAGCGCAATGCTTTCAGGGGAGGAGAGAAGTTGGACATCAACCTCCATGGCTCCTACGAGTGGCAGACCATCAACAAGGAAGGGGCGAAACCTACGCATATCAATTCTTACGAATATGGTTCGGATGTGGCTTTGTCGTTTCCACGCATCATCACGCCTTGGAATGCCTTCCGCACGATGGCTCAGAATGAGCGCCGCTTCAGAAAAGGACATTTCCCACGTCGCTATTACGGTACGCCGACCACGACCATCAAGGCATCCATGAATGTATTGAACCGTGCCAGCTATTTCCGTCGCCATGTCGTGTCGGGCGAGCTGACATACGACTGGGCGACCTCTTCGCAGCACCATCACTCGTTCAGTCCGTTGATTTTGTCGTACGAGTACATGAACTCTCGCACGGCAGCCTTCGACAGTGTGATAGCCCAGCATCCCTATCTGCAGATTTCCATGCGCGACCAGTTCGTTCCGAAGATGAGCTATACCTATACCTATAATAGTCCGCTCAACTATCGTCATCCTATCAGTTGGTCAACCACCGTTAGCGAGGCGGGCAATATCTTGGCGACAGGTTATCTGATAGCAGGAAAGAAATGGAATGACAAGGACAAGCAGATGTTCAAAAATCCGTTTGCCCAGTTCTTGAAGTTGGAGACCGACTTCGTGAAGTATTGGCGAGTGTCGGAGAACTCCACCTTGGTGGGACACGTGAACGCTGGTGTCATCTGGAGCTATGGCAATACAGAGAAGGCACCTTACTACGAACAGTTCTATGTGGGAGGTGCCAACAGCATTCGTGCCTTCAATGTGAGAAGCATCGGACCAGGTGGATTCCAACCATCCAGCAGCAAGTACTCCTATATCGACCAGACAGGAGACCTGAAGTTTGTCGCCAACTTGGAGTATCGTCCCAAGATTTGGGGCGACCTCTATGGAGCCATCTTCCTGGATATGGGCAATGTATGGACACTGCATGAGCAAGACTATAGTCAGAATGGTAAGTTCCATGCGCAGGACTTGATCAAGCAGATGGCTGTGGGCACAGGTGTGGGCGTGAGATACGACATGGGAATGTTTGTCATCCGTCTGGATTGGGGCGTAGGACTTCACGTGCCATACGAAACAGGCAAGGGAGGCTTCTACAACATACCAAAGTTCAAGGATTCACATAGTTTACACTTGGCTGTGGGCTATCCATTCTAATCTGCTTAGTCGATGTAACAAATCGCTCAAATCATGTCAAAGAAACGACCAAAGTGCAGATTTGTTTGATATAAATCAAAAAAAGGTGATGAAAAATAGTTGCACTCGCAATTTTTTTATTACTTTTGCAGTCGGAATTAAACTATCAACTATTAATAAAAAAGTATATGAAACCAACACTATTGCTTTTGGCGGCTGGCATGGGAAGCCGCTACGGAGGTTTGAAACAGCTCGATGGCCTTGGCCCTAACGGCGAGACTATCATGGACTACAGTATCTATGATGCTATCCAGGCAGGTTTCGGAAAAATCGTATTCGTTATCCGCAAGGACTTTGAGGATCAGTTCCGTGAGAAAATCCTCTCTAAATATGAGGGTCACATCCCAGCAGAGCTCTGCTTCCAGTCATTGGATGCTCTCCCAGAGGGATTCTCTGTACCAGAAGGTCGTGAGAAGCCATGGGGTACCAACCACGCTGTGTTGATGGCGAAGGATGTCATCAAGGAGCCTTTCTGTGTCATCAACTGCGATGACTTCTACAATCGTGACTGCTTCATGGTCATCGGCAAGTTCCTCTCAGAACTTCCAGAGGGTAGCAAGAATCGTTATGCGATGGTAGGTTTCCGTGTAGGCAACACCTTGAGCGACAATGGTACCGTAGCACGTGGTATCTGCTCAAAGGATGCTGAGGAGAACTTGACTACCTGCGTAGAGCGCACTGAGATTATGCGCATCGACGGCAAGGTATCTTACAAGGACGAGGAAGGCAAGTGGGTTGCCGTAGAGGACAACACTCCTGTTTCCATGAACGTATGGGGCTTCACTCCTGACTACTTCGAGCACAGCGAGGCTTACTTCAAGGAGTTCTTGAGCGATCCTAAGAACATGGAGAACAAGAAGGCTGAGTTCTTCATCCCATTGATGGTCAACAAGCTCATCAACGAGGGTACATCTACCGTGAAGGTTCTCGACACTACCAGCAAGTGGTTTGGCGTAACTTACGCAGCCGACCGTCAGAGCGTTGTAGATAAGATTCAGAGTTTGATAGACGAGGGTGTTTATCCAAACAAGCTCTTCTAATTTCATACGTAGAAAACCATTTTTTTTGAATGGACATAAACATTTTAAAAGTTCAAGAAGCCGCTACCTTACGAGAGTTGATAGCGGCTTCTCAGCGTATTGTGATATGCTGTCATAAGTCGCCGGACGGCGATGCCATCGGCTCATCTCTTGGGTGGGCTTGTTACTTGCAGTCTTTGGGCAAGGAGCCACAGATTTGCGTTCCAGACATGATGCCCGACTTCCTGCAGTGGTTGCCAGGCACGGAGCATATCATGCGATATGACAAACAGCCTGAGCAGGTGAAGAAAGCCTTCGGCGAGGCTGACCTTGTGTTCTGTCTCGACTTCAACGGTGCCAGCCGATTGGATGAGATGGAGCCGGTGCTCACGTCTTGCACAGCCAAGAAGGTGATGATAGACCATCATTTGAATCCTGATTTGCCTGTGGAGCTTCTCGTCTCACGTCCTCATGCGAGCAGCACCAGTGAGTTGGTCTTCAGAATCGTATGGCAGTTGGGTGGCTTTGAGCAGCTCGACAAGAAATGGGCTACCTGCATCTATTGTGGCATGATGACCGATACCGGTGGGTTTACCTATAACTCCAACGACCCGGCGATATTCGTCATAATAGGCGAACTGTTGACCAAGGGCATCGACAAGGACAAGATATATCGCAAGGTATTCAACAATTACAGTTCGAATGCCATTCGATTCCGTGGTCATCTGATGGATAGAAAACTCCATGTGTTCGAGGACTTGCATGCCAGCTATTACTGTGTGACACGCAAGGAGATGGAGCGTTACCATTTTACCAAGGGTGACTTGGAAGGGCTTGTCAACGAACCATTGCGCATCAAGGGCTTGAAGTTCTCCATCTCGTTGCGCGAGGATACGGAGGTTCCTAACCGCATCTTGGTGAGCCTTCGTTCGGTGGATGATTTCCCATGCAATGAGGTATCCGCCGAGTTCTTCAATGGCGGTGGGCACAAGAATGCCTCGGGAGGCAAGTTGATGACCACGATGGAGGAGGCTGAGCGTATCGCTTGCAAGGCTATCGAGGCTTATGCCCATTTGTTGCGGTAAATCAGGTAAATTCATGAGATAAGGGGATAAAGACTATCGTAATGATGATAATAAGTGATAAATAATAATAAAATCGCCTATTATCTCTCGGTAGTCTGTTATCTTTTTTGTACCTTTGTGGCTAAAATGAGTATTTATCAAGCTAACAAAGTATATTAATAAAGATAATGAAGAAAATTCTATTTGCTATCATAGCGTTTGTAGCCATCATTTCGATGGCTGCTTGTAGCGATACAGAGACGTATGCTGACCAGCGTAATAGGGAGTTGGACTCCATCAATGCTTTCTTGCGCAATGAGAACATCAAGGTCATCACCGAGAAGCAGTTCAAGGAGCGTTGGGAGGCTAGAAAGACCAATCCTAGCCAGGTCTTGACCGATACATCCGCCAACAATAACGAGTATGTTCTTTTTGAGAGCAATGGTATCTATATGCAGGTCATCAATGACGGTTGTGGCGATTATATCCAGGAAGGTAAGTCGGAGGAAGTGCTTGTTCGCTTCGATGAATACAATCTCAGCTCCAGAGCCAATATCTCCAATGATTCTTGGTCTTTGAGCAACAAGGTCCCTGCTTATTCTTACTATATTGATAAGTTGAAGGTCACCAATACTTCTGGAACTTTTACAGGCTTGTTTGTTGAGCCAGCCAAGAGTGTCTATTGCATCGCATACAATGGTAACTCTTATTCCTCGGGATATAGCAGTACCGTGCCATCGGGATGGTTGACTCCATTCTCATGGGTCAAGATAGGCCGTGGCAATGGTGAAGGCGAGAGCATCGCTCATGTGCGCTTGCTCGTGCCTCATACATACGGTTCCACACAGGCATCGGCAAGTGTGTATGCTTGCTTGTATGACATGACATTGCAGAAAGGTCGATAAAAATAATATATTATGACATTAATTAAGTCTATATCTGGTATCCGCGGTACGATCGGCGGACCAGCGGGCGACACTCTCAATCCGCTCGATATCGTGAAGTTTACTTCTGCTTACGCTACTTTCATCCGTCGCAGCGGTGCATCCAAGAGCAATACCATCGTGGTAGGTCGTGATGCACGTATCTCTGGCGAGATGGTGAAGAATGTGGTGTGCGGTACTTTGATGGGCATGGGATATGATGTGCTCAACATCGGTCTCGCTACGACTCCTACCACAGAGTTGGCTGTCACCATGAGTGGTGCGGCAGGTGGTATCATCATCACAGCTTCTCACAACCCTCGTCAGTGGAACGCTCTCAAACTCTTGAACGAGAAAGGAGAATTCCTGACCAAGGACAATGGAAACGAGGTGCTTGCCATCGCTGACAAGGAAGACTTCGAGTATGCCGATGTCGATAACCTCGGCAAATATACTGAAGACAATACGTTCAATAAGCGTCACATCGACTCAGTCCTTGCTTTGAAACTTGTGGATGTCGAGGCTATCAAGAACGCTCACTTCAAGGTGTGCGTGGATTCCATCAACTCCGTGGGTGGCATCATTCTTCCTGAGTTGCTCGATGCGCTCGGTGTGGAGCATACTTTCCTCAATGGCGAGGCAAATGGTGACTTTGCCCATAATCCAGAGCCTTTGGAGAAGAACCTCGGTGGAATCATGGACGAGTTGAAGAAGGGTGGTTATGACTTGGGCATCGTGGTTGACCCAGATGTCGATCGCTTGGCATTCATCTGCGAGAATGGCAAGATGTTTGGCGAGGAATATACCTTGGTCAGCGTAGCCGACTATGTTCTGAGCAAGACTCCAGGCAATACTGTCAGCAACTTGTCTTCTACCCGTGCGCTCCGTGACGTGACCGAGAAGCATGGTGGTCAATATACTGCTGCTGCCGTAGGCGAGGTGAACGTGACTACCAAGATGAAGGATGTTCACGCTGTCATCGGTGGCGAGGGCAACGGTGGAGTTATCTATCCTGAGAGCCACTATGGTCGTGATGCCTTGGTGGGTATCGCTCTCTTCTTGAGCAGTTTGGCTCACAAGGGCTGCAAGGTAAGCGAGCTTCGTGCTTCCTTCCCTAACTATTTCATCGCCAAGAACCGTATAGACCTGACTCCTTCTACCGATGTGGATGCTATCCTCGTCAAGGTGAAGGAGATGTATGGCAAGGAGCAGGACGTGACTGTCACCGACATCGACGGTGTGAAGCTCGACTTCCCAGACAAGTGGGTACATCTTCGCAAGAGCAACACCGAGCCTATCATCCGTGTATATAGCGAGGCTGCTACCATGGAAGAGGCTGATGAACTCGGCAAGAAGCTCATGCAGGTGGTGTATGATATGCAGTAATGTTTTGCCAATAGAAAACAAAATCTAAAATACTTAACGGGGGTGTGTCATTAATCGGGCTGAAAGCCCAAAAGCACCAAGCCCAGGGCAACGCCCTGGGTAAAGATTACATCAAGGAAGTCGCCCTGAAAGGGCAAAAGCAACTTGTTATCAATGCTTTTGCCCTTTCAGGGCGACTTCTATAAATGACAGAAGACCCAGGGCGATGCCCTGGGCTTGGTGCTTTTGGGCTTTCAGCCCGTCCTCTTTTGCTGTTAATATGACTTATGACACACAACCTCTCTTTATATCGCAAAAAAGAGGGTGTGTCATAAGTCAAATCCAATTCAGCCCGACTTATGATACATCCTTTTTTCTTTCTGTTTTTATTCCTCTGCCAATTCTTTCATCGTATCATTCAAGGTATTGAACAAGACATTGATGTTTTCCTCCTCGTTCTTGCAAGCTTCCTTGAAGAGGGCGATAGGGTCGCCTGGATTGCTCGTAAGTTGCTTCTCGTTCAAGAGAATATTGACGTTGTTGAGGAGCATGCCATGCAGGGTAGGCATGTGGAGTTGATGCTGTTCTCCTTCCTTGCTACCACACTTCAATCCGGCAGCGTATGCCTTCACGATGACACGCACGAGAAGATGAATCGCCATCGGTTCGTCGGCAAGACTGATGAGGATGCCGTGGGTATAGTCTCTCACGTGTTCCTCGATGGTGGTGAACTTGCCTTGCAGGAGCCAGGTGAAGTTGCGCTTGTATTCCGCCTCCATTGCCTTGTATAGCTGTGCTGACTTGCAGGCGATGCGCAAGTAGTCGAGCATGGTAGGTTCGAAAGTCGGGTCGGCTTTCTTCATGCTCTCGAAGTTCTTATTCATGCGCTCGTTAGCTTCCTCTGCTGTAGGGTAGTTGAGGCGCACGAGGGTGGAGAACATGATGTCGAAGTAGTATTGGTTTACCTCGCCATAGTGCTCTAGCATCATCTGCTTTACTTCCTTCGGGTCGTTTTTCTTCAAGAAGTCGTCGCCTCCGATGGTAGCGTCTATGATGCCTCGGGCGTAAGCCTCGAAGAAGCCACGCACGAATGAGGCTACTGCCTGGTAACTGTTTATTCTTTTGCTCATTGTTTTCTGTTTTTTCTATATAACTTGTTTACGTATCACAAATGACTTATTTGCTACTCGTAAATGCTTGTTTATGACTCACAAATAACTTGTTTACGACTCACAAATGACTTATTCAAATATCTTGAACTCATAACCTTGTTCCTGTAGCCATTCGATGGCTTGTGGAAGGGCGGTCTTGAGTTTCTCGATGCTCTTCAGGGAGTCGTGGAAGGTGATGATGCTTCCGTTTCGAGCATATCGCTTCACGTTGTTGACCACATCCTCCGCCGTGAGCCACTTGGAGTAGTCACGTGTCACCAAGTCCCACATGATGACCTTGTAGGTACGGTGCAACCACCAGTACTCGCTCGGTCGCATCCATCCATGTGGTGGACGGAAGAGGTGGGCGTGTATCAACTCGTTGGCCTTGTTGGTGTTCAGAACGTAGGAGATGACACGGTGCTTCAAGGCGCCGATATGATTGAAGGTATGATTGCCCACTTGGTGTCCATCCGCTACGATTTGGTTGTAGAGGTCGTGGTTACGCAGTACGTTTTCACCCACCATGAAGAAGGTCGCCTTGATATGATACTTTCTCAGTGTTTCTAAGATGAAGGGGGTCGATTCAGGTATCGGACCGTCATCGAAGGTCAGATATACCGAATGTTCCTTGGGATTCATTCGCCAGATAGCCTTCGGATAAAGCCATCTGAGCCATTTGGCAGGTTGTTCTATAAACATTTGAAAGGTCTTTAACTAGTGATAAATGGTTTACTTTTCTCGATTGGCAATCTCTCGTACGTCCGTTGTTCGATTCTCGTACGTCCGTTGTTCGATTCACGTACGTTCGTTATTCGATTCACGTACGTCCGTTGGTTGATTCACGTACGTCCGTAAACTATCGAATGTACAATTATAAAATTATAGGGCAGTGAAAAGCTGCCCTATAATATATATAATGTGTATAGCCTAGGCTTTGCTTTAGTTGCCTGCTTGTGGCATTCTGCCGCCTCTGCCATGGTACAAGGTGTAGAGCTTGTTGAGCTGGTCCTCATACTTCTTGGCTGTCTGGAGATTTACCATGCTTGCCACCTCACAAGCACTCTGCATGATCATGATCTGGCGGATGCAGTCGTTCTGAGCCTGTGCGAAACGATTGGCATCGAGCGACAGATAGTAAGTGAGGTACTGGCTTGAAGTCTTCCAAACCTTGCCCAGGTATTCTGTTGCTTTCTGCTTGTTGCCTGCCAATACCCATGCACGAGCCATGTCCAAGCCACCGCTCATGTAGTCGATTGGCACATTGTAGTCTGGTATCTCCACATCGGCCTTCTTCAAGATGTTGAGAGCCTTCTTGTTCTTGTGCTCTGCCACCAACTGAAGGGCGGTCTGAGCCAACAAACGGCGGTGTGTATAGCACATACGCATGGTGGTCTCGTCGATGTAGAGTCCCTTCTGCTTCAAGTTACCAAACTTAAATCGGGTCATGATGTTGTGGTATGCCTTCTCCGTATCGAAGTTCTTCGCACCAGGCTTGTTGGTGGTGAACGGAGTGATACGGTTGACAAGACCCTCCTGTACGAAGTTGTCGCCGAGGTTCATGTAGTTGTCCTCGCCAACGGTGAGAGCCACGTAGAGTGGGCGGGTCCAGTTGCACTGAGCTAACATCTCCAGCATCATCAAGTCGCCCTTGTAGAGTGCGCTCTTGCCAGCGAGTGAGATGACCATCTTGTCAGGAATCGTATCGGATGCCATCATCATGCCGCTCTTCTTCACAGCCTCCTTGTCGATGGTCATGTAAAGTGTGTCGGTAGGGATGAAGTGCATATCAGGGTTCTTGCTGCGTACCCAGTTCTTCAATACGTTCTTCAACTCGAATGGGTTGTCGCCAAACTGCTTCTTGGCTGCCTCTGGATTCTCCTTGTAGAAGTCGAGAATCTGTTGCTTGGCCTCTGGCTCCACCTGTACGTACTCGTTGGTTCCCGAACAGAAGTCGAGTCGTGGCCAAGTGATAGGCACGGATGGCGAGTCGTAAGCAGGACGCTTCATCTGGTCGATGTACCAGTCGGTCTGCAAGTAGCTCAAGTTGCATACACGGGCATCGGTTCCCACGCCTTCTACTTCCTGGTTGTACCAGAGAGGGAAGGTATCGTTGTCACCATTGGTGAAGATGATAGGATTTCCCTTCTCCTGGAGTGACATCAGGTAGTTCTGACCGAAGTCACGGCAGGTGTAACGGTTGCTACGGTCGTGGTCGTCCCAGGTCTGTGAAACCATCTGGATAGGCACGAGCAATGCCAACACTGCGACGATGGCTGCTACGGCAGTGCCACCCAACTTAGCCTTCTTCTTCAAGAGGTCGATGATGGCGAGTACGCCGAGACCACACCAGATAGCGTATGCGTAGAACGAACCGGCGTATGCGTAGTCACGCTCACGTGGCTGCATAGGAGTCTGGTTCAAGTAGATGACGATGGCGAGACCTGTCATGAAGAACAGGAAGAACACCACCCAGAACTGCTGGATACCGATAGGGAGGACTTCCTCCACCTCCTTGCCGTTCTTGATGACCTTGCGCTTGCGTGTGTACCAAGCCTGCCAGAAGAGACCGATGAGACCGAGAATCAAAGGCATGCAGTAGAACACGTTGTGACCCTTGTTCTGCTTCAAGTCGTCTGGCAACTTGCTCTGGTCGCCGAGCATTGCATCATCGATGAACGAGAAACCAGTAATCCAGTTGCCATGCTCAGGCTCTCCGTTGCCCTGGATGTCGTTCTGACGGCCGGCGAAGTTCCACATGAAGTAACGCCAATACATGAAGTTGCACTGATAGGAGAGGAAGAAGCGGATGTTATCCACCTGTGAAGGTACCTTCACCATGATGTTCTCACCGCATCGGTCGTAAGGAACTTCAGTTCCATCGACACCACCCATCCAGTCCTCGTAAGCTTGTGCATGACCAGAGTCGTACATACGAGGGAAGAGCATATTCTGTGCGTACTTGTATTTATTCTTGTGACTTACGATGAAGTAAGAGTCTTTCTCGTCCTTGCTGGCTTTCTCCTTGCGCTGATATACAGGAGCGCCCTCGCTCATCACAGGCTTGCACATGTTGCCATCCACTTCGAGAGCAACTTGCGATGTATATGCCTGTCCGTAGAATAGTGGGCGGTCGCCATACTGGTCACGGCTCAAGTAGCTTCCTAGGGTAAAGATGTCCTCAGGAGAGTTCTGGTCCATCGGAGGGTTGGCTGAAGAGCGGATGACGATGAGCGTGTAGCTGGAGTAGCCGATCATCAACATCAGCATGCAGAGCAATGCCGTGTTCTTGACACGAGCGGAGATGAGAGGCAGGAGTTGCAGCTTCTTCTTGCTGATGCCTGTGGTCTCGTCAACGCCTGCCACGACTTCCTTCTTGCGCTTGTAGCGAAGTACGAACCAGAGTATCACCATGACGATGATGCCTGTGATAGCTGCGCTCCAACCATATCCGTAGAATGGGATGCCGAGCATGCCGAAGCCGAGTACGAAGGCGATGTTCTGCTTTCTCTCGTTCTTGTCACTGGCATTGTATGTCTCGTAGATGCCCCAAAGGACGGCTGCTACAAGGCAGATGATGTAGATGATTTCACCGGTGTTGAATGGACAACCGAGCACGTTGACGAAGAACAGCTCGAACCATCCGCCCACGGTGATGATGCCTGGTACCACGCCATAGAGTACGGCAACGACTACCAAGAAGGAAATCATCAATGCCAGGAGGGAACCCTTCAAGTTGGCATGTGGCACCTTCTTATAGTAATATACCAATACGATGGCAGGGATGCAAAGCAAGTTGAGCAGGTGTACGCCGATACTCAAGCCAGTCATGTAGGCGATGAGCACGAGCCAACGGTCGCTGTGAGGCTCGTCGGCGTGGTCTTCCCACTTCAATATCAGCCAGAACACCACTGCAGTGAAGGCAGACGAGAACGCATACACCTCACCCTCCACGGCGGAGAACCAGAAGGTATCGCTCCATGTGTAGATGAGTGCGCCCACCATACCTGATGCCTCGATGGCAATCATCTTGGCGGTGGTCATCTCTTTCCAGTCGCCGATGATGAGCTTGCGAGCCAAGTGGGTGATGGTCCAGAAAAGGAACATGATGCAGACGGCACTCAGGAGGGCGCTCATCGTGTTCACCATCTTTGCCACCTGTGTGGCATCGCTTGCGAAATGTGTGAAGAAATTGCCCATGAGCATGAAGAATGGTGCCCCAGGAGGGTGACCGATCTCTTGCTTGTAAGCAGTAGTGATAAACTCAGGACAGTCCCAGAAACTGGCTGTCGGTTCAATCGTGGAACAATAAGTGAAAGCCGCTATGATGAATGCGACCCATCCGAAGATATTGTCCACCAATTTGTACTGTTTCATTATTGTTTAAACTTTAATGTATGTATTTCGAAAATAACTTTGCAAAGATACTAAAAAGATAAGATATAGAGCTTTTCTTAGTTGTTTTTTTAGGTAATATTATATATTATGCCGCAACAAAATGTTTATACATTGAGAAAATGCTCTTCGAGCTTCTCCCTTGGCATATCCGCCGTGTCGTGATAATGTAGATGATGGTTGACGCAGGCGATGTGCTTCACATTGTTGAGCACCTCGGCGATGTCGTGGCTCACGATGATGATGGCGCAGTCCTTGTTGATTTGCTCCAACATCTCGTACATCTGCTTCTGGAATCGGCGGTCGATGTAGGTGTTGGGCTCGTCCAAGATGAGCACGTCTGGCTTGGCGACGATGGCACGGGCGAGGAGCACTCGCTGCAACTGTCCGCCGCTCAATGCTCCGATATGACGGTCCTTCAAGTCGGCGAGCTGCATCCGCTCCAAGGTGTCGAGCACTTGTTGGTGCTGTGCCTTGGAATATCGTGAGAACAGACCTTTCGACTTGCTCAGACCCGACAGCACGACCTCATATACTGAGATGGGAAATTGCTTGTCGAGGTCGTTGTACTGTGGGAGATAGCCCATGGTTATCTCCTTCACTTCTTGGACGGTAGGTTCACCCTTCTCGTCCTTGCACGTTTCACCTTTTTCGTCTTTCACAGCTTTGAAGAAACGAATCTTTCCTTCCGTCGGTTTCTTCAGTCCGAGGATGAGGCGCATGAGCGTGGTCTTGCCACCACCGTTGGGACCGATGATGCCAAGGTAATCGTCTTGATAGACGGTGAGATTGATGTCGTTGAGCACTTGTTTCTCATCGTAACCTGCTGAGAGGTGCTCGATTTTTATGATGGGAGTCATAGGATAGCCAAATGTTTGATTAAAGGAAATGAACCTAATTAGATGAAATGAACCTGATTGGATAAGATGAACCTGATTGGATGAGATGAACCTTGTTCTAATACAACCGAGGTGTATTTAATGGTTTGCTGCTTGCTGCCTAGCCCATGCTCTTGTCGCACCTTGGTAGGTCTTTCTCGATTTAGCGATACATTTCATGATGTAGAGCATTTGTCCTTCCCAGTCGTAGCTTAGAGGGTTGATTTCGATAGGCTTCACCCCTGTTTCTTTGATGAAAGTTTGCACGTTGCGGTTGGCAAACTCCTTTTGCACGAAGAGTAAGTTGATGTCTTCCGACTGGGCCAGATTGATGATGTCTTTCAACTGGCTGATGCTTGGTTCCCTGCCTTCCTCTTCCAAAGGAATCTGTTCTAAATATCGCTCTTTGGCGAAGTAGGTGAGGATAGGGTGGTAGATGACAAAACTTGTTTGGCGACCATAGCCCACAGAAAAGTCGTATTTGTCCATTTCTTTCTCTAGTTCCTTGAGATGAGTGCGATATTTCCAATAGTTCTCCTTGTAGGTCTGGGCTTTGTCTGGGAAGGCATCCATCAGGGCACCGGCTATGTTGGCGGTGATGATTTCAGCGCTGTGGATGCTCATCCACGTGTGTGGATCAAAGTTTCCACCTTTGGTCTTCAGCAATTCGATGCCAGCGGAAGTGTCTATCACCTTCATCTTTTTGGCATTTTGTTGTAGCTTTTTCATCCACGTGGTCTCAAATCCTATCTTGCCCACCTTGAAATAGAGGATGCTTTGAGAAAGTTGCACCATCTGCTGAGCGGTAGGCTCATAAGTCTCTGGATTGCTGCCAGCTGGTACCATCACGTTGACATTGACATCATCGCCAGCAATCTGCTCCACGAAGTAGCGGAATGGTTCGATGGTGACACTGACAGTCGGTTTGCTTGGGTCGAATTCCTTTTTGTCACTTTTCCCCTTGCAGCCTGCAAAAACTGCACAAAATAATATGAGATAAAAAAACTGCTTCATAAAACAATTCATGATAAACTTTTAATTACTTAAACATTTGAATTCTTCACTCTTCACTCTTCACTCTTCACTTTTAAAACACTCTTCACTTTAAAAGATAAAGCTCAGTCCATAGACGAGCAGTACGTATCTCAATACTTTTCCGATGGTGATGCTGATTATCGAAATCGGAACGTTGGCTCTTGTCAAGCCGAGCACGATGGTGATGGCACTTCCCAGCAGAGGTAGGAAGGCGAAGAATCCCATCCATGCTCCTCTGCCCGCCATGAATCGCTCAGCCTTGTCCATGCTCTCCTTCTTCACGTGCAGGTATTTCTCTATCCATTCGATCTTGCCGAGTCGTCCGACGCCATAGTTGAACATCGAACCGAGCACGTTGCCGATGCTGCCATATATAATAAGAGGTATAGGCTCCAAACCTGCCGCCTGCAATCCTGCCATCACTGCCTCGCTGCTGAAGGGGAAGAAACTACCTGCCAGAAAGGCGGAGACCAACATGCCCCAATAGCCCCAAGTGACTAAAAAATCTATTATCCAACCCATCTATCTATGGTTCTTTTTTGTCTTTAATTGTCTTTTAAACCTTTCTTTTAAGAACTTTCTTCCAGAATTTTCCTTTTTTGATCACTTTCTTTATGATTGCAGCGCCTGTAGAACTGTCATGTCAGGAACCAATATGTTATATACTAAAATCAACAAAATCAGCACTATCATTACGATGAAAGAGATGTTCGAAACCTTGCCTCGGGTGTAAGTGACGTAGTGGGCCACTAACGGCGACACATTCACGATCATGATGCCAGACAGTTCGTCTTCGTGCTGAGGCTGGAGGATGAGAAATGCAAAAGTCACAAACATCATCATGATGAGCGACTCGTATATCATGCGTGTGCGTATCTTGTCGGCGTAGCTTGTGCGCATGAAGTGGACGCTACCGATGATACTCAGGAGCAGGATGTAACTGATGTTGAGTATCTGGTGTATCGTTATCTGGGAGTAATCGAACAAATCTTGGTAGTCGATGAAGCTCATGAGATGTGCCAGAAGTCCATCCACATCTTGTGCGAAAGCATAGTAAATCACCATGAACCAGTAGGGTGTGACGATGCCTATCAGGGAGGCGACGAAGGTGCGGGCACTGAACGAGTTGGTGAAAAATAGCATCATCAACCAGCACAGCGGCATGAAATAGAGCACCTGTATGAATACCGTCGATGCCAAGCCGATGCAGAAGAATGCGTAGAAAGTCCATCCCGCAGCCTGGCGGTCTTGGTAGGTGTTCCAGACGATGAGGTAGAAGGCGATGAAGCACATCGTGACGATGCTCGCCCTGAAAGATGGGGTAGGAAGGCTTGCCATCGTGATGAGCACCAAGAAACTGCATGACACCATGCGGCTATAGGTACGCATCAGAGAGTTTTGGTTGTTCAGTTGCACCATGAGCAGGGTGGAGATAATCGTAAAAGCGAATTCCGCCCAGACATTTTGCGACATAAAGCCCACTGCAACCCATGCCACGGTGGCAAGGATTGCAGTGATAGGGAGTGAATAGCGGCTTGCCGCTACCTTATTTTGAAATGTTTTCTTTCTTAACATCAAAATTGAATTATAAATGATAAATTATAATGAATTTATCATTCATTATTTATACATTATACATTCATTTAAAGATCTTGTCCGATATCGGAACGGAAGTACTTGTCGGTGAACTTGATCTTCTGTGCCTCGGCGAAGCTCTTCTTCAGTGCCTCGTCCTTGTCCTTGCCGTAGCTTACGACGCAGATGACACGACCACCATTGGTAACTACCTGTCCGTCCTTCAAGGCTGTGCCTGAATGGAATACCACGGAGCCTTCCACGTCGTCGATGCCCTCGATGGGATAGCCCTTCTTGTAGGCCTCAGGATAACCGCCGCTCACGAGCATCACGCAGACAGCCGCACGCTCGTCGAACTCGATGTTTCTCTTGTCCAAGTCGCCAGCAGCCACACCCTCGAAGAGATCCACGATGTCGCTCTTCAAGCGAAGCATCACGCTCTCGGTCTCAGGGTCGCCCATGCGGCAGTTGTACTCGATGACCATTGGCTCGCCCTCCACGTTGATAAGACCGAAGAAGATGAATCCCTTGTAGTCGATGTTCTCCTCAGCCAAGCCATCCACGGTAGGACGGATGATGCGGTCTTCCACCTTCTGCATCCACTCCTTGGTGGCGAAAGGCACTGGAGTAACGCTACCCATACCACCGGTGTTCAAGCCAGTATCGTGCTCACCGATGCGCTTGTAGTCTTTCGCCTCAGGCAGAATCTTGTAGTTCTTGCCATCTGTCAATACGAAGACGGAGCACTCGATGCCGCTCAAGAATTCCTCGATGACCACACGTGCGGAAGCGTTGCCAAACATACCGCCGAGCATCTCCTTGAACTCCTTCTTGGCCTCTTCGAGGGTAGGGAGGATGAGAACGCCCTTGCCGGCGCACAAGCCGTCGGCCTTCAGTACGTAAGGAGCCTTCAAGGTCTCCAGGAACTTCAAGCCTTCCTCCACATGCTCGCCGTCGAAAGTCTCGTACTTGGCTGTAGGGATGTTGTGGCGCTTCATGAATTGCTTGGCGAAGTCCTTGCTGCCTTCCAATACTGCACCAGCCTTGGATGGACCGATCACAGGGATGTCCTTGGTGCGAGGGTCGTTCTTGAAGTCGTCATAGACTCCCTTTACCAGTGGGTCTTCAGGACCTACGACTACCATATCTACGCCGTTCTCGACTGTGAAGTTCTTGAGAGCCTCGAAGTCGTCGGCCTTGATGTTGACATTCTCGCCGACATTCTGAGTACCGGCATTACCAGGAGCGATAAAGAGTTTCTCCACTTTCTCGCTCTGAGCGATTTTCCATGCTAAGGCGTGCTCGCGGCCACCGCCTCCTAACAATAAAATTTTCATTTGCTGTAAGTTATTGTTTGTGTTATTATTGAATTCTTGTTGTGGCGAATATGTCTATTAGAAAATTGTAGTTTTAATCTTATTGACAATTTCGTCAAAATAAGGTTGTTTTATTCTACTAATTTTTCTTATGACATCTCGTTCTATATCGCCTACTAAAAGTTGGCATTTTACATAACTTTGTTTCCTCATTGGAATGGTCAGCATTTCATCATCCAACGTATAGCAATATTCACTGTTATAATTCTTAGATGAAATCATGCTGAGGTATATGAAACCTTCAGTTTCTTGCAACTCGTTGTTGCTTACTATAAGCGCAGGGTGAGGCTTGGAGGTTCCATCAGGGAATATGAAGTTGATTTCAACGATATCTCTTTGTTCGTATTTCATTTTATAAATCTTTAGCGAACATAATAGCTGCGTTGCGTTTGGAAGTCATAAGAAATGCTTCTCGTTCCGCAGCTTCCTCTATGTTGGAATCAACATGTATTTCTGTCTTTGATGTGTAGTTTGAGACTGTTTTGCTTTCTATTTTATGATCCTTTGTCTCAGACTTGAACTTTCCTTGATATTGACTTTTTATATTGCTCATATTAACTCCTTTTTATATTGTTACTTCAGATAGTCGAAGAAATATTGGCTGATGCGCTCATGCAAGTGAGTGCTCTGATGGCCCCTCATGTTGTGAGGCTCGCCAGGATAGACGAAGAAGTCGGGCTGCGTGCCTGCGCCGATGCAAGCCTTCAGGAAGGTGAGGCAGTGCTGTGGCACCACGGTCACGTCGTTCAAGCCCTGGATAATCTGCAACTTGCCCTTCAGGTTTTTCGCCTTGTAGAGCAGTGAGGTCTTCTTGTAGCCCTCTGGGTTGGTCTGAGGAGTGTCCATATAGCGCTCGCCATACATCACCTCGTACCAGTGCCAGTCGATGACAGGACCACCTGCCACGCCTACCTTGAACACGTCTGGATAGTTGGTCATCAATGAGATCGTCATGAAGCCGCCGAAGCTCCAACCATGTACGCCCAGTCTGTCGGCATCCACGTATGGAAGGCTCTTCAGGTACTCCACGCCCTTCATCTGGTCTTTCATCTCTTCCTGGCCGAGCTGGCGGAAGGTGACTTGCTCGAAGGTCTTGCCACGGTTCTCGCTTCCACGGTTGTCGAGGATGAAGAGCAGGTAACCCTTCTCTGCCATGTAGGTCTCCCAACCACGGCTGCAGTAGTTCCAGCGCGCATCCACGTTGTGGGCGTGAGGACCACCATATACATATATTATGGTAGGATACTTCTTGTTAGGGTCGAAGTTGACAGGCTTCACCATGCGATAGTACAAATCGGTCTCGCCGTCGGCAGCCTTGATGGTTCCGCAAGAGTACTCAGGCACGTTGTAGCCCTTCCAAGGGTTCTCGGCGGTGAAGTATGGGATGCGGTCGCCCAACTCATTGTTGATAATCGCTATCTTGCGAGGCACGGTAGGGGTGGAGTAGTTGTCGTAGAGATACTTGCCGCTCTCGCTCAGGGTGGCGTTGTGCCATCCCTTGCCGTTGTCGTCCACCATCGTGCGCTTGCCCGAGAGGGCATCCACGAGGAAGATGTTGCGCTGGATAGGCGAGCACTCGTTCGAGGCGATGACGATGCTCTTGTGCTTAGGATAGAAGCCGAGCACGTCCATCACCACCCACTTGCCGCTGGTCAACTGACGGATATTAAGTGAAGAGTGATGAGTGAAGAGTGAAGAATCATCTTGTCTTTCTGTTGAAGAGTTAGGAGATGAAGCATTTGAATTCTTCACTCTTCGTTCTTCGTTCTTCACTTCACAAAGGTAGAGGTGGTTGTAACCATCCTTCTGGCTCTGCATGATAAACTTGTTGCTATCCCATGGCAGGAACTGGATAGGATGCAATGGCTCCACGTACTTCTCGTCGGTCTCACGATACAGTTCGGCTATCTTGTCGCCCGTCTCGGCGTTGTAGCTCACGAGACGGCAGTCGTTCTGGTCGCGGTTCAACTCGAACATATAAATCACCTTGTTGTCCGGGCTCCAGGCGATGTTGGTGAAATATCGGTCGGTAGGGTCGCCAGCCTTCAGATAGACGGTCTTGCCAGTCAACACGTCGAACACGCCGACGGTGACCTTGTGGGAGGTCTCGCCCGTCATCGGATACTTGTCTGGTGCGGGAGTGGCGATGCAACTCTGTGTCTCAGGATGGTCGAAGCCAATCTCAGGGATGTTGACCTGTGGATAGTCGGTCACCATGCTCTGGTCCATGCGATAGAAGGCGAGTTTCTCGCCGTTGGGACTCCAGAAGATGCCCTTCGAGATGCCGAACTCGTCGCGGTGGACGCTCTGTCCATAGACGATTTCACGGCAGCCGTCGGTGGAAAGTTGGAAGTCGTGCGACTTCTTCTCTCTCGTATTGGCATTGTTGGCGATGTCGAAGGAGCGCACGTAGAGGTTGTCGCCCTTCAAGTAGGCGAAGGCGTTCTGCTGTGCGTTCGCCTCCAAGAGGCTCTCGCCCTCAGTCCAGTCTAGCTCGCTAACGAGCTTGTGCTTCTTCCAATCTACTGTGTAAGTCTTGCTGCCGTTGCTCACGACCACGATGTTCTTGCCTGCGAAAGGGAACTGAGCGTTGTACAAGGCTCTCACCTTGATGTCCTTGGTAGGAGCGATCCACTGGTTGATGTCGTTGATGCCGAAGAGTTTGGTCTCCTTGCCTGTCTTCTTGTTGACGAGGTAGCAAGCATCGATGTCTTGGCGCACGAGCTCGTCGCCCCACCAGGTACACCAGCGGTTCTTTGCCACCATGTTGCGATAGTTGTTGCCACCGAAGTTGAGGTCTTCCAGTGTGAAAGACTTGTCGCCTTTCTGGGCTGCGACCACAGGCCAGTTCTCCTTGCCGGCAGCCTTGCCTTGCGCCATCGACTCGGTCGCATTCATTGTCATCATCGAAATCATAGCAGCGAATGAAAGTTTGTATATTGAATTTCTGACATTCATACTCGTTTGTTCTTGATTAGAGTTGATATACTGCGTTTTGCAGTAGAAGGTGAATTGATATGCACTGTTTTAGTGCATATCATTGAGCTTATGTCCTGTTTTAGGACATAAGGGTGGCTATACGGTGAAATACAGTATAGCCTATGCACTGTTTTAGTGCGTCATGTGTATTAACAAATTGGAAATCAGAGAGTTAAGTGACATGATGCAGTGTTTTACTGCATAGGCTCTGTTAAGTACCTGAATATTAATTTATTAAGTACTTTTTGCGTTGTTTTCTTAATCCTCGTCCTCAAACTGGGAGAAGTCACGCTTGCCGCCACGCTTGAAGTCTCTGCCGCCCTTGCGGTCGCCCTTGAAACCACCCCGCTTGTCGCCTTTGTCAAAACGCTTTCCGTCTCTCTTGCCGCCGAAGTCACGACCGCCACCACGCTTTCCGTCGAAGTCACGGTCACCGCCACGTTTGAAGTCACGACCGCCCTTGCGATCGCCCTTGAAGCCACGGCTTCCGCCACGCTTGTCGTCATCGTCGTCTCTTCCGATTCTAGGTCTTCCGCCACGGCGAATCTCGGCACGGCGCTTCTCGAAGTCCTCCAGGCGATGGGTGTGGAACTTGAACGAGCGGATGTCCTCCTCCTCGTTCTCGGTCTCCTCGGTGATGCGCTTCTTGAATTCACGCTCCTTCTTGAAGCGGTGCTTCTGCGCCATCTCACGCTTCTCAGCCTCGGTCTTCACGATGCCGCCTTCGGCACGGAACTCCTTCATCTTGCCGCCAAACATAGAGTACTTTCTGAACTCGCACTCCAAGCTGCCGTTGAACACAGGTATCTTGATGGATGGCTTCAAGCCTATCTGCTCGAAACATTCCTCGCGATAGCTCAAAATCCAAGCCTCGTTGCCAGCGAAGGCGTGCTTCAGGCGCTCGCCTATCATCTTGTAGGTACCGAGGAGGTTAGGGGTGGAGATGCGCTCGCCGTATGGAGGGTTCATCACGATGATGCTCTTCTCGGCAGGCTGTGTGAAGTCCTTGAAGTCCTGTTGCTGGATGGTGATGTCCTTGGTCATGCCGGCTGCACGCACGTTGAGGTTGGCGGTGTTCACCGCCTTCATGTCGATGTCGTAGCCGTAGATGTGGTGCTCGAACTCACGCTCCTGGGAGTCGTCGTTGTAGATCATGTCGAAGAGTTCCTGGTCGAAGTCGTTCCACTTCTCGAAGGCAAACTCCTTGCGGAACACGCCTGGGGAGATGTTGCGTGCGATGAGCGCAGCCTCGATGGCGATGGTGCCCGATCCACACATAGGGTCGATGAGGTCGCACTCTCCCTTCCAGCCAGTCATCAATATCATACCTGCTGCAAGAACCTCGTTCAATGGTGCTTCCACCTGTTCCTGACGGTAGCCACGGCGGTGGAGGCTCTCGCCGCTGGAGTCGAGGCTCAGGGTAGCGTTGTCCTCGGCGATATGGATGTTGAGACGGATGTCTGGGTTGGAAACGCTGATGTTAGGACGTGTGCCCTGCTTCTCGCGGAACCAATCGACGATGGCGTCCTTCACCTTGTAGGTCACGAATCGGGAGTTGCGGAACTCCTCTGAATAGACCACTGAATCAACGGAGAAAGTCTTCTTCACATCCAAGATGTCATCCCACTTGATTTTCTGCACCTCGTCATACACCTCCTCGGCAGAGCGAGCCTTGAAGTGCTTGATAGGCTTCAAGATGCGGATGGCGGTGTGCAACTGGA
>ERZ808259.229-NODE-229-length-30719-cov-10.464714_pt1 | contig 30719 bp, 20 predicted proteins | sample MGYA00521279_ERZ808259 | MGnify/ENA primary metagenome ERZ808259 (study PRJEB31516, sample SAMN03275586) | gut metagenome | biome: mammalia-associated habitat; material: feces | host: Papio cynocephalus | place: Kenya | collected 2012-07-27 ... | reverse complement strand
GTTCGGCATTGAAGTAAGAGATGCCGTGCGTCAAGTCATCGGTGGTTCTCATGCTAGAGAACAGGCGGAAGCGAGAAATCCTTAGGCTATCGGCGAAGACTGGCATTCCAGCCATCGCCAGAATGTAGTTCACGCCGAGTGAACGGAGGAAGGTACTCTTGCCCGCCATGTTGGCGCCTGTGATGATATAATAGTTGTCGTCTTGGATGGTGAAATCATTCTTCACTGCCTTTTCGCCAAGGAAAGGATGATAGAGGTTCTTTGCCTCGAATACGATTTCTGGGCTTTCCACAAACGTTGGGGCGTTGGCCTCTGGATGATTATATCTATAATCCGCCATGGATACCATCGCATCCATCTTGCTGATGATGTGCATCCATTCTTCCATCTTCACCATATAGGTGTTCTTCCATTTCAAGAAACTGCGAACGAGGAAGAAATCGCTGAGCATGAAGGCATCGGTGAAGAACAAGCCGAGGAAGTTGCCACGACGGTCGTACCCCTTCAGTATCTTTTCCAGTTGGGCGAAAGATGGAAGGGCATCGCCAAGGCTGGTTTGCATCTCTTTGCCCAGTTCGCTATGGAAATTTCGTTTGGCTATGAGATGTAGAATCTGGGAATAAGCGATGAGTTGGTGGCGAAGTTTACCGCCGTTGCTATCTATCTTGTCGAGCGTTTGCTTGCAGACGAAGAATACCACCATATATTGTATCATTACCCACCACAATGGGATGTTGGTTGAGATGATATTGAATATGGATAGAATCACTGAGCCGATGACTCCGATGATAGCCAACCATCCGATGGCTAACGATATTGGAGAACCGAACCAAGCAGGAACTTCCATCTTTGAAACCTTTTCTATCGCATCAACTACAGCATTGGAATCAATCTTTTTGTTTTTTTCTCCCAAAGCAAGAAACTCGATTCGCCAATTTTCAGCTTGTCCTGCCAACTCCTTTTGCAAAGCCGTTCTTCTTTCGATTTCCTCAATGCTAAGCGGTGTTTTACGAGTAAGGTTCTTGGCAAGAGTTCCCGAACCGCCCGATGTGATGGTGCGACAAATGCGATTGAACAGCGAACTCTTGCCGAAGACATCGAGGTCGAAGGAATAAGGATGCTGCGGATTCTCGTATTGTTCACCTGTCTCGAAAGGTGAGAAGTCGCCATCCATAGCCTTGATTTCGTTCAGATAAACTTTGAGTAGGGCAGAAAGATGCTCCACCTTCTCCTTGTTTTTGTCGTCGAGGCGACGAATGCCGAAGTAAGCGATGAGGCATAATACAGCTCCCAGCAGATAATGCTTGGTGTCGCCATCTAACGCAAAGTAACAGATGATGAAAGCGATGATGCCGCCAAACGCCAGCAGCTCACCCGTGATAAACCCTGTGTTCTTACGCTTCAAGGCTGCCACTTCGGAAGCATATTGCGCCACATATTGTTGATAATTCTCCTTGATATTCTTCATTTCTTATGTTGATTATAGTTATTCTAAATTTTTATAAGGCATATTTCGCCGCATAGAGAGGTACGTTGGTGAGCCAATCTTGTTCTCTGTATGGAGACATCGAAAGGCGGAGACCATGTAGTCCGGGATTGTCCTTTACATACTGATGCAAGGATTTCGCCTTGAGATTTTCTTCCGCCTTGACTTCCACAGGAATGATATTGGCTTCATGCTGAACCACAAAATCAATTTCCATCGTTGAGTTTTCGTTGCTATAATAATATATATAGGTATGTGGCAGAACAAGCATCTGTTGTAATACGAAGTTCTCGCTGAATGCGCCCTTGTATTCCTCAAATATATTGTTGCCGATAAGGATTTGCTGGGGTGGAGTTTGCGACATGGCACCTAGCAAACCACAGTCTAGTACAAACAATTTAAAAGCATTCATGTCTTCGTAAAATTTCAAAGGGACGGCAGCTTTGTTGATACGGCTAATCTTATGAACCAGACCAGCATCAATGAGCCATTGAATAGCTAACTCAAAGTCATTGGCTCTGGAACCTTTCTTGACGGCTCCATAGATAAACTTTTTGTTATCACGTGCCAATTGGGATGGGATGGAATTCCAAACCATATTGATGCGTTGTACTTGGTTGGTTGGAGCGTGTTTTGAAATATCATTTCGATAAGCGATGATGATTTTTTCTTGGATCGCTCTTACTTCCCAAATATCTTGTCTTTTGATGTAAGCATCTACGGCTTCTGGCATTCCACCAGTAAAATAATATTGACGCAACAATTCCTCGCAATGTGAACGGAGCATAGTTAGTGTTTTCCAGTCCTTGCTACGCATGATTTTTACTAGTTGTTCTTCGTTCATGGCTAATAAGAATTCCTCGAAGTCCATAGGATATAGGTAGAGTAAATCGACCTTTCCCACAGGAAAAGAAGTTCCTTCATGCAGAGTGATGCCTAGAAGGGAACCTGCAACGACAACATGATATTCGGGTGCTTTTTCGCAGAAATACTTGAGTGCCGCCAAGCCTCCTTCGATTTCTTGTATTTCGTCAAAGAAAATCAAGGACTCTCCTGGGATGATGTTCTGATGGGTAATGGCACTAATACTTCGGATGATACGCGGAATATCGTAATCCGAGAACATATTGCTCATATCTTCGTTATGGTCGCAATTGACATAAACGAGGTTCTTGTATTCTCGTTTTCCAAATTCTTTGAGAATATAAGTCTTGCCTACTTGTCTTGCTCCTTGCAGTATCAGCGGCTTACGTGTAGCGGATGATTTCCATTTCAATAATTGTTGATATATATATCTTTCCATAAATTGTTCTTTTTTGGGTTGCAAAGATACATTTTTCTAGGGGAATCTCCAAATGTTTTATACATTTTTCTAGGGGAAAGTTTTGGGTGACATTACATTTTTCTAGGGGAAATCTAGTTGGAGTATTATATTTTGAGCATAGACAAGGATGGGCTTGTTCTTTATTTTGTGCTTGTAATAGCAGTTTTTCGGAAAAAAGTTGTACCTTTGTCGTGTGCTTGAGTTTTCCTTGGGCAATATTTATAGGAGATTATAGAGAAATGAAGACTATGACGAAAGAATTGGATTTGTTTGCTCCTTCTGATTTTGGCGATGAGAATCAGAAGATAGATGAGGCAGTGTCGCAAAAAGATGTATCTTATGTTTCCGATGAAACCATCGCCTCGCTCTTCTTGCGCCTCTCCCATTCCAAGTTCAGAAGCAGCTTTTATTTGAACCAAAAGGATAAGGAGATTATCGCCAATAAGGGGTTGGCGACCATCTGGGAGCATGCCCGACAGATTGTCGCCAAGCGACTGGCTCCTGCCGTCATCCCGAACGATGGCAAGCAGACTCCGATGCGGCATGGCACTTCTCCTGTCTTTATCGCCCAACATGCCACAGGCTGCTGTTGCCGAGGCTGCCTGGAGAAGTGGCATCATATCCCGAAGGGCAGGGCTTTGACAAGCGAGGAACAGGAGTATGTGGTCGAAGTGATTATGCACTGGATAGAGTCGAAGTATTCAAGCGTAAGATAATCATTTCGGAATAATTCCTGTTTTTAGAGTGTGATTTAACGGAATAATTCCTCTTTTTAGGGTGTGTTTTAATGGAATAATTCCTCTTTTTGGTGTGTGTTTTGACGGAATAATTCCTCTTTTTGGTAGGTAAAAAGTAAGAATTATTCCTAAATGTTTGCGCAATTCGTTGAAATTCAGTATATTTGCAACTGAATAAAACTTTGAGCTATGTTAGAACGTAAATTTACCCAAACTTTGGAGAACTTCCTTCTCCATGAACCACGAAAGATTCTGTTGGTCAATGGTGCCCGACAGATAGGAAAATCGTATCTCATTAGGTATGTAGGGAAGAAACTGTTCAAGCATTTTGTGGAGATAAACCTCAAGGCAGATCAAGAGGGTGATGCCATCTTCGCTTCGGTCAAAAGCAAGGAAGATTTCTATTTGCAGTTGGGGGCAATGGCAGGTAATAATCTAGGATCAAAAGAAGATACCCTTGTCTTTCTGGATGAGATACAGAGCTATCCACATCTGATGACCATGCTTAAGTTCCTTAACGAGGATGGTAAGTATCGTTATATCGCCAGTGGCTCACAACTCGGAGTCGCTTTGGCTCAAACCCCATCTGTTCCTATCGGAAGCGTCGCCATCCAGCAGATGTACCCTTTGGATTTCGAGGAATTCTTATGGGCGATGGGCTGTGGAAAGGAAGCTGTGGAGGCGATGCGCCAAAAGTTTATAGCCAAGGAGTCCTTGAATGATTCCATGCACAACTATATGCTTCAGCAGTTCAAGACTTATCTCTTGGTGGGCGGAATGCCCGATGCCATCAATAAGTTCTTGGAGAATAGAAATATCGTGCAAGTTCGAGCCATTCAGCGAGACATTCATGAACTCTATAAGATAGATGCCTCGCAATATGATGGAGCGAAAAAGCTGGTGATTCGCAAGATATATGACATGATTCCTTCCAATATGGAGAACAAGAAGAAGCGCATCATCGTAAAGAATATAGAAGGCTTGAAGGCGCATAAGCAATTTAGCGACTATGCCGAGGAATTTGAATATCTCACCAATTCGGGTATTGCCTTGGCAGTTCAGGCGATAAGCAATCCTGCTTTTCCTCTTGCTGAGTCGGAAAGTAAGAATCTGCTGAAACTGTATCTGAGCGATGTTGGATTGTTGACCAATCTTTTGTATGGGACAAACATCAATGCTGTGCTTAAAGATGAGCGGAGCGTGAATCTGGGCGCCGTTTATGAGTCGGTTATTGCCCAGGAGCTTCATGCCCATGGCTATACTCTACATTATTATGACAATAAGCAAAAGGGAGAGGTGGATTATCTTATCGACGACTTCAGGAATTTAACGGTTCTTCCCTTGGAGATCAAGTCGGGCAAGGACTATACCGTTCATAGTGCCTTGGACAAGTTCTTGGCGACACCTGAGTATCATATCCGTGAGGCAGTGGTGCTGAGCAATGAACAACGGGTTTATCAACAGGAGGGTATCACTTATATGCCTATTTACTATTGTATGTTCTTTGAGAACAACAAGGTAGAGGATGAGACGGACTATGTGATTCCTGAGATAGAAATGCCGAAGTTGTGATTTTTACATAATATAATAGAACCCCTAAACAGGCACAGTTCTTTTGCGAGATACCACTTGCGTGCGTCGTGTCTTGCATTTGGAGGAAGACTTACCTATTGGTGAACAATACTCTGATATGTTGAGAAGGCTAATCGATGCTCAATAAGTCTTCTCAATATATAGTAGAAGTCTTCGGAAAATATAGATTATGTTTTCCGAAGATGTAGCTTCGTGAACCGCCCAACAGCTGATGTGCGCTTGCATAACAGCTGTTGGGCGGTTGGAAATCAGCTGTTGTGCGAGCGTCTCCCAGCTGTTGTGCGGTGAGTTTATTTTCTAGCAAGCCAATATTTCCTAAAATATTGGTTGAAAGTTTGCTTGTCTCAATTCTTTTCATTACTTTTGCACTTGTCATTCTGCGGATTGTTGGCGATGAGTCGCTGGCGTGAATCCAAGGCTTGGCCTATTTTTGAGAAAGGCGTTCATAACGTTTTCTTCTAACCAGTTGAAACCTAGGAAATTTCAAAATGGGGTTTAGTTGAGAGCAATAAAGAACGCCTACGCATATCGTATATATGCAGCACAAATGCGCCCTTTCCATAGGAGAGGGTGTGATTTGTGCTATAACTATATACCCTAACGGCGTAGGCTTCATTTGCTTATAAATCCTTAACCCCGTGGCTTTCCTAGGGCCTCAACTGGTAAGGTTTCGTAAGTGATGATTCCTACGCTTTTCTTGTATAATAGTATATGGGTTAAGTTAGAATTATAATCTCTAGTATAAGGAATCAACTTGAGATGCTTATGATGGAGATATAGATGGATACTTTCAATATTAGCAGTCGCCGATATTTAGGTAACAAGTATAAATTGTCTAGTTGGATTAGAGAAGTAGTTGAGAAGAATTGTACTGAGGTAAATACTTTCTTTGATGTATTCTCTGGTACAGGAAGTGTGGCATCTACTTTCTTGGATAAGCGTCTTGTTGTTTGTGATATGATGTATTGTAACTATTTGGCGGCTTTGTGTTGGTTCTCTCCTCAAAGTGTGGATAGGCAGAAAGTTTCAGAATTGTTGGAATATTACAACGTATATGATGCTTCAAATGAAGACAATTATATGTCAGAGAACTTTGCAGATACGTATTTTGATAAACTGAACACGCAAAAAATAGGTTTTATCCGTGATGATGTTGAAGCGAGATTCCGTTCCCATGATTTGAATGAACGAGAGCGTGCCATGATAATCACATCATTGATTTATGCAATGGATAGGATAAGCCATACTTGTGGTCATTATGACTCTTTCATTCGTGATGGAAAATATGGTGGTGAGTTACTTCTTAAAATGCCAGCCAATGATTATGTGCTAAATGCAAACAATCAGATATTTTGTGCAGATTCGAATACTATTGCAGATAAAGAAACTGTTGATGTCGCATATTTAGATCCACCTTATAACAGTCGTCAATATTGTGATGCGTATCATTTGTTGGAGAATGTAGCTCTTTGGGAAAAGCCACAAGTCTTTGGTGTTGCTAAAAAGATGGATCGAACTCATATGAAGAGTAATTATTGTAAAAGTATTGAGGCTGCTAAAGCTTTGCGAGATTTAGTTGTAAAACTTGATGCTCGTTATATCTTGCTATCATACAACAATAATGGTAAAAAGCTACAATGTCGCTCAAATGCAAAAATGACAGATGAGGAGATCATAGACATATTATCTTTGCGTGGAGATGTAAAAATATTCACTATGGATTATCGAGGCTTTGATGCTGGTAAGAGTGAATTCAATAAGGACAATCAAGAACGTATTTTCTTATGCAACGTAAACAAATAAAAAACTATATAGCTTCTCCTTTGAACTATCAAGGTGGAAAAGCTCGTATATTGGACCAACTTCTTCCTTATTTCCCCACGGATATAGATGTGTTCGTAGATTTGTTTTGTGGTGGATGCAATGTTGGTATGAATGTAAATGCAGAGAAGGTCATCTATAATGATTGTTCCAAGCAATTAATTGGCTTGTTGAGAGCTTTTCGTAGAATGAAGACGGAAACGATTATTGGTGGAATAAATAAACTAATTGAGGAATTTGGATTTAGCCAGACGAGGTTTCACAACTTTGCTTATTATGGTGGTGGAGCCAATCTTGGTGTGTCTAAATATAATCGAGAAAAATATCTGTTGTTGAGAGAACGTTTTAATAATTACCCTAAGGTGGATAATCAATATTATATCATTCTCTATACCTTGATATTGTTTGGCTTTAATAATCAAATCCGATTCAATGACAAAGGTCAATTCAATTTGCCTGTAGGAAAACGAGACTTCAACTTGGTTATTGAAGCAAAATTGGTTCGCTTCTTAGAGGCTTTGCGTTCTCAAAATTGTGAGTTGAAAAGAGGTGACTTTCGTAGCTTTAATTTTGAGGAGCTGACAGATAAAAGTCTAGTGTATTGTGACCCGCCTTATTTGATAACGACGGCGACTTATAATGAAAAGAATGGCTGGACTGAGACTGATGAAGTGGAATTGCTCGAACTTTTAGATGGGCTAAATGAGAAAGGTGTGAGATTCGCTCTATCAAATGTACTAAAGCATGAAGGAAAAGAAAATGTTCTTTTGACAGAATGGATTAAGAGAAACGATTACCACGTTCATCATTTATTTATGGACTATCATTATAGTAATTATCAAAAGAAGTCAAAGAAAGCGGATTCAGAAGAGGTCTTGGTTACAAACTTTTAATTGGTGGATTTATCATGGAATATGAGAAAATATCTTATTCTTCTTTTATGTGGAAGTTCGGGACAACTTCTTTTAGAACGAAGGAGTTTAATTATAAAACTGAGAGACAATTAGCATTGCTTGATAGTTTTTGGAAGATTCCTGAAAATGCAGATCAAGGATGGGAAAGAAAATATATGGCTCCAGGTCAGGATGGTATCTATGAGATTAAGGTTAGGTATTATGACTATTTGGTAGCTAATGGTTTTATGAAAGGCGGTGAACCATGGGATAGGAAATATAAGACTGCTCGTGAAAAAACGAGTGGCTTATATGATATGGGCTTGATTAATGAAAACCATCGCCTTACGGAAGTCGGACAGTATTTGTTGGAGATGTCACAGACCAATTCGTGTGATGAGAAGACGGAACTTGGTATCTCCTACGATAGTATATTGTATTTGGGGCAATTGTTGAAAATGAGCCAAGAGATAGGGAATCATATTGTTCGCCCTTTGATAGTTGTGCTGTATTTATTGTTAGAGCTGGATTATCTTTCTTATGATGAATTTAGGTATTTGATTCCATTGTGTATAGATGAGTTTTCAACATCTTATGTTTTGGAGTTGATAAAGCAATTACGTGCAGGTAAAGGAAGCATAGATGATGTACTAAAGGATTTTCTTTTGTCAAAGCCTAATTATAAATTGGGGTTGGAACGTTTCGTGGATAATGAATTCTCTCCAGAATTATTGCTGTCTGTTAGTATGAATCGAAAAAGTGCTAAATATGATAAGGCATACATTGTCTTTTATGAAGATTTATATGCTGTATGTATGGAACGTGACTATTCTAGATTGGAGAGGCTGCTGGAAGATTTGAAGGATTTTCAATCTTCAATTGCTATTAAGTGGAAGAAACTACTTTTCAACTCAACTTTATCCTCGAATGTCAAGAAAAAGGGTTGTGATATATTGAAAAAGCTGCCAGAGGAAATATTGAAAGATGACAAATCGTTTCGTAGATTCTTTTTCTTAACCATGCATCTGTTTAAGGCTAAAGCGACTTTGGAAGACTATCTGGATTTGAATAGAAGATATTTGGGACTGACCAATTGTTTTATCTTTACTGACGAGCAGGTGAAGTTGGATATTGTGCCTAAGCAGTTTTTTGCAAATGCAATAGAAGAGTTATATAAGGATGCTTATGTTGTTTGTCCTCATTTGGAGAAAAACTGTTCCATGGTGGAGATTAACCCCGCTTTGGTATTTGATAAGCGAAGCATCATCAATGGTGTTAATAAAGATTTGGGTACATCTATTAGTACAATAGATGAGGCTTTTGATGAAGTCGATAAAATTCGTTACCAACGTCTGAACAAGATGATTGATACGAAGTTTACTGATAAGATATTGCAAAGATTGCTTGATGATTTTGAAAATCGCAATGATAATGAAATCAATCAATTGGTTACTGACAATGCTGATATTCCTACAATCTTTGAGTATGTATTGGGTATTGTGTGGTATAAGGTAAGTGGCAGAAAGGGAAAGTTATTGCATTATCTCAAATTATCCCTTGATGCAAATTTATTGCCTATTACTCATGCGGCTGGAGGTGAAGCCGATATTGTTTATGAGTATCAAGGTTGTGCTGCTTATCCGAACCATGGCTTGTTGTTGGAGGCTACTCTTGCTGATGGTACCAATCAGCGACGTATGGAAATGGAGCCTGTTTCAAGACATTTAGGACGATATTTATTGCGTACACGAAATAAGTACAGTTATTGTATATTCGCAACAAGTTATCTGGATGTTAATGTAATCAATGATTTTATGGGGAGGAAGCAACTCGGTTTTTATGACCCTTCCGATTCAAACAATTATGTTGATAGCTTAAAGATAATCCCATTGTGTACAAAGGACTTGAAATTGATTTTGAAATATAGCCTAAGCTATGATGAACTGTATGAACTCTTTGAGAAGGCTTATGAAGCAAATGAACGACATCCTCAAAAATGGTATGATAAGTATGTCAGTATAGAAACTGCTTGTGAGGCATTATACAAGGATAATCGTTTAGAAATAGCTGCTGACCCTATTCACTATCATTGATAGTCATATTTCCGAGCGATAGAATTTTATATTCCTTAGTTGAATAGACTGCCTGCCTAGGACAGGATGCCTGTCTCAGGCAGACAGGGAGGCTTTCCTAGGCAGGCAGTCTACTAAAGCTAGGTAGATTGACTTTGCTAGGTCTAATAGCGATTCTGGATAGAAGGTAATCGCATTTTCGACCGCATACCGCACTACTAAATCGGCATTTGCATATTGTGTGGTCAAAGTGCGGTCTGTGTGCGGTATTCAGCTCCTATCGCACTTTATAATCTGCTGAAATATAGCGAGTTGTACTATGTTCGTGCGGTGTGCGGTCATTTCTCGCTTTTTATCCGAGGCTTTTTCTGTATGGGAATTGACGATTCATATTTCAAAATTCGTTTCATAAATAAACTTAATTTTAATGCCATATCTTGTTGAAAATCAATAATAATAGTTATCTTTGTAAGACAAATACTAGTAATGGCAAGGCTCTAAAAACTAGTAACAGTACAACGATAAAAACTAGTAATAGTACAGCGATAAATACTAGTAACGCCTCGAAAATAAATTATAGACAACAAGAGATACAATATGGCAACAATGCAAGATAAATTGGCTGACTCTTTGACAGTCCTAAAAAAATATCAAGACAAGCATGATAATCTTGTCATTAACGGACAGCAAGAACTTGGACAGGCACATACGAAAAGATTAGTTCAAAATGGCTATCTACAGCCAGTGATGAAAGGGTGGTATATCCCTTCTTTTCCAGGAAGCGAGGGAGATACCACGGTTTGGTATGCTTCATATTGGAATTTTATAGTAGCTTATGCTAATAAGCGATTTGGCAAGAAATGGTGCTTGACGGCAGAAGAGTCGTTGTCCTATTATGCAGGTGAGACGGTGGCTCCAAGGCAACTGATTATAAGAGCCCCTAAGGGGAGTAACAATGTTATTAGTCTTATGTTTGGTGATACAATGATGGACTTAACCGCTTCTCTTCCCAAGCGAATAGAAGAGGATAAGCTTCATGGTGTACGTATGTATCCGCTTGCGGAAGCTTTGGTGTGCTGTTCGCCCCAATACTACAAAGCAGAACCGCTTAATGCAAGAACATGTTTGTTTGCCATAAAGGATGCTTCTGAGATTCTGAAAATAGTAACGGAAGAAGGGAATACAACTCGTGCAGCTCGTATTGTTGGGGCATTGAGAAGTATCGGAAGAAAGGATATGGCGGACGAGATAGAAGTTTTTATGACTAAGCTTGGATATGAGTTGCGACCAGAAAATCCATTTGAGGATAGCTCTAGCATCCAGTTGGAAAAAACTTTGTCACCATATGCTACTCGTATTCATTTGCTATGGGAAAAAATGCGTGGACAGCTTCTTGCTATGGGTTGTCCTAAGCCGTCTTTGTCGCTTAGTCAAGAGGAAATCCTTGGTAATATGGAGGCAAACTATGTGAAAGACAGTTATCATTCGCTCTCTATTGAGGGGTATCGAGTTACGGAAGGGTTGATAGACCAAGTGAAAAGTGGCAGATGGGATCCAAAAGCCAATTGGGTGGATGCAGATAGGAAGAATGCCTTGGCTGCCCGCGGTTATTATCAGGCATTCAATGTGGTGAAGGAAAGTGTCAAGAAAATATTTGATGGAGCCAATGCTGGTGAAGTCTTCGCAAAAGATCACGATTCATGGCATTTTGAATTATTCCAACCATGTGTCACTGCAGGGATTGTCAAGGTGTCTGATTTGATAGGTTATCGCTCGCATCAAGTCTATATCAAGGGCTCCAAGCATACTCCTTTAAGTCCAGATGCCGTAAGGGATGCTATGTCTGTGCTGTGTGAATTGCTAGAGAAGGAAGACAATGCTTTTGTGCGAGCGATTCTTGGGCATTTCTTTTTTGCCTACATTCATCCATATATGGACGGAAATGGTAGGACGGCAAGATTTGTGCTGAATGTTATGCTTGTAACTGGTGGTTATCCTTGGACAGTAGTACCCGTAGAAAAGCGTCAGGAGTATATGGCGGCATTGGAGGAAGCTAGTGTTCATGGCAATATTGCTGATTTCGCAAAATTTATAATTGGGGTGATGGGAGTATAGGGCATGGTAGTTAATCCGGAAAAGTCATGTACTTCTCCCTCGAAGCCTTCGGCAGCTTGCTGATGATGAGATGGTAAGATTCTTTGATCCATTCCTTCACCAACTCTGGTTCAAGCTGCTCATAATATATGTCGCTCCAGTGCCGCTTGTTCCAATGGAAGGCGGGCTGAACAGCCTCGTATTGGTCGCGCAACTCCTCGTTTCTGGCTGGGGGAAGCTTGCAGGCGAATCTTGGCAATCCGTCTTTCATGTCGTATCTGCCGCCTCCTAGCCAAAGGCAAACGAATATCTTGCCCTCTACTCGATAGGTGATGATATCATCGCCGAATGGCTGGTCTTCTGTTACTCCAGGCAATGACAGGATATAGAGTCTAACTTCTTCGATGTTCATAATTATTTATCTCCATTTCATGTTTTATGTTACATATTTTGTGGAATGCAAATATACAAGATTTCCCTTATAGGGGAAATGATAGGTATTTTGAGTCCTACAATATACGTTGAGCCTTATTGACAAAGGCATTCAAGAATCTTGTCCAATTCATTCAGCTCCTCTTCCTTGGTAGCCCAACTCGTGTACCTCGATGTGACCTGTGTTCACACTTGTAGCGATTCTTCAATCTTCCAGCCCTCAATGTTTCCTTTGGTGGAGTCGAAGTTGATGCCCACTTTTATTATCGGCTTGCCGCAGAGGGCAAAACGTTGAGCATAGTTCTTGAGGTTGATTTGCTGAAGTGTCGTCTGGGCATTCTTGTTCAACTTCAGTTCGATGAGGTAGAGGTGAGTATCGGTCTCCATCACGATGTCAACTCTTCCGTTAGGGGTATGCACCTCCACATCTACCACATATCCCGTCAGGAGCGAGAAGATGATGAAGAGCATCTGCTGATAATGTCCCTCGTAATTGGTCACGTTGCAGTAAGGCACGGTACCGAGGAATGTTTGGAGCAGTTCCAAAGCTCCGTCCATGTCGTCCTGACGAATCTTCACTGACATCTGAGCGATGGCTACGTCGCCATTCTGTGCGAACATACCTTCGAGATAGTTGGGCAGAAGATTCTCGAACAAGCCCACCTTGATTTCCTTGTTAGGAAGGTCGAGGGTGTAAAGTTCTGATAGATCGTCGTAATCTTTGATGGTAATATATCCGCTCTGGTATAATAGTGGAGTGATGGCTTTCATGTTCTCTGTGGGTGCATCGAAGGCAGATGCCTTGGCATACATTTTTCCGAGATTGGTTGGCAATACCTTGAACTTGCGCATCATATTGAGCAAGTAGGTTGGGGTTCCAGTGCTAAACCAGTAGGCACCGAAGTCTTTGTTTGAGAAACAGTTGAGCAAGCTGAATGGATTGAAGATGTCTGGTGACTGGGCAGCGAAATGGTAACCATCGTAATTCTCTTTCAGTTTCTCTATGGTTTCTTCTCTGGTCAATTCTTGCGATTCGGCCAAATCATCGATGTCATCCGACATTTGTGTAAGCAGTTCTTCCTTCGTGATTCCGCAAATACCAGCATATTCCTTGTTCATGGAGATATTGGTGATGTTGTTTAGTTCACTGAAGATGCTGAGCTGCGAGAACTTGGTGATGCCCGTGAGGAAGACGAAGCGAAGATATGGGTCGCAATCCTTCAGTGGACTGTAGAAATTGCGCATGATTTCTCGGAGCGTCTTGAGATTGTCAGCTTCATGGGCTACATCGAGGAGGGGAGCATCGTACTCGTCGATGAGCACAACCACTTGTTTGCCAGTCTGCTTATAAGCAGTCTCTATCAGGTTGAGAAGGCGCAAGTTGGGGTCTGGTGAATCGTTCTTTATGCCGAATTTCTCCTCATTTCTTCCCAGGATATATAGAAGGTATCTTTCCAGTTGCTCCTTTTCCATGTGCTTGCCACCTGCCAAACTGAAGTGCAGTACTGGGTACTCGGTCCATTCCTTTTCCAACTTTTCTATGGCAAGACCTTTGAAAAGTTCCTTCTTACCCTCGAAATAGCTCAGTAGGGTAGAGACAAGCAAGGACTTTCCGAAGCGACGAGGCCGACTCAGAAAAAGATACTTCTTACCAAAATGTGTCATCCGATAGATGTACTCGGTCTTATCGATATAGAGATAATTCTTGTTGATAATCTCCGAGAAAGTCTGTATGCCTATAGGATAAAATTTTCTTGCCATAGTCTTAACCTTTTTTGTTGTTTGCATTAGCTTTACATAAGATAAGCTGCATCTCTGCATAAAGCTCAAGCGAACTTGGCTTTCTGCGTTCGATTTGCACTATCTTTGATGCAAAGATACAAAGTATTTTTGAGAAACATAGCAAAAATGGTCGAAATATTTGGCGGTTTGGATGGTTTTGCTTATTTTTGTGCCCAAAGTATGACGATTATGGCAAAGAAAAAACAACCACAATATCAAGAGATGTCACTTTTCGATGATTCCTTCTTCGGGGATGTTTCAGCGAAAGGTGATGATTCTGTATCTGCTGAGCAGAAAACGGGAACAGAGATTCCTGTCAAGAAGAAAAGCAAAAAACAACTATATTTTGAGGAAATAATGGAGAATGCTCGTCGGCAAATGGAGGAAGCCGAGCGAACAGGTAATATCGTAACGGTTTCGATACCTATAGCTGATGATGGGAAGGCAATGGGCAAGAATATCGTTGATGAAAAAGTGCGAGTTCGTGGCAAAAAGCAACGTTTGAAGGTAACTTTTGACGATGGAACGGAAATCTGCGATGTGAGTGCCACGGTCACAATGATGCAAGCAATCGATAAAATTGGTGTGGAACGAGTGGCAGCCTTGGGAATGGAAGTGTGCCATGTGCCATTGGTCTCTAAGGAGATAACTCCTCGGTATGCAGAATGGACCAAGGAGATAAAGCCTGGATGTGGATGGTATCTGATGGCTCAGAGTGACACCAAGCAGAAATATATGCAGTTGAAATCCATCTTTGCTCAATTAGAGATTGGTGCGAAGATAGAGATTGGTGATTTCGAGGCTTTTGCGCCAGACAAAAACGAGGGTAAGCGAAAGGTTCACAAGAAAAAATCGAAGCTATGTGTCACCTTTGCCGATGGTTTTGTGATTTGTGATAAAGACCATCAGCATGTGTATCTTGATACGATCAGGTATGTAGGTATTGAGAAGGTGAAGAAGACCAACTTGCAGATAGCTGGTAAGCCTATCATTGCGAAAGAAAGAAAATCGACGAGCCAAATTCAACTTTCTACTGGCGAATGGCTAGCCGTTCCGACACAAGTCAAGGACAAGTATAAGATATTGAAGGTTATCTCGTCGATGACCCATATTCCTTTCGAGGTGAAGATAATAGAGTGAGGATAAAATGCCTGAGTAAAATGGAAATAATTCTTGATTTATTGCATAGTTTCTAAATCTTCAAGAGAAATAAGATGTGTTTTATAAGTTTTAACCCAAGAATTATACTAGTTTCAAAACTTTTTGTTATTTTTGCAGCAAATAAATTAATTGGAGGAAAAATATGAGATATTTCAGCCTTTTAGATAAGTTTTTGAGCCGCAGGTCTAGCAGAAGTGAGAATCTTCTCCGTGGCTTTCGTAGTTTGGGTAGTCTTCTTGATAGTAGAACTGTAATGGAAGATTATCTGAAAGGAAATGATGTGGATGATATGCGTAGCGATTGGGTCGCCGTAGGTAATGATTTGCGCTCGGCAATGAGTGCATATAATAGTTCATTGTATGGAAGAAAATAAAAATAATAGTTTGGAATCCAAAGCAGATGGTATCCTTGCGGAATTAGATAAACTGTTGCAGAACGAGAGTCCTGAACTTAGAACTCATGTACTGCGTGTAGTAAGAAGTGTTGAAACTTCTTATTCGGGACCTTTGCCAAAACCAGATGATTTTGCAAAATATGAGTCTGTTCAAAAAGGTGCAGCTGACCGAATCTTAACTATGGCAGAAAAACAGCAAGAGCATCGTATTGAATGTGAGAAGATGATAGTTTCAAAAAATCTTCGTAAAGATCAGCAAGGACAATATATTGGAGCATTGATAGCATTGGTGTGCATTAGTGCATCTGTAGCGTTAGGGTTGTTAGGACATGATACGCTTGGGGGCATTATTGGTGGCGCTACATTGCTAGGTGCAATCGTTGTGTTTGTGCTGAATAAAGAACCGCAAGGAAATAAATGAAAAACTCTTTGATACAATTGATTGTGGATTTATCCATTAATTTTATTAATAGAATAAAAAAGGACAAATTATATTATTTTGAGAAGGTCTTTGAGGAATAAAGAAATATATATTCCTTGAAAAAGAAACAAATTAAATTTTAATGATTATTTGATGTTGAAGTAATGCTAAAGTTATATAAATAGTAGGAGACTGTTGTTGTGTCTCCTGCTATTATTGTTATAAATTTTGAAAATAAATCAAAACCTCTTCCTCTGTTTTTATATAGTTTTCTCCATAAGTACCTTTTTGTTTAAGGTAGTTGATATGATTATATGATTATATGTGTGCTCTATAAGTTCAGTTTTGTATAATTTTAATGATTGCTTCCAATTTTCTGGAATATTTTTTCCTCCTATAATATGGTAAGTAACCAATTCTCTGCATCCATCATATAGGTTTCTTAGAAATGTCTCAGGCCATTCTATGTTAGATTCTTTTGTTTGTTGAACCCATTTTAGAAAATTTTGCCATGCAATATTACTATTTGTGTCGTTTGCATATTTTTCGTCAGACATAAAGATACAGCCAAGCTTTGCATAACAGAGAAAGTTTCCATTATCAACAGCTTTTTTGTAAAAATCAATAGCACGACTTGTGTTGTCTAAATCATAGTGGTATATGTCTCCAATGCGTTCGTATGCTTTGAAGTGCCCTAAATCTGCTGCTTTTTGATAGTATTCAATAGCTTTAGGATAATCGATGAAAACATATTCTGTTCCATATTCATAATCGCTAGCTTTATCATAATAGTAGTTTTTGAGATCTTCAATTTCTTCAGAATTCTTTTCTGATTCTTCAATGTTTGAAGGGGATGATTCTGAGTTTGAAGCACAATCGGGTAAAGCTAGTAAAATGTCTATAGCGTCAGATATTGATAGAGAAAAGAATTCACGTGAATCATTTACTCGTAATCCTTTTTCTGTAAGTATTTCATGAATGACTTTTTCTGCCCAATCACAATCGTTGAATACTCTTTTGTAAGCAACGATAAAAGGAGTTGCAACCCCTGTAGCAGAAGAAAGTTCTTTTGCTCTTTCTTCTGGATCACGAGTCGTTTTTCCAATTTTGACAATTCCTTCATAAGAAGGGTTATACATTATATAAACATATCCTTTATTTAATTCCATTTTATTAAGTACCTAAATCTATAATTCATAGAAACGCCTACAAAGGTACAAAAAAATAGAAATCTTTAGTAAAAACTATGAAAAATAACATTAATGAACGATAGTTTTGTGTTTTATTACGCAACAGGCACGCCGCAAATCGCTTGCGACGTGCCTTCAATAAAAGAAAACCTTATAGTCAAAATAGAAATTAGCTCTTTAATACTTTGTATTCTGTGGGTCGAAGTTGGTCCAACCGCTCATCCAGTTGTTGCTGCCGTCGAAGGCTCCGATGTAGCTTACAGTGTCGAAACCTGTCCAACCTGTGAAGGAAGCGGCACCGAGCAATGGACTGCCAGCGATAGGAGTGTAACCATCGGCTCCTACGAGACTTGTCCAATTGTCGAAGTACTTATTGCTCTTCTCTGAGAAGAAGAAGGTGTTGCTGTATGACTTCTGGTTGGCATCCAGCACTGCCTTGTTCTTGGCATCATAGAGCACGTCATCATAGATCTTGTTGGCATCGCTTCCCACGGCATCCATTCCTGCGAAATATACATTCTGGAGCTTGAATACACCATCCTTGGCAGACTGAACGGTGTTGCCTTTCTCGCCATCCACAATCAAACCGATAGGCCAACCGAGTGCCACGGAGTTGATGCAGTTGAGGTGAGAGGAACGGCGAATCTGCATGGCTGCCTGGAATTTGCCAAGGGCAGAACCGTTGTTAGGGTTGTAAGCACCTGCGGTGATGTACTCAGTGGTGTTCTGGAACTTGTCGTCCAATACCTTAGGACCTACGAAGGTGATGTTGGAGAAGGTAGCGGTGGTGTAAGGCTCCACGGTAGCACCATCGGCGCAGTTGTCGCTCTCGAAGCCATTGCTCTGAGAGGTATCGGCTATCTTGCTGTCACGAAGTGAGAGGCCATATTGTACTTTTCCTGAGAAACCATTGTCGGTATCGAAGTCATCGTCCCAACCCTTGTAGGCTACGAGGTACTTGCAGTTCACTGTTCCGCCAAACCACTCGAAGGAGTCATCATTGGAATAAGATACCTGTACGTGGTCGATTTGTGTGCCGGAACCTACAGAACCGAAGGTCAAGCCATTGATTTCCTTGTCCTTCTGGAATGGATAACCAGCGAACTCGATGCGTACATAGCTCAAGGCTCCTGAGTTGTCAGCATCGTCTGTGCCGCCATGCTTGGTGCGAGGACCGCCCTCTATCTGCTGCTCAGTCTGGTTGTTCTTGGCCTTTCCACAGAGGATGATGCCACCCCAGTCGCCTGGCTTGCGGCTTCCTGCTGCTTCTTCGGATGTGAAGACGATAGGCTCTGCTGCCGTACCCTTTGCGATGAGTTTGCCACCACGTTCTGCGATGAGGGCAGCCTTGGTCTGCTTGTCGCCCTTGATGATGGTGCCTGGCTCGATGGTGAGCTCTGCTCCGTCTGCGATATATACCCATCCCTTGAGGAGATAAGTGCCTTTCTTCAGTGTCTGCTTGCCTGTGAAAACGAACTCTTGGTCGCCATTGCCGATCTCGGTTCCGTTGGCGTTCTCCTTGCCGTCCTCGCTGAAGAGGATGTGGTCGCAAGCCTTCAAGCCGCCATCGGTTGTCCACTTGTAGATAACTGATGGGTTGTTTCCGCCACCGTTGTTACCATTGTCGTCGTTGTCACTGCTGCAACTGCTCAATAGGGCAGATGCTGCGAGGATGCCCATGCATCCCATGAAATACATCTTGTTCATCATTGTCTTCTTGTTTTGATAAAACATCATATTCTGAATCTTCATTAGAATTTATAAACTGCTTGCAATCCGATATTTCTGCCTGGCTTGTAGCATCTCGAAATCTCTTCTACCGTTTTCTTGCTACCATCGCTGTAGGTTACATCGGCGAATTGCTTGTAATATATCTTCTCTGCCAAGAGGTCCCTGACGTTGAGCTTCAGCTCCAAATGGGTGCCGAACTTCTTGGCGAGCGAGAGGTCGATGGTGTTGCGAGGCATCTCGTAGCTGTGAGGCACTCTGGCGTTGGAGTCGTCGCCCGTGGTTCCCTCGCTTCTTCCTACTCCGATGATTCGCTTGCCGATGCGGTTGTAGAGCAGGGCGATGTCCATCTTCAATGGCTCGCTCTTGTAGAAGATGCCTGTGTTGATGAGATAAGGCGACTGACCTTGCATCGGTCGGTTCTCTTCCTTCGATCCTTTTTCGAATTGCACCTTACTCTTGATCAAGGCTCCGTTGAATGACCAACTGAAGTCCTTCAAGCCTAGGAAGGCGAGGTTCTTTCGGATGTCCAGTTCCACACCATAGTTGTTGGCACTCTTCGCATTCTTGTAAGAATAGATGAGGTCGGTGCCGCCAGCCACCGTGTAAGTCCACTCGATAGGCGAGTCGAAATGCTTGTAGAAGACCGCCAGCGAGATGAGTTCTCCACGGGATGGATACCACTCATATCGCAGGTCGAGGTTATCGACGTAGCAGTTCTTCAACTCTGTGTTTCCCTGCACATTGCTGGCAAGGTCGAAGTCGTAATACACCGACGACGATACTTCACGGAATTCTGGTCGGTTAATGCTACGGCCATACGACAGGCGCACCTGGTGCTGGTCGCTGATTTTGTATGTTGTGTTGAGAGATGGAAAAATATCATCGGTCTTGTAATGACGGCTCGTCTCGCTATTCTCGTAGTCACGGGTGTTGGAGATGAGTTCCATGTCGTTGTGCTCGAAGCGGACACCGGCGTGGATGCCGAGTTTGCCAAAGGGGAGAGACATCGCCAGGTATCCTGCGCCCAAGGTGTTGTGTCCGCGATAATTATTGCGCATCTGCTTCTCTTCCAAGAGGTACAGCTTGTCGTAGCCCATGTTTGCCTCGTTGCTGAGTAGGGTCGGGAGGTCGCTGTGGCGGAAGTCGGATGGCATGTTGTTGTCAGAAACATTCCAGTTGTAGATGAAGTTGCGAGTCTGGTACTGGCGGGAGCGATATTCCCCGTAGGCACCCACTTGCAAGTCTGGCTCGAAGTTGCCAAACTTGAAGTGATGCTTGTCATTGATGCCAAGAGAGAGAATGTGCTCGTCGAGTTGAGTCCACTCGCGAGATATGTCGTTGCCGGTGCTCAGGGCGTAAACGCCCGATTCGAGAGCATCGTCGATGAGGTATCTACGACGGTCAGGCAAATGACGGTTGGCATACGCATACCCGATGCTCCAATCAAGGGCGTCGCTAGTGAAGGTGTGCTTGCCGGTAAGCTGACCGTTATATGTAGTTCGACTGCGGTAGTAATACTCTGCGCTTCGCTCCAGGTTCGACTGTGCGCTCACGCCATCTCGCCAGGTGTATCGGCTGGTGGCCAACTGGTTGAAGATGTTCTTGAGCTGATACTTGTGGTTGCCGTCCTTCGAGAGGAAGGTGAAGTTGAGCATCGCTCCGAGTCTCACATTGTTATTATATTGGTCGTCAACGGAGTGACGAAGATAGTTTGGCTTGTCGTTCACCGCATCGTAGATGCCATAGAGGTTGTTCTCCATGTTGGTGTAAGTGCGGTATTCGTTGGTGTAGTTGAGGGCGGCGAGCATGCCGAGCGTTCTTCCGCCGAGCATCCAACGATGGTTGAGGCTGGCGGCAAGTTTCAAGTCTCCCCAAGGTTTCTTGTTCTTTACGTTCCAGTCGTTGTTCAGATTGTTGCCGAGGAGAGAGGTGGTGTAGTCGCCCACTGGGTTGCCGTTGGCATCGAGCTGAGGCTTTAGGGAGGCGTTGATTCCACCGTTGAGGCTTCTCTGTCCGTTGTCGAATCCGAGGAAGTCGGTTCCCGAACCTTTCGAGTAAGAGAAGTCCTTGAAGGCGGATGCCGTGTTCCAATTTCCACCGATAGATAAGGTGAAGTTGTTTTCCGCAGGAATCTCCTTCGTGTTCACGATGATGAAACCGCCCGAGTAGTCGGCAGGATATTCAGCCGATGGCGACTTCACGATGGTGAGGTTGTCGATTTGCGAGCTTGGGATGATGTCGAAGGAGAAAGCCCTCGAATCGGCTTCCGAGCTTGGTACAGCTCCACCGTTCACCCAAACGTTGTTGTAACGCTGAGACAATCCACGCACCATCACAAACTTGTCGTCGATGAGGCTCACGCCTGGCACACGGCGTATCACCTCACCTGCGTTCGTATCCTGTGTACGAGCTATTTCTTGTGCCGAAACATTGCTCACGATGACGGGACTGTTCTTGGCGACCTGTATCATTGCCGCATCCGTATTACGCCTTTCCACAGCGGTAACGGTCACCTCCTTCAGTTGCTGTTCATCAGGCAGCAAAGCGATGGTGATGTCATCATTCTCCATTGCGTCCTTCAACTGAACCCCGTCAATTCTTTGAGTCTTATATCCTACATACTTGATGTATAAGGTATATTTTCCATTCTTCAAACCATTGAGCGTAAAGTTGCCATCTATGTCGGTCACCGCCTTCGCGTTGGTTCCCTCCACAGAGACGACCGCTCCGATGAGTGTCTCTTTCGAGTTCTTGTCGATAACGACACCCTTGAGTTGCTGAGCCCAAGCCGTAGTTGGCATTTGGCTCATCATCAGCAGCACAGAAGCTGCAATTAATCCCCTTTTTGTTTTCATCTTCAGTCATGCATTCGTATTATACATCTTGTTACATCCATTCGTCAGCAAGGGTAAGTAGGATTACCTTCCTGATTTCGGTTGCAAAGGTACGGTGGTTTTGTTACAGGGCGGTTGCGATACGGTTGAAAGGTATTGACGAAGTTGCGACAAAGGTGTTACGCTATTTCCGATTTGCTTGATGTATAGCAAGAAAAGTGAGGAAAGATAAAAATGACAACGTTTTCATAGAAATATAATAAGGTAAAAGGGCGGTTATTGCTTTTCTTTTTGTAACTTTGCACGCGATTATGGTTTGCAAAGTGCAAGCTATCGGCAAAAATGGAAGATAAATATCTAATAATAAATAAAAAGTAATGGCTACACTTACAATTTCTATTATTGTCGTTTTCGTGCTCGGCTATGCGCTCATAGCCACCGAAAGCTTGACGAAGGTTAACAAGGCGGCGATTGCCCTCTTGATGTTGGTAGGCTGCTGGACCCTCTACATGGTCGATCCTATGCAGTACCTACAGTTGATGCACCCTGACTATACCGGCGGTGCGGCTGGTATGGTGGAGAAGGTGACTTCCATCATCCAGGAGCATCTGGGCGATACCGCCACCACACTCTTCTTCCTGATGGGAGCGATGACCATCGTGGAAATCGTTGACCAGAACGGTGGCTTCAACTGGGTTCGCAAGGTGATGAAGACTCATTCCAAGCGTGCGCTCCTCTGGCGTATCGCCTTCCTTACCTTCATCCTTTCCGCCATCCTCGACAACTTGACCACCAGTATCGTGATGATTATGATTCTGCGCAAGCTTGTCACCGACCACAAGGACCGTATGGTCTATGCCTCTCTCGTGATTATCGCCGCCAACTCGGGTGGTGCCTTCTCCCCAATCGGAGACGTGACCACCATTATGTTGTGGAACAAGGGCTTGATTACAGCCGCAGGTGTTATCGCCGAAATCCTCATCCCAAGTATCATCTCCATGGTGATTCCAGCCCTCATCCTTCAGACGATGTTGAAGGGCGAGCTCAAAATGCCTGAGGTGGCTGCTGGCAAGGAAGCATCGGTAAGCGACTTCACAGAAGGTCAGCGCAAGGCCGTGTTCTGGCTTGGTGTGGGCGGTTTGATCTTCGTGCCTATCTTCAAGAGCATCACCCACTTGCCACCGTTCGTAGGCATCCTTTTGGTGTTGGGCGTGCTTTGGACTGCGACCGAGGTGTTCTATCGTGGCTTGCATCGTGGGCAGGATGCGGAGGGTACCCAGAAGCGAGTAACCAAGTTGCTCTCCCGTGTGGATATGAGTACCATACTCTTCTTCCTCGGTATCTTGATGGCTGTGTCTTGCTTGGCTGAGGTAGGAGTGCTGACCGCTCTTGGACAGGGCTTGAACAGCGTGTTCAATGGCAACCACTATCTCGTGACAGGTATCATCGGCGTACTTTCTAGTATTGTGGATAACGTGCCTTTGGTGGCAGGATGTATGGGTATGTATCCAGTGGCTCCTACTGGCGATATGGCTGTGGATGGTATCTTCTGGCAGTTACTTGCCTACTGTGCTGGTGTCGGTGGTTCCATGCTGATTATCGGTAGTGCCGCCGGTGTTGTGGTGATGGGTTTGGAGAAGATAACCTTCGGCTGGTACATGAAGCACATCTCTTGGATTGCTTTCGTGGGTTACCTGGTTGGTATCATCAGCTATTGGTTCATCCGTACTTTCCTGTATGCAATCTAAAAAGCCTTGTATGCAATATGCAAAGTTAGGTTTGTGATACTTTCGCCCAATGGGGTGGACTCTGACACCTTTTATAACGATAGGGGCATCTTTGTTTCTTTGGAGAAAACAGAGATGCCCCTATCTTTTTTGCGCTATATTGTGTTGAGTTATTTCTTCGCTTTCCCTAGTCGCCATCCTAGTCCTAGCATGAGGTTGTTCGGGGTTTTGAAATCTACCAAGCTATATCCGATGTGTATCATGGCACGTCGGCTGACGTGAATTTTTAAGGCAAGAATCTCATAGACCCCTCTAAAGTCGTTGCGGTTTCCCATCAAGTAGGTTCCTGCACCAAAGTTGATGCTGAAATAGGGCATGGAGAACTCGCCACGTGCGGATAAGCCTAGGGCAGCTTGTCTTCCAAACAGGTGCTTGGTATTTTCTGAATCATCGCTAAAGTCATCGTTCTCTCTGGCGGCAGAACGGTCGTAAACACCATCGAGAGATGCACCTAGGCTGAGCCATGGATTCAGGCGATACATCGGATTCACGTTGAAGCCCATGACGGCATATTTCCCATCTGTTAGATAGGTCTCACCATCGATGTGACAAATGCCTTGCTTCCAAGCGCCATACATGATGATGTCCGTATAAAAGCCTCGGCATGAAGGAACTTTCTCACGTTCTACCTTTGGAACGGATGGAAGTTGGCGATTTATGTAGTAAGCAAGTCCTAGCCGGATACCTCCCGTGTTGAGTCCCATGTTGGGATAGGTGGTATTGCCGTTGGAGAAATGGCTCAGCGATATGCCGGCATTGAAATCTAGATATTTTGATAGCATCCACTTCACGTACAAATCGACATCTATGTAGGCCGTCACCTTGGAACCAATGACTTTGTTCTCGGGATTTTTCTCTTCATCATAAGCGTTCCAACCGAACGCTATGCCGAGATTCCATTCGTAGTTGAGCGATACCCTCTGAGAAAAATTGACAATGGGAGCCCCTTGGAACAGATAGGCGGATATAGGGTTGGACAACCAGCGATTGAATTCATGCCTTGCCAGACCGATGCCCTGGTAAACATTTTGGTGTATGGAACCTGGACGCACCTCGTCACGATTCATGAAGGCATATTTGAGAGTATATGTCATGTCGTGATTCATCGTTCGTGATTCTTCGTTTCCGCCACGCAAGAATTCGTTGGTATGGAATATGGCGGAAGGTACGGCATCAAAACTTATTCGATGAATGGTTTTGATACTGTCTCTCTGAATAGTTTTGATACTGTCTTCTTGAGAATAGGCAGGGAATGACATCCCTGCGACTATTCCAACAATTAATAACCGTAAATACATATTTTGTCTTTTCGTTTCCTTGTGTCCAAGGTCTTCTTTCATTTTTTCGTTTCTTTCATCATTTCCTCCACGGCTCTGATGAGCTGGGTGTCGTGACCGGTGATGTAATCCTCTGGTGAGTTATACACCTCGATGTCTGGGTTCAGCTGGGTGTTCTCGCCGAAGGTGCCTCGCATGTCTCGGCAACCTACCTGCGGAATGCCGAACACCAGGGAGCGGTCCATCAGCGTCTCCCACCATACGGCGGTCATCGTACCAGCCACTGGCGCACCGATGAGTTTGCCAATGCCCAACTCCTTATATACCCAAGGGAAACCATGACCGTTGCTATAGTCGTCCTCGCAAATCAATACGCAGGATGGCTTGGTCCATTTGTTGAATGGGTCCTTGCCCACCACCTTGCCGTGAGGCACGAACTCTTGGTACTGTTTGCCGCTGAGCAGGGTGCAGAGGTCATCGTGCAACCAACCGCCACCGTTGTGACGCTCATCCACTACCACGGCATCCTTGTTGCGATTCTTGTCTGATAACAGTTCGCTATACACCGTGCGGAAGCTCTCGCTGTTCATCGCCTTGACATGTACGTAGGCAATTCTACCATGCGAAACACTATCCACGATGGCACGGTTTCTATCCACCCAACGCTTATAGAGCAACTCCTGTTGGTTGCCTTGCGAGATGCCCTTGATGGTGAGGTCGAAGTTCTTGCCCTTGGCGCTCTTGATGGTGAGGCGGATGTTCTTGCCCACCTTGCCATCGAGCAGTGCGTTGTAGTCTTGACCTGCCTTGATAGCCTCGCCGTCAATCTTCTCGATGATGCAACCTGGAGTTACATCGTTCTTCTTCACGGCGAAAGGACCACGCTTGATAATCTCCTGAATCTTCAGTCCGTCGCCCTCATAGTTAGGGTCGAGGAACACACCGAGGGCCGCAGTGGAGAGGTTGGCTCCCGAAGGGTAGTAACGGCAACCGGTATGGCTGGCGTTCAACTCGCCCAGCATCTCGCTCAGCATCTCGGAGAAATCGAAGTTGTTGTTGATGTAAGGCAAGAACTTCTCATATACCTTGCGATAACCTTCCCAATCTACCCCCTGCAACTTAGGGTCGTAGAACTTATCCTTCACTTGTCGCCAAATATGGTCGAAGAGATACTGGCGCTCTTCGGCTGGCTTGTAATTGAAGTTCGCCTCGAAGTCGATGTTCTTGGTCTGTTTGCTGCCCAAGTCTATCTTCTTGATGTTGCTACCATTGCAGAGGAAGAGATTCTTTACTTCCTTGTCGGCAACGAAGCCGCCGCCTCCGATGTTCTTCATCATCAGCGTGGTGCTGCCTTCCTTCAGGTCGTGGCACCAGAGGTCGTAACCGCCCTCGAAGGCTGCCTGGTAATAAATCTTCTCACCTTTAGAATCGAGGATGGCATCGCCCATGCGGGAAGAGTTGACGGTGAGTCGAACGATGCGGTCACGGCAGTTGTCGATGTCGAGTTCGAGTGGCTTCACTTTCTCCACCTCTATCTTGCCAGTTTTTTCCTCCTTCTTTTTCTGGTCTTCCTTCTTCTTTTCCTCCTTTTCGTCAGCCTTTTTCTCCTTCTCGTCCTTGTTGGCATCGGCTAACTCCAGTTCCTCCTTCGACATACGGAAACGGTCGTAGGCATCGAGGTCGAAGAACATGAGATAGGCATCGTCTTCGGCACCCCAGGAACCATGGCTGCGATAACCGGCACGGTCGCTCTCGAAGAGCATCGCCTTGCCGCCGAGCACCCACTTGCCGTTGCCATCGCTATAGCCGCTGTCGGTAAGATTGTGAACCTCCTTGCCGTCAGCCTTGACGAGAGCGATGTCGGTGTTGTTCCATCCGCCGTTGCCGATGTAGCTGGTTAAGAGCCACTTGCTGTCAGGACTCCACTCAAACCAGATGTCGCCGTCGGAGTAAGAATAGTTATACTTGCCGTCGAGCACGGTGCGCACTTCCTTCGACTTCAGGTTGAGGATGCGCAGGGTGGCACGGTCTTCGTAGAAGGCTACCTCCTTGCCATCTGGGCTGTAGGCAGGATATTGCGAGGTGAGGTTGGTCTTGGTGAGCTGTTCCTCCTCGATGTCGGTCGAGTAAGTAAAGTTCTTCTCCTTGTCGTTCTTGATTTTCGACTGGAAAATCTGCCATACGCCGTTGCGCTCGGAAGCATAGACGAGGCTTCTGCCGTCTGGGGCGAAACTCAGGTTGCGCTCCTGCTGAGGCGTGTCGGTGATGCGCTTGGTGGTCTTGTATTCGGAAGAAGTGACATATACGTCGCCGTGCATGATGAATGCCACTTCCTTGGCATCTGGTGAGAGGGCAATCTCGGTGGCTCCCCAAGAGCGGACTTGACGGATGAGGCTAGGCTCATCATTGTCGGTGGTGATGGAGATGTTGACCTTCTGAGGCTGTGCGCCCTCCTTGACAGTGTAGATTTCTCCATCGTAGCCATAGCAGAGCAAGCCATCCTGGGATGAGGTGAGGAATCGGATAGGATTCTTCTTCTCGTGGGTTACCTGAGTGTCCTTGCCGCTGGCGATGTTGCGATGGTAGATGTTGAAGGAACCATCCTGTTCGCTCAGATAATAAAAGCTCTGGTTGTCAGTAGCCCATACCGGATTGCGGTCTTCGCCCTTGAAGGTAGTCAACTTTTGGTACTTGCCACCATCGAGCATCCAGATGTCTCGGGTGATAGGCGAGGTATGGTGCTTGCGCCATTTGTCCTCATAGCCCTTGCTGTCGTGGTAGAGCACCTTGCCCTGGGCGTTGATGCTGATGTTTTCCATCGGCAGGACGGAGTAGAGCTTGGGACGACCGCCCTCGGTGCTGACCTCATAGACCTGCGAGAACTCTCGGCTGGCGAAGAGGTTGCTTTGTGCGGTAGGCATCACGTTGGCAGAGAAGAGCACGTGGTCGTTGTCCTTGAAGGCAACGGGCATTTCGCTTCCGCTGTTGGTGGTGAGTCGGGTAGGCGCACCACCGTTGGCAGGGATGACGAACACATCCATGCTTCCCTCACGGGTGGAGGCGAAGGCGATCTTCTTGCCGTCGGGACTCCAGATAGGGTAGGAGTCGTAGGCGGCGTTGGTGGTCAACTGGCGAGCCTCGCCACCTGTGGAAGGTACGCTATAGAGGTCGCCCTTGTAAGAGAAGACGATGGTCTTGCCATCGGGCGAGATGGCAGGGTAGCGCATCCACAGCGGACTTTGCTGCGCCTGGGATGCAAGAGATGCCGCAAGGAGAGCGGTGCTGAGAAATAGTTTCTTCATATCTATGTCGATTAATGCAATTTGAACTTTTATGTCGATTCATGTAACTTGGGGACAAAGATACAACAAAATATTGGGAAATTAGCATTTTCTCATTAGAATCTATATGTAAAATTCAGATTTTTGGAATTTGCATAAAATCATTATATTTAAGTATTGTGGGAGAAGAAAAAAGGTTGTAATTTTGCACTCCTATTTTTATGCCTAGTATTAGGCAAATAATTTCGACCTGTACGGTTGGAATAGATCAATACGCCCTGAAAGGGCAGAAGCACCAAGCCTAGGGCAACGCCCTAGGTAATATTCATGCAAGAATGTCGCCCTGAAAGGGCAAAAGCCTTCTGCATTTGGGAAATTTTATGCTTTTGCCCTTTAAGGGCGCATTAAATCTATCCCCATTTACCCAAGGCGTTGCCCTGGGCTTGGAGCTTTTGGGCTTTCAGCCCGTCTCAACCGTACAGGACGAATAATTTTCTAAAATAAAATTAAAATGATGAAGAAAAGAACTTGGAGAAAACAACATAAATGGCTAGGACTTGTCATGTGCTTTTTCATGCTCATGTTCTGCTTATCGGGCATCTTGCTCAATCATCGCTCGCTCATCAAGGATGTGAACGTGAGCAGGAAGTATCTGCCAGGTAGATATGAATATCATGATTGGAACGGTGGTTTGCTGAGGGGAACAATCCGACTAAATGACAATTCTGTTTTGCTCTATGGAAATGGAGGCATCTGGTTGACCGACTCCAAGGCTTCTTCCTTCATCGACTTCAACCAAGGCTTGCCGATAGGTGCGGATGATCGACAAATCAGGAATATCGTAAAGATGCAAGACATCCTCTTTGCCGTTTCTCCCTTCGGGCTTTACCGCTATGGCGAGCATGGGGCTTGGCATGAAGTGAAAATACCATTGGTTGACGGCGAGAAGTTGAGCGACATCGCTTCTCACGGCGATACCTTGTTGGTACTGAGCCGTTCCTTTGTCTATACGGCTCTTCCGCCTTATACCACCTTCAAGCGCATACAGGTTCAAGCACCAAAGGATTATGACGGCAAGGTGACGGCGTTCCGCACGGTTTGGTTGCTTCATAGCGGCGAACTCTTCGGGATGGCAGGGAAGTTGGTGGTCGATGCCATCGCCATCATCTTGGTGCTGCTCTGCGTTACGGGCTTCGTGTTCTGGTTGAGGCCGAAGCGCAAAACGCTGTTGCAGATTTCGCTCCAACTGCATGACAAGATAGGAAGATACACCATCATCCTCACGCTCTTGATAGCCCTGACGGGGTGGTGCCTTCGTCCGCCAGTGATGATAGCGCTGGTATTGAACAAGATTCCTGCCCTTCCTGGTACCACGCTGAGGAGCGAGAACCCATGGAACGATAAACTGCGCATGGTACGATATGATGAAGCTTTACACGATTGGCTCTTATCGACATCGGAAGGTTTTTATTCCTTGAATCTAGGCATGGCATCTCATGTAGGTACGGCTTCGGTGAGGAAGATAACTTCCGCCCCGCCAGTCAGCGTGATGGGCTTGAATGTGTTGCAGAAAGATGGAAAAGGCAGATGGCTTTGCGGTTCGTTTTGTGGCTTGTTTGTTTGGGACAGACAGCATGCGAAAGCCATCGACTACTTTACCGGCAAGCCTGCGCCCAAGAAATCTGGTGCTCCGTTTGGGCAGAAAGCCATCGCTGGGTTGAGTCAGGATTTTGAAACTGTCCCCAACTTGAAAGAAACCCGTGCGGCAAAACAAGTAGCATCAAAACATGATGCATCACAAACTGAAACTGTCCCCATTGTTACCGCCGAGTATTACGAGGGAACCTCTGCGATAGCCCAGCCTGCGAGCATGAACCAGCTCCCGATGTCGCTTTGGAACGTGGCGTTGGAAGTGCATAGTGGCAGAATCTTCATCGGAAGCATCGCCACCTACGTCTTCATCTTCGTAATGGGCATCCTCGCCCTCTGGTGCCTTTGGTCGGGCTATAGAATCAGGTTGGCGAAGAAAAGGAAAAATAGATTTGGACAGAAGCCCAAAAGCACCAAGGGGAATGTGTCATAAGTCATACCCAAAGCGCCCTGAAAGGGCAATCTGCACCTAGCCCAGGGCATCGCCCTGGGTAATGATTGCATCCTCAAAGTCGCCCTGAAAGGGCAAAAGCATTGGGCATGAGATGCTTTTGCCCTTTCAGGGCGACTTTTTAAAATACTATTATAACCCAGGGCGTTGCCCTGGGCTAGGTGCTTCTGGGCTTTCAGCCCGTTTCAACCATATAGCTTGAGATCTTTCGATGCGATAAAATCGAAAACGATAAAGGAAGTATGATTAAAGCAATAAAGGGAGCATGTCAATCGCTGACACGCTCCCTTTTAAGGTTTTATTTCATA
>ERZ808259.228-NODE-228-length-30737-cov-10.096539_pt1 | contig 30737 bp, 25 predicted proteins | sample MGYA00521279_ERZ808259 | MGnify/ENA primary metagenome ERZ808259 (study PRJEB31516, sample SAMN03275586) | gut metagenome | biome: mammalia-associated habitat; material: feces | host: Papio cynocephalus | place: Kenya | collected 2012-07-27 ... | reverse complement strand
TACGACGGATCACATAACCAGCCTTGGCATTGCTTGGCAACTGACCATCGGCGATAGAGAATGCTACGGCACGGAGGTGGTCGGCGCAAACACGCATGGCGATATCAATCTTCTCCTGCTCATCCTTGCCCTCGCCATTGGCACCGGTAGGAGTAGTGAAACCATACTTCTTGCCAGAGAGCAACTCGATTTCCTTGATGATAGGCTGGAAGATGTCGGTATCATAGTTGGAGTGCTTGTCCTGCAACATGCGAACCAAGCGCTCGAAGCCCATACCAGTATCAATCACGTGCATTGGGAGTGGTTCGAGAGAACCATCAGCCTTGCGATTATATTGCATGAACACGATGTTCCAGATTTCGATGACCTGTGGGTTGTCCTTGTTGACCAACTCACGGCCAGGCACCTGTGCCTTCTCCTCAGGAGTACGAGAATCTACGTGAATCTCAGAGCAAGGACCGCAAGGACCTGTATCACCCATCTCCCAGAAGTTATCGTGCTTGTTGCCATTGATGATGTGGTCGGCAGGCACGTGCTTAGCCCAGTAGCCAGCAGCCTCGTTGTCGCGCTCCAAGCCTTCCTCCTTGCTACCCTCGAAAACGGTAACGTAGAGATCGTCTGGGTTGAGCTTCAACACCTCTGTCAAGTACTCCCAGGCGTAGTCGATGGCACCCTCCTTGAAATAGTCGCCGAAACTCCAGTTGCCGAGCATCTCGAACATAGTGTGGTGGTAAGTATCGTGACCTACCTCTTCGAGGTCGTTGTGCTTACCGCTTACACGGAGACATTTCTGCGTATCAACACGACGTACATCCTTGCCTGGGCTCTTGGTGCCGAGGATGATGTCTTTCCACTGGTTCATACCAGCATTTGTAAACATCAGCGTAGGGTCATCCTTGATAACCATAGGTGCTGATGGAACAATCTTGTGGCCTTTTCCCTCGAAGAATTTCTTGAAGGATTCGCGCACTTCATTAGCTGTCATCATATGATTCTTTATTTTATCTTTAATTTCCAAATTCCATTTATTCGAGGAAGAGACGTTCCTCTGTTTCTGATTATTTTTGCCCTTTAGGGCATTTTCTTCCGAAAATCTTTGCAAAGATAAGAAGAATTGCTTAATTTTGCAACTAAATTAATTATTTTTGAAATTAAAGTGGCAAATTATGGCATTAAATACAGATAAAAACGTGAAATTATACTACTCCATCAAGGAAGTGGCTGAAATGGTGGGGGTGAATGAATCGACTTTGCGCTATTGGGAGAAGGAGTTTTCTTTTATCAAACCGAAGGTCACTGCCAACAAGGTGCGACAATATACCGAGAAGGATATTGAGCAAATCAAGGTGGTGTATAGCTTGATAAAAGTAAAGGGATTCAAGATAGCGGCAGCTCGTAAGTATCTTCAGCAAAATCGGGCTGGAGCCGAAAAGTCTTCCGAGGTTTTGGATACTTTGATTAGTGTGAGAGACCAACTGAAAGAATTGAAAAAGCAGTTGGACACATTGGTATAGTAAAATAAGAAGCTATACTTCATGTTCGGGTGAAGTATAGCTTCTATAGCCTATGAAGTACTACTTCGAGACTTGATGAAGTAGTACTTCGTTTTTTCTATGGATTTTACCAGCAATCTTCGCCGAATGCATCAAGAAGTGTAACCTTGGTAGCTTCTTTCTTGGTGAGTTTCTTGCTCCAGGCTACACGACCTTTCAGTGATGCGCCTTCGCCATGATTGCCATACTCTGCATAGCGAGCGGTTTCCTCGTTCTTAGGATTGTTCCAATTGTGCCATCCTTCTGGACGGATGTGCTTTCCCATCTCGCAATCCATAAATATTGTAGCTGCGAATGGACGCCATGGGCGACCGAGATATACTTTGTCGATTCCCTCGTCGGCAGTCAGCTTGCACTTGTAGAAAATATATCCATATCTTTGATTGGCAGGGGTAGAGGCTGCTGTGATGTAGCTGTTCGCCTTGCTGTGGATTTCGCAATTCTCAAACCAGACTGTGCTTGGACCGAAGATGAAATCTGTTGTGCCCTCGATGTAACAATCATAGAAAGCGATGCGAGTTCCGCCGACTCCAGTATAGACAGTGTCTTGATTGCCAAGCAAGCGACAGTTTTGTACCAAGATGTGGTCGCCTTCTGTATGGAGAGCCACCGCTTGTCCCAGCTTGGCAGCGTTGTTCTCGATGGTAATGTCTTTCAATGTGATGTAGCTTCCCTGTACTTTCAGCGTATAAGTACGGAAGGTACCCATGTTCTTGCCCTTGACGGCAGCCTCGGAGTCGAGCCCTCCCACTGGCATCTTGATGTTAGCGTGGTCATCGTAAGTGATGATTGTGTTGTCTCGGTCCTCGCCACAAATCGTGATGTTGGTAAGCCAAGAAGGGATGATGAGTTTTTCCTTATACACACCTTTTTTTACATAAATCACCTTTTGGTAATCCATGAAGGCACGGCATACCTCTATGGCTTCGTCGATGGTTCTGAACTCACCTGTTCCGTCACGTGATACCACCAGGGTGTCGGGGTTGTCATACTTGTTGGCGGCAGAAATTGGTATTGCTGCAACTAGCAACATGAAGGCTAAAAATACTTTTTTCATTTGCTTTGTTTGGTTTGTTTACAAAATTCTCTGTACATCTTGCAAATCTTCGATTTTCTTCAGTTGATCCATGATGTTCTTGACTTCGTCTCTGTCGTGGATTCTGAGTTCGATGGTTCCATCAAAGATGCCATTGTCGCTGCTGATGGTGAGTTTGTGGATATTGACTCCCAATTGGTCGCTGATCACCTTGCTCACATCGAGCAGCATACCTTTTCTATCGATGCCTTGTATTTCGATGGTTGCATCGAAAAGCATCTGCTTGTGCATGTCCCATTTCGCGTCAACGATGCGATTGCCGTAGCTTGATTTGAGCTTGGCAGCGACAGAACAGGCACGTTTGTGGATTTCGATGCGATTCTTGTTGTCTATATATCCCATGATGTCGTCGCCAGGGATGGCATGGCAACAACTTGGGAAAATGAACTGGTTGATGTTCTCTTCCGTGATGATGAGTGGCTTCTTCTTGTTGAAGTCCTTGCCTACGACAAAGAGTTCTTGCGGCTTGACGATGCCTTCATCCTTCTTTTCCTTGTTCTTGTTGCCAAGGAATGGGATGTAGTTGCGCCAGCTGCTGGTTTGCTTCTCTTTCTTGTTTTTGCCATGTAGCTCGTCCAAGTCTTTCTCGCCCAAGATGATGGTATGGTTTCCGAGGGCGAGGAATAGGTTTTCGTGCTTCTGGATATTATGGAAGTCGCACAGTTTATCGACGATGGAGGTCGTAGCTTCCATGCTGTTCTTTTGAAGCCATGCGTTGAGTACTTCCTCGCCTTTCTTCTGAATCTCTCGATTGTCTCGTCTCAGAATGGCCTGAATCTTGCTCTTGGCTTTTGCCGTGCTGACAAAGTTAATCCAATTAGGTTGTACATGCTGACTTTTGCTGGTCAAGATTTCCACTTGGTCGCCGCTTTGGAGCTTGTGGCTCAATGGCACAAGTTTGTGATTGACCTTGGCACCGATGCAATGGCTTCCTAGGAATGTGTGTATCTGGAAAGCAAAGTCGAGAGCGGTGCAATCTGCAGGCATGGTCTTGATCTCGCCCTTGGGAGTGAATACAAAGATTTCCGAAGCGAAGAGGTTCAGTTTGATGGCATCGAGGAAGTCCATGGCGTCAGGCTGAGGGTCGTCTAGGATTTCCTTGATGGTGCTCAACCAGTCGTTCAGTTCGTTTTCATCCTCTGTATATTCAGCGTCTCCACCTTCCTTGTATTTCCAGTGGGCGGCAAATCCTTTCTCTGCCACCTCGTCCATGCGGTCGGAGCGGATTTGCACCTCAATCCATCTACCTTGCTTGCTCATCAAGGTAACGTGAAGTGCCTGGTAACCATTGGCTTTCGGGTGGTTGAGCCAGTCGCGCAGACGGTCTGGGTGGCTTTTGTAAATCTTGCTGATGGCCACGTAGATATTGAAGCATTCGTTTACCTCGTTGGCTCTCACCTTAGGGGTGAAGATGATTCTAACTGCCAATATATCGTAGATTTCATCGAAGGAGACGTGCTTGTTTTGCATCTTGTTCCAAATGGAATAAGGACTCTTGACACGTGCCTTGATTTTGTATTCTACGCCGAGTTTGTCTAGTTCTTCCCTGATGGGGGCTGTGAATTGGGCGAAGAGGGTATCGCGCTGCGCCTCCGTGTCGGCAAGCTTATGCTCGATGTTGGCATATTCTTGTGGATGGTCGTACTTGAAGCTGAGGTTTTCCAACTCAGTCTTGATCTTGTTAAGGCCAAGGCGGTTGGCAAGAGGAGCGTAGATGTAAAGAGTCTCGCCTGCAATCTTGTACTGCTTGTTGGCAGGTTGCGAAGCAAGCGTTCTCATATTGTGCAAGCGGTCGCAAATCTTGATGAGGATGACCCGGATGTCGTCGCTCATCGTCAGGAGCAACTTCTTGAAGTTTTCTGCTTGCGCAGAAGCCTTGTCGCCGAAGATGCCGCCGCTGATTTTGGTCAGTCCATCGACGATTTGCGCAATCTTTGCCCCAAAGATATTGGTGATGTCTTCTACAGTATAGTCGGTGTCCTCTACCACGTCATGCAAGAGGGCTGCGCAGATGCTGGTGGAGCCGAGCCCCATTTCCTCGCAGGCGATTTGAGCCACGGCGATAGGGTGCATGATGTATGGTTCGCCAGAAAGACGGCGAACTCCCTTGTGAGCTTGGCGAGCAAAATTGAAGGCCTTTGTCACTATATCTACTTTCTTGCGATGGCGCGATGCTACGTAAGTGTCCAGTAGGTGCTGGAACGCGTCATTGATAAGCTTGTTATCGGCCTGTTCTCTCTCTAAGTCTTTCAAATTCTGATCGTCCATGGTTATATCCTCCCAGATTTTATTGTTGATAATTGTAGTGATAGGGGTGTGAGAAATCAAGGTGATTACTTCACCTTGATTTTCTTGCCGGCACGGATTGTGTTGCCGGAGATACCGTTGAGCTTACGCAGTTTCTTCACGGTAGTGTGGTTGCGAGCTGCGATTTCTGACAAGGTGTCGCCATTCTTGACGGTGACGCTCTTGCTGCTGTTTCTCTTCTTCCCCTTCTTGCCTTTCTTGCCACGGCTGCTGTTGCGAGATGTACCCTTGCTCTTGCTATAAGAGGATGAGTGGCGGCTATAGCTGCGACTTCGACTGGTGGAAGGTGCATCGTCGTTGACATCCACGACCGAACGTTTCAGCAGGAGTTCGTCTGTCTTGTAGTTGTATATGGAGTCTTCGTTGTCGATGAAGGCACCTACGAGCGATGCTGGCAAGCGCACCGGCATCGGTTTGTTGAGACCGTTGATGATGTCGTGTCGATACTGAGGGTTGAGGTTGCGAAGATGCTCGATATTGATGTTGAGCACCTGTGCGATTTGTTCCAAGTGTACATCCTTGTTGACCATTATGGTATCTGTCTTGGTTGGCAATTCTGTTACCATCGGACAGATATTGTGCTCGCAATAGTAGTTCATGATGTAGTTGGCGGCGATGAATGCTGGCACATATCCACGTGTCTCCTTTGGGAGATATGGATAGATGTTCCAGTAATCGGCTGATCCCTTGGCACGGTGGATGGCCTGGTTCACCTTGCTAGGACCGCAGTTGTATGCGGCGATGACAAGGCTCCAGTCATCGAATATCTTATAGAGGTCGCTCAGGTAGTGGGCGGCAGCCCACGATGCCTTCACCGGGTCGCGGCGTTCGTCGGTGAGTGTGTTGACTTCCAGGCCATAGCGCTTTCCTGTACTGAGCATGAACTGCCAAAGACCTGTGGCTCCCACTCGTGATACGGCTTTTGGGTTGAGCGCAGACTCGATGACTGGCAGGTACTTCAGCTCCAGTGGCAAGTTGTATGCCTCCAAGGCTTCTTCGAAGATAGGCATATAGAAGTTGCTGGCGCCCAGCATGAAGCTGACCGAACGTCGTAGTTTGCCACTATAACGGTCGATGAATTTCTGTACGACATCGTTGTAGGGCATTTCGATGATGGTAGGCAGACGCTTGAGTCGGTCGATATAAACCTCTTTTTCATAGGTGCGATTCTCGTCGCGGTAGTTGCATGATGTGTCTGGCATCATGTAAGTCTTTGCGTTATAGAGGTGCAGCAAACTGTCGAGATTGTCTTCCAAACCGATAGGTACTTCAATCTCTTCTGCTTTTCCATCTTTGTCTGTCACCGTAATGACATCGTCTTCATCATTTTCCGTTTGTGCTTGCATTCCTGCTGAGCAACTTAGCAATATTGCTGCGAATAATATAATTTTCTTCATTATGATATAATCAGCTATTTCTATTTTGTAAGATTATTTATCTGTATTTCTTTATAATTTCTTTATAATATAATCAAGATGTCACTCTATATATTAAATAATGTATATATTAAATAATGTGTCTAGAAAGTCAGAGCGCATTGCAGTCCAACCGCCGAAGAGCGGAATGGGTTGCGGTCTCTGGAGTTGTTGAGCACAGTCGGTTCCACTCGAAGCGACAAGTCGTCAGAGATGTCAAACTCCGAAAGTGAGGCATCTACGTAAGCGTCTATGACCGAGAAGGCATATACGCCGATCATGACAAACATGCTCATGTCTCTCCAACGGCGATACCTATCTTTTCTCTTGCGAAAAATCTCCTTGTATCGTTCGATGTTGCTATTGTCTATCGTGGCGCCCAAGTGCAAGAACTGGTTATAGCTCTGTGTGTTTGGGTCATCGTCCATGATGTCCAGGTAGGCTTGCGAATAATCATGATACATCTGGTTGTTCCAGCTCATGGCGTAAGCGCATCCTACGAAACCGCCGTAGATAATCGGCAATTTCCAATATTTGCGGTTGTAGATTTGTCCAGCTCCCGGTAGCACGAGAGCCAACCAAAGAGCTCTCTTGGTGTCAGGACGCCAAGTGGACCAGTCTCTTTTCTTGCGTAGGGCCTTCGGTGCCAATGCCTTGCTGAGTGAGGCACTGTCGATGGTGATGGAGTCTTCCATCTTGAAACTCTCAAGGGAGTCTGTCGGCATGGAGACTGTTTTCTGAGCCATCACTGGTGTCGTGACCAGCCATAGCAACGCCGAGATGCAAATATGTGATAATATCGAGTTCACTTTCTTATGTTGATTTCTCTTTTTTAATCTTGGTTTAATTTGTCGAAGACACTCATGATGCGCTCCAGCTCCTCCTCGTTGGCGAATGGAATACTAATCTTTCCTTTGCCTTTTGGAGAGCAGGTGAATTGAACCTTGGTGTTGAGGAACTTGGACAGGCGGTCTTTGAGGATAGTGAATTCCTCTGGCACTTGCGTCTTGGAGGCAATCGTCTTCTTGCCGCTCTCTATGTCCTCTCCATTTTTCAGTTGCTGCACCATCTCTTCGACTTTTCTCACGGAGTATCCGTTTTTCTGTATCTCCTTGAAGAGCTTGATTTGCAGCGACGGACTGTCCAGGGCCAGGAGGGCACGGCAGTGACCCATGTCGATTTCCTTCTTTTGCAGAGCCATCTGTACTTGGGCAGGGAGCTTGAGCAATCTGAGGTAGTTGGCGATGGCTGCACGGCTCTTGCCGACTCTCTCCGAGATTTTCTCTTGTGTCATCCCCTCGTTTTCCATGAGGTGCTCGTATGCCAGTGCGATTTCGATGGCGTTGAGGTCTTGGCGCTGGATGTTCTCCACGAGTGCCATTTCCATTACGTTCTCGTCGCTGATGGTACGGATGTAGGCAGGGATGGCTAGGAGACCAGCCAACTGGGATGCTCGCCAGCGACGCTCACCTGCGATAATCTGGAATCGGTTCTCGGCAACCTGTCTCAGCGTGATAGGCTGGATGATGCCGATGGCCTTGATGCTCTCAGCCAACTCACGAAGAGCTTCTTCGTCGAACTCTCGGCGAGGTTGGTTGGGGTTGGCTTCTATCTGGTCGAGTGCTATCTCGTTGATGGTGCTACTGCCTTGTGTCCTGACACCCTCTGTCGAGATGAGTGCGTCAAGTCCTCGTCCTAGGGCGTTGCTTTTGGTTCCGTTGTTATATTTCTTGTGTACTGCCATTTTTATTTTGTTTTAAGCGAAGAGTTCTTCACTTTTTTAAGAATTCTTGTTGATGATTTCCTTGGCGAGTGCCAGGTGGTTCTTGGCACCATTGCTCTCTGCGTCGTAGAGGATGACCGGAAGACCGTGGCTCGGACTTTCGCTCAACTTGACGTTGCGCTGTATGACTGTCTTGAAGACCAGTTCCTGGAAGTGTCTTTTCACTTCGTCGTAGATTTGGTTGGCGAGTCGGAGACGGCTGTCGTACATGGTGAGCAGGAAACCTTCGATTTCTAGTTTCGGATTCAGTTTGCTCTTGATGATCTTGATGGTGTTGAGCAACTTGCTGATTCCTTCCAGGGCGAAATACTCGCATTGCACAGGGATGATGACGCTGTCGGCAGCCGTCAAGGAATTGACGGTGATGAGCCCAAGGGAAGGGGAGCAGTCGATGAGGATGTAGTCGTAGTCCTCGCGGATAGGCTCCAGGAGCGTCTTGATGACTTTCTCTCGATCCTTCAGGTTGAGCATCTCGATCTCTGCACCCACCAGGTCGATGTGGCTAGGCACGATGTCGAGTCCGTCGATGTCGGTGGTATATATCGCATCACGAATGTCGGCGTGGTCGATGATACACTCGTAGAGAGAGCAGTCCACCTCTTTGATGTCAACGCCCAAGCCGCTGGATGCGTTGGCTTGCGGGTCGGCATCGACAACGAGTACGGTCTTCTCCAATGTGGCCAGCGATGCAGCCAGGTTTATCGTGGTTGTAGTCTTTCCCACACCACCTTTTTGATTAGCTAATGCGATTATTTTTCCCATTTCTTTCAACATATAATAGTAAAAAACGATGCAAAGATACATATTTTATGCGAGAAATACGTGAGTTTATAGTTTTTTTATTACTTTTGCACCAAAAAGAAAGATATTTTTATGGAAAATAAGAGACCTTTAGTGTTAATTTCGAATGATGACGGCTATCATGCCAATGGTATCAAGACCTTGGTGAGCTTCCTCAAAGACTGGTGCGACGTGCTGGTCGTGGCTCCTGAGAGTGCTCGCTCTGGATATGCTTGCGCTTTCTCGGCGACCGAGCCTTTGCGCTTGAAGCGCCGCCATAACATGGGCGACGATGTGGAGGTGTGGTCTTGCAGCGGCACACCGGTCGATTGCGTGAAACTGGCTCTCGACCAGTTGCTTCCTGGACGTAAGCCTGACATGATACTGAGTGGCATCAATCATGGCGACAATTCGAGTGTCAACAATCACTATTCGGGTACGATGGGAGTTGCCAAGGAGGGGTGCATGAAGTACATCCCTTCGGTGGCTTTCAGCAGTTGCAACTATGATGAGAATGCCGATTTGACACCCTTGCGTGATGGAGTGGTGACCATCGTCAAGAAAGTCTTGGCGGAGGGACTTCCCATGGGCACTTGCTTGAATGTCAACTTCCCTGTGGCTCCTCCTTTCAAGGGCTTCAAGATGTGTCGCATGACGCATGGCTCTTGGGTCAACGAGGTTGACAAGCGACAGCACCCGAGAGGTTACGACTACTATTGGATGGTCGGCGAGTATCGCAATGACGAGCCTGAGGCTGCTGATACAGACCAGTGGGCGTTGAACCACGGATATATCTCCATCACACCGACCAAGATTGATGTCACGGATTACGATTTCCTGGAGAGATTTAAAATTTGAAGTAAAAAGCAACTCAAACTTTCTAACTCCTAACAGAAATGAAGTATTATTTGATAGTAGGCGAGGCGAGTGGTGATTTGCATGCCAGCAGATTGATGCGCTCGTTGAAAAAAGTGGACGAATTGGCTGAGTTTCGTTTCTTCGGCGGTGACTTGATGACTGCCGAAGGAGGCACTCGTGTCAAGCATTACAAGGAACTGGCCTATATGGGATTCGTACCGGTGCTGATGCATCTCGGTACTATCTTCTCCAACATGAAACTGTGTAAGCAGGACATCGTCAAGTGGAAGCCAGATGTGGTCATCTTAGTAGATTATCCTGGATTCAACTTGAATATCGCTAAGTTCTTGAAAAAGAATACGATGATTCCTGCCTATTATTATATATCACCTAAGATTTGGGCATGGAAGGAGTGGCGCATCCGAAGCATCAAGCGAGACATAGCCGAGCTCTTTTCCATCTTGCCTTTCGAGGTCGATTTCTTCGAGCAGAAGCATCAGTATCCGATACATTATGTGGGCAATCCTACGGCACAGGAAGTCAACGAGTTTAGGGCTTGTTATCACCAAACCTTTGAGAATTTCTGTACTGAGAATAATCTTGACATTCGTAAGCCGATTATCGCCTTGCTGGCAGGTAGCCGTTTGCAGGAAATCAAGGACAATCTGCCAGCTATGATCGAGGTGGCGGAGCGGTTCGAGGATTACCAGATGGTATTGGCTGGAGCTCCTTCCATCGAGGACGAATATTATCAGAAGTTTATAGATGGCACTCCTGTCAAGGTAGTCAAGAACAAGACTTATCCGCTCTTGGCGAACAGCAAGGTGGCTCTTGTGACGAGTGGAACTGCCACTTTGGAGACTGCGCTATTCGATGTGCCACAGGTGGTTTGCTACGAGACGCCAGTGCCTAAGTTGATTCGCTGGGCTTTCAATCATATCTTGAAGGTGAAGTATATCTCTTTGGTCAACTTGGTGGCGGATCGAGAGGTAGTGAAGGAGATGTTTGCCGACCGATTTACGGTGGATGGCATCGCCAACGAACTCTATCAGATTCTTCCGGGTATGCCTGGACGTGACAAGATGCTGGCGGGTTATCAAGAGGTAAGGGCGAAGTTGGGTACTCTTGTCGCTCCAGACAATGCTGCGAGCATCATGTATGATTTGATCAAGAAACATCGTGAGGAGTTGATTCGTTTGGCTAGGGAACGTGCCGAGGCAGAGGCTCGGGCGGCTGCTGAGGCTGCCGAACGAGCGAGAGTGAAGGCCGAACAGGAGGCGCAACGTGCTCGTGAGAAAGCAGAGCGTGAGGCTGAACAAGCGGAACGTGAGGCGGCTTTGGCTCGTCAAAAAGCTCAGGAAGAAGCGAATCGCGCTCGTCTTAAGGCAGAAGAGCAAATGCGTATTGCAGAAGAAATGGAGAAAAAGGCTAGGGAAGAGTCTGGGCTCTCGGAAGATGATTAAAGAAAATCTCTTGTTTGTCAATTTGATGTTAAAAATCAAAGCAGAGTAAGAAAACGGCTTGAAAGTCGCTCCTTATCCGAGGATTGATTTTTCCTTTCGAGATAAAAACAATCCTCGGGTAGTTTTCATTTTCCCTCGCTAGAGAGTTGTTTTTGGGGGCGATGTATTTTTGATATTAGTGCGCTTCGTAAATATATTTCTTCGTAAATGGTTTACCATTAATGAAGACTGTGACAAGAATCTCATGATGGGGTAGCTTGTGAGTCGTTATTGATCTTATTTTCTATTAGGGGATGGCTAGGTGTGGGCATATATTCAAACTTGCCATATTTCTTCCGTATCTTATATTTGTTGATTTTCTCATAAGCTATCAATTTTGCATTTTTTGACAAGAAGTGTGTTGTCTAACGTATCAGAGTCAAGAGTTATAAGCTTGCCTATGCCACATACGCTAGTTATGTATTTGCTGTACTTGTAGTTTGTCTCCAATTCTATATTGGTTCTGTGCATTCAGAAATATGCTGATGTTCATGAGCATAAGTAATATGATGTTTCTATTCATAATCTTTAATTTTATAGTAATAGTGATATGTCTCAGGAAGGTCAATGTATTCCATCCAGTATATGACATGTGACTTTTTGTAGTATCCCTTTTCAAAAGGAAGGTTGCTTAAATGTCCTTCTGCAAGTTTTCCTTTGAAGATTTGATATAAGCTGTCACCATCGCAAAAAAAGGAATATATATGAATGTCTCCATTATGTCCTTTTTCCCATGTACCTTTGTTTTTGTACAAAACAACACCCTTTTTGTTTGTGATTTTTTGTATGTAGAATTGGTTATTATATATAAACAACGTGTCATTTCTATTTTTGTTGTCTTTAGCTACGTAAACGCCAGGTGTGTTGAATGTGCATGATGTAAAACTTACTGTTGTTATCATAAGTTTTAATATCTGTCTTGCTGTGATAAATGTATCCATTCTAGTTTGTTGTTCTTTTCTTGTACTTAAAGGAGGACGTAATGTGTAGGTATTACTTTCTCATATTTATTTAACTAAAAATGATACTTAGCCCTACCTGATTAAAGTCTAATAGAATTTGAAAAGTTCTGTGTATCTCTTATATTTATTTTTCCTTTCTTTCTTATATTTACAAATATAATTTTGTAGTTTTGATTAGTGAACACACAGATGAGTCTGTGTTTTTTCAGAATCTCATAATCATATGTTCCATGTCTCATTTTGTATTTGATGCTACCCCAACTTTCATTGTTCATTTCTGTCAGAATCTCACTGTTAGACGAATGGACTTCTGTGAATGTATTCTTTTGGTAATAATGTTCTTTGTTTGCAAAAACAATGATATGTTGTTTTTTGCAACTAAAAACGTATTCGATATGTGAAGAGGTAACATGTGATTGTTTGAAATGAAATTTTTGGGGGATAACTATCTCCAATTTCCAATCATTTGTTGGTGCCTCTTTATTCCAAATCTTGGTTGGATTGAAGAAGAGGTAAGAAATATTATTTTCTATATGTTTAACTATCGTTGGCACAAAAAAAATAGAGTTAGGATGAGCTTCTCCATCTTCAATAGAAGAATATGGAAAACCGACATAGTATCAATTTTGAGCATTAACATTTAATGCGTTTAAAAGGCAAAAGACATAAACTGATATATTTATGATATGATTTTTTTTCATGTTATTATGGGGGAACCATAAGTGAAGTTATATATGCGCATTCATAAATAACTTCACTCATGCTTAATTCTTTTACTTGTTATACTTCCTCAAAGCCTCTCTCACCATCTTGCCCCAAGGCTTGATGAGGTCGGGAGTCCAGTTGCCCTTGGCTTCGGCTCTTGGCAATATCATGGAGCAAGTCTCGTCCTTGTCTGATACCGACCAGTTGACCCAGCTCACCTTGTTCTTTTCCATCACGTCGAGCCATTTCTGGTACTCGTCGGGAGCTAGCGGACCATTGCCCGATGCCTCCATGCCCGCACATTCGGAGACGAAGACAGGCAGACCGCCCTTGACAGCTGCCTCCAACTTGCCTCTGAGGTAATCCTTGTGGGTGGCTGCGTAGAAGTGGAGCGTGTACATCACGTTGCTCACACCCTCGATAGGACTCTTGGCTACGAGGTCGATGTCCTGGTCCCAGTGTGGGCATCCCATGAGGATGATGTTGTCTGGGTCGTACTTGCGTATCTCGTCGATGATGGTCTTGGCATAGACTTTCAAGTCCTCCCACTTGTCTTCCACAGGCTCGTTGTAAAGTTCGTAGATGACGTTAGGATATTTGCCGTATTTCTGCGCCATGGATGAGAAGAACGCCTTGGCTTCCTCGGTGTGCATCTTGTGGGCGTGCCAGTCGATGATGACGTAGGTGTCGTTCTTGATGGCGGCATCCACCACGGTGGTGATGCACTTCAATGCAAACTCAGGGTTCTCCAGGTAGTTGTCTTCTATTTGGATGCCCATGGCGGCACGGATGATGTTGGCGTGCCAGTCGGTGGCGAGCCATTTCACGGCATCTTTGTTGTAGAACCGAGGCCAGATGTTGTGCCAACCCAAGCTGATGCCTCTCAATACAACTGGATTTCCATTCTGGTCGCAGAGTTGCGAGCCTTTCACTTGTAACTGTCCCCATTGCTTGACAGGGTTGATGGCATTCGCTTGTGCGATGCAAAGCAAAGCCACGAGTAGGGTTAATAGTTTTTTCTTCATATTTATCAATTATGGTTTATTTCTAATATATAAACATTCAGAGTAAATTGTGATTAATTTGCTTTTGCAAATCTACGATATTTTCATGAATCTAGCAAGGTTTCTTTCGATTATTTTAGTTCCAGGCAACAAAAAAGACGTACTTTTTCATAAAGCACGCCTTTTCTGTTATCAAATAAATACTATTTTCAAGTTCCGAAAGTAAGGAATTTAGGGGGAGTTAAGAGAAGTTATCGCTTCCCTCTAACTTCCCTTAACTTCTTTAACTTCCCACATAAGAAAGTTCAGTCTTAGAACAGCTGGATGGTGTAGAGATAAACCACGGCAGCCGGTATCGCCATCAGCGAGGAGTCGAAGCGGTCGAGCATGCCACCGTGTCCAGGCAGGATGTTGCCGCTGTCTTTCACACCGAGTGTGCGCTTGAACAGGCTCTCCACCAAGTCGCCCCAAGTCCCGAAGAACACCACGACCAGTCCTAGTCCTAACCATCCAGGGATGCTGAGGGTGTGAGGACTGTCGCCGTTGTTGGCGAGATAACCGATGATGCCTGCGGCAATGAGCACGAAGATGCCTCCACCGATGCTTCCTTCCCAACTCTTGGCTGGGCTGATGCGAGGAAAGAGCTTGTGCTTGCCGAAGAGCGAACCGCTGCAATAAGCACCTGTGTCATTGGTCCACAGGAAGATGAAGATGCTCAGTGGCAACAACATATCGTAGTGTATCTGTCCGTCTGTAGCCGACACCTCGAACGCCAGGATGTTGATCATCGAGAAGGGGAGGGCGATGTACATCTGGGAGAGCATCGTGTAAGCCCAGTCGTTGATGGCGTTCTTGTTGCCTGTATATAGCTCGTAGATGAAGAGATACAGGAGGGTGAGGATGTAAGGCACGAACACGATGAAGTTGTAGCCCGTGATGCCCGTGCGGAAACCTGCCACGGCGAGGAAGAAATAGACTCCCGCCACCGTGCAAATGAATCGGTTGACGGTGACATCCTCCAACTCGTTGTTGACGAGTCCGCAGTATTCCCAGATGCTCAGTCCTGTAATCAGGGCAAAGAGAAATACCATTGCCCTGGGCTGTAAGAAGCATGACACCATGCAGCCCACGAATAAGATGCCAGTGATGGCTCTTACTACGAGATTCCTTTGTTTGTCAGTCATAGCGCACTACGTTTATTGGTTGTTACTATTCCCATCTTCCGAAGAAGCATTGTTGCCTTCAGCAGAAGCATTGCTGTCTTCCGAAGAAGCATTGCTGTCTTCCGCAGAAGCATTGCTGCCTTCAGCAGATGACTTTGCGTTGTCAGCGTTCTGCTTTTCCTCGTGCTCCTTGATGGCGGCTTGCACCTCAGGCAGTTCCTTGACGGTATCGTCTATCTTAGGCTGCTCGTCCTCCATGATTTCCTGCGAGCGGCTGAGCCATTGGCGCTTTCCGAAGATTCTCTCCACGTCCTCCGCCATGATAACCTCTTTCTGTATCAGCAGTTCGGCGAGGGCGTTGTGGCCTTCCTTGTGCTCCATCAGGATATTCTTGGCGCGAGTGTATTGCTCGTTTACAATCTTGAGCACCTCCTCGTCTATCATCTTGGCAGTTGACTCCGAGTATGGACGCTGGAAGGAGTACTCATTGTTGTTGTAATAGCAGATGTTAGGCAAGGTCTTGCTCATACCGAGGTAAGCCACCATGCCGTATGCGCTCTTGGTGGCGCGCTCCAGGTCGTTCATGGCACCCGAGGAGATATGTCCTGTAAACAACTCCTCCGCTGCGCGACCGCCCATGAGCGAGCACATCTCGTCGAGCATCTGTTCCTTGGTCGTAATCTGACGCTCCTCAGGTAGATACCATGCGGCTCCCAGCGCTTGTCCACGTGGCACGATGGTCACCTTGATGAGAGGGTTGGCGTATTGGCAGAACCAAGAGATGGTGGCGTGTCCAGCCTCGTGGAGGGCGATGCTGCGCTTCTCGTCGGCAGTCATCACCTTGGTCTTCTTCTCCAGACCGCCCACGATTCTATCCACGGCGTCGAGGAAGTCTTGCTTGCAAACCGCCTTCTTGTCGTGGCGAGCGGCTATCAATGCCGCCTCGTTGCACACGTTGGCGATGTCGGCACCCGAGAAGCCCGGGGTTTGGCGAGCGAGCAAATCGACATCCACGGTATCGTCTATCTTGATAGGCTTGAGATGAACGAGGAAGATGGCCTTTCGCTCGTTGAGTCCAGGCAAATCTACGTGTATCTCTCGGTCGAAACGTCCTGCGCGAAGCAAGGCGCTGTCGAGCATATCCACACGGTTGGTGGCGGCCAGGATGATGACACCGCTGTTGGTGCCGAATCCGTCCATCTCGGTCAAGAGGGCGTTCAGTGTGTTCTCACGCTCGTCGTTACCACCCATGGCAGGGTTCTTGCTTCTCGCCCTACCCACGGCATCGATCTCGTCGATGAAGATGATGCAAGGTGCTTTCTCCTTGGCCTGTCGGAAGAGGTCGCGCACACGAGACGCACCCACGCCGACAAACATCTCCACGAAGTCGGAACCGCTCATCGAGAAGAACGGCACGCCAGCCTCGCCAGCGACCGCTTTCGCCAAGAGGGTCTTACCTGTTCCCGGAGGACCCACCAACAAGGCTCCCTTAGGAATCTTGCCACCGAGGTCGGTGTATTTCTGTGGGTTCTTGAGGAACTCCACGATTTCCTCTACCTCCTGCTTGGCGCCTTCCTGACCGGCTACGTCCTTGAAGGTGATGCCCAGCGAGTTGCCCTTCTCATACATGCGAGCCTTGCTCTTGCCTACGCTGAAGATGCCACCACCGGCACCGCCCAGGCCGCTTCCCATTCTGCCCGACATCCACATGATGAAGAGGATGAAGAAGAGCACAGGGGCGAGGTTGATGAGCAGTCCGAGGAAGTCGTTCCCCTTCTTGGCCTCGAAAGTGTAGGAGTTGATTTTCTTGGCAGCCAACTTGCTGTCCAGGTACCTTGAAACCTCGTCGATAGAGCCATATTGCACTTCCACGTAGGGTGCGGGACCCAGTTGCTTGGCGTCGGCGTGATATACATCACGTATGTATTTAGGGTTGATGTAGAGTTTCAACTTCCCCTCCGACGTGTTGGTCACGACGCTGAGAACATAGCCTTTATCTACATATTGCTTGAATTCGGTGTAAGTGGCTTCCTTGGTCGCACTGCCGCCCAGGGCATCTCCGCCGCCCGTGAAGAAGAGCACCATCAGTCCGATAAGAATCGTGATGTAGAGCCAATTCATGTTGAACTTAGGCATCTTTGGCGGTTGGTTGCCCATGTTGTTGAAATTTTTGCCTTGTTCCATCTTTTTATGTAACTTAATGATTGAACTTTTTAGATGTATGTTTGATTCTCCTTATATGATAAGGTGTATGTTTGATTCTCCTTATATAATAAGGTGCATTCCTATAACCTATAATAAGATGTGTTCCTAAGACTTAGTCCAGATTTGGAATCTCAGTCAGGTCAGCATCTTCCCAGAGGTGCTCCAGGTCGTAAAACTGTCTCACTTCTGGCTGGAAGATATGCACGAGCACGTCCACGAAGTCGATGGCGACCCATTGGTCGTTGCCGAGTCCAGCGACGTTGGCAGGTTTCTCGCCCAATTTCTTTCTACAGAAGTCGCCCACGGATTCAGCGATGGCTTCTACCTGAGAAGGCGAGTTGCCTTGGCAGATGACGAAGTACTTGGCGATGGTTCCGTCGATGTGGGTCAAGTCGGCGATCACGATGTTGCTACCTTTTTTTTCTTGTATTCCTTCCTTGATGGTTTCAACTAATTGTTTTGTTGTATTCATTTTATTTATATTATTCTTATTATCTTATGTATTGTCTGATGTATTAACTTAATATCATATCTTATATATGATGCAAAGATACGCTAAATACATGGAAAATCACTGAAAAACGCTAAAAATTGAGTTTTTTTAGAAAAAATATGCCGTTTTTTTTTGGTAATTCAGAAAAATGTAGTACCTTTGCACTCGCAATTGCGAATTAAGCTCCAAGATTGCTATGATATTGGGATATGGTGTAATGGTAACACTACAGATTCTGGTCCTGTCATTCCTGGTTCGAATCCGGGTATCCCAACTTCTTTTAGCGATTGTTGAGCGGCTTGATTTTAAATTGGGATATGGTGTAATGGTAACACTACAGATTCTGGTCCTGTCATTCCTGGTTCGAATCCGGGTATCCCAACTTAGAAGAGCATCTTTCTTTCGAAAGGTGCTTTTTTTATGCATAAGACGAGAGAGAAAATTAGTGTCTCCTATCTAGTTCTGCTAGGTAGGAGATTTTTTTTGAGCTGTATGGTTGAAATAATTTATGCGCCCCGAAGGGGCGGGTGTGTCATAAGTATCTTGCCTATGCATAGATAAGGCACGGATTATGACACCCCCTCTTCATGTTAGTTTGTCTATAGTTCTGTTTTTTTTAGAGGCTAAAGCCTTTTAAAGAACTATTAGCCTTTTTATTTCTCGGCATCGATAGCCTTGATCTTTTGCTTCACGAGTTCCAAGTCATCCTTGAGCTTCTGCACCTTGCGGTTCATTTCCTCTACGAGGCTGTTGCCCTTCTTGCTGGCAGCGTTGAGGAAGCCGAGGTTGTTCTCGTAGGTCGTAATCTCGCTGCGCAACTGGTCGTAGCGGCGAAGCAAGCGGTTGCGCTCGTTGCCAAGGGCGTCGGCACCCTTCTCAGCTACGTTCTTCAGGTTGCTCTTGAAGTTGTCGAGATGACGCTTGGCATTGCTGATGTGCAACTCCTTATACACCTTGTCCAGGATGTTGTGGTATTCTTTATATACATTGTCCTTCTCCTTGAAAGGCACGTGGCCGATGGCGTTGTATTCCTCGGTCAACTTTTGCACGGCTTGCTGGATGTTGTCGGCAGGATTTTCCATGAGGTCTTTCAGTTTGGCGATGACCTCGCGCTTCTTCTCCAGGTTGGCTTGCTCGCTGTTTCTCGTTCCGGCGTTCACCTTGTTGCGAGCGTTGAAGAACTTGTTGCAAGCCTCCAGGAAGTCGTTCCAGAGCAGTTCGCCCTGCTTGCGAGGCACGACGCCGATGCTCTTCCATTCCTTCTGCAAGTTGATGATTTTGTCGCCCGTCTTCTTCCATTCGGTGCTGTCGGCGAGTTCCTGCGCCTTCTTCACGAGCGCCTGTTTCTTAGCCAGGTTCTCGGCGTAGGTCTCCTTGAGTTTCTTGAAGAACTCAGCCTTCTTGGAGAAGAACACGTCGTTGGCGGAACGGAATCTCTCGAATATCTTGACATTCATCTTCTGCGGAGCAAAACCGATGGTTCTCCACTCCTGTTGGATGGCGATGGCATTCTTGGAAGCCTCTTCCCACTGTGTCGCATTCTTCAGCGCGTTGGTGTCGATGGCTTCCAACTTCTCGCAGAGAGCGGTCTTCTTGGCGAGGTTTTCCTCCTCCTTGGCGCGGATGTCCTCGAAGTACTGCTGGTGTCTCTTGTTGACCACCGTGCTGGCAGCCTTGAATCGGCTCCATATCGCCTCGCGGAGTTCCTTGGCCACAGGACCAATCTCACGGTATTGCTGGTGCAGGTCTTGCAACTGGTGGAAGGCGGAGATGACGTCCTCTTCCTCGCCGAGTTTCTCGGCAGCCTCGCAGATGGCGGTCTTGGCCTCGAGGTTCTTCTTGAAGTCATACTCTCGCGCCTCGCTGTTGAGCTTGAGGAGGTCGTAGAACTGCTCTACGTAGAGCTGGTAGTTTCTCCAGAGCTCGTTGGCCTTTTCGGCAGGCACAGGCTTGATGTCCTTCCACTCCTGTTGAAGGTTCTTGAATTCATTATATGAGTTGTTGGCTTCTTCGGGCGAAGTAGCCATAGCCTTGATTTTCTCAATAATCTCAAGTTTCTTTTTGAGGTTTTCCTGCTTCTCCTCCTCTTGCGCCAAGAAAATCTTGGCACGTTTTTCCTTGATGATTTGCATTTCCGCCTTAAAGGCTTCTTCGGTTTCGTCAGGTAGAAGGACGAATTTGTCAGGGTCACCACCGCTCTCCAGGTACTTCTTGGTCTGTGCGTCACGTTCTGCGAGATGCAGTTTGTAGAACGTCGTCTTCAAGTGGTCGAGCTCTTCCTTGTTGGGAGTTTCGTCACTATGAGCGATTTCCTTCACTCTTTCGAGCACTTCCTGCTTGGTGGCATATACCTTCTTGGCAGGTTCTTCTGTAGTTCCCTGTATCAGGGCATTTTCTTGAGAGTCCATCATTTCACTGTATTTAGTTTATGATTCGATTTCCAGGCCGCCTTCATGGATGGCGACCCATACACACAATAATTTTGCAAACTTAAGTAAAAAAAGTGAATAAACCTAATTTAAAAACTCATTTTTACTTTTCGTGTCGTGTTTTTAATCTTTTTTGTCTTTTTTTTCAGTAGATGCTCGTAGCTTACTGGCTTCCTACTTACAGCAATCGCTTGTAGCGTAGGAATCCCCATGACAAGCCGGAAACCACAACGGAGATGAGGATGGCGATGCCGAATCCCCAGGAGTTGTTTTCCATCCCGTTGATGAGGTTCATGCCGAAGAAGGATGATATCAGCGTAGGCAACATCATGACGATACTGATGGAGGTCAACGTACGCATCGTGGTGTTCATGTTGTTGTTGATGATGCTGGAGTAGGTGTCCATCGTCGATTCGAGGATGTCGGAGTAGATGCTGGTGGTTTCCCTCGCCTGCGTCATCTCGATGTTGACGTCCTCGATCAGGTCGGCGTCCAACTCATCCACTTGCAGCTTGAACTTCAACTTCGACAGCAGGTTCTCGTTGCCTCGGATGGAGGTGATGAAGTAGGTGAGCGAGTCTTGCAGGCGCGAGAGACCTATCAGGCTCTCGTTGTTCACGCCGTGGTCGAGGTTTCTCTTGGCCTTCTCTATGAGCGAGTTGATTTGTTTCAGTCGTTTCAGATACCATACGGCTGACGAGAGGAAGAGGCGGAAGATCATATCGACGTAGTCGGTGAACCCTTCGCCACGCTTCTGCTGGAAGCTCACGAAGTCTATCATCATGTTGGTCTCGTAGTAGCACACGGTGATGGTGACGTCGCGCTTGTGTATGATGCCGAGCGGCACGGTGGTGTAAGGCGTGCGGCTTCGTATCTCCTTGACGTAGGGGATGCGGAGGATGATGAGCATCCAGCCGTCGTCGTACTCGTAGCGGGCACGCTCGTCGGTATCGCTGATGTCCGAGAGGAAATAATCAGGGATTTTGAATTCGTCTTCCAGCAAGCGCTGGTCTTCGTCGGTTGGACAAGTTACTTGTATCCAGCAGTTAGGCTGCCATTCGTTGATAGCCTTCAGGTTGTTTTCAATGTTCCAGTATGTTCTCATTGCGCTAATCTCCAGTCATAATTGTGTGGGTATGGAGACTAGCTGCTGCTGAATCTCCACGCCTACAAGTTGTTGTTATTGTCCGCGTGATAATCGTCCATTTCTGTTGTTGTTTGATTAAACTTATGCTAGGGTCCCGTTGGCTTGTGCTCCCCGTCTTTTGGGGAGCACAAGGGCGGTCTCCTTGCGATTTCGGGTGCAAAGGTAACTAAAATAAACCAAAGTAGCAAGAATATCGTAAGAATTTTCCTTTCTTTTCAGTTTTTTTGTTTTTAGAATAGGAGAATGATATTTTAGAATAGGAGAATGACATTTTAGAATAGGAGAATGTCATTCGATTGTAATAAAGACAGGCTCGTCGCGGTCTCTCGCCTCGACGAAGCGGTCGATGAACCGCTTGAGCCAGATGCGCGAGTTCAGCACCATGCCTTTTTTCAGGTTCTCGCCCAAGAGGATGCAGCCCTCCGTGTCTGCGGCGGTGTTGCCAGCGTGGATGCGGATGCCCTCGAACTGGGGCACGTTTACCAGCAGGGGGAGCCATTTCTTAAACTTGGGCGAGTAGGTCACCACGACGGGGTATCGTCCTTCGGGAATGGCGGTCTTGCCCTTTGCCTTGCGAGCTTTCTCGCAGGATGTGCGACCTAGCCGAGGGTCCTCCTGGCTGGGGTAGAGGGGGATGCCGAGGAGATTGCGCCAAGTGGGTTCGAGGGTGTCGCAGAAATATTCTTTCTCGATTCCATCGAGGGAGGTGGGGGTCCAACCACCCCGTCCCTCCTTCGTAAGGAGGGCTCCACCTCCTATCCCCAAGCCCCTTTCCTCCTCAGGAGGAAGGGGTGTAACCGCTCCTACCTGTCGCTCTGTACCGCTTCGCTCTAAGGTTGGCGGGGCATCAAAGCCCTCGCCAGAGTTTTTTGTGCGGTGTAAACCGCCTTGGTTGAGTTCCTTGCTTGAGGCTTGGTATTCCTTTAGGGAAGACTTCTCTTCTTGGTTTGCAACTTGCAGCTTGCTGTTTGCAACTTGCAGCTTGCTTGCTTTTTGTTTCTTGATGATGTAAAGTTTTCCGATGGTGTAATCGGCTTTCTTTGCAATTCTTTTCAATAGTATTTCCATGATTAATAAATAAAACGATTTGTTATTCAAGTTTCGCAAGTAATCAAATCGCCCTGTAAGGGCAAAGAGCACCAAGCCCAGGGCAACGCCCTGGGTAGTTGGATGGGATAAGTGCGCCCTGTAAGGGCAAAAGCTTTACCCCCCTAAAGCTTGCAGATATAATGCTTTTGCCCTTTCAGGGCGCATTCTATTTGCGTAAGCTACCCAGGGCGTTGCCCTGGGCTTGGTGCTTTTGGACCTTCGGCCCGAATCCATAACTATTTGCGAATTTTCAGTTTGTTATATATTCAACTTATATATGATATGCTCATCATTCTATACTCAACATTTTATCTATGATATGCTCATCATTCTATACTCAACATTTTATCTATGATATGCTCATCATTCTATACTCAACATTTTATATATGATATGCTCATCATTCTATACTCAACATTCCACTTCTCTTCCGTCTCTTCTGAATTTTAGTTTTTCAAAACTGTCACAACTGTAACGTAACGCTTGGTTGCTTCCTTGCATTGCCTGGTTGCTCCCTTGCATTGCTTGGTTGCTCCCTTGCATTGCCTGGTTGCTCCCTTGCATTGCTTGGTTGCTTCCTTCTTGTGTTCCATTTCCCATTGTTGAGTCGTACTTCCGCCTGATGTACCCACGGTGAATCCAGGTGCGGAGCATATTGCCGGTGCCTTTCTGGTCCAAGCCGTTCTCCAGGCGGACGGAAACTACATCGTGCAAGGTGAACTCGTCGGGCAACTGCTGGAGCATGTTCCTAGGTCCTCGTTTCGAACTCTTCACACCCTCGTTGTCCGCCTTGGCGATGGCATCGCCGAAGAAGCGCATCTTGCACCACAGGTCGTAACGTTCGCTCCAGCGGATGAACTCGTCTATCTCTCTTTCCCACTGGCATCCGTTCGCCACGTACAGCACGCACGCCTTCAGGTAGGCGATGACGTTGGCACGGAAGGAGAGGTTCTCGTAGATGCGGCTCTGGGTCATGCGGGCGAAGTCGGCGTTCTCGTCCTTCAACTTGAGTGCGAGCTGGTAGGCCTCGGGACAGTCGATGCTGCCTGTGGCACGGCATAGGTTCTCGATGTAGGGCCGCAATGCCTCGGTGAAAGCCTCGTCGTAAGTGCCATAGATAGGCATGTCGGCGCCGATTTCCCTTTCGGGGATGGTGCAGAAGTTGATGCGAGAGATGGGACCGTCGGTGAGCACCCGGGCGAAGTAACGTTGCCCCTTCTGGATGGTGGTCGATGCGTTCCAGTTGAAGCGGATGCAGACACGCTCTGTTACGCTCTGCGTGCCCACTCGGGTCTGACCGTACTGGTTGCCCGGGTCGAAGGCGAGGCACATGATGCGGAACTGCTGTTGCCCCTGCCCCTTGAGGGCATCAAACTGGTCTATCTCGTTGAGCGAGGTGTAGAGGAAGTGGTCTTGCGCCTCGGCGGTGCGCATCACGAAGGCAGGGTTGGTCATGTCGGCGTCTATCTCCTGTATGATGAGGTTCTCGGGACGCTTTCGCTTGTCCTTGTTGGCACCCTTTCGGGTCACCTCGTCCTTCCACGCCTTCTCCCGCGCCAGGTTCTCCTGGTCACGCTTGCGGATGTCCGCCATGATGAGGTTGATGGGCATCTGCACGCAGTTCTTTCCTGCGCCCGTACCTGCGAGCAGGGCGCACATGAGGGTCGCCTCGTGGTCCACGTTGTCGATGTATCGGAAGGTGGTCTTCCAGAGATGCGTGGCTAGGGGAGGGAAGATGGCGTTGGCGACGGCAGGCTTGTAGATGTCGGGAGTCTTCGATACGAGCAACTTCACGAGCTTCGGCAGTTTCTCGGGCATCGGAGGCGGAGCGGGATATTCCGTTTCAGTTTGATAATAGTCATCAGGCAAAGCTGTTGAATTCTTCACTCTTCGTTCTTCACTCTTCACTTCAAATGCGCAACGCTCTGCTTGCGCATTGATGCGGATGACCTCTCGCGACATGGGTTTGGTGCTGTCGCAATATCGTTCGTAGAAGTCACGGATGAGCTGTTTGCAGTCGTGCTCCTGTGCGAACGACGGCATGCGAATCTCCACCACTCTCTGCAAGGCATCGGCGTTCATCACACGGCTCGCCCCTGCGCTCATGATGGCGAGGAGGGAGGAGTGCCGTGAACCCTCTGCATTGATGTCAACGCCCCTCAGCCCAGCCTTCTCCTGGAAGAGGTCGAAGGCGATGAGGTTCTTTTTAAGTGAAGAGTAAAGAGTGAAGAGTGAAGAGTGAAGAATTCTCTTGTCCACTTGCTTCTAGGTTCTTCGTACTGTCTGCGCAGTTAGGCATCGGATGGCTTCCATCAAGGCTCCGATGATGATCAGGAGCAGCACCGCCAACACCAGCTGGGGTGTCGCAATGAGTAGGATGAGCAGGAGAATCAAGAGGAACTTGAGAGCCTCCCACAGAGGATGGTTGGTGCGTCCCAGTATCCGAAACGGATTGGGCTTGCGATGTGGCAACACCACCGCTTGATAATTGTTGATTTTCATTTTTTATCGGATTATTTGAATTATTTGGATTATTTGCTCTTCCATCAACGTCGAGTCCACGCTTGCGGAACGCCTCTTGGTATTGGGCTCTTGTGTCCTCGTCGAGGATGGCGTACCACTCGGGCGAGCGGTAGATTTCGCTGTCCTTGTCGGTGATGAAGATGATGCGTTCGGGCGAGAAACAGCTCTCGTCGCACGGCACACCGAGGGCTTCGCAGTAGGCACGTTGCGCCTCCTCGATGGTCATGCCGATGGGCATACGGATGTCGATGTGGAGCTTCTTGCGGGCGGAATACTCCAAGTGCAAGAGCTTGCCCTTCCAAGTGCCAGGGGTGTTATCCAACAGCTTCGCCATTTCGAGGGCAGTCTCCACGAGGTCCTTCTCATCAACATCGACGGTGGTCTGGTAGAGGAACGTCTCGGGCAGGATGTTCGCCTGTCGGCGCTTGTTATCACGGAAGGCGGCGTAATGGGCGCAGCGGAAGGGGAGCTGGCTCTTGATCCTTGCCACTTCCTTTTTCAGGGGCTCGCCAGTGAGCGGTTCTTCGACCGTCACCTTGCCGTTGGCACCCAGTTGCCGCTTGCCGTAGATGGGCGCGTCGCCACGGATTTGGGCTACCATCTGGCGGAGCCAAGGGTAGCCGATGGTCTTGTCATACTCCGAGAGGGGCAGGGAGCTGACGCTCCCCTTGTTGCCCCCTCGGAAGGGATTGAATGAAATCTGATGGTTCATGTTTTTGATGAATGATTAAAATAAATGATTAAAATGAATGATTAAAGATGAATGATTAAAATGAATGATTAAAGATGAATGATTAAAGATGAATGATTAAAGATGAATGATTAAAATGAATGATTAAAGATGAATGATTAAAATGAATGATTAAAGATGAATGATTAAAGATGAATGATTAAAATGAATGATTAAAGATGAATGATAGGGAATTGGAATTTAACGTAGCAAGTTGCAACGCCCTGTTCGCAACGCCCTGAAAGGGCAACAAGCTCCAAGCCCAGGGCAACGCCCTGGGTAGTTGGATGGGGATAAGTGCGCCCTGTAAGGGCAAAAGCTTTACCCCCCTAAAGTTTGCTGGTATAATGCTTTTGCCCTTTCAGGGCGTATTCTATTTGCGTACGCTACCCAGGGCGTTGCCCTGGGCTTGGAGCTTCTGCCCTTTCAGGGCGCATTCTATTTGCGTATGCTACCCAGGGCGTTGCCCCGGGCTTAGAGCTTCTGCCCTTTCAGGGCGCATTCTATTTGCGTACGCTACCCAGGGCGTTGCCCTGGGCTTAGAGCTTTTGCCCTTTCAGGGCGTATTGGACAATTTCAACCTTGTAGGTTGATTTATTTTTGAGAAGCTGGTGGATGAACTTCCTGCCTCGCTCCGTCCACACGAGATAGGTGTGGGTGTAGATGTGTCCAGCCTTGAAACCGTTCTCCCCGACATCGAGCAAGGTCTCGCCACATTTCGTGCGGCTCTTCGCCAAGCCCATGTGGGCGAAGTCGGCGTAGAGCAAGTACTGACCGCTCTGGTAGTACTGCACGTGGAGGGCGCAGAGCAAGCGGTTGAGTTCCTGTGCGGTGCAGCCCAGTTCCTTCGCCACCTGAGTGGTGGTGTAGCAGGAGATGGAGTCGAGCACGTTGTCGGCGTAGAGAGCCTTCGGGAGGAGACGGTCGATGTCGTGCTCCAAATCGACGATTTCCTCAGCCGACTTCTGGATTTTCACCAGTTGTTCATCCACCTGCTTGTTGAGGTTTTGAATGCGAGAAATCTGCTCGTCGAGGAGTTTCTTCTGCTGGTCGAGCATGGAGTCTTGGAAAATGATTTTAGCATCCTTCTTTCGAATGGCTGCATCCCTCTCTCGAATGGCGGCATCCCTCTCACGAATTTTTTGGTCCCTCTCACGAATGGTGCGGAGAAGTTCCTCCGTGTTGCGACCGATGAATTCGGCACGCTCTCGGATGTCCTCCTCGGTGTCGCCATCCTTGACCGGGATGTAACCGCCCGTCTTGCGAATCTGCGGCAGCACCACGGAGGTGACCCAGAACTTGAACCGCTGCGCACTTTCGAGCTTGGACCCCATCACCAGGGCGTAGAAACCGCTCTCGGTGACGAAGAGCAACTGGCGTAGTTGAGTTTTGCCAGAGCAGGTGCCTCGTTGATTCTTGATCGGGGAGGCTATACTGCGTTTTACCGTATCACGTCCATTAACGTGCTGTCTTACAGCGTCATAAGGTCTATGATACCCCAGCACTTCGCACACGTCCTTGCCACAGAAAAGTGGCTCGCCGTTTTCATCTGTCACTGTGCGAATCTTACCGAACTCAGGGTTCTCGAAAATCATCACTTGGATGTTCTTGTCGTTGGTCTTTGCAGTAGCATTAGCTTTGCCATTACTTTTGTCAGTAGCATTAGCTTTGCCTGTAGTATCGACCTTACTCTTAGTTGTACCTTTGGCAGTGGCAGCCTTGCCGCCACCAACCATTTTGCTAGTTGATTTTTTCATATGCGATAAAATTTAATAAATAAAAAATTTGAATTAAAAATCTGTCGAAACATTTGCAAGTTATCGAATAAATGTCTATCTTTGCAGAAATTTATTCATGATATGAAGTTTATTCATTAAATAACATTACAAATATGGCAACAGAAATCAGAGTGATTCCTACTCTTCAAGGCGAAGAGGCTAGGAAGTTTTTAGAAAACGCAGAATGGACGGAAGCCCATCCTGGAAGAATCAAAGTTAACAAAGAAGACGTTGACTGGTTGACGAACTATTGCAAAGAAAGGGGCTTGTAAGTATGACATACAGAGACCTCTTGGCTGTATGCGACTTAGAGCTTGCTACTGCCAAACGACTCGCTATGTGTGAGCCATTTATTTGCGAGAACCAAGACCTAAACGACTTCTTTGCTAACGATGCTGTGTTATATTCCAAACATCTGCTGGGCAAAACATATATGTTTTGTCTTAAGGAAAATCCAAGAGTAATTGTGGCTGCCTTTACATTGTCAAATGACAGTATCCGCATGACCAACAAACTTAACGAGGAGTCGAAAAACGATTTTCTTAAGTTTGCAAACTTGGAGAAAAAACGCTTGCGGCGTTATCCAGCCATTCTTATTGGTCGATTAGCTACCAACAGGGATTTTGCTGGCAAAGGAATCGGAACAGCGGTTATGGACTTCATAAAATATCGCTTGAGATATAACAACAAGTCTGGTTGTCGCTTCATCATCGTTGATGCCTACAATAGTGACTCTACACTTCATTATTATCAGAAGAACGATTTTAAGTTCTTAGTGGAGGATGAGCGACTTGAAGCCAAATATATGGGAATAGGTATGGGTAAGTTACCTCTTAACACTCGCTTAATGTATTTCGACTTGCTCAATATGCAGGCAATAGATGAAGATGACTAGATGATCTCTAGGATATTTTTTCAGATTAGTGTATCACCTAGATTAGTGTGTCAACCAAATTAGTGTGTCAACCTTGTCAAAGAGCGCGAGGCTGACACGCCGTCCCCACTTACGATGTGGCGACAAAATCCATCCCATGCGAGGGGATGGAAACGCAAAAGCCCCCGGAAACCAGAATCGGTGTTGTTCTGATTTCCGAGGGCAAAGGTACGATGATTTTTTCAATCACATTTCATCCGTATTCATACACCGTATGCATCCGTATGGTACGAGAGAATGCTATCAGATGGGCATCCGTATGCCGTTCAGATGTCGTAGATTCTCTTGTAGAATCTTCGGGTAGGCTCCGAGTCCTTCCCCCTGCCAAACTGGGTGCGCAGGAGCTCCGAGTCGATGTTCCAGAGGCATCCGAAGTCCTTCCATTGCGACTCCAGTCCCAGCAAGCCGCCTATCTTGATGACGATGCACCCCATCTGTGGACGGGTGAGGTTGATGGGCTGGTAGAACTCATCGAGGAATCCCGCCTTCTGATACTTGGCGAGTTCCGCCTTCGCTTCGTCAGTGGCAAGGTTCTCGTTGAGGTAGCCCGACGAAGTCTTCGCTTGCTTGCTGTTTTCCGAACTACTAGTGGCAAAGTCCTTGCCTCCATTTGGGGAAGGCGAAGCCGCCACGCTCTGGGCATGGTAGTGCTCGATATAGCCGTTGCCCTCCTTGATAAACTGGCCTATGCTGCCGTTGAAATTGAATGTATCTCCCATAAAAGTCTTGATTTTATTTTTTTGCGATTTGTTATTTTCTGCGAGTTTGAAAGGATGCTAGTTTGTCATTATCCATCACCCCGGTCGATGAACTGGTCGATGTTGCCATGACCCCGGTTGATGAACTGGTCGATGTTGCCGTCACCCCGGGCGATGAACTGTCCTACGCTCCCATCGAAGTGAAATTCGTTCGGTCTTTCCACCCTGTTGTTGCGTTCCATCCGCCACACCATGAGCATTTCGCGGCATCGGTCAGCCACCACGTTGCCCACCATCAATCCGAGCAAGTGCTCCAGGTTCTTTACCTCCTGCATATCTCCGATGCGTATGGTGGTCTTCGTCAGTTTCACGAGATTATCCTCGTCCATCTGTTCGAGGACGGTTCTTTCTCCAGCCATCTGTTCGAGGGCGGTTCTTTCTCCAGCCATCTGCTCGAGGGCGGTTCTTTCTCCAGCCATTTGCTTGATGGCGGTTCTTTCCTCTGCCATCTGCTTGATGGCGGTTCTTTCCTCTGCCATCTCTTGCGAAGTCGTAGCCTCTGCGTCAGATGGCATTTTTTGGCTCGCCAAAACGACGGAAGTCTCGGCTGTACTGGCAGTCTCAGCAGTACTTGAAGTCTCAGAACTGCTGGAAGCGTCATTTATTTCTTCGGAATCATTGCAATCTTCCCCCATCACGTCGTACGCCTTCGACTGTCTTCTGTCGGCGAAGTCGAAGAAATGCTGTACGATGGCATCAGTACCCTGATTGTCGATGAAGAGCGCGAAACCATCCCAGAGGAAACGGAGCATGGACTCTCCCTCGGCGAGGAAGTAAGGTTGTCCAGACACCATGACGCATCCGCAGGAAGGCATCCTCACGCATCCGCAAAGTTCGGTGGGCGAGAGAGCCTCGTCGATGTGTTCGAAGGCGGACGTGTTGCCAGCCTGGGCGAAGTCGGTCAGCCCCCATGCCACGCTCAGTGCGAGCAGCATACGCCTCGTGCCGCAACTTTTCTGGAGTTGTGGATACTTGCTTGCCAGTCGGTGAATCAGCCTCGCCAGCCTACGGCCTACGCGCCTTCGAAAGTCCTCCACCGAGAGGAAGGGATGTGCTATGTTCAACAATTCTGTCATCTTAATTCTCATATTAGTCTCTTTTTTAAGTGGTGTCGTCTAGATTGATAGTCTGGTTTTGTAGATTGCCCTGTTGGACTTATCTATTTTGTAGATTGCCCCCCTGTAGGACTCGTCTATTTTGTAGATTGCCCCCTGTAGGACTCGTCTATTTTGTAGATTGTCCCCCTGTAGGACTCGTCTATTTTGTAGATTGCCCTTTGTAGAACTTATCTTTTGCAAAGGTACATAATATTTTTGATAATCTGCAAGAAAATATGGAAATTTTTAGAATTATTTTTTTTCGTGGATATTTACCCACTCAGAACCAACAACTTGCGAAAAACAGGATGTCTTGTCGCTCGTTTCTACCACCCAATTATGTGATTGTTTTTTGTAATAAAATAACGCCTAAAAAAGCAAAAAATAGCAGAATGATGCTTTTATTTTGAGTTTCAAGTGGTTGTG
>ERZ808259.227-NODE-227-length-31057-cov-3.668957_pt1 | contig 31057 bp, 20 predicted proteins | sample MGYA00521279_ERZ808259 | MGnify/ENA primary metagenome ERZ808259 (study PRJEB31516, sample SAMN03275586) | gut metagenome | biome: mammalia-associated habitat; material: feces | host: Papio cynocephalus | place: Kenya | collected 2012-07-27 ... | reverse complement strand
AGCGCTTCGGCAACGTCGAGGTTCCAGACCGGCACGCCGATCACGGCGAACGCGGCCGCGATGCCGAATACCGGCAGGAACGTCGCCGCGAGATGGCCGATCGTGCCGCACACGCAGGCGATGATCATGTATTTGCGCAATGGTCCGACTTCCTTGAGCAGCCGGACGATGACGCGCGACGCGGGTGCCGATGCGATGTCCGTCTTATCCGCCCCGGCCGCCCCGGCCGTCTCATCCGTTTTTCTGGAACTAGGCACGTTCTCGGAACCAAGCGCATTCTCGGAACCAAGCGCATTCTCGGAACCAAGCGCATTCTCGGAACCGGACACATTCTTGCAACCGGACACATTCTCGGATACATGCACGGCCTTTTCGACCTGGATGCGGCTCTCATCCGAGCCGGAATCCGGGGAGACGCCGTCGATGGCATACGCATCCGATTCCGCGAAATCGGACGGTGGAATCGTGCAGGCAGTCGAGGAACCGGACATTCGCGGGGCATTAATTCGTGGGGCATCATGTACGTTCCCGTCCATTTCCTCCAAATCGCGCAGCGGCACCGGTTCCGGACCATCCGCCGGCATGGAGCGTCTGCCCACCTGTTCCACGGTCTCCTGCGCGCGGAAGAGCCGGGCATATACGCCGTTCGCCGCCAACAGTTCGGCATGCGAGCCCTGTTCGACGGCGCGGCCATGGTCGAACACGACCACATGATCGGCATCCGCCGCGTTCGCCATGCGATGCGTCACCATGATCACGGTTCTGCCGGCGTCAGCGAGCGCGCGCATGGTGCGCAGGATCAGGGTTTCGCTTTCCACGTCGACGCTGCTGGTCGCCTCGTCGAAGATACAGACGGCCGATTGGCGCAGCAGCACACGCGCGATGGCGATACGTTGGCATTGCCCGCCCGACAGGTTCCCGGCGCCCTGTTCGATGCGCATGTCGAGTCCCTGCGGCTGCGTGCGCACGAAATCGTCGATGTGCGCGTCTTCCAACGCCTGCCATAACCTGCGCTCGTCGGCTGAGGGGTCGGCCATGAGCAGATTGTCGCGCAGCGTTCCCGCGAACAGATGGTTGCGCGCGCCGACGATGGAGATCTCACGGGTCAGTGATTCGACGGTGAGTCGGTCGATGTCGAAGAACGCCGACGATTCGCCATCCGCGAGCCGTTCGTCCAGACCCAACCGGCCCCGATAGCCGGTCAATGTGCCGGCGAGCAGTCTCACCGCCGTGGATTTGCCCGAGCCCGATGGTCCGACGATCGCGGTGATCCGACCTGGTTGCGCGGTGAAATCAACGTCGCGGAGCGCATACGGCCCGCTCGGCCGCTCGGCCTTGACATCGGCATCGGCATCGGCATCGGAGACAGCATCGGCATCGGTATCGGCAGCAGGTGATGCCGCGTCGCCTTCATCAACTGCATCATTGTTCGCTTCACCGTCCGCATACCGGTATGCGACGTTCCGGAATTCCACTCCGACCTTGGTGCCGTCGGCACCGAATCGCGGCGATTCCTCGTCGCCGTGTTCCGGTTCGGGCGCGTCCAGCAATGCGAAGATGCGTTTCGTGGAGGTCATGCCGTTCATCGCGACATGGAAGAACGAGCCGAGCTGCCGCAACGGAATGAAGAAATCCGCGGAAAGCAGCACAATCAGCAGCACACCGCCAAGCGTGAGCCCGCCGTGGAAATACCGCCATACGGCGACGCCGATGCCGGCCGCCGCGCCACCGTAGGCGACGACGTCCATCGCGGTGAGCGAGCGCAACTGGATCTGCAGCACGTTCATCGTCATCACGCGGAACTGCTCGGCCTTCTCGTCCATGTCGCGCGCCGCGCGTCCGTCCGCGTCGAAGGTCTTCAATGTTTCCAAGCCCTGCAGGTCGTCCAGGAACGCGGAGCCCATGTCGGTGTATTTGCCCCAGTATTTTTTGAACACGCGGGCGGCGCTCATCGCCACCATGCCGACGATCAGCACGATGAGCGGCGCGCAGGCCAGCAGCGTCACGGCGGCCGGCATATTGACCGGCGCGACGACCACGAACAACGTGATTGGCGCGAGAATCGCGTAGAACAGCTGCGGCAGGAACAGTTCGAAGAAGCTTTGGATCTGGTCGATGCCCTCACCCGCGGATTGAACCACGTCGGCCGTGCCGACCCGCTGCGAATACGACGGTCCCAGTCTGAGCATCTTGCCGAACAGTTCCGACCGCAACGCGAGTTTGACGCGTTCGGCGGCTTCGGTGCCGAAATGCGCGGCCGCGCGCGCCATCAGCAACCGCATGACCGCGGAGACCACGATGGCGAGCAGGCATGCCGCATAGAGTTCGCCGATGGAATCGAAGGAAATGGTCACAGGCATCACCGCTTGTACCGCGGAACCGACGTCACCAGCACCAGCACCAGTCAACGCCGGCACCACTTCGATGCCGCTCAGCACCGGCTCCAGCATCGTCACCAGGGAAAGCACGAAAACGACGTTCGACAGCAGACCGACCCACTGGCAAAGCACTTTCGCCACGATCAGCCGCATGATTCCAGGTGTCAAGGAAAACAGTCTCGTATCGAACATCGTGTCTCTTTCAACATGCACGTCGCGCGCGCGACGGTCCAACAATCCGTGTTCAGAATATCGGCACAATCGCGACATCACAATGGTCTGTCGCCCACGGAAGAATCTTCCTTCTCTACCGACCAATTTATCAGGCGATTCCATAGCAATGGCCCGCCGCCCACGGAAGAGTCTTCCCGCCATCACCGAGCTGCCGACGAAGCACGCGGACGCATTCCCCCGGAACACCGCATTCCGATGCACGATGAAACCGATACCGAAATGCCGGCGGCTGGCCGCATTCCCCGGAACGCCGCGTCCCGACTCCACGCGCCCGTTGAGGGTACGATCGAACGGCGCCATCGAACGGGAGCGGACCGCGGCCCCACGCATCCAGGGCGCAGCATCCGCCTAACGCGCAGCATCCGTCTGAAGTGCGGCTCCTATTTAAAGTACGAACCCGTTTAGAGTACGACGCCCGTTTAGGGTGTGGTATCCGATGTTCTCCGCCATCTGCCACATTCATATGGATGTCCGATTCCGCATTGTTCGCCTCGCCGTTGACCGCGAACAATGCGCATCGCACGTGTTGAGGCTGAATGTTCGCCATTGAGCAGCCAGCCGATGACGCAAGGGGTAAATTGCGCCATAGACGAGTGTACACCATGCGCGTCGTTCCCAATAACGACAAACCGTTCTGTTTTGTTGCATTTCCAGCAATCGCAGCCTCTCTGGAAATCATCACGGCAACAGCGCCGAAGGCGCTTCCAAAGGGGCACGTCAAACCTTTTTCAGTAAGGCCGCGACACCGCTGCAATACCGCGGTTTTTGACGCCTTCGCAAGATTTGTCAGTTCATACAAACTTCCCGGAATATTTCTTGTCGCTTCTTACAATGCGGACCTACGCGCCCGTAACTTATGCTATCGGGGGCGCGACAGGGCAACGTTCGGCCAATGGGAGCCGATGATGACCTGCGCATGAGGCACGCGGCGCAATCCGCGAGAAAGAGAACATTCCATGCTCACCGAGTACACGACTCCAGGCGCGTCCGTCGAGGTACGCGACGATGAAACCATCTACTCCCTGCTCACCGAACGCCTCGAACGCACCGGCGAAGACACCGTGATCGCGGAACGCAAGACCGCGCCCGGCCAGTGGTCCGACATCACCACCGGCGAATTTCACAGGAATGTGATCGCCGCCGCCAAGGGACTGATCGCCTTCGGCATCGGCAAAGGCGACGCGGTGACCATCTTCTCTTCGACCCGTTACGAATGGGGCGTGCTCGATTTCGCACTGGCCGCCGTGGGCGCGGTAAGCGTGCCGATCTACGACACCGACTCCGCAGCGCAGGCCGAACGCATCCTCAATGATTCCGCGGTGAAACTCGCCATCGCCGACAACCGCGAGCGCTTCGACCGCCTCGATTCCGTTCTCGACCACTGCGCGACGCTGAAGCACATCCTGATGCTTGATTCCAACGCGATGGGCGCGCTGGAGGGATTGGGCGTCACCGTTTCCGACGAGGAACTGCACGAGCGCATCGCTTCGGTGAAGGCCGACGACCTCGCGACGATCGTGTACACGTCGGGTTCCACGGGCGCTCCGAAGGGCGCGGAACTATCGCACCGCAATTTCGTCGCGATCACGCGCGCGGCGAGTCTGGCCTTGCATGAGATGATCATCGACGACCATCCGCGGCTGCTGCTGTTCCTGCCGCTCGCCCATTGTTTCGCCCGGTTCATCCAATACTGCTCGATCGCATCCGATGACGGCGTGGTCGGCTATCTGCCCGACACCAGAACACTGCTTCCCGACGTGCGTTCCTTCGAACCGACATATCTGCTGGGCGTGCCGCGCGTGTTCGAGAAGGTATACAACGCAGCCTCCCGCAAGGCCGGCATGGGCTGGAAGGGCCGCCTGTTCCTCAAGGCCGCCGAGGTCGCGCGCGACTGGTCGCGTATGGAGCAGGCCGGCGAGAAGCCGACGATGAAGCAGGCCGCGCAGCATCTTTCATATGAGGCTTCCGTGTACCGCACCGTGCGCGGCGCGCTTGGCCCGCGAATCAAATACGTCGCGTGCGGCGGCGCTCCGCTCGATGTGTCGCTGGCGCATTTCTTCAATGGCATCGGTCTGCCGATGGTGCAGGGCTACGGCATGACGGAAACCGCGGCGCCGTTCGCCGCCACCCGCATCGCCGACAATGTGATCGGCACCGTCGGCCAGCCTGCGCCGGGATCCTCCGTGCGCATTTCCGAGGATGGCGAACTGCAGGTCAAGGGGCCGAACGTGTTCATGGGCTATCACAATCTGCCCGATAAGACCGCCGAGGTGTTCACCGAGGATGGCTGGCTGCGTACCGGCGATCTCGCCACGATCGACGATGAGGGTCGCATCACCATCACGGGTCGCAAAAAGGACATCATCATCACGGCGGGTGGCAAGAACGTCTCCCCGATTCCACTGGAGCAGGAGATCGCGCAATGCCCGATCGTCGAGCATGCGGTGGTCGTCGGCGACAACCGTCCGTTCATCGGCGCGCTGATCACGTTGGATCCGGAGGCGCTGGCGGCTTGGCTGCCGTCCGTGGGGCTTTCGGAAGACACGCCGCTCGACCGCGTGGCCGCCGCCGCTGCGGTGCACGACGAGATCCAGCAGTATGTGGACAAGGCGAATGCGACGGTGTCGCGCGCCGAATCCGTGCGTAAGTTCGTGGTGCTGGACACGCAGTTCACGCAGGAGAACAAGTGCCTGACGCCATCCTTGAAGGTGGTTCGCCCCGCAGTGAACCGCGTGTTCGCCGATGTGATCGACCAACAGCTCTACGCGGGCAAACGCTGAGCGGATACATACCGTTACAAGCCACGGATCGAGGAATCGACCCGTGGCTTTTCGCATGATTCTGATTTCGACACCGAAAACGAAATCGTGCGATATGATTGCGGCGGCCATTACCCCCTAAGGCGTCCCCAGGAACGTTTCCCTTCAGAAAACTGCGGCTAAGGGGGTATTTTGCTGGAACCTTTATCGCATCATTTGAAATGGCCCCGCTGAAAATGGAATCGTGCGAAGTGAATGACCATCAACATCGGCGAAGATGGACGATGCGGTGTATCTCATCGCCGGACCTTCCGCGATGCTGCATACGATTCGCTCAATGCTGCTTCGCTCCGGTGTCCGCACCGGGGGCACCCGCTCCAAGCCTTCACATGGTAGATAGCGCGGCCGTCGCAATCCGCATCACGACGGCCGCGACAGGCATGAGATGAATAAGGCCGGTACCGAGATTTCTCTAGGTACCGGCCTTCACGATTGCGGAGCCGTCACCGATGCTCAGCGCATCGGCGACTCACAATCAGTGCTGGTTGTTGAGACGGTGGTACATCTCGCTCAGCTCCAGCTCCTTCTCGAACTGGCGGGTGGTGGTGTTCTCGTCGATGACGGCGAGCTCAACACCGGCGATGCGAGCGAAGTCTTCCCAAGCCTCACGACCAACGGAGGTGGTCATGCAGGTGTGGTGGGAGCCACCGGCGGTGATCCAGCACTGCACGGCGGTCTTCAGGTCCGGCTTCGGCTTCCACACGGCGCGGGCGCACGGCAGGTTCTTCAGGGAGCCCTGCGGCTCGACGACCTCGACCTCGTCCATGAGCAGACGGAAGCGTTCGCGCTCGTCGGCCATGGAGATCACGACGGCGTCGGTCGGCTTGCCGGAGAACACCAGACGGACCGGGTCGGACTTGCCACCGATGCCCAGCGGGAAGATGTCCAGCTTCGGCTTGGCGATGGTGCCGATGGCCGGGGAGACCTCAAGCATGTGGGAGCCCATGTCGAGCTCGTTGCCTGCGGTGAAGTTGTAGGAGTAGTCCTCCATCAGGGAGGCGCCACCCTCAAGGCCGTAACCCATCACGGCGCCGATGCGCACCAGCACGGCGGTCTTCCAGTCGCCTTCGGCGGAGAAGCCCCAGCCGTACTCGGACGGGAAGCGCTGCGGGCCGACGCCTGGCAGCTGCGGCAGGGCGCCCAGGTCCTCGAAGTTGTCGACGCCGGCGGTGCAGCCGTTCTCGCGCATCATGTTGACCATCGCGGCCTCTTCCTTGGCGGCGATGAACAGCTCGTCGTAACGGGAGTCCAGCAGTGCCGGAGCGACGTCGTACTTGGCCTTGTAGTCCTCGATGAGGGCCTTGACCTGATCGTCCTTGACCTTGTCGTACGCGGCGACGAGCTCGTTGACGGCCCAGGTGTTGATGGAAGCGCCGAACACGCGCTCGGCTTCGGTCTTGTCGCCTTCGGTGACGGCAACGTTACGCATGTTGTCGCCCCAACGCATGACCTTCATGTTCTGGGAGGCATCCCAACCGGCGCAGGCACGGGCCCAGGTGCCGACCTTCTCGGCGACCTCGGGGTCGGTGTAGTGGCCGACGACGATCTTGCGCGGAATGCCGAGGCGGGAGACGATGTAACCGAACTCACGGTCGCCGTGGGCGGCCTGGTTCAGGTTCATGAAGTCCATGTCGATGGTCTCCCACGGAATCTCCTTGTGGTGCTGGGTGGCCAGCTGCAGCAGCGGCTTGGTCAGCACTTCGAGGCCGCGGATCCACATCTTCGCCGGGGAGAAGGTGTGGCACCAGGTGATGACGCCGATGACGTTCGGGTTGGCGGAAGCCTCAACCATGAATTCCTTGACGCCGTCGGAGGACTTCAGGGTCGGCTTGAGCACGATCTTCGCCGGGATCTTGCCGGTGTTGTTCAGGAAGTCGACCATTTCGCCGGTCTGCTGAGCGACCTGGCGCAGGGCCTCTTCGCCGTACAGGTCCTGAGAACCGACGCCGAACCAGATTTCCTTGCCTTCAAACGGGTTTTCCATTGCCATTTGATTTTTCCTTACTTCGTTGTTTGGTTTCTTACGATTGCCGCATGTGCGGCACCGTCGATAATCGGTGCCGCACATGCATCGGCACCTTGTGCCGTAGGCCGTTCATGGCCGTCAGGACGCAACGCGCCGATTTTCCGTCACGTCAGTGCTGACCGTAGACGTTGGTGTAGCGATCGTTAAGCTTGTCGATGTCCTCCTGGGCAATCGGGATGATGTCGCCGATCTGCTTGGCGGCCCACATGGTGCGGGCGACCTCTTCGGTCATCGCGGCGGCCTTGACGGCGCCTTCCGCATCCTTGCCGATGGTGAACGGACCATGGTTCTGCATCAGCACAGCCGGGGACTTCGGGTACTTCTTCAGAGTCTCGACGACGCCCTTGCCGATGGCTTCGGAGCCAATCAGACGGAACGGGCCGACCGGGACCGGGCCGCCGAACTCGTCGCCCATCATGGTCAGGCCGCACGGAATGTTCTGGCCAGTGGCCGCCCACGCGGTCGCGTAGGTGGAGTGGGTGTGCACGACGCCGTAGACGTCGGGCATGTTGCGGTAGATGTAGGCGTGGGAGGCGGTGTCGGAGCTCGGAGCCTCAGCGCCGTCGACCACGTTGCCGTCGAGGTCGCATACGACCATGCTGGACGGGGTCAGGTACTCGTAACGCAGGCCGGACGGCTTGATGACGAACAGGTCCGCGGAGTGCAGACGCTGGGAGACGTTGCCGGCGGTCCACACGACGAGGTTCCACTTGATCAGCTGCTGGTGCAGGGTCGAGACGACCTCGCGCACCTGCTTGACCTCAGCGCGTACTTCCGGGCTGTAATCGGCCAAAGTTGCCATGATTTTGTTTCCTTTCTACAAAACTTACTTGGTTTCCAGCGGGACCGACTCGATGGCGGCGTGCTCGATGGGCAGGCCCTTGCGGAAGCGCTCGAAGAACTCTTCGAAGCCGGCCACGTCGTCCGCGTCCGGAGCCTCGGTGGTGGACTGGGCGCCCGCGAAGACGCGTCCGTCGAGGTAGTCGGCGAGGTTGGTCTTGTCTTCGTTGGTGTGCCACAGGTAATCGGCGAGCACCGCCATGCCCCATGCGCCGCCTTCGGCCGCGGTGGACATGACCTTGATCGGGGTATTGAACGACGCCGCCAGGATCTTCTGGGCGACCTTCGGGGTGGTGAAGATGCCGCCGTGTCCGACCAGGGAGTCGACTGCGACGCCTTCGTCCTTGGTCATGACGTCCATGCCGATCTTGACCGGGGAGAACGCGCTGAACAGCTGGGCTCGCATGAAGTTGCCCAGGCTCATGCGGGCTTCGGGGCCGCGCACGAACAGCGGACGGCCTTCCGGCAGGCCGGCGAGGAACTCGCCGGAGCGGAACGGGTAGTTGATCAGACCGCCGCAGTTGGAGTCGACGTCGTCCGCGATGGAGGAGCGGAACAGGGTGCCGTACAGGGTGCCGGCGTCGATCGGGGTGCCCATGGCGGCGGCGAACTGGCCGAACAGGCCGACCCAGGCGTTCAGGTCGGAGGTGAAGTTGTTGGCGTGGCTCATGCCGGCGAGGTCGCCGGACGGCGTGGTGACGAGGTCGACCTCCGGGTGCAGGGCCTTGAGCTTGTGCTCGAGCACGACCATCGCGAAGATGGAGGTTCCCGCGGAGACGTTGCCGGTGCGCACGCGCACGGAGTTGGTGGCGACCATGCCGGTGCCGGCGTCGCCCTCAGGCGGAGCGAGCACGATGCCCGGCTGAAGGGTGCCGGACGGGTCGAGCAGCTTGGCGCCTTCGGCGGTCAGCGTGCCGGCAGGGGTGCCTGCGACCAGCGGTTCCGGCAGCAGGTCGGAGAGCTTCCACGGCTGCGCGGCGACTTCCGGCAGCGCGTTGAACTTCTCGATGAATTCGGTTTCGTAGGTGTGGGTGGTCGGATCGATCGGGAACATGCCGGAGGCATCGCCGACGCCGAGCACCTTCTTGCCGGTGAGCTTCCAGTGCACGTAGCCGGCGAGCGTGGTGAAGTACGCGACCTTGCCGACGTGCTCTTCCTTGTTGAGCACCGCCTGGTACAGGTGGGCGATGGACCAACGCTCCGGGATGTTGTACTGGAACAGCTCGGAAAGCTTCTTGTGGGCCTCGGAGGTGTTGGTGTTCTGCCAAGTGCGGAACGGCACCAGCATCTCGCCGTCCTTGTCGAACGCGAGGTAGCCGTGCATCATCGCGGAGAAGCCGATGTGCCCGATGCGGGTGAGCTTCTCGCCGTACGCGGTCTCCACGTTCTGGGCCATGGCTGCGTATGCGGTCTGCAGGCCCTTCCAGATCTCTTCCTTGGAGTAGCTCCACAGGCCATCCTCCAAGTGGCTCGCCCAGCCGTAGTCTCCGGCTGCGATCGTGCTGTACGTATCGTCGATAAGCACGGCCTTGATTCGGGTGGAGCCGAATTCGATGCCCAGGCTCGTCTTGCCGGCACGGATCTTCTCGGCGGTCAATGCGATCTGATCGTCGAGCTCCTGCTCTTGCGCCATAGTTCCAAACTCCTTGTTTTCCGAGCACTCCACAACACCGTTGTCAAATGAGTGTTAGCGCTCACTGTTAACGCTCACTATTCTAGACAGACAGCACGGATTACACAAATCCGACGTGTCACGAAAGCGTAACAAAAAGCCTAACAAAAGATATGCCGTCAGGCAATGCGGAAGCGGGGCGCGAGGCATCGGAGACGCAGACCGACGCGCAACCCCCGAACATGACCCCGCCATCCGCGCATCCGCCGTCAAAACCCGGTCCCGAGCATATGTGGGTCCTGCCCGCACCTGCCATCATCCGCGCATCCAGCATCACATGCCTGCCACGGACGGCGGGACGCGCGAAGAAGCCAATGGTCTTACGGTCAGCGCCGAAGCACCGGCCCCAGCGAGCTGCGGCTGATCATCTGCATCGGAATCAGCCCCACGCCATGCTGCGATGCGGTGAACGACGTCTCCTCGCCCGCTCCCAGAAGGAACAGGGTCTCCTTCATCGCGGCGATGCCGAGCTGCTCGAAATCGGGGCGAACCGTGGTCAGCGGCGGGAACATGTTGTCCATCGCGGGCATGTCGTCGAAGCCGATGAGGCTCACATCCTGCGGGATGCGCACGCCATGCTCATGCAGGGCGCGGGCCACGCCCACGGCCTGGCTGTCGTTCGCGCACACCATGCAGGTCGGCAGGCTGCCGCCCCTGCGTCCGATGTTGTCGAGGATGTGGTTCATCCGCCCGTACGCCTCGGACGAATCCCATGTTTCGCACTGCACGGTGACGGAATTCACCGAATTGACCGCGCACAGCTTGTTCCACGACAACAGTCTTGTGGCGGCATCGCGCCATTCCTTGGGCCCCGCGAAATACAGCACGGAACGATGCCCATATTCGGCCACCACGCGCATCACATCGGCCATCGCCGACCACTGGTCGAGTCCGACCACGGAGACGCGCTTGCGATCCGCCGGTTTCATCAGACGAAGCCCGTCCTGGACGCCGAGGCCGCCATGCGTGGAAGTGACGATCACACGCGGCTGGGCGATCTGGGCGCGGCATGCCGCGGAGAACATGGTATCGGTGGGCGTGAGAAAAATGAACGCGTCGACGTTCATCTCGTCGAAGGTACGGCATAGGTCATCGAAGTCCACTTGCGTGCACAGCGCCTCATGCACCATGCTCACCGATATGAACAGTCCGTGCTGGCGCGCCATCGTCTCAATCGCGGAGATGGCGGAAATCGGCCCGTAGAACCGCTGGCCGCCCGCGATCAGGCCGATGGTGCGGGAGCGGTGAGACGCCAACGCACGGGCCGAGTTGCTGGGGCGGTAGCCGAGCTGGTCGATGGCCTTCTGCACTTTCGCGCGGGTGGCGTCGGAGACGTCGGGCGAATGGTTGATTACGCGGGAGACCGTCTGGTGGCTCACGCCGGCAAGCTTCGCCACTTCGAACATTGAAGGACGCTTCTTAACCGCATTGCGCTTGGAAACCATGCCTCATCGCCTTTCGCACATCGCCATTGTCATGTTCGCCATTGTACACGCAACTTTAGTTAGCGCTAACAACACTGCGAGTCCAAGCTTTTCGTCAATGCCAGCCGGCCTCTTGGACCGGCGGGCGGCCTGTGCATCCGCCATTGGGCGCAACGGCGAATCCGAAAGAGAAACGCTCCGCCATCGGCGATAGCGGTGACGGAGCCCCATACGACCGTATGCACGGCATCACATGCCCGTCTCGCGGCCGATCACCCCCGGGCAAGCCGGCGCAGACGCTCCGCGAAGTTGGGCCAGTCGGTGCGCATGGCGGTCAGCAGTCTGCGGTTGGGCACCTCGTCGATCGGCACCCATTCGATCTCCATGCTTTCGTCGTCGTTGGCCTTGGGCTCGACGCGGTGGCCGGGCTTTTCGAAGGCGAACACGGTGGTGTACGCCCACGGGCCGTGGTCCTCGCAGTACGAGCCGACCACATCGATGTCTTCCGGCGTGATGTTGGCCTCTTCATACGATTCGCGCAGCGCGCCTTCGATCGGGCTTTCGCCGTCGGCGGTGGCTCCGCCGGGGATTCCCCAGGTGCCGCCTTCGGCGCTCCACACGGCGCGATGCTGCATCACGACATGCGTCACCTCACCGGTCCGGTCGTCGCGGCGCGCGAGCAGCACGCCGGAGGCGCCGTTGAGCCCCCAATGCCTGCGGCCGCAGGCGCATTCCACCCAACCGTCGCCGGGCTGGTGCACGTTCTCCTTGGGCGGCAGCGGCTTGGCCGCGCCGGTTTGGGAATCATAGGCGACGGTCGGATCCTGATCCTCCCGAGTGACGTTCCACAAGTCGGTCCATTCCACGCCGAGCTGTGCCGCAAGGCGACGGACCAACGGCAGGCTCAGGCCGATGATGCCATGGGGGTCGCCCTCGATGGAATCGATGAACGCGCCGCCGAAACCTTCCAGCGTGAACGAGCCGGCCACTTCCAACGGTTCGCCGGTGGCGATGTACCGTTCGATGTCGGTATCGGAATACTCGCAGAAGCGCAATGTCGCCTTGCTCGCGCCACGCGCCACACGGCCGGTGGCGAAATCAATCAGGCAATGGCCCGTCCACAGCTCCCCCGTGGCGCCGCGCATGGCGCGCAGACGCTCACGCGCCACATCCGCGCTGTGCGGCTTGCCGTAGCATTCGCCGTCAAGCAGGAACATGGAATCGCAGCCAAGGATCAGCGGACCGGTCTTCGCGCGGGTCAGCCCGCGCTCCCCCTCGATGGCGTCCGCGATGGGACCGCTGGTCATGGGAATCGAAACGCCGGAGAAATCACGGGTCTTCATCGCAGCATCGGCATCCATCTCATCGACGACGGAACCTGCGGCGCCGGCCGCTTTCAGCGGAAATCCGACGACGCGTTCGCCCCGCGCGGCGGCCGCGGTGGCGGCGACGTCGCGATACGCGCGATGCACCGCCTCCGCCTTGGCGGAAGCGAGAATCATCACACGCTGCTTGATGTCGATGTCCTCAAGCGGGAATCCCATTTTCGCGGCCGCACGCTCCAATGCGGCCGGCTCGTCCACATCGGAAACACGGATCGTGGGGCAGATGCCGGCCGAGAACAGCACGTCGCGGCGCGGCTTGGATTTCGAAGCGAGAATCAGCGGAATGCTCATGCGCGCTCCACCTGCACGCCCTTGGTGTCGACGCCCAGATGCAGCACGCGCCAATGGCCGGAGGCGAGCTCCTCGGCCGCGATCTGCTCCAGCTGCTCATGCACGTCGCCATGGTGCAGCACCAGCACGCACGGGCCGGCTCCGGAAACCGTGGAGGCGAATCCGTGGGAGCGCATCTTCTCGATGAGCTTCCACGACGGCTCCATCAGCGAAGCGCGGTACGGCTGGTGCAGACGGTCCTGCGTGGCCGCGAACAGCAGCGCGTTGGCGTTCTGACGCTGGCCGGAGGCCAGGGTCGAAGGATTCATGGCTGCCGGCATCAGGCTCACACGGGACAGATTGTGCACCGCGTCCTTGAACGCCACCTGGCCCGGCAGCGCCTGGCGCGCCTTCTCGGTGGAAAGCTCGTAATCCGGCACGAACACCGCCGCCGTCAGGTCATCGGCCACGCGGTAGTTGATGGTATGGAAGCCGTTGTGCATCGGTTCGCCGCCGGGAATCGGCACGGAGCCGATTCCTTCGGGGGTCTCCATATCCCACGACATGGTCAGTCCGCCGTAGACGGCGGGGGCGACGTTGTCGGGATGCCCTTCGATGGCGGCGGCCAGTTCGAACACCGCATCGCGGTTGAGGTCGTCGTCCTGGGCGAACGCGGCGGCCGCGGCGATGCCTGCCACGATGGCCTCGGCGGAAGAACCCATGCCACGGGCCTGGGGGATGTTGTTGTGCGCGTGAAGAATGAAACCGACACGCCCCAGGCCGAAGGTCTGGCAGGCGCGGCGGAAGGTGGAGACCACCAGATGCGTTTCGTCGCGCGGCAGGGTGTCCTCGCCCTCGCCCTCGATCAATACCTGCGCCGCGGTGTTCACCGGATCGGCGCTCAACGTGAATTCAAGCTCGTCGTGATAGTCCAGGGCCAGACCGACCGTATCGAAGCCGGAACCAAGATTGGCGCTGGTCGCCGGCACGCGCACGTGCACCTTGCGAGTAACTGGAGTCATACCTCGTTATCCTTCATCACATCTTCATTACAGATTACGCACCGTATTCATATACGGGCCAAGAGTCACATCAAGCCCATGGCCACGGCCCGCCGAGGAACAGCGGAATGCCGCGGCCATGAGCCTGATGCGGGAACAATCAGTTCAGCACGCGCAGAATCGACGGCTCGCCGACGACGTAGTCGAGCTGGCAGACATCCTTGACCGTCTCACGCAGCGTGAGCTCGTCGGTCATGTGGGTGACCAGACGCAGCTGCTGCAATTCGCCGTCGTAGCCCGGATCCTTCAGCGTGGGCTTCAGGTCCTGGTTCACACCGTTGATGGAGACGCCGTGGTCGGCGAACTTCGCGGCAATCGCGGCGAGGACGCCCGGGTTGTCGTGGATGACGAAACGCACCGCGAACTCAGCCTTCGAGGATTCGATCGGAGCCTTCTTCAGGTCGTTGTACAGCGGAATGACCGGACCGGTGCAACCCTGCGCGATGTGGCGGGCCTCGGTCACGACGTCGCCGACCACCGCGGAGGCGGTAGGAGCGCCGCCGGCGCCACGGCCGTAGAACATGAGGTCGTCGGCGGCCTCGGCCTTGACGAACACGGCGTTGAAGGAGCCGTGCACGGACGCCAGCGGATGGGTGTTGGAGATCAGCGCCGGGTAGACGCGCGCGGAAACGCCGGCCTCGCCGTTCTCGACGACGGCCAGCAGCTTGATGACCTTGTTTTCGGCGGTCGCCGCGGCGATGTCGTCGGCGGTGATCTTCGTGATGCCTTCGACGGAGACGTCGTCGATGGTGACGTTGGTGTGGAAGCCGAGCGTCGCCATGATGGCTGCCTTGTTGGCCGCGTCGTAGCCCTCGATGTCGCCGGTCGGGTCGGCCTCGGCGTATCCCTTGGCCTGGGCGTCCTTGAGCACGTCGTCGAAATCGAGGCCCTTGGTGGTCATCTCGTCGAGGATGTAGTTCGTGGTGCCGTTGACGATGCCGAGCATGCTCGTCACCTTGTCGCCCACCAGCGATTCGCGCAGCGGACGCAGGAACGGGATGGCGCCGCCGACCGCGGCCTCGAAGTAGATGTCGACGCCCTTGGCCTCGGCGGCGGCGTAGATCTCGGGGCCGTACTTGGCCAGCAGCGCCTTGTTGGCGGTGACCACGGAGGCGCCGGACTCGATGGCCGCAAGCACGAACTTGCGCGCCACGCCGGTGCCGCCGATCAGTTCGATGACGATATCGGAGTTGGTCGCCACGCTCATGGTGTCGGTGGTGACGACGGACTTGTCGATCCACGGGAACGGATCGGTCTCGGCCGGATCGAGGCAGGCGACGCCGGTCAACTCGATCGGGCGACCGATACGTGCGGCAAGTTCTTCCTTCTGCTCGACCAGCAGGCGCGCGGTCTGGGAACCGACAGTGCCCGCACCCAGCAATCCAACGCGAATCGGCGCAACATCTTCCTGTGCCAAGACATCCTCCACTTGAGACGAAAGTATTGATATGACGCGTCCATTGTACGGTTCAAACGTGACGTAGAGGCCCTCGTACGCATAAAAATGGACGGTTCCCCACGATTGCGAACATCATGGGGAACCGTCCTCGATCGAAAGCGCCCAAAACCACATACGGAAGGTCACGAAGCCTCACGCGACAGCACAAAACCTCACGTTCCGACGGAGGTCGGCGTCACATGTCGGCATCGCGTGTATCGCCGTCGCCACGTCGGCCCCGTCGGACTCGTTCCGCACCAGACCACATCCTGCCCCGCCGGCAGGCAAGCGCCTTGCGCGACGCCTATTCGCTGACGTCCCAGCCCAGCAGGTCGTCGATCGTCTGACGGCGGATCATGACGTGCGCACCGGTCTCGCCGACGCCCACCACGGCAGGAATCAGCGCCTGGTTGTAGTTGCTGGCCATGGTGCGTCCGTACGCGCCGGTGACCGGCACGGCGAGGATGTCGCCACGCTTGATGTCGGCGGGCAGGCGCACTTCGTTGACGACGATGTCGCCGGATTCGCAGTGCATGCCCACCACGCGGCACAGTTCCGTCTCGGCGGAACCGGTGCGGTTGGCGAGTCTCGCGGTGTAGTCCGCGCCGTACAGCGCCGGACGGATGTTGTCGCTCATGCCGCCGTCAACGGACACGTAGACGCGTTCGGTGACGGGGTTGCCGTCCCTATCTTTCGCATCGCCGCTGAGCTGCACCGGCTTGACGGTGCCCACACGGTACAGCGTGACGCCGGTCGGCGCGACCGTCCAGCGTCCAGGTTCGAAGGAGATGACGGGGGCCGGCATGCCGAGCGCGCGGTTCACCGTGGCGACCGCGTCGGCGAGACGGCCGAGCTCCACGTCGATGTCCATCGAATCCTCGCCGTCGGTGTACGCCACGGAGTAGCCGCCGCCGAGGTCGACCTCGGGCAGCGTGTACGCATCGGTGGCGTAGAAGGTCTTGCGCAGCAGCATCATGCGCTTGGCCGCCTGGATGAAGGCGTCGGCGTCGTGGATGTTGGAGCCGATGTGGGAGTGGATGCCGACCAGTTCGAGCACGTCCTGACGGCGGTAGATGTCTTTGAGCACGGCGAGCGCCGGGCCGTCCGCGACCAACGTCATGGCCTCGGCGAGCTTGCGGTCGCCGTCGGAGACCTTCTCATGACTCAGGTCGTATGGATAGCGCACGTCGTATTGCAGCTTGCGTTCGGCGTGGTGCCCGACGGACTGCGCGGCATCGTTCCCGGCGGCGTCCGTTTCGGGATGCTCGCCCAGTTTCGCGTTGCTGCCGGCCGGCGTCACGTCGGCGAGGTCGTCGAGCACGTCGAGTTTGCCGGCGTCGGCGCCCGCCGGAAGCAGTGCGACGCCGAATTTCTGGTCCTCGTGCGCGGTGGAGACGAATTCGTGGCCGCCGGCGTGGATGCCGGAGGTGACGCGCAGCATGACGCGTGCGCGCTTGCCGAGCTTCTTGGCGATGCGCGCGATGCGCTCAGGTTCGTTCGGCTCGTCCACGACGATCTTCGCGAAGCCCTGTTCGATGGCGAGTTCGATTTCCGCGTCGGACTTGTTGTTGCCGTGCAGCACCAGGCGGCGTCCGGGGACGCCGGCGGCGAGCGCGATGCGCATCTCGCCCATCGTGCAGGTGTCGACGAGCATGCCGGCTTCGGTGACGATGCGGCAGATCTCCTTGCTCAGCAGGGCCTTGCCGGCGAAGCTGACATGGGTGACGGTGTTGTTGAACGCGTGCGATGCGGACTTGACGAATTTCGTGGCGCGGGCGCGCACGTCGTCGGTGTCGATGACGTACAGCGGGGAGCCGAACTCGTCGAGCAGGCTTTCCGCGGTGCGTCCGTGGAAGGTGATTTCGCCGTCGGCGTTCACCGCCGAGCCGGCCGGCCAGATTGGAGTGACTGACATGGTTTCGTTGCGCCTCACATCTTGTCGGGAGCGGTGACGCCGAGCAGGTCGAGGCCTGCGGCGATGACGGTCTGCACCGCGTCGTTGAGCTTCAGTCGCGCGGCCGCGCGTGCCGGTTCCGGGGCCTTGGCGATGCGGACGGACTCGGCTTCGGCTCCACGGGCTTCCGAATCGGTGAGCTCCATCGGCACGACGCGTTCGACGTTGTACCACTTGTGGTAGGTGGCCGCGAGGTCTTCGAGGTAGTGGGCCACGCGGTGCGGGGCGCGCAGGTCGCCGGCTTCGCGCAGCAGCGCCGGCCACTGGGCCAGAGCCGCGAGCACTTCGCCGTCGGCCGGGGTGTCGAGCAGGCTCACGTCGGCGCCTTCGTAGGTGATGCCGGCCGCGGCGGCGTTGCGGTCGACGTTGCAGGAGCGCGCGTGCGCGTACTGCACGTAGTAGACCGGGTTCTCGTTGCTGTGGGACGCGAGCAGGTTGAGGTCGATGTCGACCGGGGAGTTGTAGTCGGTGCGGGCGAGTGAATAGCGGGACGCGTCCACGCCGATGGCGTCGGTCAGGTCGTCGATGGTGACGACGTTGCCCGCGCGCTTCGACATGCGCACGGCCTTGCCGTCCTTCATGACGTTGACGAGCTGTCCGATGAGGATCTGCATGTTCTCGCCCGGCTTGTCGCCGAAGGCAGCGCACATGGCCATCATGCGGCCGATGTAGCCGTGGTGGTCGGCGCCGAGCATGTAGATGGCGATGTCGGCCGGGTTCACGTCGCGGTGGCGCTTGTTGCGGTAGTAGGCGATGTCGGCGGCGAAGTAGGCGTAGTTGCCGTCGGACTTGATGATCACGCGGTCCTTGTCGTCGCCGTGCTTGGTGGATTCGAACCAGGTGGCGCCGTCCTTTTCGTAGATGTCGCCGCGTTCGCGCAGATCGGCGATGGCCTTGTCGACCTCGCCGTCGGAGTACAGGCTGTTCTCGTGGAACCACACGTCGAAGTTGACGCGGAAGTTCTTCATGGACTTCTGGATCTCGTCGAACATCATCGGCACGGCGCGCTTGCGGAATTCCTCGCGCTGTTCGGAGTCGCCCTCGCCGAGCGGGTTGCCGTCCTTGTCGGCGCCGCCGTCGACGCGCGGCATGTTCAGGATGTCGATGCCGTCGGCCTTGGCTTCCTCGATGACGCGCTGGGCGATCTCATCGATGTACGCGCCCTTGTAGCCGTCGATCGGGGTTTCCTCGCCGTGCGCCGCGGCGACGAGGGACTTGGCGAAGCGGTTGATCTGCTCGCCGTGGTCGTTGAAGTAGTATTCGCGCACCACCTTGGCGCCGTTGGCCTCGAGCACGCGCGCCATGGAGTCGCCGACGGCCGCCCAGCGGGTGCCGCCGATGTGGATCGGTCCGGTCGGGTTGGCGGAGACGAATTCGAGGTTCAGCGTCTTGCCGGAAAGATGGTCGTTCCTGCCGTACTTCGCGCCCTCTGCGAGCACGGTGTCGACGACGGCCGCCGCGGAGGCGGAGCCGAGCACGTTGTTGATAAGGCGGGGGCCCGCCACTTCCACGGACTTGATGCCGTCGGCGTCGCCCAGTTCGGCGGCGAACAGCTCGGCGAGGTCGCGCGGCTTCATGCCGGCCTTCTTGGCCAGCTGCATGGCCGCGTTGGACGCCCAATCGCCGTGGGCGCGGTCCTTCGGACGCATGACGGCGAATTTGGCCTGCGGGGGAATGAGATCGGTGGTGAGGGTGCCTGCCTTGCCTTCGTTCACGAGGCTGTTGGCGATGTTGAAAATTAGTTCACTAAGCGCTTCTGGACTCATTCCTCCAAGTCTACCGTGCGCGCCGACAGAATTCGCGCCGCCTACCGGCCGCGCTCCGCCTTACGCTTGCCGGGGCCGGCGTCGCGCGGACCATGGTCTTCGCCGCCATGCCCGGCACCGCCGCAGCCGTCGCCTTGGCCGGCACCATGTCGTTTGCGCCAGGCCGCGGAGGCGTAGTAGCCCGCGTAGCACAGCGCCATGAACGGAATCATGTACAGCAATGTGGAGCGTTGCGCGGGATCGCAGATCACCAGAACCAGCGCGCCGACGCACATCACAATCGCGGCGATCGGCACGAACGGATAGCCGGGCGCGCGGTATCGCAATTCGTCGACGGCATGGCCATCGGCCAGCCACCGCCGACGGAACCGCACATGGCATACGCAGACCGACGCCCACACGACCAACGTCGCCAGTCCGGAAACCGCCACCAAGGCCAGATACACCGTCGAGGCGGCGACCACGGACGACAGCAGCGCCAGCAGCGATCCCGCCATGCTGAACAGCACGGCGAACACCGGAACGCCATGGAAATTCGTCTTCGCCAGCGCGTGGGGGATCATCCGCTCCTGGGCGAGCGACCACACCATGCGCGAGCATACGTACAATCCCGAATTCGCGGCGGACAGCACCGCCGTGAGCACGACGAAGTTCATCACGTCGCCGGCGAACGGCATGCCGATCGATTGGAACACCAGCACGAACGGGCTGGTGTCGACGCCCGACTTGTGCCATGGAATCAACGCCGCCATGACGGCGATCGAGCCGATGAAGAAAATCGCCAGACGCAGCACCGTGGTGTGCACTGCCTTGGGGATGGCCTTCGACGGATCCTTCGTCTCCCCCGCCGCGACGCCGACGACCTCCGTTCCGGAGAACGCGAACACCACGGTCAGCAATGTCGAGAAGATCGGCAGTATGCCGTTCGGCAGCCAACCATCGTTGTAGAAATTCTCGAACAGCGGCGCATGGTCGTATCCGGAGATCGGGATCGCGCCGAACATGGCGAGCAGGCCGATCACGATGAACGCGATGATGGCGAACACCTTGATGGAGGCGAACCAGAACTCCGATTCGCCGTAGAGCCGCACCGACAGGATGTTGAGCAGGAACACGACCGCGATGAACGCCGCCGACCACACCCATGTGGGCGAATGCGGGAACCACCGTTGCATGAGCAGTCCGGCCGCGGTGAATTCCGAGGCGAGCGCCACGGCCCAGTTGAGCCAGTACAGCACGGCGATGGTGAACGCCGTGCCGGGGCCGATGAAGCGCTTCGCATACAGGTGGAAGCTGCCGGCATACGGCATCGCCACGGAAAGCTCGCCGAGGCTGAGCATCACGAAGTAGACGAGTATGGAGCCGATGGCGTAGGCGACAATCGCGCCGAGTGGTCCCGCCTGGTGGATGGTGTAGCCGGAGCTCAGAAACAGACCGGTGCCGATGACGCCGCCCAGGGAGATCATCGTCAGATGGCGGGTCTCCATCTTGCGCTCGAGTCCGCCCTGCGCCTCGGCGGTCGCCTCGCCATGGTCTTCGGCTGTTGTCTGCGTTTCGGCATCTTTGGCGTTCGAATCGGCCATGCGCGGCAGCTCCTTCAATACTTGGCTGGGCACGGCTTCCGTTCGACCGGCGCCCGAAACCACCACTATACGGGAGCCTCGGAATCATCGGATTCCGGGTTCACATATCGTATGGCGCGCATCCGTTTTGAGATTGCCGTCGCATACTGTGCCGTGTATCGTTTGGTTCCTCTTCATCGAGCCCATCTTCATCGAATCCGTCATCGGATGCGATTCGATGGGCTCCGTCGGGGAACGTCATGCAAAGAAGGCCGATTATGCTCAGGCATGGTTTCCATGGAATATTCATGGCGCTGCTGGTCGTGGCGGGAATGCTGTTCGCCCATGCGGCGTGGATTCGCGCCGATGCCGCGCTTGTGGATTCCGCGCCGCGTCGCCAGCACGGTCCGGTCATCATCGCGCATCGCGGCGACACCGACCATGCGCCCGAGAATTCGTTGCAATCGATTCGCGCGGCCGGCAGGGCGCATGCCGATTACGCGGAGATCGACGTGCGGCTGACCGCCGATGGCAGGCCGGTGGTGTTCCACGACCGTGCGACGGGCCGGCTGTCGCACGATGGCGTCAATCGGAGGATCAACCGGCTGACGTTCCGTCGGCTTTCCTCCATGCCGATGGATACGCGGCGGATGCCGAACGATGACTTTCATGTGCCGTCGCTGGTCCAGGCCATCAGGACCGCCGAGCGGTCGAACGATCATCTGGGCCTGCTGCTCGACATGAAGACCGATGACCGCCATGCGGCGCGTCTGGTGCGCATCGTGGATGGAACCGTCCGGCGGACGGGATTCGCCCGCCGCGCGATGTTCATGTCGACGAGCCGCCGGGCGGTGGATCTGATTTTGGCGCGGCATCCGCGTTGGAAGGTCGGCTGGTGCCTGAGCGGCCGGGCGGAGCAGGTGGATTGGCGTCAGCGCATGGACTTCGTGGTGATCCGCTCCCGTGAGGTCACCCGTCGGTTCATGCGCGGCGCGCGGGCGCACGGCGTCGCCGTGTACGTCGGCAAGGCGGATGACCGGTACGACGTGTGCCGCGCGCTGCGGTTGGGCGCGCGTGGATTGCTCAGCGACAGCATGCACGATGTGGTTCCTTCGGTGCGCGCATATCTCGACCATGATTCCACGCATGTCAAACAGGCTCCGCGCGCCGTGACACGACGGCCGGATTCCGAGGATTCCAAGCCACGTGCGAACCGTTCCACGCCACGCACGAAGCGTTCCACGCCGTCCATGCCGCGATCCGTGCAATCGCCGCGCGACGGCGCGCAGAACCGGCAGGACCGGCAAGCCGCGTGAATCACACGAATCATGTAAATCGCGCCGAATAGCGCATATACGTGATTCGGGTCCGCACGCCGCATGGCATGCGAACCCGAATCACAGGAATTTCGGCGAACGTCGGCAGGAAGCGACCGTCCGCCCGGTAACATCGCTCAGAGCGCGGCGATGGCGTCGATCTCGACGAGCGCGCCCTTCGGGATGTTGTTGCCGCCGAACGCCACGCGGGCCGGCTTCACGGAACCGGTGAACGTCTTCGCGTACACATCATCCACCTCGTGGAAGTCATCGACGTTCTTCAGGTAGATGGTGGCGCGGCACACGTTCTCCAGGCCGCTTCCCGATGCGTCGAGGATGTTCTTGATGTTCTTCAGCGCCTGCGCGGCCTGTTCGCCGGCGCTGGCTCCGGCCAGTTCGCCGGTGGCCGGGTTGATGCCCAGCTGGCCGGAGACGAACACGAATCCGTTGGCCTTCACCGCCTGGCTGTATGCGCCAAGCGCCGCCGGAGCCTCGGAGGTCGCCACTGCTTCCAGCTTGTTGCTCATGATGCTTCTCCTTATGTACGAGGGTATTCGCGTACTCAAAGTGTACCCATGCGAATGGGGAACGGCATCGCAGGCTTCCATGAATCGATACGGGCCGGTATGAACCGCGTGGAATGAACCACACGAGCCATAGGAAACGAAGCGGGCCGCTTGGCATGAATCACATGCGAGCCACATATAAAAACCGCGCCCACCGACGGATGTCGATGGGCGCGGAGCCTCTGGTGGGCTTGATGGGGATCGAACCCACGACCTTCTGTTCCGGAGACAGACGCTCTATCCGCTGAGCTACAAACCCGTGCAGCAATCTACTTTACACGCTCGCCGCGCGGAAGCGACACGAAGTCCAAAACAACACGCAGACCGAAGCTTCCGACATCACTGTGATTTACCGGCGTATATGGCTACACTGACGCTAGGAGCAAAGTTTGGACACATCATGGACAATTTCGAGCACACACGTCGATTCTTCTGCCGCGCGCTGCCCATCGAGCTGGATGATTGGGACAGCCCGACGCTGATCATACAAAGCTACTATGTGCACGATGGCGGTTACGCGCTTCGCGTCCGGTTGAAGACACGGAACGTCCGGCTTGCCATGACTCCCGATCTTCAGCCCTTGGAGATTCTGCAACGCTATCAGGACGATTTCCGCTCCGGCTCCATCAGCGTGAAGGGCCCTTCGGTGGGCGGAACCCGATATGAGGCGAGCCGGGACATCGACGCGCGCATCGCCGCGGAGCTCATCAAGCGCGGCGGCGAGGTGACCATCAAAAACCGTTTCACCGATTGGATCGAAGAAGACGGGTGGAACATCGACGTGTTCGGAGGGGCCAATGCCCCGCTCATCATCGCCGAGGCGGAACGCATCGGTCCGGTCATCAATCTCGCCATCCCGAAATTCTGCGTCACGGAAATCACCGACCAAGCGCGGTTCAGCAACGAGGGATTGGCCGCGAACCCCTATTCCGCATGGCGCGCGGACTTCGAACGGGAACTCGAAACGGATGGACCGCGGTTCCTCGACTACTTCGGCGTCAATCGCATGGAGTGAACGGACCGCGACCGCGGAAACCGACAGGTCGGCATGCGCCAGAGAAGCCGCCAGAATTCCCATGACGCCCATATATGGCCGAAAATGACCGAAATTCCCTAAACCATGGTTACGGCATCATGACCGTGGACGCGACCGCCGAAAACGGCAATCATGCACCGGACATGGCTCTTAACGACAAAGGTGGTGCGCCTTCAGGCACACCACCTTTCATGCATCCATCGCGACATCCGGCGGCCGTGCGGCACGGAACGGCGGACGCGCGAGTCGCAGCTTGGCACGTCCTAGTACAGCAACGTGGCCAGACGGCGGCGAGCGCGCTTCAGACGTTCGTCGGTCGGCTCCGGAATCGTGAAGTACTCCAGCAGACGCTGGCGCACCGGCTCGATGTCGGCCTTGTGCCCATCCGCGACGAAATCGAGCAGACGGTCGAACGCGTCCTGGATCTGGCCGCCGATCATATCGACATCGGCGACGGCGAGCTGCGCGTTCACGTCACCCGGATTGTCGGCCGCGGCGGCACGCACCTCACGCACGTTCGCATTCGCGGAACGGGCCAGCAGCAACGCCTTCGCGTGCTCACGGGCCGCGCGTGCATCGTTCGGATCGGCCTCCAGCACTTTCGCGTAGGCTTCCGCGGCACCTGCGTAATCGCCCTGCTGGGCAAGCATATAGGCCTCCTGATGTTCCGGAGGAACCTCGTCCTGGGCGCTGGCCGCGGATGCGGAATTCGCCGCGTCGGAATCCGGATCGCCCGAATACGGGGCGGAACCGGTCACGCCGGCCTGCTGCGCCGCCGCGATCAGCTTCGGAATCACCGTATCGGTGATCTGCTGCAGTTCCTCGTCGGACGGCAGTCCCTGCAGAATCGGCATCGGACGGCCGCCGATCAATCCGAACAACGCCGGAGCGCCCTGCACCTGGAACGCCTGGGCGATTGACGGGCTGGAGGCGATGTCGATACGCGACAGCTGAATCTGGCCGTTCAGCTTGTTCACCGCTTCGCCCAGCTTGCGGGCCATGTCGAACAGGCGGTCATCGGTGGGCACCCACAACAGCAGCAGAATCGGGAACGTGGCCGAAGTCTGCACCATCGCCTGGAACGTGCCCTCCGTCGTATCGATGACGTAGCCGCCCGCGGCCGGCGCGCCGCCGGCCTGGCCCGGCTCCGCCTTCACCTGATGCTTGAGTGCCTCCAAATCGACGGCTCCCGCCAACGAAACCCCTGGATTGAATGGCTTTTGTTCTGCCATATATGCCTCCCTGTCAACAATCAATACATTCAGCGAAGACGAGCGTCAGAGCGCCTCGACCTTCACCGGCTGCCGTTCGGAACCGACCGCGGTGATCTTCGCGCCGTGACCGGCCTGCGGAATGTACAGCGCCACCACGTTCACATACGTGGTCTTCATGGTGCTCGTGGCCGTGCCGTCACCGAACAGCGCCTTTTCCGCATCGGAGGCCGGCTGGGATTCTCGTCCCTCGCCAGCCGCACGGGTCCATTCGGAATCGATCTGCGCCACGACCAGATCGCCGCCATCGGCGGTGCGCATCACGCACATCGCGTCCTCCACCGGCGTGAACGTCTGCTGCTGCGTGCCGGCGTTCAATTCCATGGCCTTCTGCACCTGTTCGGTCAGCGCCTCGAGTTTGGTGCGCAAATCGTCATCGGCGAATTGGGAGGCGTACTTGCTGTTCGCGTTGTTCTGCAGCAGATCGGCGTAGGCCGCGACGGCTTCCTTGGGCTTCATCACGAGGCCGGAATCGTCGGCTGAGCCCTGCTGGCTGCCGGTGCTGGCGATTTCGAAGCTCGGCATCTTCACGCCGGAGAACAGTCTCGCGACGCCCCACAGTTTGTAGTTCTGGTGGGCGGAATCCTGCTTCAGCACCAACAGACGTTTGGACTGCTGGTCTTCGGTGGTCGAGGTGATGGAGAATATCGTGCGCGGCCAGCCGGAATCGGTGGAGATCACCGCCTGGGCCAGACCTGTCGGAATCGTGGTCTTCCGGTCGAGATTGTTGGTCGCCTTCGCCACGTTCAGTTCGCTGGTGCGGATGTCGAGTTCAGGGCCTTCCAGAACCGTCGAGAGATTGTCGGTGTCGCGGTTCGCGTTGAGCTGATCCAGCGTTTTGACGATATTCGTGCGGATCGTCTTCTCTTGCCGTTCCGTCAGATTCGGCACCGGCTTCTGCGATGACGCGGCGGACGGCGTGGGCAACTGCCCTTCGCATCCGCCCATGCCGATGACCAGACCCGCGGCAAGCATGGCAGCCGCGACCATATGGAAACGCTTCCCCATCATTCGGCCTCCTTCTTGCCGCTTTCGTCCGTTTCATCGGAATCGGAGGATTCCTCCGTTCCTTCGGACTCGCCGTCCGTTTCTTCAGACTCGTCATCTGTCCGTTCGGACTCATCAGCGTCGGAGTCCCCGGACTCTTCAGACTCTTCAGACTCTTCAGACTCTTCAGACTCTTCAGACTCTTCAGACCTTTCAGAGTCTTCAGGTTCCGAAGTTCCTTCCGCCGCATTGGACCCATCGGCGTTCTCGGATTCGTCGTTTCCCTCGGATGTACCGTCGTCAACATCATCCTTGGATTCGGAGGACGAGTCATCGGTGGATTCGCCAGACCGGTCGGATTCGACGGATGAATCGGATCCATCGAACACATCGGCGGCGGATGCCGATTCTTCCTTCACAGATTCAGAAGACTCACTAGAATCCTCCGGAACCTCCTGCGTCGATCCCTCCGACTCCTCGGCGACGTCTTCCGAAGTCTCCGCGACTTCCCCAGCTCCATCCACTGACGATTCCTCAATGGTTTCGGCGGCATCCTCCGAAACAGCGCCGCCCATGGCGGCATCTGACGCATCAGTATCCGACGTGTCAACGTCCGACGAAGAAGCATCCGTAGAAACGGCGGCGCCCATCGAAGCGCCCTTGCCGTTTTCAGCGGCATCCTCGGCCGCCTCTTCCCTCGCCAATCGCGCGAAGTACGCCATAAGCTCTTCCTGGGAGATCACGGAGGTCTCCTCGCCCGCGGACGGGTTCTCATCGGCGGCAGAGGAACCTGCGCCGTCACCGTCGAGCGCCTGCTGCTGGTCTGCGACCAGATTGCGCGCGGACGGGTCGATGATCGTCGGCTGCGTCGCGGTCTCTTCCGTGGCGGCCTCGGCTTCGGCGCTGTGCGCGGCATGACGGCGGCGCTTGCGCGTGGGTTCGATCGAACGCTCATTGCGAACCGCATTGGCTTCTGCGTTCCTCACCCACGCGGCAACCTCGGTATCGTCGCCCTGCGATGATCCGACACCATCCACCACCGCGAACGCACGACGGTGACGACGCTTATGCGGCGGCATCGCGAACACGGAAGCCGCGAGCACGGCGAGCACCGCGAACAGGCCGCCGACCAGGTAGAACGGCATCGCGAAGTCGGGAACCGTCTGACGGACCCAATCGAATTCGATGGAAGCGCCCTTCGTGTCGCTGAAATCAATCAACGCGACGGTGTCTTTGCCGACCTCGGTATCGGCGACCTTGAGCCGGATGGAGACGGAACCCGTGCCGCATTTCGTCTCGCGCCACATGTCGGAATCCTTGAGCTCGACCTGGCCTTCGGACGTGTCGGCCTTCCCCTGGGCCGAAGCCTTCTGCACGGCGAGCGTGCTCCAATCGGAAAGACCGGTGACGCGCATGTACTTGGAACCGGCGATCCAGCCATTGACATCGCGGCTGGAGCCGATGACGACGCATACATTGGCGGTTTTGCTGGATGATTTCGCGGTGACGGTGACCTTCTTGTCGACCAGCGGCAGCACACCGGGGTCGGTGACCACGTAGCGCGATCCGCTCACCGAAGCGGAAGCGGCGATTCGCGTATCCGGCTTCCACATGGTGGCGTTGAGCACGCCCAGCACGATGCAAGCGACGGCGAGCAGACCGAAAATAGGCGTGACGATTCCGCGCATGATCTTGGCATGGCGTGTGGGACCCGCCTTGACCTGCGGTTCTTCCTGTTCTTCTTGCGATAAAGTCATAGCGCTCCCCATTCTAGCCTGTACCCCTGCAAAAGCCTGTTAAACCCATGGAAATCAATGATTGCCGCTATGGTTAAGCCTATGCGTAAAACTATTTTCCTCAAAGCCGTGGCAACCGCATGCGCGGCGATCATGTGCTTGGGCGCTTCGGCGTGCGGCAGCGATTCCGGCACGAAATCCGACAGCAAATCGAAATCCTCATCGTCTTCCTCGTCTTCATCCTCTTCTTCGAACTCCTCCAATTCCTCCACGAAAATGAATCAGATCGCCGGCGTGACGGCAACGGGCGAACCGGGCAAGAAGCCCACCATTTCGTTCAAGACCCCGATGACCGTGGAGAACAACAGCTACGTCGTGCTGCAGAAGGGCAATGGCGCCAAAATCGAGAACGGCGACCGCGTATGCGCGCAGGGCATCGCCATCAACGTCAAGGACGGCTCCGAACTGATGAGCACCTGGGAGAAGAACACTCCCGATTGCGCCGCGGTCGTCAGCGACGACACCAGCAAGATGAACGCGGAATACTACAAGATCTTCAGCGCCCAACGAATCAACGCCACCATCGCGTTCGGCGTGAACGATTCGAATTCCTCCGGCACCTCGTATCTTATGGTGCTCACCCTCGTGTCGAAGTCGAGGGATCTGGAACGCGCCACCGGCACCAAGGTGACCGACATTCCCGCGAACCTGCCGAAGGTGACGCTGGGCAAGAAGGGCAAGCCGTCCATCGACATGAACGGCCAGGGTTCCGTCGACAAGCAGATCACGCAGACGCTGATCAAGGGCGACGGCAAGCAGATCACCGATTCCATGACCGCTGTCGTGAAGTACACCGGTTGGACGACCGATGGCAAGCAGTTCGATTCCTCGTGGGACAAGAACACCACGTTCGACGCCGATGTCTCCTCGTCCGGCCAGATCATCCAAGGCTGGAAGGACGGCCTGATCGGGCAGACCGTCGGTTCGCAGGTGCTGATGATCATTCCGCCGGACAAGGGCTACGGCAACAAGAAGTCCGGCTCGATTCCGGCGAACTCCACGCTGGTGTTCGTGGTCGACATCCTCGCCGCGTACTGATGCGCCGTTCCGCCATGTTTTGGCAGGCTTGACGGCAAGCCAAAACAAGTGGGTCTTCCCAGTTCGATCGAACTTGGAAGGCCCACTCGCGTATATGCGCCATAATTCCCAAAACCACCGACGCTCACAGGGCACCCACCGTCGGAAGTTTGAGGAACGCCCAATCTACCGACGCTCAGCGCACCCCACCATCGGTAGTTTGGGAAATTCAGAAGAGCAAACGAACCGTCAGAACAGTCTGAGCGAGTCGTCCTCGACGCCTTTCATCTCCTCATAGTCGAGAATCAGGCAACGGAAGCCGCGGTCCTGCGCAAGCACACGGGCCTGCGGGGTGATGGTCTGCGCGGCGAAGATGCCATGCACCGGCGCGAGCAACGGGTCACGGTTGAGCAGCTTGCAGTAGCGCGTAAGCTGCTCCACACCGTCAATGCCGCCGTTGCGTTTGATTTCGATGGCCACGTGCTCGCCGTTCGCGTCGATGGCCATGATGTCCACCGGGCCGATGGCGGTCGGATATTCGCGGCGCACCAGCTTCGCACCCTTGCCGATGCGTTCGATCTGTTCGGCTAGGTACCGCTGCAGGTGGTCCTCCACACCATCCTTGATCAATCCGGGGTCTTCGCCCAGATCGTACGATTCGTCCGAATAGATGTGCCGCAGCGTCACTTCCAGCACATCGTTCGATTTGTCCGCGGAGACGCGGATCACCTTCTGCGGGATTTCGGCGGATTCGCCGCCGCTGCGCGTATCCACCGATTTCGGCGTGATGTCCCTGAGCGTGCACGGCGCGGCCATCCAATTGAGCGGTTTGTAGGAACCCAATTCCGAGAAGATCAGCAGGCTGTTGTCGGCTTTGATCAGCAGCACCCGCTTGGCAAGCGGCAGGGACGCGTTCAAACGACCGGAATATTCGGCAGAGCAATCAGCAACAATAATTCGCACGAGGCACTACCCTACCATGCCGGCAACAGGCCGTACGGCCATTCGTGCTTGAAGAGACATGCAAATAGAAAGAGCGGCTTGGCAACCGCATATACCGCGATTGCCAAGCCGCTTTCCAATAACGGAACCGAATTATTCGGCGCGCTTGACGTTGCGTCCACGCTCGACCGCAACGGTGAGCTTGTTCGAATCGAAGGAAATGAAGCCGTCGGTCACATCAAACGAGAGACGTTCGCCTTCGGGATCCACCACGACGATGGTTCCCTCCTTGATCACGGTCAGCACAGGCTCGTGGTCGGGCAGGATGCCCATTCCGCCCTCGGAGGCCGGAATGGTGACGGACTTCGCCGTGCCGTTCCACACAGGGTGGTCAGCGGCGACGATGTTCACCTGCATTGTCGATCCGGCCATCACGCACCGTATTCCTTCTGCATGTCGTGCCACTTCTTCTCGAGGTCGTCGATGCCGCCGATACCGGAGAATGCCTGCTCCGGAACGTCGTCATACACACCGTCGCAGATGCGGGTGAAGGCCTCGATGGTCTCGTCCGCCGGGACGTAGGAGCCCGGACGGCCGGTGAACTTTTCAGCGACGTAGAAGTTCTGGCCAAGGAACTGCTCGATCTTACGCGCGCGGTTCACGGTGGTCTTGTCTTCCTCGCCGAGCTCGTCGATACCGATCAGGGCGATGATGTCCTGCAGCTCCTTGTTACGCTGCAGAATCGCCTTGACGCGGTTGGCGCACTCGTAGTGGGCCTGGCCGACATAACGCGGATCAAGGATTCGCGAAGTGGAGCTCAGCGGATCCACTGCCGGGTAGATGCCCTTGGAGGCGATGTCACGAGAAAGCTCGGTAGTCGCGTCCAAGTGGGCGAAGGTCGTCGCCGGAGCCGGGTCGGTGTAATCATCGGCCGGCACGTAGATGGCCTGCAGCGAGGTGATGGAGTGGCCACGGGTCGAAGTGATTCGCTCCTGCAGCGCGCCCATCTCATCGGCCAGGTTCGGCTGGTAGCCCACTGCGGACGGCATACGGCCGAGCAGGGTGGACACCTCGGAACCGGCCTGGGTGAAGCGGAAGATGTTGTCGATGAACAGCAGCACGTCCTGGTTCTGCACGTCACGGAAGTACTCGGCCATGGTCAGTGCGGTCAGCGGGACACGCAGACGGGTACCCGGCTGCTCATCCATCTGGCCGAAGACCAGTGCGGTCTTTTCAAGCACGCCGGCCTCGTCCATTTCGCCGATCAGGTCGTTGCCCTCACGGGTACGCTCGCCGT
>ERZ808259.226-NODE-226-length-31345-cov-3.452189_pt1 | contig 31345 bp, 17 predicted proteins | sample MGYA00521279_ERZ808259 | MGnify/ENA primary metagenome ERZ808259 (study PRJEB31516, sample SAMN03275586) | gut metagenome | biome: mammalia-associated habitat; material: feces | host: Papio cynocephalus | place: Kenya | collected 2012-07-27 ... | reverse complement strand
TTTGATTTTAATTGAGGTCTGTTTGGCTCCCCAAAAGAAATATGGGTGGTGGGTATGGCTTTTCACTTTTTTGATTTCCTTTTCCTATGTTTATTGGTTTATTTTGAAAGGCAATCTCAGCGGATACCAGGAAAATCCAACCAATTATCATTTCTCTTTGGAAAATTGGTTCTCTTCTCTTGATGTTTCCATTTTCGGAATTGCCGCATCTTTGCTCGGTTATTTCACGATTGCTCTTTTCGATCGGAACTTCACCATGCACGATGTTGCCTATTTCTTCTTGTTGACCATTTTGATTGGCCTAGGCATCCAAGGCTTTTATTTCATCCGTTATTATCCGTTTTATGCCTTCCAACACTCTAATAATTCAATGAATTTCTCTAACGACCCTCTTTTCTCCTACTGGCAATCGGCGGAACTCGAAATATATGTCCTTATTGGCGTTTTAGCAAATGACATTTTCGCTTATTTTGGCGGTATTTTCTTCGGCAAACACAAAATGGTTGAAAGAATTTCTCCGAAGAAAACGTGGGAGGGGTTCCTTTGGGGTGTTCTTTTTTCTGCTCTCTTTTCTTTGGCTTTCGGCTTAGGGGTCGCCTTCGCCGGGCTTCCTATGCTTCCGTTTCTGGATGTTTCCCGATGGTATTGGATCGTGGGCATGTCTCTTTTTATCCCATTGCTTGCCAATTTAGGGGATCTCTCATTTTCTTTGATAAAAAGGAATTTCAACATCAAAGATTACGGCAATATCCTTCGAGGGCATGGGGGAGTGCTTGATCGTGCGGATTCCTCCATTTTTGCGATGATTGGCATTTCTGTTGCTGTGGTTTTCATCGCTCACGGGTTTAATTTTTTAGCATGAAAAAAGTCCTATTGCTCGGTGCTTCAGGAAATATCGGCACCCAAGCTCTTGATATCTTGGAAAAAGATCCTCTTTCTTTCTCCTTAGTGGGGGTTAGCGTAGGAAAAAGAATTGAAAAAATCGAGGGAATCTTAAAGCGTTTCCCCTCCGTTTCTTTCCTTTGTCTTGAAAGAGAGGAAGATGTCCTATCTTTAAAAGAAAAATATCCTCATCTCACCTTTTTTTCTGGCGATGACGGTTTGCTCGATCTCATACGTTTGTCAAATCCCGACATGGTCGTTAACGCTCTTGTTGGCTTCGTGGGGTTACTGCCTTCTATCGAAACGCTGGAAGAAAATAAAATCCTTTGCTTGGCCAACAAAGAATCTTTGGTTACAGGCGGAGAGAAGATCAATCGTCTTTTAGCTCACGGGAAAGGGCGACTTTATCCCATCGATTCCGAGCATGTGGCATTAGCGAAATGCCTTTCGAAAGTTAATCGCAATGACGTGGACAAATTGCTTATTACCGCTTCGGGAGGCTCTTTCCGAAAAAAGAGAAGAAGCGAGCTCAAAAACGTTACCCCAGAAGAGGCTTTAAAGCATCCTACTTGGTCGATGGGAAAGAAAATCACCATTGACTCAGCAACTATGTTCAATAAAGGCTTTGAGGTGATTGAGGCTTATTATCTGTTTCGCTTTCCTCTTTCGAAAATTGAAATCTTAATGCATGATGAAAGCTATGTTCATTCTGCCTTGCTGATGAAAGATGGAACTTATTATGCGGATGTTTGCACGCCGGATATGCATGGGCCTATTGAATACGCCCTTTACGAAGGAAAAAACAAATTTGAGGTCTATCATGAAAAGAAACTATCTGATTTCGGCAGATACACCTTCCACAAATTCGACCCCGAAAGATATCCTGCCGTGAACATTTGCTTGAACGCTTTAAAAGAAGGGGGCGTTATGCCTACCATATTAAATGCGGCCAATGAGGAAGCCGTATATCTCTTCCTCTCAGGGAAAATTCCGTTTTTGAGCATTGAAAAGATTGTTGAGAATGCTTTGGAGCATTTCCCCAATCTAGCTCATCCGACTTTAAGAGAGATTCGCTCTGCCGATTTCTACACCAGACTCTATATCAAACGCAAATACGAAGGAGAATAGAATGCAAATCGTTGTTACCATACTGATACTCATTTTGATGCTTGGCATCCTTGTTGGCATGCATGAACTTGGCCATTTGGCTGTTGCTAAAGCCTTTAACGTCTATTGTTTGGAATATTCCATTGGCTTTGGCCCAAAGATTTTTTCCCATATGAGAAAAGGAGGAGAAACGGCATTTTCCATTCGCGCGCTTCCTTTAGGGGGATATGTGTCGATGTACGGCGAAGGAGTGGAGCTTCCGGAAGGGAAGACGATTCCGCCAGAAAGATCATTGGAAGGAGCGAAACCTTGGAAAAGAGCGTTTATCATGGTCGCTGGCGTTGCCGTTAATTTCTTCCTCGCTTTTCTTTTTACGATGATTTATGCGGTTGCATTCCCTTCTTATTACACCGGCTCTTATGTGGATACAGGATTAACGAACAATTTAACCTATGTTGATTCTTCCGATAAAGAAAGCCCCACGGCAAAAGAATATTGTTTCTGGATTGAGGGAAGCGTTAATGGCGAGCTTCTCGACTCGAACACAAACAAGCTTTTGGCTTTGGATGTGGTAACTGACGACAATAATAATCAGTATGGCTATCTTCTTGATAGCAACGCGAGCGTCGGCGAGAAAAATTATTGTGCGGTTTTTGCTTTCGAATCCATCGTGAATTCTAACGATCTGCTTTCTTGCCTCACTTTCTATGAACAAAAAACCGGTTTCTTTCCAAATGGCATCCAAGAAGAATTGGGCGTAACCTCCTATCCAGACAAAAATCATCCATATACTTTAAAAGCTGGGGAAGAGGCGACCCTTCATCTTACTTTCCTAACTTCTAAATCCTATGATGTCGCTCCTACGAGAGAAGAGTTCCAAGCTTCGAAGGATAACGTCAAAGACTTCCTCGTCAAAGGTGGAGAAAAATACGTAAGCGATGATTTTATGAAAATCAACGCCTACCAATATTGGGCCCCTTTTGGCAAAAGGCTTCTCAATGGATGCGTTTATTTCAAAAATTTCTTTGTGATGATCGGCGAAGGGCTTGCCTCCATCTTCTCGTTTAATTTCTCTAATGTGGGGTCTGTTGTTGCTATGGGAAATGTCCTTTCGACATCCTCTTCTCAAATTGGTTGGGGGAGAACTTTCTTTCTTTATGGCGGTTTTCTCTCGCTTAACCTAGGCGTTTTGAATCTATTGCCATTCCCTGGGTTAGACGGATGGCAGCTTCTCGTGACTTTCGTGGAATCCATTTTCCATAAAAAAATTAACGATAAAGTCAAAAATATCGTTTCTTTTATCGGAGTTGCCTTATTATTAGTTTTCGGTATTGTGATTATTATCAAGGACATCTTGGGGTTACTCATCTGATATGAAAAATGTGAAAATGCAACGTTTCCTTGCCTCTATCGGCATCGAAAATTCAGGACGTTATGACATGGATTTTGTTGCGGTGCAACGAGTCGTTGGAAGCAATTCCATCCATATGATCATTCGCAAAGACTCTCCATGGGACAATGATCTTTTAGAAGAATTTAAAGAACATCTTGCCTCAATACCTTACGAATACACCCTTTCTTTCGAATACGGATTATCCCCTTCTTTTGAAGATGTCGATTCTTTATTTCAGAATTGGTTTTTCACTTCCTACCATACCTTGCCCTTTTTTCAATTGATGCCTGGTGAAGGAAAGACCATCTTTGTGCTAAAACCTGAAGTACATGACGCTTCTTTTCAAGCGATCGTCGATGATTTCTCTTCGTATTTGAAATTCCTCTGCTATCCTTTCAAATTAGAAATAACAAAGGAGTCTATTCTCCCTGAAAAAGAAAATAAGCTCGAAAAGAAAGAAGAAACAAACGAAACCACTCTTCCTGAAGAAAAGAGCGAGGACATGTATGAGAATTCGTCTGATTCAGATGAAGAAGATGAAGAGAGTGACTACGAGCCACCTGAGCCAGATATAACAGAAGGGGATGAGAAAGAACGTTTAGAAGATCTTCGTAAAGCGGAACAAGAATATTTGGATTCCATTAAAGCGGAAAATGAAGCGCGCGAGCATAAGAAAATCTACGTTAAAGGAGACTATGTTAAGTTAGATTCCATTAAGGACGTGTATTCAACCAACGCTTCGAATGTAGAAATCGAGGGCGAAATTTTTGGCATTGATGAGAAAAACCCGGTTCGTAAAACAAGAAAAGGCACTTTGATGATGGCTGCCGCTGTTGGGGATTGGGAATTTGGCGCCGCCGTCAATATTCGTCTAATGGAATCCCGTTCTGGTTTAAAAGCAGAGGATATCACCCAATTTAGCGCAAAATCTATTGGCACTCGCGTCCGTGTAAAAGGGGCTATCGATAAAGATTTTCGTACTGGGCAAAAACAAATTTACGTTCACTATATCGAAAAACTTCCCCCTCTTCCTTTAAGAGACGACCTTGAAGAAACCCAACGTGTCGAACTTCACCTTCACAGCAAATTCTCCGCTATGGATGGCTTAGGCGATATTGCCAACTATCTTCGTTTGGCGATTCATTGGAAAATGCCTGCTTTAGCTATTACCGACCATGGTGTCATTCAATGCTTCCCTGCCGCTGAGAAGGCGATGGACGACATCAACAAAGACCGTAAAAAGAAAGGACTGGAACCTGCCGACATCAAGCTCATTCATGGTTGCGAGCTCTATATGTTTGATAGGCCAAAACCTGTCTTTAATGCAAGTAGCGATAAGGCGATTGCCGCTCAAACGTATTGCGTATTCGACTTTGAAACCACCGGCATCTCCCATACCTATGACCGCCCAATTGAATTTGGTGCTGTTATTGTCGGTCCAGATGGCATGGCAATCAAGCGCATCGACCGCTTTATCGACCCTGAGATCGCTATTACCCCTGGAGCCATGGCGATTAACCATATCACTCCTGAAATGCTAAAGGGCGCGCCAAAGATGCAAGAGGTCATTAAAGAAATCTCTGAATTCATCGGGGATTCCGTGCTTGTTGCCCACAACGCTCCATTCGATGTGAGCTTTTTGAACATGATGAGGGCTTCCGCAGGCATGCCGCCGATTAGCAATTTGGTGGTGGATACTTTGCCTGTGGCGATGTTCCTTTTCCCTGAAGCGGGTTATTTGAATGAGAAATCTTTGGCGAACCGCTTGGAAATACATGATGATTCTGGTGTCTTCCACCGTGCGGACTACGATGCTGAGCAGCTTTCAAAGATTTGGCTCTCCATGATTCCGTTGCTTCAGAAGAAATACAAAAACCCAAACATCTCTTTTAACGATTTGAATAACTTGCCGATTGATAATCAGCTGTTCTATCGTCATCCTAAAACCTACCACACCTGCGTTTTGGTGAAAAATGAGCAAGGGTTGAAAGATTTATATCGCATCATATCCGAATCGGAAACGACTTATTTGTCACCTCAATCAGGCTTAAATCCGCCAACCCCCTTATGCCCTAGGGAGTTTTTGCAAGAAAACCGCTCGAATCTTCTTTTAGGCAGCGCTTGTTTTAATGGGCGTGTTTTCGAAATGGCCATGAACGGGACCCAAAAAGAATTGGAAGAGGAAATGGAATTCTATGACTATATCGAAATCCAACCGAAAGAAAACTATTCTTGGCTTATCGGGATGGAAGAAATTAGCGAAGAACGTCTGATGGACATTTTAAAACGTATTGTTCAGACTGCGAGAAAACTTGGGAAGATGGTCGTCGCCACTGGTGATTGCCACTATGTGAATCCCGCGGAAAAGATAACACGCGATGTTTACATTTCTGCAAAAGGACTTGGTGGTTCTACCCACCCTTTGATGAGAAAAAGAGGCAATCATCCTCCATTTCCTAACCCCGATCAGCATTTCCGCAGCACCAAAGAGATGCTCGATTCCTTCCGTAATTGGCTCCCTGAAGAAGAATGCCAGGAATATGTTGTTAAAAACAGCAGGGCTATCGCGGATATGTGTGCTCCAATGAAAGTGCTTAAAAGCAAGCTTTACACGCCGGATGCCAACCTTCCTAATTCCGATATTAAGCTTAGAAAGATTTGCTACGACAACCTTCGTAAGACTTACGGCGAGAACCCTGACCCTAAAGTCAAAGCTCGTTTGGATAGAGAGTTAGACGGTATTATCAGCCACGGATATGCGGTTACCTACTATATCGCTCATTTGCTTGTAAAGCATGCGATTGAAGACGACCAAAATCCTGAACACATGGGTTACTTTATTGGATCGAGAGGATCGGTTGGCTCTTCCTTTGCCGCAACCATGGCGGGAATAACCGAAGTAAACCCTCTTCCTCCTCATTATTTATGCCCCAAATGCAAGCACTTCGAATGGGCTAACGATATGCCTGAATTCAAGACTTTGCGCTCTGGCTTCGATTTGCCCAAAAAGAAATGCCCTGAATGCGGAACGGAAATGTTACGCAATGGCCAATCCATTCCTTTTGAAACATTCTTAGGATTTAAAGCGGACAAGGTTCCTGATATCGATCTAAATTTCCCCGCTGATTATCAACCTAAAGGCCATTTATATACTCGTGAGATTCTTTCCACTCCCGAAGAGAATGCGGCATACGCAAAAGGCGAATTCGTTCACTCGCCTCACGTTATTCGTGCTGGCACGATTGCAGCCGCCAAAGAAAAGAACGCCTTCGGTTATGTAAAAGGCTATTTTGAGCGTGTCTTAAATAAAGAAGTGGACAACACAACAAAAGCGTATTGTTCTTTCCTTGCCACCAAATGCATAGAAGTAAAGCGCACCACTGGCCAGCATCCAGGCGGAATCGTCGTTATTCCTGCGGATATGGATATTTTTGATTTCACCCCATTTCAGCACCCGGCAGACGATCCAAATGCGGAGTGGCTGACCACTCACTACGAATTCGCCTCGATGCACGATTCCGTTTTGAAATTGGATGAACTAGGCCATGTCGATCCGGTTGCTTTGAGAATGCAATGCTATTTAACGGGAATTGATATTTCTGATGCCGCTGAAGCCATTCCTCTTGATGATAAGAAGGTCCTTTCTTTGTTTGGCTCTCCAAAAGCGTTAAAACTTCATAGTAACCCCCTCGGTTTTAAGACCGGGGCGATCGCTTTGCCTGAATTCGGCACGAGTTTTGTCCAGGGGCTTTTGGAAGAAGCAAAGCCAAGCACTTTCAATGATTTGCTCATCATTTCCGGTTTGAGCCATGGCACAGACGTATGGAATAACAATGCCGAGGACATCATCGTCAAGCAAGGAAGAACCCTCAATGATGTTGTCGGATGCCGTGACGATATCATGAACTACTTAATTTCCATGGGTATGGATCCATCTATGTCTTTCCATATTATGGAAGATGTTCGACATGGTAAGGGAACGGGCGGAAATCCGGAATATGAGATTGAGATGAAGAAACACAACATCCCTGATTGGTATCAAGAATCTCTTAAGAAGATTAAATACCTTTTCCCACGCGCCCATGCGGCTGCTTATGTTATTGGAGCCGTCCGCGTAGCTTGGTTCAAACTTTACCATCCACTTGAGTTCTATGCGACGTATTTCACTTGCCGCTGCGATAAATTTGACATTAAAGTCATGTCCGGTTCCCTGGAAAAAATCGTGAGCCGCATTCATGAAATTCAAGGAAATCCGGAAGCGTCTGATGTTGATCAGGAAGAACTCATCGCCGATACGGCAGCTTGTGAGATGGTCGATAGGGGATATAAAATAGAGAACATTTCTTTAATGGAATCCGAAGCCTCTACATGGAAAGTTTGCAAGGAAAGAAATTCCGTTATTCCTCCATTTAAGGCTATTTCCGGATTCCCTGTGCTGGCTGCAGAGGGAATTGTCGCCGCTAGAAAAGAAGGAGGGGAATTCCTTTCCCAACAAGATCTTATGGACCGTGTTAAATCCACCTTGAACGTCGAAGAAAGTAAGAAAGAAGGGAAGGATGTCTATTACTCAATCGGTGATTCTGCTTTGCAAGCCCTTGACGATCTTGGCGCGCTTAAAGGGCTAAGCAAAACGAACCAGATGTCTCTTTTCGATTTTTGAGTTATAATATCACTTGCGCTTCTAGAGCGCATTTCGGGACGTAGCACAGCTTGGTAGTGCGTCTGGTTCGGGACCAGAAGGTCGTGGGTTCGAATCCCATCGTTCCGACCATTTTTGAAAGTGTGTCTGCCTATCAGAGGCACTTTTTTCTTTAAAAATAGAGGCATTTTGCACAAAAGTTTATAAACTATCACTATGGGACAAATTAAAAAAAGGTGCTCATGGTGCAATTCAAATAATCCTCTTTACGTGGAATATCACGATCATGAATGGGGGAAAACAAATTTGGATGAGGGGCATCTATTTGAAATGCTGCTTTTGGAATCCTTTGAAACGGGTCTGTCCTGGGAATGTATCTTGAATAAAAGAGAGAGCTTCCGCAACGCTTTTTCTAATTTCAACCCTCATATAATTTCTCTCTATTCACAAAAAGACGTCATACGTCTATTTAGCGAAAAAGGAATCGTTCGCAATCGCTTGAAAATCCTAGCTGCTATCTCCAACGCTAAAATCTTTCTTCAAATCGAAAAAGAGTACGGCTCCTTCAAGGAATATCTTCTCTCTTTCACGAAAGGGGCAATCTTTTATGAATATGGAAAAACAAGAGGCCCATTGGCGAATCTTCTCTCTAAAGACCTTCAGAAAAAGGGGATGAAATTCGTAGGTCCGACTGTGATATATTCTTATTTGCAAGCCATTGGGATTATCCATTCCCATGAAAAGGACTGCTATCTGCATGAAGGAGAAAGAAAATGAAAGAAATCTCTTACAAAGAACTTGAAATCAATCCGGTTACCTTATTTGCTGATTCGTGGGGTGAGCTTGTCACGGGAAAGAAAGGAGATAAGGTGAACGCAATGACGATTTCCTGGGGACAAATCGGTTCTTTATGGGGTCACTCTTCGGGAATGCCTGTAATAACGATCTTTGTAAGGCCCCAACGTTTTAGCAAAATCCTTCTTGATAAAGAAGAATATTTCACCGTTTGTTTCTTTGACAAAAAATTCAAAAAAGAACTCACTTATCTTGGCACTCATAGTGGCAAAGATGAAGACAAGATTCAGAAGGTTGGCTTTACCTCAACTTCTTTTGAGAATTACTCCTATATCAATGAGGCAAATTTAGTCTTTGTGTGTCGCAAACTTTATAGACAAACAATGAAAGAAGAGTGTTTCTTGGATTCGAATGTGCGGGAAGACTCTTATCCCCATAAAGATTTTCATGATTTTTATATTGCCAAAATCGAAAAGGTTTTTATAAAGGAATAGAAGCTTATTCTTATTGGTGGTAACATTGTTTTGCTGCGCTCGTAGCTCAGCTGGATAGAGCGTTCCCCTCCTAAGGGAAAGGTCAGGAGTTCGAATCCCCTCGAGCGCGCCAACGAACGAAAAAGCTTTTTAAAGCTTTTTTCTTTTTAAGCCAAAAAAAGACATGAGACGTGTATGATTTCTTAAAAAATAAAGCGACTCCTGCGTGAATGAAACAGTTTTATTTAAAAAAGAGGCGATACCTGTCGTATTTATTTGACAATGTGATTACATGGCTCTATTCTTTTCTTATCAGAGACATGCTTTTCAATCACAATAAGAATGCTTTCTGGTGTAGGAACATTTCTTTTCCTCGGGAAATAGCCCTACGTCCCTCATTCTTTTGCAAGAGGGATAAAAAATAGGGGATACATGTAGGAGAATTTAAACATGAAAGAAAAAAAGAACATGACTCCTGTGGTGGTAATCATCATCGCATCAGTCCTCCTCCTCTTAGCGGGCTTGCTCGTTGGCATTGGCGGATTAGTCGATTGGATTCCTGCTGGCAATGGAGAACTTCCTTACGGCGTTCGTGCCAGCATCGATGTTTATGGCAGTGTTTTTGTTGGCGATTTTAGCTCTAAGTGGTCATTCGTCGTTTTATTCGTCGACACCGTCGTTTTGATTGGCCTTATTGCTTCTATCGTACTGATGATTCGTAAAAAGCATCCACAAGTTATCTATTGTGCGGTTGCCATCTCTCTAGGGATTGCTTATCTTCCGTATTTGGGAATTCTCGTTCAGCGTTTAACTGTTTCTGGCCACGCTGACGTCGGAAACCTTTGGCTTATCCTGATTTCATTCTGGCTTGATTTGATCGGCATCCTGTTAATGAGTGTTGGTTCTTACATTCTAATCAAAGCTAAAAAAGAAGCAGAAGCACAACCAGCCGCTCAGCAAGAAGCTTTAAGCGAAGATCAAGTCCGCACCCTTGCTCGCGAGGAAATTGAAAATTACGAAGCTTCTAAACAACCAGCAGGCGCTCTTAGCGAAGAAGATGTCAACAAGATTGCCGATGATGTGTCGAATAAAGTTGCCAAAACTGTTGCGGAAGACGTTTCAAATAACGCTTTAAGGGAACACGTTGCAGAGTTCCATGCTCAACAAGAGGAAACGCCTCTTCCAAAGGAGGAAGAGCCTGTCGTTGAGATGAAACCTGAATCCAAAGAGGAACAACCTGTGGTGGAAACGAAAACCGCAGAAGTTCAAAAAGACCCTTTTGCGGCCTTGCGAAATAAACGCCGCGCTTCCTTTGAAACCCGTTTAAAGAACGCTGATTTCGATTTACGCCATAAGTACTATGATTTACGCGATCATATCAAGTCTTATGGTTTAAACAATCGTCTTTCTATTCCTGGAGACACTTTTTCCGCCCATCGTAAGAGATATGTTTTTATGACTATTAATGGCAAACATTTAAGGGTTTATTTTGCCGTCAATCCAGATGAGTACAAGGATACTCCAATCCCAGTAGAACGTACCGAAACAAAGAAATACGAAGACTTGCCTCTCCAATTCAAGGTTCGCTCCGATCTTTCTTTCCGTCGTGCCATCAAGATTATTGACGACATGTTGACAAAGGAAGGCTACACAAGAGAAGACAAACCGGTAAAGAACACGCAAAATCCAGAAGGAAAATAATCTAGATTTGCTGCATAGGGCTCAGAAATGAGCCCTTTTCTTATATTCCAAGCGATAAAATATTGACACAAGTTAAAAACCTTATTATTCTTAATAACGCGCTTAAAAGAGTGCGAACGGGTCATTAGCTCAGCTGGGAGAGCGCCTCCATGGCATGGAGGAGGTCATCGGTTCGATCCCGATATGATCCACCAAAATGAATTTTGCGGGTCAAAACGACCCGTTTTTTGTTCTATTGGCCGTTTTTTAAAGCAAAATTAACGAAATGGTTCAACTTAATAAGGATCCAATGCGGGTTTTTAGAGAGATCTAGAAAGATCCTGAGTTCGTTTTAAGAACATGTTAAATTAGGAAAATTTGATCCTTATAAGCCTTCGAAAGACAAAAAACGAGTGGGTTTTGTGGGAAAAGAGAATTTAGGCATCCATTTTAAAGGAAACAAAAGCGGTAAAGGACCCTCTTCCCTTTTTTTCTTATAAAGGGTTAATACTTATGCACGCCAACAAATACGAGTTATCCACCCCTTTACTTTATTATGCAGGAGAATATTATGACATCTATCCTACAGAGCCGAGGAGCACTAAGATGTTGCTCCTTGTTGGGAGATACCTCGTCTCCATGTAAATAAATGGAAAGTTCTTCCTAATGAGAAATGGATTTATGAATAACCCCGCTTTCTTTAAGCTTATTCACCAAAAGAGATATTCCAGCCCCAAACAAAGATAGGAGAATTGCTTCGCCAACATAGGCGAGAACAAATCGTGGGTTCATCATAAAGAAGAGACAACCTAGCTGTTCATTTAAGACATGGAACATAATCCATAATCCAACTCCAGAGAGAAGAAGGCTCCCACCAGTTAACGTTAAGGACGAGAACAAATAATATTTCCAAGACTTTGTTTGGTTCCAATTCTGTCTTTCTTTTTGAATGCAAAGAGGGTAAAAGATCAGGGACAGCATGCCAAATACAACCATTAGCATAATTGATAACGATTTATTTAAAAGTATAGATTGAGGGAAAATCAAAGCGGTGATTGGATCGGTTACGCCAATTGAGTTTTGCCCTTTTCTAGAGATGCTTAAATAAGGGGTATAGAAAGTGATATCACTTATACGTTCATCCTTCTCTTTGTTTAATTCATTTAGTAGTTTTAGAGATTCATTTTCGTCTTTCGGAAGAGTGATGTACACCCCATCTGAGGTACCCGTGTATTCATTTTTCATTTTTGCTTCGTTGAATGATGAATAAACGTTGTTCCCGATAATGAAATAACCTTCCAATGGATTGTAGTCAGGAAGAGTCTCATTAACATACGTTTCTCCCTTGCCATATTTTTGAACGAGATAGTCCTTTGAAACGCCCCCTTCTTTAAAAGATGGGTTTTCAAAAATGCCGATGATCGTAAATCTTTCTAATTTCTTTCCAATTAAGTCTTCCAGAGAATTTAGTTCAACCGTTTGATAATCGTTATCCCGATATCCGTATTCCATATAACAATCCGCTTGATAAGAAGTTAAAGCGATTTCATTCTCATTCCTAGGAAGAGAAGAGGCTACGTTTTCTAATCTTTTATCTGGAACGAGTTTGAGATAGTTATTATTCTGAGAAATTTCCAATAAACCAAAGTTCTTAAAAAGAGCATTTTGGGAAGGCGTGTTTTTATTCACATTCAAGAAATTGTTATCTATGTGTCTAAAGGTATTGGCAACATTCTCCTTGCCCAAATGGTTTTCAATGATCTGATGTTCCTTTTGAAGTAAAGGATAAGAAAGGCTTCTAGTAACAATTACCTTATCTACATTGTTATCATAAAGAAGCTTTAAATCAATTTCGTTTTGGTCCCTTGTATAGAAATCTTCAACATAGCCAGAAGATAGAAAGAATGCGGTAGTGCTTATAAAAGCCAACGCTAGTCGCACAATGCGAAGGTTTCTCTCTTTTGCATTCATTTCTAGTTCTCCCTATTATTTGAATTGAGTTTCTTACTAAAAGAGTCATGTTATTTGGATTCAAATTATCCGCGTAAGTTATATAACTTTTTGTGTAAGCCGAATATTCGTCTGTTTCTGAAATAAATTCGTCATGCCAGCATGTAATTGAGTTTGCCATAAAATTTTCGTTGATTGTTACATCTTGGTAAGAGCTGGCGGCAATAATAATCGATTTTAAATCGTTTAAATTGCCAAAGTTATCGCAATCTTCCAAGAAACACATTTTTGAATTATAGACAACTATACGCTCTTCTCTCAAAACGTTGTTTATTCTTACTATCCAACTTGATGATTGCTTTCCCCGTAAAGAAAACCCTAAAAAGGATGGAGCAAAAGTGAGCTCAAAAGTATTATCGCTTACAAAAATTGTCCAAGGCAATGGTCCGCCTGTATTTCCGCTTTCTCCTTGCTTGATGCCATTTATTTGGCATATGTCCCAAGAGGGATATTGATAAGCTGCCCATACTAATTCAGAACAATACCATTCATTGGAATCGATGCTTGTATTGCTTCGTGAAATGTTTAAAGAATAGGGTTTCCCAAATTGTTCCTTCGCAAAAGAAACTGCCGGATGTCTGAAATAATACGCATTAGTGACGCGCAAAATTTAACTCCATATCTGACGAATCTGTCATCGTCTAAAAAACCATATCTAACGCCGCTTCCAACAGCTTCAATTGTTTCTATATAATGTTGAACACCATTAAAATACATGCAATTTTCGAAACTTTCGTTATTTTTGACATCTCTCTCTTTATTTATAGAGGCAATCAATGCGTTATGACCAGCATTCCAAAAAAATAGTTCTTGTTTCATAAATAATATCACCAACGTTTAAGTCGCCATATAAATCTTTGAATTCATATATCGGAAGACGCTTCCCTCCGTTCTGGTCGGCCTTATCGAATGCGACTAATGGAGTTTTTTCGGGAATGAAATCTTTATTTTCCCTGCCACCCAACTCTAATATGTAAGAAGCGTCAGATGAATTAGAATCCGCGAGCATAGTATTTTTGTGATTTGAAATCGGCAAAGAATAACCAACAAAGTCATTTGTGTCGATATCCTTCCATCTTTCGGTGTGTTCTAAAATATTGACTTTAGAGTTGAATTCATAATAAGTTGAACAAAAGGTCTCAAAATCTACGAACTTGCTTCCAATTAAACTTTTTTGATTCAATGCTTTTTCATAATATTTTTGAAGAAACCACCTTGTAAGAGATAACGGTTTCTTCTTTGGCTTGTCCAAACTGTTGATTTACTTCGCTAGAAGTGGTTTCACTTCCGTGATGCAATTGGGTGTGACTGGCAGGGTGCTACAAATGAACAATGACAACAAATCAAGGAACATTTTTTCTCCTTTTTCTTTATTATATAGACAAAAATGTGTTTCTATATTTGTTTTTAAGTCCATCTTTCGGTAAATATATTTGAATATATTTACGTTTTGAAAGCCTCTTTTCTTCCTCTACCTTAAATGAAAATCTATGTGGGAAAAATGCAAGTTTAAGTAAAAGTACGTTTTTCTGGAAGCGCTTCCATTAGACTAAGAACAATCCGAAAGAGCCTATTCATACGCTATATGTAAAGTAAGCGGTGGTAGGTCAAAAAATCATTTCTATTTAGGAGGTAAAAAATATGAAACGATTTAAAAAAGTAGCCCTAACGTTGCTTAGTAGCGCGTTAATGGCCGCCCCTCTTCTTTCTTCTTGCTCTCCAGAAGGGGAAAAGCAAAGCGATCAATCTTCGCAAGTGAATGCAACCGTCAAAAGCATTGCAATCACCAAACTACCAACTAAAGTCAATTACGAAAGTGGGGATGTTTTTGATCCTACTGGCATGGTTGTAACTGCTACCATGTCCGACGGAACAACGAAAGAGGTAAAAGATTATTCCTATTCTAAGGTTCCTCTTCAAGCCAGTGACAAAAAAGTAAAAATCACATACAAAGGCAGAACCGCTTATGTTGAAATAAGCGTTGAATTCGTTTTAAAAGCGACCGCCATATCCATCGAAGAATTACCAACTAAAACCAATTATGTTGCTGGAGAAAGATTCGATCCAACCGGAATGAAGGTTGTTGCTATGATGAATGACAGCACAAAACAAGTTGTCACCGATTACGACTACGATAAGAAAGAGCCTTTAACTGTTAAAGACACCTTAGTTACCATAACATATCAAAACCTAAAGACCTCCATCGTCATTAGCGTGGAAGAGGTTAACGAGGTTGGCATCGAAATTACAACAAAGCCAAATAAACTAGCTTACTTAGTTGGTGAAAAATTTGATAAAACAGGCATGGTTGTATCCGCTAAGAAAAATGATGGCACGACCGCGGAAGTGGATATGTCCAAAGTCACTTTTGATAAGAATGAGGCATTAACCATAAACGATACAAAAGTCAAAGTAATGTACAAGACTTTCTCCGCAACGATTAAATTATCTGTCAGCACCTCTAAATTAACGGGAATCGCCATTGAGAAGGAATTCACTAAGAAAATATATTGGCAAGGCGAACATTTAGATCTTTCCGGCTTATCCGTTCTTGCTAATTATGAAGATGGAACAAACAAAAAATTAAGCGTTGAGGAAATGGATATCGACAAGGATGTTCTTAAAAAAGAAGACGACAAAGTGACCATCTCCTTTGGCGGATTTAAACAAGAAATCGCAATAACCGTCAAAGAAAAAGTGACATCCGTTGTCGTTGATTCCATCAAGACAGTTCGTGTTGAGGCAGAGCATCTTGACACATCAAAAGCCGCTTTAAGAGAAGACTTTATTGCAGCAGGCAGAACCTTCATTGAAAACGGGAACGATGCGAGTAATGGACAAAATATCTGCGGATACAATCCAGGTTCGATATTTGAAATCTCTCTTTCTAGCGATAAAGACTTTGAAGTACTTATCACAGCCAGAATGAGCGATACCAACCTTGGATACGAGATTAATTCTGGACTTGAATTCAGTGTGGATGATAAGGTCATTAAAGCCGACAATGTTGAATTCAAATACAACGGTGGAAACGATTATTGGCATTGGGTTAGTTTCAAGATTGGAAAAGTTGCTTTAACCCAAGGAAATCACCTCTTCAAAATTAAATCCATCAATCAAAGACCAAACATCGACTATTTTGACTTCAAAGTCACGAAATATGGCGAAGAAACGGGCGCAACAAAATGCACTGGTCTCTCACTAAAGACCGCTCCTACAAAACTTCAATACACGGCAGGCGAAAGCTTTGACCCAACAGGAATGCAAATTGAAGCCACGTTCGATGATTTGACAACGAAAGTGCTTGAACCAACGGAGTACACAATCGATAAAACCGTATTAACCGCGGATGATACAAAAGTCACCGTCACCTATGAAGGCATGACTCTTGATATCGCAATCCAAGTCGGAAAGAAATATTTTGCAAAAATAGATGGTCTTGGCGAAAAGAAAGTGGAGGCCGAAAGCTTAGATTTCAGCGGATGCCTCTTTAGAGATGATATGGCTGCAGCCGGTTTCACTAGCTATATTGTTGACAATGGCGAAGCAAGTGGAGGAAAGTCCATCGAAAGATATAAGGAAGGCAGCAAATTCTCGCTCGATTTCCTTACCGGAGAGACTTCCAAAGTTAAATTCTCCATCTTTGCTTCAGAATGCAATAATCAGAAATTTGACGACATGGTTACCGTCAAAGTGGATAACAAAGTGGTTAAATCCAATAATCCAACGATGTCTTCTTCCGCGACAAGCCAATATTACAACTGGCAAGAGGCCATCTTTGATCTTGGAGAATTGGCCAACGGCGATCATAACATCACTATCGAAATGACCAATGGTCGTCCAAATCTTGACTATGTTTCATTCTATACAAGCAAATATGGGACAGAAGAAGTTGGCCACACCCTTGAATCTTTGAAAATAGCAACGAATCCAACCAAAATGGAATACATCGTTGGAGAAACGTTTGATAAAACAGGGATGGTCGTTGAAGCTTATTACTCCGATAAAACACACGAAACCGTTACCGATTATACAATCGATAAGACAGGTGCGTTGACGCTGGAAGATACCAGCATCGTTATCGGCTTTGGCGGCAAAACGGTTACCTTGACGATAAAGGTTAAAGCTGCTGTCGATTTCCTTGTCGATGAGCCTAAAACGGTTATAAAAGAAGCAGAAGATGCTGATTGGTCAACCCTAAATGGTGATGCGGCTGGCGTTCAAGCAGAAAGCAATGAGCATTCTTCTGGCGGAAAATCCATTGGACATATAGCTGGCGGCTATCTCCAATACACCTTCGAGACATCGGAAGAAATGAGTCTCGTTGTCACTGTTGTATTAGCCAAGTATGAACCAGTTAAAGTCTCGGAACTTGTCTCATCTTTCCAAATCGATGGAAAAGACGCGACATTTGACGATATCACGCTTGGAAGAGTCGATGGAAATGATTACTTCAATATGAAAGAATGCGCTGTCACATGTGGAAAATTGTCTGCCGGCGTCCATACTTTCAAAACTAATTTCAAGGGTGGACCAAATCTCGATTGTTTCAAATTTACTTTTACAAAATAAATGAATCAACACGTTACGGGGAGGAGGAATCCTCCCTGTATCTAAGAAAGGATAATATATGAAAAGAACAACAACGATTGTAACTCTTTCGGCAATTTTCTTAGCTTCTTCTGTTCTTGCTATCGGTAACGCCGTCGCCTTTAAGTATCAAGGACAAATAGACTTATTCCTTAGCAAAGACTCTTTCAACTATGACCAGGATAAAGTGAACGAAGCTTTGACTTTAGGAACGGATTTGGCAGAAGAAATTTGCCAAAATGGTAACGTTCTCTTAAAAAACGAAAATGTTTTGCCTCTTGAACCAGTTGATAATGGCTTTAGAGCAAATATCTTTGGCTGGGGTGGAAGCGATGCCGGATTTATGTACCAAGGGGGCGGAAGCTCGGAAGGCGGATACGCGGATGCGAAAGTGTCTTTGTATAGCGCTTTTAGAAATTATGGATTTGAGTTAAACGAAACATTGGTTCGTAAATACTCGAGCCTCAGTTACAGGCGTGAAGGCGCTCCTGATCAAAACCAGCACTCAATCTATTATCGTAATTATGAGCCAGACGCTTCTTTCTATGAAGAAGATGCAAGAAGCAAAAGAATTCTCCGATGTAGCGATTGTCGTTCTTTCAAGACGCGCCACAGAGGGTGATGACCTTCCTAAGGTAAACTATAACGAAAATGGTGTCGCAGATACTTCAAGAAACTATCTTGCCTTATCTCAACGAGAAGAATTGATGTTTGAAGAAGTGTATAAGTATTTTGACAATGTTATTGTTTTGATTAATTCTTCTTCTCCGATGGAAATGGGTTTCTTAAACAATCCTAAGATTGGAGCGGCCTTATATGTAGGCTATCCTGGATATTACGGTGCTGCAGCCATCCCTCAAATCTTAACGGGCGAGGTGATTCCTAGCGGGCATTTAACGGATACGGCTGCGTATGATTTAAAAAGCGCTCCTTCCTATGTCAATTCTGGTCCAGATGCGACCATTGGATATACGGGAAAAGGCGGAAGATACAAGGATTATGCTGAAGGAATCTATGTCGGATATAAATGGTATGAAACGGCTGATGCTGAAGGATATTGGGATTCTTCGACCTACACGGAATATGGCCTAAACAAAACAGGCTATGACGCAGTGGTTCAATTTCCATTTGGCTATGGTTTAAGCTACACGAAATTTAATTGGCTTCTTCAAAGCGTCACCGACTCATCCGGCAAAGAAATAACGGAGCTTTCTACCCTTAAAGCGGACGATACAATCATTTTTAAAGTGTGGGTGGAAAACATCGGGGAATATGATGGGAAAGATGTCGTTGAATTATATTATTCCGCTCCTTATAAAAAAGGAGAAATCGAAAAATCATCGGTAAATCTCATCGGCTTTCAGAAAACAAGCCTTCTTCAACCTGGACAAGGACAGGCTCTTGAATTCCAAGTCAGCGTGAGCGATATGGCAAGCTATGACGCATACGATAAAAACAACAATGGCTTTATGGGCTATGAACTTGACGGAGGAAATTATTCCTTAAGCTTCCGCACTGACGCCCACAATGTTAAAGATGATCTCAATGGACGTGAGATGTCCTATAAGTATCAGATTCCTTCTGAAGGCTATAAAATCGAGCACGATCCAGTAACAGGCCATAAAGTCGAAAATCGTTTTACGACATATTCGAACGAAACTTCTGGAGCCCAGTCTCAGTGCTACGAGCCTCAATCATTATATATGATGTCAATCGATGGCAATGATGCGGATCCAGACTATGACCAAGGGATCACGTATCTTACCAGAGATGATTTTAAAAACACCTTCCCCGAAAGGACATCAACTCGTTCGATGAGCCAAAAGATGTTCGACAACGTTTTCAAAGTGCACGATCCTATCAATAACGATGAGGATGCCATGCCTAAATTCAATTCCAAAGACACAAATTGGACGATCGATGACGTTAAAGGCCTTCCTTATGATGATCCAAAATGGGATGAGCTTATCTCTCAATTGAGCATCGAACAACTTGCCACTCTTTGTGCAAGAGGCGGTTTTGGCACCATCTCCATCCCTGAAATCAACAAAGGAAAATGCACCGATTCCGATGGTGGAACAGGCTTTACAAGCGGTATTGCTACAGGCGATAGCGGACATGCCACAAAATATCCAGCCGCCAACATCATTGCCTCTACATGGGATTGGAAGATTGCATATAAGTGGGGACACGCTATCGGTGAAGAGGGCAAAGCCCTTAACATTCAAGGATGGTATGCCCCAGGATGCAACGTCCATCGTTCTCCATTGGGTGGAAGAAACTTCGAATATTTCTCTGAAGACGGGCGCCTTTGTGGCGAATTCGTTGCTCAAACTGTCAAAGGCTGTACTGAAAACGGGGTTTATGCCTATATGAAGCACTTTGCTGCCAATGACACCGATGAAGGCAGAAATGGCCAATTCATTTGGATGGAAGAGCAAGCCCTTCGTGAAATTTGGGCGAAACCAGGTGAAATAGCAACGAAAGTCGGCAAAGCGAATGCCATGATGGTTTCCGTTGACCGCATTGGCGGAACGAGAGCTACGGGTAGCTACGCCCTTCTAACTTCCTTGCTCCGCGATGAATGGGGTTTTAGAGGATCTGCTATTACGGATTATTATCAATCTGGCAACGTAAATGACCTTGATGAAGGAATTCGCGCAGGAAACGATCTTGCCTTACTTCCGGGCGGCGATCCGAACGCTTTGATTCAGGATTATAAAAACCCAAGCGCCACAACCGTCATCGCTCTTCAAAAATCCGCGCACAATATCTTGTATACCTATATAGATACGATTGATCGCACAGAGAAATTTACGGGCATCGATTTGAATCAAACGGTTGGCCAAAGACGTGAAGACACTTCAGGAACATGGTGGAGGCCTTTGCTTTATACCATCGACGCCGTGCTTGCCACAGGCTTTGTTGTTTGGGGCGGATTGGCCATCTACTTCACCTGGTTTAAGAAAAGAAAGAAGGATTAATCCATATGAAAAAAATAAATGAAAACATTCGCTTAGGAATTTTCCAAGCCGTGGCAACCCTTCTAGGGGTATTGGCAATTTCCTTTACTGCTCTTCCTGCATATTTTGAAAACGATCGTCCAGACATGTCCATGATCAAAATGATGATGGGAGATGGAAGAACCCCATTCTCCCCGTTGTTGATGTTTGGCTTTATCCTTCTCATTTTGGGAGTGATTTGCTCTTTGACGCTCTCCGTTCTTCATTTTATGAACAAATCCACGCCTGTAATCACAACTATCCTTGCTATTGTTTCCCTTCTTCTTGTTTTGGCTGGATCCATTATTCTTGCATGTTCCATTTTTATCGTAGGTTTGGATAAACTGAATTCTGAATTAGGCTTCACCCAAGGCGTTTGGGGAATTCGATACGGGAATATCCTCGTTCCGCTCTTTGGCCTTGTTGCTGTTGGTTTCACTTATCCTTCCGCTTTGATTATCCTTCATCATAAGGATTTGGAGGATCAAGAAAAAGCCAAGGGCAAATAAATGATGCTGGAGGGTCTTTAATGGCCCTCCAACTCTTCTATTCTGCACTCTTTCGCAGGCAGAATTTTCTTTTTTCAGTTAAATGGTACAATAAAAAAATGATAAAAGTTGCAATCATTGAAGACGAAACGAAAGAAAGAGAAAAGCTTCGTTCTTATTTCGAAATGCTAGAGAAAGAAAACGGAATGCCTTATCTTTTATCTTTTTTCTCCGATGGAGATAAATTCCTTTTCGATTTTCATTATGGCATGTATGACCTTATTTTGATGGACGTCGAATTATCAAGCAAAGAAAATGGGATAGTAGTCAGCGAGAAACTTCGAAAAGTTGATAACGACGTTATTCTTGTTTTTATGACAAATCTTGCTCAGTATGCGATTGAAGGCTATAAAGTGAATGCGGTTGATTACATAGTCAAACCGATTTCTTATTTTGACTTCAAAGCAAGAATTTCATCTATTTCGAATGATATAAACAGTAAGCACAAAGAGAAAGTTCTTATTCAAACAGATGGGAAGAAAATTGTTGTTTTGATTAATGACATTTATTACATCGAGACGATTTCTCATTCTTTGATTTACCATACAAAAAATGGAGAATATAAGACATATGGAGCGTTAAAGACTGCCCAAAGAGAATTAGAAAACTCCCATTTTTCTATGTGTAACTCATGTTTTTTGGTGAATTTGGAATACGTTGAAAGAGTGGATGGATATACCGTTACGGTAATGGGCGATGAATTGCAAATCTCTCATCCAAGAAAGAAGCAATTTTTAAAAGAGCTCAGCTTATTTTTAGGAAAATGATTAGCAAATTGTACCCAATTAATTCGTTATTCTTTTATCGTCTCATCTTTATGGCTGAGCTTCTTCTTGGTGAGACAATTTTCGTGCATAAGCTTCAAAGGAAAGACGGTTTTGCATATAAAGCACCTCTCTTCGTCCTTTCTTGCTTCGTTTTTGCTTTCATCTTCCCTATTCCGACTAGCAACGCTTTCTATTCCATGATGATGTTTTTCCTTTTCTTCGCTTATACCTTTTGCGGGGGCTTATTGCTTTTCAAATCCGATTGGAGAATGATTCTTTTTTGTTTGATTTGCGGATATACGACAGAACATATTGCCTATGAGCTGTATTCCACCTTTAATAACTTCTTTGTCACTGGCGATGAAAATATAGGTGGCATGTACGACTACAATACGTTGAAACTATTTAACGGACCACTGGATGTAACCATGTATTTCGTTTGCTTCGTGAATGTCTATTGGCTGATTTATATCGCTTTTGCTAGAAGAATGGAAAAGGAATATTCGTTTAAGAGTTCGGATAGTTTTAAAGTGCTCATTATCGGCTTCCTTTTCATCATCATCGATATCGTTGCCAATAGTGCAATTTCTTATTACTCAAATATTCATTTCGAGAGAGTGTATTTAGGAACGATAGCATTGATAAACGCTTTAGCATGTATTCTAGGCATGCTTTTTATATTTGAAATGTATTATCGAAGCAACTTACGTCGAGAGTTTGACATTATTCAAGAACTCCGAAAAGAAGAAAAGAAACAATACATCATATCGAAAGAGACGATCGACATGATTAATATCAAGTGCCATGATTTCAGACATCAAATAAGGGAATTGGGAAAGAAAGAGAAAATCAGCGATCAGGCGATTAACGAGGTTAACAAACTGATTCGAATCTATGATTCCTCCATCAAGACGTCAAATAATACTTTGAACGTTATTCTTTCAGAGAAGTCGCTCACTTGCTCTAAATACGGAATTAATTTTTCCTGCATCGCAAATGGAGGCCTAATTAATTTCATGAGCGAAGAAGACATTTATTCTTTGTTTGGCAACATAGTAGATAATGCGATTGAAGCGGTGAAGAACCTTGATAAAGATGAACGCATCATTAACTTAAAAATCAAGTCCGTTGGCAATATGGTTTCTATCTCAGAAAGTAACTATTATGAAGGAAAAATAGAGATGCAGGATGATCTGCCTAAATCAAAGAACGCAGATTATATCCACCATGGATACGGCCTTAAATCCATTCGTATGTTAGCGAATAAATACCATGGGACGATGAACATAGAAATTAAAGACTCTAAATTTACGATAACCTTGCTCTTTATGATGAAGAAATAAAAAAGAGTTGTGCTATAATTTTCAACCGGTTTTGGAGGGTCTTATATGGACGCTATCCTTTCGGCTATAAGCGATCAAAACTTCCTAGGTGCGATCATCGCTTCTATCGTTTTTATTCTTTTGGGTTTTTTGTTAAGAAGATTCCATTTCATCAATGAGCACGGAAGGGGAATCCTGAACGTCGTTGTTATGAAAGTAGCCATACCATGTATGGCTTTTTGCGCTTTTATGTCAGATTTCAACGCAGATCAGTTTGTTGCGAATTTATTGATTCTCGTTCTTGATTTCTTTTTCTATGTCCTTTTGCTAGCGATAGGGAATCTCGCGTTTATCAAATTCGACAGCAACAAGCGAAAAATCTATGCGATTTTGAGTTCGATTGGCCAATTGACTTTGTTCTCTATGCCGATATTGGCTGCGACTTATGGCAGCGAAAGCGGAATCTTGATCCCGATTTCTTTGATGTCCATTGCTTTCCGTTTCTTTACTTATTTCTATTCTTATGTCGCCATTACAGGCGAGAAAATCACCAAAGCTAGTTTTGGAAAGACGATGAAAGATATTTTCGTGAATCCGATCATGATTTGCATGTTTCTAGGATTGATTATATGGGCTACGCAAAACCTTACCTGGCAAGTGAATGTCGGAGATTCAAGCTATGGCTTTTTGAGAATCGATAAGACTCTTCCCTCCTTATACAAAATCTTTCAATTCGGTTATGGGATGGCGACTCCATTAGGCATGCTGACCATTGGCGTCACCCTTGGGGAATCGAAGTTCTTAGACACCGTTAGAAATGGAATAGCGTGGATTATTTCCGCTCTCAGAGCAATCATTTTTCCCATTTGCGTCTTGGGAATTTGTTTGTTGGTTCAATGGTCGGGGATGATGCATTTCAATGAGCTTCAATTAGCTGCCATGGTTATTGGCAACGCTGCTCCGGTTGGTGCCGTTGTCGGTGTTTATTGCGTTAACGCGAATAAAGAGGCCTATGTTGCTTCCGATTCCATTTTTCTTTCCACCATTCTCTCGCTCATTGGCATCCCTTTGCTCTTTGTTCTTATCAAACTGTCCGTTTCTTTGCCTATTTTTGCTTGATTATCCTTCTTTATTGAGTATCATTAACGGGTTCTTAGGGAACCCATTTATGCGCTCAAAAAAACGTTTTATCAAATCTTGCCTCCTCTTTTTGCCTTTCCTTTGCTCTTGTTTTAGAAACACCGATCAATCTCTTGAAGATTCTTCTTTTTTCTCGAGTGAGGAGGAAAGCATCCCTCAAGAAGGCCTTTATTTTTCCTTTGCTTCTAGAAAAATAACTCTCGGGCAAAATTTCATCCAAGGCGTCTCCCCGACGATTTATTTAAACGGAGAGGAAATTCCTCTTAGCTCTTTAGCTTGGACAAGCTTGTATAAGGGTGATAAAAGCTTTTCCCTCTACGATCTTTTGCTAGAAGAAGGCAATTATGTCTTTAAAGCGAGGAAAAATGGCCTTTCCTTCGAAAAAAACTTTGAGGTTGTTAAAGGAAGCCCAACGGCAGCCAAGGAAAAAAACGGCTACTACAAAATAAGCGACGAAGAGCGTCAAAAATACGCCTTGCAGAATGTAATTAACGCCGGGGCTTTAGGAAAAGGCAAGATGCCTTCTTTTGGAGAGGTTCATCTTCTTGTGATTCCTTTGACCTTTTCCGATGGACCATCTTTTAACGAAAACGAGCTCCAAGCTATTGAAAAAGGCTTTTTCGGAGAAAAAAGCGAAACGGGTTGGGAGTCGTTGTCTTCCTATTATGAAACGTCTTCTTATGGAAGATTGCGGATTAGCGGCGTCGTGACGGAAAGCTATCGCTCAACCTATACGGAGGCTGGAATTCAAAAAGCGTATAATGCAAACCCAAGCATTTCTGGGAAGGTCGTGCAAGAGGCCGTAGAGAGCGTTTTTAACACACATAAGGATTGGGACAGGACTTTATACGATTCTGATAAAGACGGCTATCTAGATGGCATAGAAATCATTTATAAATCATCAAGAAATTATTATTCTGGCAATGGCATGGGATCGGCAATCTGGTGGAATTTCACCTCTTGCTATACCTATAGCGAAGAAGACGTTTCAAAACCCCAGACAAGACGTTATTTATGGAGCAATATCAGCCAATTGATGAATGGATATTATTCCACCAATATCGACACGCATACTTTAGTGCATGAAACAGGGCATATGCTCGGCTTAAATGATTTCTATGATTATAATCGGGCCTCTTATCCAATGGGCGGGGCGGATATGATGGAGCTTAACATCGGCGATCATTCTGCCTATTCGAAATATCTTTTAGGCTGGGTCAATCCCATGGTGATCGATGGGAAACTAAACGATTTTGAGATCACTTTGAATTCATTTTCTTCCTCTGGGGATTGCATTCTTCTAAGAGACACCGCTTTTGATCCATGGAATGGAACGCCGTATGATGAATATCTCATGCTTTCGTATTACACCCCAACGGGTTTAAATGAACAAGACTCTCAAGGTTATCCAGAGTGGAAGCTTGCTTCCGGATACGGAACGGGCGGAACTTATTCCTATCGCGGGCTTCAAATTACCCATGTTGACGAAAGACTTTTTAACAAGGTCGGATCAACATACGATAAATTGACTGAAGAATTGACAAGAGAAAAATACAATTACACTGACGATGTTTTAAACACGCTGGAAGTGGATTCAAATAATAAAATCGTGAGCGATTACGCTTATCAAGCAACCAGCAATACGAACGCTTATTCGATAGAGGTGAAGAACCATCGGCTTGTAAACAAAAGCTCTTTTAAAGAAACAACTTTGATACCGGCCTCGGGAGATGGAAGCCTTTTCCAAACGACAACTCGTTCCAAGACTTGCAAGAATCTAGGATCCTCTGACGTGCTTATGGGCTTAGAAGAATATGGTTGCCAGAACAATGGCTTTTCGATGAGCAAAATGGAAGGCTGTTTCCCTTTGAAGAATACCTTCAACGATGGAAGCGAGCTGGAATACAATTTTTTCGTTTCTTATCAAAGTGACGACAAAATCACCATTCGCTTTGTTAAAACCTTAAATTGAAATAAAAAAGCAAAGCGACTTTATAAAGAATCCGATTTGAGGATTTTTCGATAAGAGAGACATCCTTTATCGCCACCATTTTTTGGAAGGTCTTCTTTCTAATCCTCTGAAAAATATTTTTTCAGATCGAAAAAACTCCGCTTGAGCGAGGGAACACATTGAGATAATGCAAAAAGATTTCTTCACCTCCGTTTTGAAAATTCTTCTAATAGAAGAAAGGGTCAGAAAGATCTTTATTTTCTTGACAACCTATTTTTATAACAGTCAATTTAATTTAAAAAAATATCATTTAATGATAAAATAGAATCGAAAAGAGGTCAAAATAGAATGGATTTCCAACAACTTGAGGGGAAAGAATACATTTGGAAAAAAGCTAAATGTTCGTCAACTGAAAATGGAACTATTGTCTCCGTTAATTTAGATGGTCGTTATCTAGTTGGTAAGGGAGAAGATGAAAAACAACATTTTTTCTCCTTTGATTCCTTTAAAGAAGAAGGTTCCCTTCTACTGAAGGATGAGAATCTTTTGGCGGAGATTCGTTCTGTTTTGTTTCTCGAAGAAAAGAAAGCCAAAGAAGAGCTTCTCGCCCTAAGGAAAAAGAGAGATGAGGAGCGTTTTGTTGAAGAGGCGTTTGCTCTCGCTCGCAAGAATGCGAAAAAGAAAACTTCTCATTCCAAGAAGAAATAAAACATCTTCCTCGTTAACCTCTCCTTATGAAAAAGATATAATTTCCCTATGGAATTTCATAGGGGGAGGAGCATGATTCTAAAAGAGAAAGAACGATATCTTATCGTCACTAGGAAAGAATACTTTCCTTTGCTTTTCTCTTTCAAAAGGGCTCATCCGAATCTTTCTTTGAAATTCATTGAAAAGAGCGACTTTTTTAGTTTGCTCTCTTTTTCTTTCAAAGAAGATCCAATTCCTTATTTAATTGATGAAGATGAGGGGGTTGATTATTCTTTAGCAAAAAAATTTCTTCATATTATTCAGATAGGGGACTTATCAAAAAATCAAAAAGCGAGGAAACTCTATGAGAAGATTCCTTCAGATCTTTTTTCTTACGATCCGTATGGTTTAACAGAAATAAAAAGAAATCATCTTCTTTTTCTTGAAATGAAAGAAGATTTCGAACTTCATTGCTTTGCTAAGCGCTATCGTATTTCCTTAGACGATATAGATATTTCTCTCGCGGATTTGGGTGTTTCCCCGAATGAGCGTTTTTCTTCTCCGAACATTCTTTATTTTCCCGATAAATTCACTCAATACATTTATCTTTATTCCCACATTCGCGATGAAATTCTTTCCCATCCGGAAAAGAAAGACAAAATCCAGATTGTCTATAGCGATGAAGCGGATCGTTTTTACATGAATTTTTGTTCCAAACTATTCCGTTTGCCTATATCTCTTCTTTCTAAGAGAAGCCTTCTCTCCTTTCCTAACGTAAACAAGAAGGCGAAACAAATCTTTGAAAACAGGGATTTTGCCATTTCCGACGAGGAAACGGACGATCCATCTCTCTTTTCTTTGAAAACTCTCATTCAAAAATATCGTTTGGATCAGTTTAAGTCCTTTCCTTTTGCCTATTCCAATCTTCTTGAAATTCTTTCTGACACCTATTTGAAAGAAGAAGATGCCGAGAGCGGTCTTTTAACAACGACCTCTTTTTATTTAGACCCTGAAACGGAATATTATGTGACGAATTTCAAACATGACGTTTTTTACCACATCGAAAGTGACAAAGACGCTCTCCCAGACCAAGAATTGCTGAAACTCGGAGTGAATACCTCTTTTGCTAAAACCGCTATCGATTCTCGCTTAAAACTCAATTATCTCAAATACAACAACATTGTTCTTTTATCGCGTGTTCGCCAACATTTAAATGAAAAGCTTTTTGACTCCGAGTTTATTGAAGAGCTAGATTGGGGGAAGAAAATCCAACTTTATAAGAACGATGAGGGAGGATGCTATACATCTTCAGCTGAAAAAATCTATCTTGCCAACCAATTGGATAAATCCTTTTATTACAAAAGGCATGGCGATATTCGAAGCTACGATCACTCTTTCAAGGGAGTTGAAGGAGACATTCTTCCAAAAGATAAACCTTATTATCTGACGGATTTAGAAAGTTATATCCGTTGCCCCTTCGCTTACTATCTGAAGAAGGTTCTTCCTTTGAAAGAAACCGATCCCCATCTTCGCTATAATGGCACATTGATTCATACTCTCTGCGAGCATCTTTTCCATAAAGAATACGATTTTGAAAAGGAGTGGGCCAGAGCCAAAGAAGGCTATAAAAAATCTTGCGAGAAAGACTCCTATCCTTATGGTCCTTATGAAGAAGTGTGCTTAGCCATCCTTCATCACCGCTTGAAACGCATCATACCTATTTTTAGAACTCATAATGGAGCTATGCACCTTCATGAAATTCCAAACGATTCTGAACTTAGCATTTCCTTCACTTTAAAAGGAAAAGAGGGGACCCATTATGCCTTTAATGGCAAAATTGATAAATTGGTTCTCACAGAATACAAAGGGAAAACCTACTATACGATCATCGATTATAAATCAGGGGGAGAATCCTTTATTCCGGAGAATGTTTTCTTAGGCTCCTCCGTCCAGCTCCCTCTTTATTATTACGCCTTGAAAAACGTTGGCTTAGAAAGAATGCATAGCGCTCCTTTTAAAGCTTTTCTGGAAGGAAGCCGATTTGGCGGCTTTGGCATTCAGACCGTTTATGCTTCAACAGCAAAATCCTTCTTTAGGGACGATTCATCTTCCCTTCTTTCTGAAAATGGCGTTTTGGCGAATACAAAACTACGCGGCCTCTTTTTAGATAGCAAAGATTATTACGTTTCTTTTGACGTCACCAGCGTGAATTTAGATGAAGATAAATTCAATAAATATGGGGGGACCTATCTTTCCAAAGGTAAGCTTTTTATCGGCGAGGAAGAGGATTGCCACGACAACTTCATCTTGAGCAAAGAAAATAAGAAAAAGAAAGATTTCCCTCTCTATAATCTGCACATGCTCGTCGAGGACGCCATCCAAAGCATGATTCAGACGATTGAGAATATCAAAAGCTGCAAATTCCCTATCTCTCCTTCGCCAAGAAGAAACCTTAAAGGAACGAATCCAAAGATGTCTTCCTGCCAATATTGTTTATATAAAGATGTCTGCTATCACGACGCGAACGATTTTAAGAGCTACGTAAAAGAAATAAAACAACATTTCCCTACAGAGAAAAAGGAGACGAATTGATATGCCATTCAACGATGAACAAACGGCCGCTATCGAGGCCTCGATGAACGAAGACATATTGATTTCGGCGGGAGCTGGAAGTGGCAAAACGAAAACCCTTTCTCGTCGCGTTTTTAATCTTTTGACGAGCGGGCAAATCGAACCTTCCGAACTTTTGGTTTTAACTTTTACGGATAATGCTGCCCATGAAATGAAAAGCAGGATTATCAAAGACTTAAAAGGCGCCTATCCCCGCGTCAATGAGATGTATTCCGCCCATATTCAGACATTCGATTCTTTTTCTTCCTATTTGGTAAAGAAATACGCCCCGCGTTTAGGGCTCTCCGATCATATTGTCGTGGCGGACGCTTCCGTAATCGAAGCAAAACGAAATCAGTTCCTAGATGAAATTCTAAATGAATATTATGCGGACCCCCTTCAAAGAGAGCGCATCGTTGAAATCTTGAAAAAACATGAAATGAAGGATGACTCTTGGATAAAAAATAACATCCTTTTGTTAGACGAAGACCTTGGGAAACTTATGCCTTCAAAGAAAAAAGAGTTCCTTTCAAATTATGATAAAAAATTCCTAACGCGTGAGTTTTTTGATACATGTGTCGCCTCTTTTGTCGAAAATGCGAAAAAACAAATCGTTCGAACTATCTATGAATGCTACCTTCGTTTATCTTGCCCAAATATCACCGTGGAAGAAAATATTGACGCTCACCTTCTCAAAGATCCTAGGAATTATCTCAATAGCTTAGACACTTTCTTTCAGACTGAAACGAATTTTGAATGGGATATTAAGAACCTTGATTTCTCGGAGAATAAAAGCGCGGAAGCTCTCTACAAAAAAGGGCTTTTGCCTCTTTTAAACGATTCTCCAAAAGATTTTCTTAAGGATGTCCATGCTCTTCTAAAAAACGAAGAGCTCCTGATCTCTGATAAAAAGAACGACATCTTCAAAGAAATGAAACTCTTGCTTGTCTCTTCGAATAAGAAGAACCAGCCTTATCTTGCTGACGTTCTTTCTGTCCATGAAGATTTAGATGAAGAATGGGAATTCTTTCTTTCTCTTGCGCCTGACACAAAGCTTTTAATCGAGATCGTTGACAGACTCGATGAACGTCTTTGGAAATACAAAAAAGCAAACAATTTCTTCACTTTTTCCGATGTATCAACTTTAGCATTGTCCTTATTAACGGATGAAAAATATTCCGATATAGCCGAAGAAGTTCGCCAACGTTTTAAATACATCATGGTCGATGAATATCAAGATACAAACGATCTTCAAGAAGCTTTCCTTGATTCCCTTATGAGGAAAAACCAAAAAGGTGAGCGTTCCCACTTGTTTTGCGTAGGTGACGCGAAACAATCCATCTATGCTTTCCGAAATTCCAATGTTGCCTTATTTAGGGCACGACAAGAAAAATACAAAGATAAAAATGAGGAGCATGAAGTCATCGCCATGAACAAAAATTACCGTTCAGGACCCGGCCTCCTCCACGATATCAATTATATCTTCGATAACTATATGACTCTTGAGCATGGTTCTATCACCTATAAAGATGAAATGGAACAGCTTCAATACGATAGGAAAGTAAACCTTTATTCGGAAGCGTATGACAATTTCGGCGTATATCGGATCGTTTCTAAGAGCGAAAACAAAGATGATTGGACGGCGGCAAAAGGACCGAAAAACGCTTATTTCAAATTGTGGGAAGCGACTGCGATTATCAAGGATATTCAAAAGAAGGTAAAGGAAGGATACAAGGTCTATGACCGTGA
>ERZ808259.225-NODE-225-length-31470-cov-10.495432_pt1 | contig 31470 bp, 19 predicted proteins | sample MGYA00521279_ERZ808259 | MGnify/ENA primary metagenome ERZ808259 (study PRJEB31516, sample SAMN03275586) | gut metagenome | biome: mammalia-associated habitat; material: feces | host: Papio cynocephalus | place: Kenya | collected 2012-07-27 ... | reverse complement strand
CTCAGACTTCTTAGCTGGGGCTGCTTGTTTTGTAGTTGCCATAATTTTACTTTTTAAATTATTAGTTAATAAATTTATTTATTGTTGTTTTTTTGCTTTAGTGACTTTGTCGAGAAATCTCTTTTTGGTTATCTTTCGTTAGTCATTCTTTCGGCAAAGATAATAATTTAATAAGAACTACGAACCTAATTAAGAAGTTTTAACGAGATATTTTTCATATTTAATCAAAATATCTCGTTAATTCTTGCTTTTTACTTCAAAAAAGTGCAGTTCTGTTGTCTTATCTGTCTATTTTAACTTTCCTAATGCTTCTTTAATTCTGCGGATAGCTTCGACGATATTTTCGTCGCTTGTAGCATAACTCATGCGGAAACAATCAGGATCTCCAAAGGCGTCTCCACCAACTGTTGCAACATGTGCTTCTTCCAAGAGATACATTGCGAAATCGGTAGAGTTGTTGATGGTTCGCTTGCCATCGCTCTTGCCAAAGTAGCTGTTGCACTTAGGGAACAAGTAGAAAGCTCCTTGTGGCATATTTACTTCCAATCCTGGTACTTCTTTCGCTAATTTTACAATCAGATCACGACGGCGTTCGAAAGCTTTTCTCATATCTTCCACAGCACTTTGGTCTAATGTGTATGCTGCTTCGGCAGCTTTTTGGCTGACAGAACATGTGCCACTTGTGTATTGACCTTGCAATTTGTTGCATCCCTTGATGATCCATTCTGGACCCGCCAAGAAACCAATTCTCCAACCAGTCATTGCGTATGCCTTTGAAACACCATTGGCTATAATGACCTGCTCTTTCATGCCTGGCTCTTGAGCAATGCTATGATGCTTTCCGATATAGTTGATGTGCTCGTAGATTTCATCCGATAGCACGAATACTTCTGGGTGATTTCTCAATACGTTTGCCAGGCTCTCCAACTCTTCTTTGGAATATACACTTCCTGTTGGGTTGCTTGGCGAACAGAGAATGAGCATTTTTGTCTTTGGAGTGATGGCTTCCTCAAGTTGCTGTGCTGTCATCTTGAAGTCTTGGTCAAAGCCTGCGTTGACAGTGACAGGTACACCGCCAGCCAATTTTACCATCTGTGGGTAACTAACCCAGTATGGTGCAGGGATGATGACTTCGTCTCCAGGGTTGACGAGGGCAAGGATTACGTTGCAGATACCTTGCTTGCCGCCAGTTCCGACAATGATTTCGTTTGTTGTGTAATCGAGATTGTTCTCCTTTTTGAGCTTGGCAACAATTGCTTTTCGTAAATCTGGATAGCCAGGTACTGGTGAATATCTAGAGTAGTTGTCATCGATAGCTTTCTTTGCTGCTTCTTTGATGTTGTCAGGGGTGTTGAAGTCTGGCTCTCCAACACTCATGTTGATTACATCAATGCCTTGAGCCTTCATTTCACTACTTTTCTGTGACATCGCCAGCGTCGCTGATGGTGCCAATCTGTTTAGACGATCAGATAATTGTGCCATAATTCAAATCATTTAAATGTATATTCGTTTGCAAAATTAATCAAATTATTTCTTTTAGCGAAAAAAAAATGTTATTATTTCATGTTTTGACATAAAATAATAACATCTTTTTTACTTATTTCAAGTGAAGAGTGTGTCCCATGCGGTCTCTCTTGGTCTTGAGATAGCGCTCGTTGTATTCGTTTGGTACAACTTCTATCGGTACATTTTCTACAATTTCTAGTCCGTAAGCCTCTAATCCGACTCGCTTGACTGGGTTGTTGGTGAGTAGTCGCATTTTGTGTACTCCTAGGTGTCTCAGCATTTGTGCACCGCATCCGTAGTCGCGCTCGTCAGGCTTGAATCCTAGGTGTGTGTTGGCATCTACGGTGTCATAGCCTTGCTCTTGCAACTTATATGCTGCAATCTTGTTCATGAGTCCGATGCCTCTGCCTTCCTGTTGCATATAGACAACAACACCTTTCCCTTCTTTTTCTATCATTTGCATGGCCTTGTGCAATTGCTGTCCGCAGTCGCATCGCTTGCTGCCAAGTATGTCGCCAGTAGCACATGAGGAATGTACACGGACAAGAATTGGCTCGTCTTCTGTCCATTCACCTTTGATGAGTGCCATGTGCTCTAGTCCGTTGCTAGCTTGTCTGAAAGGGATGAGCCTGAAATGTCCATATTCTGTTGGCATATCTACCTCTTCGCCTACTTCAATGAGCGATTCTTTTTTCAGACGGTAGGTTATCATGTCTTTGATGGAGATGACTTTGAGTCCCCATTCATGAGCGAATTCTAACAGTTGGGGAAGTCTGGCCATGGATCCGTCTTCGTTCATGATTTCCATGAGAGCCCCTGCAGGGTAAAGTCCAGCCATTTTGCAGAGGTCTATGGCTGCTTCTGTATGGCCGCTTCGACGTAGAACACCATTGTCTTGGGCGTAGAGTGGATTGATGTGGCCGGGGCGTCCGAACGTCTGGGCAGTGGATTTAGGATCTGCCAATGCCTTGATGGTCTCGGCGCGGTCATGTGCGGAAACGCCAGTTGTACATCCTTCCAGTTTGTCTATGGTCACCGTGAACGGAGTTCCCAACATGGAGGTGTTCTCCGAGACTTGGTGTGGTAAGTCCAGTTCGTCGCATCGACTGATGGTGATTGGGGCGCAGAGCACGCCACGAGCATGCTTTAACATAAAGTTGACTTTGTCTGCGTCTATCTTTTCTGCCGCAATGATGAGGTCTCCTTCGTTTTCACGATCCTCATCATCTACAACGATTACGAATTTGCCTTCTTTGAAGTCTTTTACTGCATCATCAATGTTGCTTAGTTTTAAATCTACCATATTATTGATACCTTATTTATTTAGTTACATATTCTTTAGTCCTGTTAATAATCTCCGTATTGGTTTGAGCGACGATCTTTAAGTCACGATAGAGTCTAAGCCTAAAGCGCCACATTCTCAGGTAGAGTATTACTCCTAACGGAATGATTGCTGCTGCCAAAATGTTAAGCCACTTCCTTTCGAATGGTCGGGTGTGTGCTTTGGTTGACAGGATTGGATATTGGTTTATGTTGTGTAATATATACTTGTTCTTGGTGTTACTTAAGTCTTCAATGACATCTTCTAACTCTTTGTTGATGCGTTCTATCTCATGGTCTGGTTGGTATTTGAAGAACACATGAACGAAGTTTGGCAGTCTTTTCAGACGATGCACCTTATTATATATAGTAATGTCATTTGTTATATTTGATAGTTTCTCTGCATCTTCTATGTAGTTAGGGTCTGTGATGATGACTTCCTTTCCGAAAATGTGTCTTTTCAGTCGGAGGCCCAGTAATTTCATGAAGAATTCCTTGTATGCGTCAAAATTGAATACGGCAGAGTCGTTTGTAGCTTTCCAAGTCACAAATATAGCAAGTGGTGTCATTACTGCAGTTGCCAGTCCTTTGCCAAACCATATTGCCCACATGCCTCCTCTTGCCATTCTATATCCTGTATTATCAAGAATGAAGTAGATGATGAACACGAGGACAGAGATGATGACAGGGAATCCTAATCCTCCTTTTCGGATGATGGCTCCTAGTGGGGCGCCGATGAAGAAGAAAATCAAACATGACAATGCCAAAGTAAACTTATTGATGGCTTCAATTTTGTGTTGTCGAATGATTTGGTCTGCATCGTTTGTAATCATGCTCTTGAAGTCTAGGTCGCTTGTCTCTTGTTGTACGTCCGATAAGGCGTAATTTATGATTCTTGTTTTTTGCACTTGGCTCAGTTTGTTGAATGTTGAGTCTATGCTATAGTTTTCCGCGAGTCCTTTTCTGGCTGCGTTGACAGAATCTTTTTTGCTTACTCTTGGCAGGCGATAGAATCTTGTGCTAGCATCTGCGAGGTAGCTTCTGCCTACAGAGTCATAGACGCTGTTGAGAGAGTCTATGGCGTGAGTGATTTGTTTCAAGCTCTTGGCTTTTGCATTGTTTGATAGTGACGAGGCGTCTGTGAGATTGAAGTCAGCGTCAAAATCTAACACGATTTTTTTGTTGATAAAGGATTCTCTTCTGTATGGTACTGCAGCGCTGTTGCCAATTTCGCTGCTTTGCATATTCTCGAACCATTCTCCGCTCCATAGGGTAAGTAGGAGATGTTTCTTCTCGGCGGTACTTTGTAGCATGGCAGAGTCGGCGAGGATGATGGCTGCGTCCTCGTAGCTATCTGTCATTCTATATATCATGACACCGTAAAGTTTGCCTGTTTTGATGTCTTTCTTTTGTACGTACAAGTTACAATTCGGTATGCCATCATAGAAGATTCCTTCTGGAATCTCCAACTCTGGACTCTTTTGTTTCATAGAAATCAAAAGTTGGGCTATCTTCATGTTGGCATTTGGACCTATGTTGTTTTGGAAATAGAATGAACCAAACATGATGAATACAGTGATAATGATGAGGGAACGAAATGACTGCATCAGGGAAATGCCTGCTGCCTTGATGGCTGTCAACTCGGAACTTTCACCTAAATTACCAAAAGTGATGAGTGAGGACAAAAGAATGGCCAATGGAAGAGCTTGTGGAACAAGTATAAGCCCCATGTACCAAAAGAACTGTGCCATGATGTCCATAGATAGTCCTTTGCCTATGAGCTCGTCTATGTATCTCCATAAGAACTGCATCATCAGCACAAATTGGCAGATGAAGAATGTTCCTATAAAAAGCAAGCCAAACTGCTTGGCTATAAATATGTCTAATTTCTTAATTCGAAACATTTTGTATCATTAATATGCCATTGCCTGTAGGCAACTATCATTTTTTTAGCTGCAAAGGTAACACAAAAAAATAAAATAGCATTCATTTTTGCAGTTTTTATATATTTATTAAGGTGTAAAAGAAGGTTTTGTAATCTGAAAACATAGAAAATGAAGTTTTTTTGAAAAAAAATGCCGAAAAATTTGTTCAAACCAAAATAATGTATTACCTTTGCACCCGCAAATGAGAAATCATTATGCTGTTTGGCGGGATAGCTCAGCTGGTTAGAGCGTCGGATTCATAATCCGGAGGTCGTGGGTTCGGGTCCCACCCCCGCTACAAAAGACACTGATATTGTTCAGTGTCTTTTTTCTTTTCTATATTTCTTATCTGAATACCTCTTTTCTCAAAATTGTTGATAAAGTTATCCACAGGTGTATTAGTTCTGTGCATAACATGTGTATTTTCCTGAAAATCTGACTTTTTATATGAATCTGCGTATAGTATTGGGTTTCTTGCAGAACTTTTAACAAAATGTATTCTTGATTTATTGTACTTTCAAAAAAATATTTGTATATTTGTGCCGATTTTCGATATTGGGGGTAGTTGGGATAGGTAATTTTATCTCTGTACCGCTATCGGTTTTATTTAATGATGAAAAGTATGAGGCGCTTCAAGCATAGGCATTTTATAGTTTTGACTTCCATTTTATTGGGATGTCTTTTGGTTGTTGGTTGCAATCAGCAGCCAAGGAAGTACGTTATTGGCGTATCCCAATGTTCTGAGGATATTTGGCGCGACAAACTCAACGATGAATTGAAGATGGGAGAGTGTCTTAACGATTCGCTCGTCGTAAAACTCGCCTCTTCCAACGATGATAATGTGCTTCAAAATAAACAGGTGAATGAGTTCGTAAATGAGGGTGTTGATCTCTTGATTATTTCACCTAATCAGCTCAGTGCCATTTCAAAGGCTGTGGAGCGAGCTTACGATCAGGGCATTCCAGTGATTCTCTATGATAGAAAGACCAATTCTGGCAAATATACGGCTTTTATCGGTTGCGACAACTATGCGATTGGCAAGGCGATGGGAAAATATATAGCCCAGCAGTTAAAGGGAAAAGGAAAAGTTGTGGAAATCAAAGGCTTGGAAGGCTCGTCTCCAGCCTTGGAACGTCATCGTGGATTCATGGACGCCATCAAAGTTTATCCAAACGTTCAGGTGATTGCTTCTGAGGGTGGTAATTGGAAGGAGGAGAGTGGAAGGAAGGCGATGAGCCGCATCTTGCAGAAGACGCAAGACTTCGACTATGTGTTTGCCCATAACGATCGTTTGGCTTATGGTGCTTATCAGGCAGCCAAGCAAATGGGGGTGAAGCGACCTTATAGATACACTGGTGTGGATGCTATGGCTACGAAGAACGGCGGATTGGAGCTGGTGCGTGATGGCGTTTTCGATGCTACTTATCTCTATCCTACGAAGGGCGACGAGGTGATAGCCCTGGCAATGAAGATATTGCGCCATGAGCCTTATCGCAAGGATAATTATCTGAGTACCTCCATAATTACAAAGGATAATGCCGAGATTACCTTGTTGCAAGCGAGGGATGCGGAGCGTCAGTCTAATAATCTGAAGACTTTGCATCATCAAGTGGACCAGTATCTCTCGGAATACAATACCCAAAAAATCATGCTCATAGGCTTGGGCTTGTTCCTCTTGGTCTGCGTAGCCGCCGCCGCTTTGCTCTTCCGTAGTTATGTGGTAAAGGCGCGATTGAATGAGGAACTGTCAAGGATGAACGGTGAATTGAAAAGGGTAAATGGGAAGTTAGAGGATAGAAACGAGGAGCAGAAGCGACTTAATGCGGAGTTGGCTGACAAGAACGATGAGTTGAAGCGCCTAAACGAGGAAGTGATGGAACTGACTCATTCCAGACTGGTATTCTTTACGAATATCAGCCACGAGCTTCGCACCCCATTGACATTGATAGCCGACCCTGTGGAAATGCTCTTGGAGGATGCGAATATCAAGGGAAAAACCCGTGAACTTCTTAAGATGGTGCAGCGCAACGCCAAGGCTTTGCAGCAGCTGGTAGGTTCCATCCTCGACTTCCGAAAGATTCAGAATGGAAAGATGGAACTCACGCTCAGCCGCTTCGACATCGTGAATGCCTTGAAGGTTTGGGTAGGTGACTTTAAATTGACAGCCGAGCGCAAGAAGATCCAGTTGCACTTGGAGGTTTCTGGGTTCGGTGATACACAACAAATATCATCGTCTAGGGCTGCTCAAGCAGATTCTTCATCTAATGATTCTGCTCATTCTGATTCCGCCGTTTCATCACTCATCATCGCCGACAAGGAGAAATTGTCTCGCATTGTTTTCAATCTTTTGAGCAATGCGATGAAATATACTCCGGCAGGTGGCAACATCTTTGTTTTGCTCCGTCAGGAGGGTGATAAGTTCCGCCTGGATGTCAAGGATACAGGCAAGGGAATTGCCAAGGAAGAAGCCCCAAAGGTATTCGAACGATTCTTCCAAGCCAAGGGCGCGGCAAGTGGAACGGGCATCGGATTGGCACTGGTCAAGTCGTTCGTTGAGCTGCATCATGGTGAGGCAAGGGTAGAGAGCGAACTCGGAAAGGGTGCTGACTTTATCGTAGTTTTACCATGCAAGCAAGAGGGAGAAATGCAAGTTGTCCACGATGGCGTGGGTAATGTGGATAACTCTGTAAGTGCTTCTGTATCTGATAGTAATAACTTCGAGAACGAAAGCTTTTTACAGTATATCGACGATGGTGATAAAAAGAGTGGAAAACTACAGCAAGTGGTGGATGAGCACATCAACAAGCCTACCTTGTTGATTATTGACGACAACAACGACATCCGTCAATATGAGCGCACGCTTCTTCAGGACGACTACATCGTCTTGGAGGCATCCGATGGAAAGGAGGGTTTGGAGATTGCCAAGAAGGAGGTGCCCGACTTGGTCATTTGCGATGTGATGATGCCAGTGATGGATGGTTTGGAGTTTACCGAGCAGTTGAAGACCAACGTGGCAACCTCTCATATCCCAGTCATCATGCTTACGGCGAAGAATCTGGAGGAGCATCGTGCCGAAGGTTATGAGCATGGTGCCGATTCGTATATCACCAAGCCATTCCATAGCAAGGTGCTCTTGGCTCGCATCAACAATCTCTTGAAGCAGCGCAAGCTTTTGAAGAATCTTTATATAGCATCGTCGCAGACTGCCGAGCAGCAGATAGAGGAATCTCAGTTAGATAGTCGTGACAAGCAGTTTATGAAACAGCTCCATGACATCATCCAGCAGAACCTCAGCAACAGCGAGTTTGGCGTGGAAGACATAGGCAAGGAGATTGGACTGAGCCGAGTGCAACTTTATCGCAAGGTGAAAGCGATGACTGGTTCTTCGGTTGTTGATTTGCTTCGTAAGGCTCGTCTAGCCAAGGCAAAGCGCTTGTTGGAAAGTCGCAGCATGAGTGTCAGCGAGATAGCCTATGAGGTGGGCTTCTCAGCTCCTTCCTACTTTACCAAGTGCTTCAAGGATGAGTATGGCATATTGCCAGGAGAAGTAGGGGCATAAGATTGCTCAATTTTACCATTCCTCGAACTCCAGTTCAAGTTCCCTCCATTCGGGTTTCTGACTAGTGCTGTTCTCTTTGTCCTCCTTCTTGGCTTCCTCGGAAGTGGCGTTGCTTACCGACAAGCCGAGGAGGCGGATGGGGTGCTTGGATGAGTAATCCACGAGTTTCAGCAATCGCTTGGCGAGGGGCAGGATGTCTGCCTTATTCTTCAAGACCTTCTCTTGCGAGATGCTGCGAGTAATCTGCGTGAAGTCGGCATATTTCACTTTTAGCGTCAAGGTTCTTCCTTCAAAACCGTTTTTGTCGATACGCTCCAGTAGTTCTATGACTGTATGATAGAGTTCGATGATAACAGCCGACCTGGTGTAGATGTCTTCGAGAAATGTCTGTTCGCACCCCACCGACTTGCGTTCTCTGTAAGTGACGACAGGGCGGTCATCGATACCACGAGCGAAGTTATAGAAGATATGACCAGCCTTGCCGAACACCTCTACAAGATGTTCCTCTGATACCTTTCTGAGGTCTGCGCCATTGAAGATACCCATGAAGTGCATCTTTTGCAAGGTCTTTTTGCCCACACCCCAGAAATCCTCCACGGGTAGTTGGGCGATGAAGTCGAGCGCCTTGTCGGGATGGATAGTACAGATGCCGTCGGGCTTGCGATAGTCGGAGGCAACCTTGGCGAGAAACTTGCAATAGCTGATGCCTGCCGAAGCCGTGAGCCCTATCGCCTCTTTGATGCGGGCTTTTATCTCCTTGGCAATATCCACCGCCATTTCCATCCCTTTCTTGTTGGCGGTGACATCGAGAAAAGCCTCGTCGATGGAGATGGGTTCGATGAGGTCGGTGTATTCTTGGAAGATATGGTGAATCTGTTGCGACACCTCCTTGTAATGTGTATGTCGGCAAGGTACGATGATGAGGTCTGGGCAGAGTTTCTTAGCTTGGGCGATGGATTGAGCGGAATGCACACCCCATTTGCGAGCCTCGTAGCTGGCAGTGGAAACCACACCACGAGGTCCATCGAAGCCCACCGCTATCGGTTTGCCCCGAAGTTCCGGATTGTCTCTCTGCTCTACCGAGGCAAAGAAGGCATCCATGTCGATATGTATAATCTTGCGCCCTGTCATCCTCGAAAATACGAATAAATTGTTATGCAAAAATACGAATAAATTCCCAATTATGCAAATAATTCGTTCATCTACTATCAAAAATGTTGCAATGAACGGATTTTTGCATCATACGAAATGATTTTTAAAGCTGGTGTTCACACCTTTACGTAATTTTGCAGCAGAAATCAAAACAATAACGCTAACAATTAATAATTCGCAAAATTATGAACACCTTATTAAATGGAAAGAGCGCAGCCATGGTGCTTGCACTTTCACTCGCAAATGTTTCTGCTGCTTTCGCACAGGATGACAATGGTAGCTCCAAGGAGGAGGGCAATCGCAACGTGATGCTCAACGCAGCCAGTGCCAACGGTCCTCGTGAGATTCAGATAGGTTTGCCTTCTGCCGATGTCAATGTATTGGAGAATGGTTTGCCTGTCACCTACGCTACCAATCCTCATTCTGTCAACACCATCTGGCGTGGCGATGCGAGTCTTAGCCATCAGGGCTTGTTGAAGATTGCCGAGACTGCCATCACCACGGGTAACATCGGCTACGCCGTGAACTCTTTCACCCAGAAAGGTCAGAAAGGATTCAATGGCACCTTGAATTATAAGAGTAACCACTTCGGCTTGCAGGAGTTTTCTTTGAATATGAATGGTGACTTGGGCAGCGATTGGTACTATAGCTTCAATATGTACCAGGACTTCGACCCAGGAACTTTCAAGATTAAGTCAACTCCTTATCAGGACCGCACCCAGATTTACAAAGCACTCATCACCAAGAAGTACAATGGCAACCGTGGCGAGTTTACCGCTATGTATAAGTACGCTAACAGCCACAATGTGTATAACTATGCCACCCAAAGCGCTCCTTTCATCTATGTGGGCGATGGCAGCGTGAAGGAGTACGGAAAGTTCAAGCTCGGTACTACCTCTTATCTCCCTATCGACAACGAGATGACTTACAGAGACATGCGTACGGGCGAGTTGAAGCAGACTACTCTCTATGATGCCTGTCTCAACAAGGCGAGCGAGGTGACCCTGATGAACAATTATCGCTTCGATAATGGCTTGAACTGGAAGGCTACCTTGAAGTACGACCACTCTCGTGGAGCAATGGTTTATCAGACTCCGATGTCTATCATCGACCTCAAGAGCGCTGCCAACCAAGGTGTATATAAATATATGTATCGCGACATCGACGGACAGACCAAGGCTTACGACGGACAGTATGTCCAGACCCGTATGTCTTGCCTTAACGCCGGAACCATCGACGAGGCTCTCTTCACCTCAGAGCTCAGCAAGAGATTTAAGACATCCACCTTCCGCCTCGGCGTGAACGAGTGGTTCTATCATATAGATTATTGCTCAAATACAACCATGTACGACCAGAGCGTGCCTTCGGATGGTAGTTATGCCTTGCGAGTTTGGGATGCCAACCAGCGCGACAGCTATTTCTACGATTTCAACAAGAACGCCTCTGAGTATTACAAGGGAAGCGAAAACAAGTTGGCTCTCTACTTCACCCATGACTGGGACGTCACCAAGAAGTTGAATCTCTACTATGGTGCCCGTCTGGAGTGGCAGTGCCTGAAGGGTGAGAACGCCGCCGTGAAGAATGCGCAGGGCGAGTATGTTGGACGATTTGCCGATTACTATCTCGGTGCTACTGCCGCAGATGGTACGAAGATTACACCAGCCGACTTGAGCTACAACTGGATCAACTACGATTTCTCTGTGGCAGCAACTTACAAGTTGACCGATAACTTCGGCTTCACGGGCGATTTCACTTACATCGTCCAGCATCCTAAGTTCGAGGCATTCGCCCCAGCTACTTTGCCAAATGTGGATAAGATTTCCGTGCCACTCGGTCGTGCCGGCATCTACTACAACAACTCATGGTTGAGCCTCACCTCGTTGTTCTCTTACATCTCGAAGACCAACAACAACTCTACGTTGAATCTTCAGCATGGCAGCGAGATCAAGGCGGCTCCTTTGGCTTACGACATCCAGACCTGGGGTTGGACAACCGATGCTGTGGCTCATCCATTCAAGGGCTTCGATTTCCACTTCCTCTTCACTTATCAGAAGCCAACCTACAAGAAGTTTGAGACCAGTGTTACCTTCAACGATGGTTACACGGGCACTATCAATGCCACAGGCAATGTCGTAGCTGAGATTCCAGAAGTGCTCATCGAGTTGGATCCAAGCTATATGATTACCAAGGACATCAAGCTCTGGACCAGCTTCCGTTACTTCAGCAAGACCTACGCCAACATCAACGAGGCTTACTACTTCAATGGTCATTGGGAAACCTTCGGTGGTTTGAACTGGCAGGCAACCAAGCGCCTCGCTCTCGGTTGCACCATAGTTAACTTCTTAAATCAGACAGGTGCCAAGGGTAGCATCGCCGGTGCCGAGCTGATTACCAAGGATGAGGCGAAGGGCATCAAGAACCAGATTATGACAGGTAGCTACCTCCGTCCATTCACCGTGGAGTTTACCGCTTCGCTGAAGTTCTAACATATAGGGGTACAAGAAAAAGCCAGCTTTGCATATATAATTAATGTATGTGCAGGGCTGGCTTTTCTTGTTGCTTTGTACTAGAAATAGATACAAAATAACTACGCTTGGTTTGGAAATGCATCGAATTTTCTTGTTTTTTGGTTTGGAAATGCTTAAGAAACTATTTGTTTTTGGTTTGGAAATGATTAAAAAATATGCAATTTTTGGTTTGGAAATGAAAATAAAGTTGTATCTTTGCACCTGATTTTAAACGAATTATATATGTTTACACGAACGGCAATCAATTATCTGCGTCAATGGGCGAATAATGAAGAGCGCAAGCCTTTGGTCTTGCGAGGGGCTAGACAAGTGGGTAAGACAACTTTGATAAAGTTGTTTGCCAAGGAGTTTGACACCTATATTTATTTGAATTTGGAGGAAAAGGAAAATGCGGAACTTTTCGCAGATGACTATTCTTTTGATGATTTATTGGTAGGTATCTTCTTTAAGGCGAATGTGCCTCAAGATTCCAGCAAGCGCACATTGATTTTTATCGATGAGATACAAAACGAGCCAAAGGCAGTTCAGGCTTTGCGATACTTTTATGAAAAGCGTCCAGACATTTATGTGATAGCAGCTGGCTCTTTGTTAGAGAGCTTGATGGGGCGCCATATCTCTTTCCCTGTGGGTAGGGTGGAGTATATGGCTTTGCATCCTTGTACCTTTGTGGAGTTCCTTCGTGCCATAGGTCAAGAGGCTACAGCAGAGGGTATCGAAAGAATGTCTTTGCCCAATTCTTTGCATTCCAATGTCATGGATTTGTTTAAGAAGTATATGATTGTGGGTGGGTTGCCTGAGGCTGTGGCAAACTATGCAAAATACCGAGACATAGTCAAGCTGAATGGTGTCTTCAATTCTTTGCTTTCTGGCTATCGAGACGATGTGGAGAAGTATGCCAGCAAGCCTAAAGAGCAGGATGCCATTCGATATATTTTAAATTATGGCTGGGCTGCTGCGGGTCATCGTATTCAGTTTGCAAAGTTCACAGGTTCTACTTTTAAGGCTGCTGAGGCTGGCAATGCGTTCAGAACTTTGGAGAAAACGTTATTGTTGGAGTTGGTTTATCCACAGATGTCGGCTTCTTTTCCTATATTGCCCGATTTGAAGAAAAGTCCAAAGTTATTGTGGCTAGATACCGGATTGGTGAATTATGTGGCTGGTATGCAAGAGGAACTGTTGTTTAGCAAGGATACCGATGAACTATGGAACGGCGACATTGCCGAGCATATTGTTGGGCAGGAGTTGCTGGGTTCATCTTTTACTTTTGGAGAGAAGCGTATGTTCTGGGTACGTGATGCCAAGAACTCACAGGCAGAGGTAGACTTCTTGATACGTTATAAGTCGCATCTTCTTCCGATAGAAGTAAAGACAGGGGATAATGCCAAGCTACGTTCCTTGCATCTTTTCATGGATGAGTCGAAGGAAAAGATAGCTTTGCGCCTTTGGAATGGGCCGATGAATTCGGGTACCGTTACTACGCAGAATGGCAAGTCTTTCACCTTATATAATATACCACTCTATTATGCAGGAAGTTTGCAGGTGTTCTTGGATTCAGTGTTTGCGGATAATCAGTAAAAGCGATAGAACTTTTGCTTTTGAGGAAAAATGGACAAATAAAAACTTTGATATAGAAGTGAAGGTATATTTCACAAGTCACCGAAGTAGTACTTCTGTAGAAGATGAAGTACTACTTCGGTGGGCAATGAAGCTATCTGTTTTTGTATTCGTAGTGTCTTATGCATATCTCATTAGGCTTTTTTGCCTGTTTGTCATCAACGCAATAAGATTTTATGCAGATTGGATTCTCTTTGTCGTCATACTCATATTCGAAGATATGTTTCTCTGGGGCACTAAATTCTGGGTCGTCGGACGTGATACTATATTCTATTATTAGACCCTGTTCATTGTATTTGTATGAAGTAACTGTTCTTCTTGAATCTGTTTGCAAAATTATTTGATTTTGCTCATTTAGGTAGAGAATTTCATTGCCTCTCGAAAAAGAACGATCGCCTTCTTTTAGAAAGCAAATGTTTTTAGGCATATCATACTTGTACTGGGTGACAGAATGTAAGGTGTCGTATTCCGTTCTTTTTTCATATTTCCCATAGAAATCTGTGGAATCTACTCCTTCTGAATACCATTTCGTATAGGTGGTATTTTTTCTTTCTTTGAGTTTTCCGTTGTCTGTTCTGTACTCGTAAATGGTTGTTTCTGTTTCCTCATTAATGGATTTGCCAAACAAGTCATCATCATGCTCATGATGGCTGAACATGATTTCTTTGGTAAGATTCCCATCGGTGTCATAATAATAGTTGGTGCGATGTTCCTCTTCTCCTGTTGGCTCATAAGTGATGACTAAGCTATCTCTGTTCTGCTCATCAAGGAAATGCTTCTCAACAAATTGCATCTTTCCTTTGGCTGCATCGCCAAAGTTTTCTTTTGCTTCATAGACGGTGTCTGTGTAGCTATAGATGTTGCCATTTGGTTTCCATCCATTTGATAAGTTATCACTCTTGCAATTTGTGAGTGAAACAATGATTATGCAAGCTAAAAAGCAGGCCTTAAAAAATGTTTTTTGATTCATATTTATCTAATGTTGTTTATTTGTTTCCTTTCATTCGATTGTGCATCTTACAGAGCATTTCGCAATTTTCCAATGTAGTTTTGCCTCCCTTGCTCCAAGGAGTAACATGATCAGCTTCCATTTCTGTAAATTTGTAAATACGTGAATGGTTGCTATTGTTCCCACTTGCGCAAAGAGGGCAATTGGACACTCCTTTTGCTTTAGCCTCTTTGGTTTGTTTGCTGAATGCTGCTTTCTTTACAGAATCCTCAAAGAAACGGACATCCAAAAGCTCTGGATGCTTTTCTTCGCCAAGGATATACTCGAAAATGCCTTTTTTGTTCTTTACATATTCGTCTTGGTACAATTCTGTTACTCTCTTCGTGATATAATCTACACTGTATGGCTTATTGTGGTAGGTTTCGTAAAGTCTTGCCCATTCCAATCCACACATTTCTTTCTCTACCATAGAGAACGTGTTGGATGCCCACTCTATGACCGTTTCGAAATAGACTTTCATCTCGGATATGTCCGGATTGCTTCGATGCAAAGAAAGATAGGCTTCAACAGACATGCCCTTATTGCTACTAATCCATTGTAATGCACGCTCTAAGAAATCTTGACGCTTAACATTGCCTTTTATGTATGCAGCCCATTTGTGATGGTTCATGTTATGGCTGTTGCTAAACTCGGCTTTAGCGGCTGTGATGAATGGACCTGAATAGATGGCGTTGAGTAATTCTTGCGCATTCAAGGGGATGCCAACGATGTTGATGGTTTCGAACCACTGTTTGATTTCTTGTTCTTCACCTTCACATACATAAATCGTAAGTTTGGTGTTTAGAAAGCGTTCTTTTTGCTCTTCGTCAAGTCCGCTGATGTAGGTCTCTCTTCCTACTATTTTAATAGCCAAGTAGTTAATTACAAAGCGGCCAATACTTGTTATACGCTGCTGACCATCAAGAATCTCATATTGCCCATCCTTGGTTTTGTTGAAGTATATCAATCCGATAGGATAGCCCTTCAATAACGAGTTGATGACTGCGACATCTTTCTGGCCATCGTCATAGATATAGTTGCGTTGGTATTCAGGCTGAATGGTTAGTTGGCCATCCAACCCATACAAGCCTTTTCCTTCATTTTTGTTGTATTGGAAACCCTTGCAGATTTCTGCAATCGTCCAGTCTGTATGCAAAGTTGTCTTCATAAGCGTTTACTTTTTAGCTCTAATTAATATTCTTGCATATGGTTTCTGTGGGATGCCATTCTCCATGTAGTACAGTTGACCATCACGTAAGCTTTTGTTTAGCTTTTTCAATTCTCTATCGAAAGGCTTCAAACCTAACTCTTTTCCTGAGTTACCTTCCGCACAACCAATAATTTCAAATTGGTCAGGACAATATTTATCAAGAAAAGACTTGGGCACTCCCATGATTCCGTCATAATCTGATGGGATTAGGTCTGTGTATGGTACATCTATAGCATCATAATTGGCATAATGAATGTAAGATTTACGCCCTTTCAACTCTTTGTGCTTAGTGAACTTTAAGTTGTCTTCCATTTTCATAAGTGGAAGTGGTTCATGGCGACGACCATGGTCCATGTTGGTAAACCAACAAGTGTTAGGAACTCGATTCACCTTTACACCATCTCGTTCCTTGTCGAATTTATAGGTTGGTGCATAAACGAAATTGTCAGGTACTCGGAAGTACATTCCTGTATTGAAATTGGTTGCCCCTGTCCAAACTTTGTTGTCCTTGATATATGGGAATACATCTTTGTAAGTGATGGCGTTAATATTTCCGATGATATCAAATTGTTTGTTGGCTTCCACTATCCAAGTGAAGAATTCCCTGAACAAAGAGAAAGGAGGGTTTGTGATAATAATGTCAGATTCGTCACGAAGTTTTTTGACTTCTTCACTTCTGAAATCTCCATCCCCATCCAAGTAATCCCATTTCAAATCGTCCACATCTATTTTGGGTTTAGAGGTGTCATTACGCTCAAGAATGAAAATCTTGCCATGTGTTAAGGTCTTGTCCTTATCAAATTTTATGTCTTCCGTTTCAAATAAGGAAGGCTGATATCCATATTTGTATTTCTTGCTTTCTGGGGCATAGCTGGTGCTAATCAACTTTTTTAGTCCAAAGAAGTCGAAGTTTTGAGCGAAGTATTTAGTAAAATTGCTCCATTCTGGGTCATCGCATGGTAGAAGGATAGTTTTTCCTTTGAACACATCTTGGTCATATTCCAAGTATGCGTTCATTTCCTTTTCAATGTCATAATATTGGGTGTAAAACTCATCCTTCTTAGCCAATTTGGCATTTGTAAGATTGTCGTTTGCCATCTATCCACTTAGTTTTTTTATTCTACTGACTCCCCAAGCAGAAAGTTGATGGTTAAGTGTTTCCTATCAAAAGAAATGGCGTAGGAGTTCTGTACCAGCCATCCTTTGTGTATTGAGGTATTAGGGGACCTTTGAGCTCAAAGAATGAAGTGCAGAAGCCTACGCCAAGTTAGATGTATATGATGAATAGCACAAGATGCACCCCTTCTTGACGAAAGGGCGCATTTGTGCCATGTATATACAAGCAAGGTGTAAGCGTCCACCTTGTTCTTTATCTGAAGCTCATTTGGAAGTCCCTAATTTCCAATACATCAGAAGAAAAACGCAGTAAACGCCGTTTCCATAAAATAGAGCCAAGCGGCAGATTAACGCCAGCAACTCATTGTTGGCAATCCGCAGAATGACGAATGCAAAGGTAATGAAAAGAACTCATATCTCCAAACTTTTGCGTGATTTTTTCTTGCGATAAATATTTATGTTTGATAGATATGGGCTCAGTGGGTCGTTAGGAAGAAATTGCAAAAATGACCGCACACTGCACAAATGTATTGTAAGCTGTTGATTATTAGTGTTTTGTAAAGTGTGGCGGCAATCGTAACACAGCACTCAGACCGCACATATTAATTCTCCTACCACGGCATATTGGCGAAGTTTGCAGGGGCAGGGCATGATAATTTTATTAATCGTACCAAATAAAAAGGGCAGAATGAGTGTTTTTATAAGTTATGATTAATAAAAAATGAGAAGTTTTAGAGTCTAAACTCCTAAAAGTTATCGAAACACAAGAGTTTTAGGAATGCGTTCCTAAAACTTTCTTAATATATGCGCTTTTAGTATTAGGATTCCTAAAAAATATGTATATTTGCAGTGTGGTATTTAAAATAGCAAAAAATGAAGAGAATAGAACGACAAGAATATCTACAAAAGCTGATAGCTTTTAAGGATAAAAAGCTAATCAAGGTAATCACTGGCATTCGACGTTGCGGTAACTAACTATTATGGAAATTTATCGTGATTGGCTCTTGGCTCATGGTGTCAAGCAAGACCAAATCATCTATCTTAATTTTGAGGACTATGATTTCATCGAATTGAGAGACCCGCGAAAACTGTATGATTACGTCAAGCCTCTCATACATCAAGATAAGATGACTTATATCTTTTTTGATGAGATACAACATGTCGGGGATTTTCCTGACATCATCAATAGTTTCAACTTGAAGCCAATGGTAGATTTATATGTAACAGGTTCCAATGCCTATATGCTTTCAAGCGAAATAGCAACGCTCTTGTCGGGTAGATATGTGGAGATAGCGATGCTTCCATTGTCTTTCAAGGAGTATGTGAAAGGTGTGGGTGGAGCTGATAATCTTTCTAAGGCTTATATTGAATATGTGAGCAAGAGCAGTTTTCCATATACATTGGAATTGGATACGACAAATGAGGTCAGCGATTATCTGAATGCCGTTTACAATACGATTGTGGTGAAAGACATCATGAGTAGAAACAAACTTTCGGATGTAATGATGCTGGAGAGCGTGATTCGTTTTACTGCCGATAATATAGGTAATATTCTCTCAACTAAACGTATCGCCGACTTGATGACGGCTGATGGACGAAAGATAGACCAAAAGACAGTGGAGAAATATCTATCTACACTTTGCGAGTCTTTCTTCCTCTATGAAGTGAAGCGGTATAATATCAAAGGTAGGCAGCTGCTTAAGACATTGGGAAAATACTATTTGGTGGATATTGGTTTGCGACGAATGCTGCTTGGCTCTCGCTCTTTTGATGCGGGACGTATCTTGGAGAATATCGTTTATCTTGAACTCTTGCGCCGTCAGAAGAAAGTGTATATTGGTAAGATGGATAACTTGGAGGTGGATTTTGTAGCCATCGATGAGAATGATATTACTTACTATCAGGTAGCAGCCACGGTGAGGGATGAGAACACCTTGAAGCGTGAGTTGGCTTCGCTTCAGCAAATCAAGGATCAATATCCTAAGTTTATCTTGACGCTCGATGAAGACCCGACGGCAGATTATGATGGCATTAAGCGTATCAATGCATTGAGATGGTTGATGGGGGAAGTATAAACCTATGCAACCTATATGATAGGCTAAAACTTTCGAGAGAATAATCGTTCATGTGATAGCAAATATGTTACATGAACGATTTTTTGTATCATAAGAAACGGAGTTTATTGCAGGATTCCTTGCTTTTCCGTAACTTTGCCATCGAAAACAAGAAACAATAACGCTAACAATTTAAAAACGAAATGATCATGAAATCCAGTTCAATGATTACCAAGGCCGCTTGCCTCATGATGATGGCATCAGCCGTTCCTTCTGCTTTCGCTCAGAAGATGAATATCGAACACAAGGGTGATACTACTATTATTAAGGTGGAGAATCCTACCAAGTATCTTCTTCTTCCTATCCAGGAGGAGAAGGATGAGGCTCAGGTGTTGCTCGACACAGGTAGCAAGGATGATACCTGGATGGACGTTCGCCTGGCACAGAATGGTTCCGATTATTATGTGCCATTCGCTCTCGGCAAAGGCAAGACGGCAACTGTCAAGATCCTCGGCTTGAAGAAGAATGCCTTGGCGCTCAATCTGATGAAGCTCAGCGATACCTTCGACACCACCAATACAGATTACTATCGTCCATCTTATCACTTCACGCCGCTCTATGGCTGGATGAACGACCCTAACGGAATGGTATATAAGGATGGCGAGTATCATCTCTATTTCCAGTATAATCCATACGGCTCTAAGTGGGGCAACATGCACTGGGGACATGCCGTGAGCAAGGACCTCATCCATTGGGAGCATCTTGACCCAGCCATCGCTCGTGACCCGGTAGGTCATATTTTCTCAGGTAGCTCCGTTCTCGACAAGCGCAATACGGCAGGCTATGGCAAGAACGCCATCATCGCCCTTTACACCAACAACAGTGTGAATCACGACGAAGTGCAGTGCATGGCTTACAGTACCGACAATGGTCGTACCTTCACTAAATATGGGGGCAACCCAGTGTTGACTCCATTCGATGGCTTGAAGGACTTCCGCGACCCAAAGGTGTTCTGGTATGAGAAGGGAAAGTGCTGGTACATGATTGTCTCTGCCGACAAGGAGATGCGCCTGTACAAGTCGAAGAATCTCAAAAAGTGGGATTACGTGAGTGCCTTTGGTAAGGGAATCGGTCAGCAACCCTGTCAGTATGAGTGCCCAGACTTCTTCCAGTTGCCAGTGAACGGCGATAAGAAGAACATGAAGTGGGTGATGACAATGAACATCAACCCAGGTTGTTGGTTTGGTGGAAGTGCCACCGAGTATTTCGTGGGCGATTTCGATGGCAAGAACTTCACTTGTCCTGATGCCAACGACGTAAAATGGCTCGACTGGGGTAAGGACCACTACGCTACCGTTACCTTCTCCAACACAGGCGACCGTGTTTTGGCAATGACTTGGATGAGCAACTGGCAGTATGCCAACCTCACTCCGTTCAAGCAGAACCGTGGTGCCAATGGATTGCCACGAGAGTTGAAACTCTATGAGCAGAACGGCAAGTACTATGTTTCAGAGGATGTAGCCCCAGAGGCTTATGCGCTTCGCAAGGACACCAAGGAGTTAGGGGATGCGGATGTAACAGCCGAGAATGCGAAGGAATATTCAGCAGTAGCTGCTAATATGAATGGCGCATTCGAGATTGAGGCTGATGTAACTCCAGATGAGAATGGCATCGCTGGCATTGAGATTTCCAACAACAAGCGTGAGCGTACCTTGATTTACTTCGACATGAAGCAAGGCAAGGTGGTGATGGATAGAACTGAGAGCGGTCTCACCGACTTCGGTAAGCAGGCTGAGCCTCATGACATCGAGAAGGCTTGGGACAAGCAGCGTGCCGCAGAAGGCAAGCAACCTGCCCGCATCGAGAACTCCATCAACTACAAGAACGACTTCGCCCTCGCCACATGGGCTCCGTTGAGCCTCTGCGAGAATGGCAAGAAGACCTATCATGTTGACATCTTCGTGGATAAGTCATCTGTAGAGCTCTTCGTGGATAACGGTCGTATCGCCATGACCAACCTCGTCTTCCCTGTGGCTCCATACGAGAACGTGAAGTTCTATAGCAAGGATGGCAAGGCAGCGTATAAGAACGTGAAGGTTCACCAGTTGGCATTGTAAGATAACTTTAAGTTCTCGATGAGTAATCATGTTGTCAAGAACTTGTGATAGTATATGTAGGATTATAGGCAGGTTTCCTTGGTGGAAATCTGCCTATAATTGCGTTTTGACCCTATGATGGCAAAATAAAGAAGAATAAATGAGTGATATTTAAAAAAGTTTTCTTATTTTTGCATGCGAAAGCGAGTTAAAAGTTAAAACAGTTATGGAACAGCAAGTAAAACGAGTACCTTACGGAGTATCTGATTTTGCCAATGTGATAGAGCAGAATCAGTATTATGTGGATAAGACGATGTTCATCCCTGAGTTGGAGAAGCAGCCAAACAATCTCTTCTTCATTCGCCCACGTCGTTTCGGAAAGAGCATATTCCTTAGTATGCTCTACTCTTACTATGACTGTTCGCAAAGCGATGATTTCCAAAAGCTTTTTGGCAATTTGTGGATAGGTCAGCATCCTACGCCTTTGCAGGGAAAATATCAGGTGTTGTTCTTGGATTTCTCTCAGATAACGGGCAATATCGATAAGTTGGAGGACAAGTTCAACTCCTACTTGAGCATCAATCTCGATGCTTTCGTGCGTCAATATGCAGTATATTACCAAGCCGAGAAAGAGGAAATTCTTGCTCAGGAAGATTTCGAGGAAAAATTGGAACTGATATTCAAAGCTGCCAAGTCGCACAAATATCCACTTTATCTGATAGTCGATGAGTACGACAACTTTACCAATGTCATCCTCAATGAGCGTGGCGAGAAAGTGTATCATGCCATTACCCATGCCGACGGCTTCTATCGTGATGTGTTCAAGAAGTTCAAGGGCAACTTTGAGCGAATCTTCATGATGGGTGTGAGTCCTGTGACATTGGATGATGTGACGAGTGGTTTTAATATCGGGTGGAATATCTCCATCAAGCCAGAGTTTGATGAGATGCTTGGATTCTCTACGACCGATGTCATCAATATGTTTACTTATTACAAGGAGCATGGTTGCATTCCTGCGGATAGCGACATTGATGCCATTGTGGATGATATGAAACCATGGTATGACAACTATTGTTTTGCAGAAGAGGCTTTGCGTAAGCATACTCGTATGTTCAATTGTGATATGGTGCTTTATTATCTTCGCAATTACATGGATTATGGAAAAGCTCCTCGGCAGATGATAGACCCTAACACTCGCACCGATTATGGAAAGATGAAGAAGTTGCTTCAGTTTGACAAGTTAGATGGCGAGCGTAAGGGCATTATTCGCAAGATTGCGGAAGAGGGACAGATTACGGCTCAGCTCTACGAGTCATTCTCTGCCTATCAGATTCCGAAGGCAGAGATATTCCCAAGCTTGTTGTTCTATTATGGCATGCTCACCATCAAGGGTACTCGCGGTTCTAAACTCATATTGGGTATTCCAAACAACAATGTGCGCAAGCAATATTATGGTTATCTGGAAGAGGAATATCAGGCGAAGGCATACGTAGATACCAACAAGCTTACCGATTACTATTATGATATGGCGTATGATGGCAAGTGGGAGGAAGGCTTGCGATTTATGGCAGATGCTTACGCCAAGGTGTCGTCGGTGCGTGATGGCATAGAGGCTGAGCGAAACTTGCAAGGTTTCTTCATGGCTTACCTGAATCTGAATGATTACTATATCACGGCGCCAGAGTTGGAGTTGAGTCATGGCTATTGTGATTTCTTCCTTTTGCCAGACCTTACTCATTATGCTAGTCAGCATAGTTATATCTTGGAACTGAAGGTCTTGTCAAAGAAAGAATTCTCTGCCATTGTGGAGGGGGAGTTTACGGAAGATGGCAAGCCGATGACCAAGGGCGAGAAGCAATGGCGTGAGGCGGTGGCGCAAATTCATCGCTATGCTGAGGCTCCTAGGGTTGAGGCTTTGCGTCAAGGCACGAAGCTTCATCTCATTATCATGCAGTTTGAGGGATGGGAACTCAAGCGAATGAAAGAAGTGTGATGTCAAGATTGTATTGATTATAAATACTATATAATCGTTCATGTAGCATAATACGGCTGCACGAACGATTTTTTTTGTTGTGACTTTTGTTTCTTTCGATGGCAAAAATGTTACTTCTTAACATTCTTGGTAAGTAATGAACGAATATTTATCCGTATTCATCTTATATCTTCTTACCTTTGCAGAAGAAAAGTTGCACACGGCGATTTGAAAGCAAGCTTTCATTGCGCTCGTTTGCATTTTCTTTGCCATCGAAATTAAGAAACAAAACAATAACGCTAACAATTATGAATAAGTCATCTAAATTAACAATCATCCCGGTGATGCTCTGTTTCTTCGCCATGGGATTCGTAGATTTGGTAGGCATCGCCTCCAACTATGTGAAGGAAGATCTTAACCTCAATGATGCGACAGCCAACCTGTTCCCATCTTTGGTATTCTTCTGGTTTTTGATATTCTCGGTGCCTACGGGCATCTTGATGAATAAGATAGGTCGCAAGAAGACTGTGCTCCTGTCCTTGCTTGTTACCGTCATCTCTCTTCTCTTGCCTTGCTTCGGCGAGAGCTTCGGCATGATGCTCGTGTCGTTCTCTCTGCTCGGCATCGGAAACGCCTTGATGCAGACCTCCCTGAATCCATTGGTTTCGGCAGTGACATCGGGCAAGAACTTGGCTTCCACCTTGACCTTCGGTCAGTTCGTGAAGGCTATCGCCTCATTCTTGGCACCTTACATCGCCATGTGGGGAGCGATGGCGAGCATTCCTACCTTCGGCTTGGGCTGGAGAGTTCTTTTCCCTATCTATATGATAATAGGTGTAGCCGCCACGCTCTTCTTGGCTGGCACTCCTATCGAGGAGGAGAAGATAGAGGGCAAGGCTTCGGGCTTCGGCGAGTGCTTCAAGTTGCTCGGCAAGCCAATCGTGTTGCTTTCCTTCATCGGCATCATGTGCCACGTGGGCATTGACGTGGGTACCAACACCACTGCTCCTAAGATTTTGATGGAGCGTCTGCACTGGACTTTGAATGACGCGGCTTTCGCCACATCGCTCTACTTCATCTTCCGTACCATCGGATGCTTTACGGGTACAGCCTTCCTTCGTATGATGAAGACCCGTACTTTCTTCACTATCAGCATCGTGATGATGGCGTTGAGTATGGTGGGCATGTTCTTTGGCGAGAGCAAGACCATCCTTTACATCGCCATCGCCTTGGTAGGTTACGGCAACTCGAATGTCTTCTCTATCATCTTCTCCCAGGCATTGCTCTCTGTTCCTGACAAGAAGAACGAGGTGAGCGGATTGATGATCATGGGTCTCTTCGGTGGAACCGTCTTCCCATTGATTATGGGATTCGCCAGTGATGCTATCGGACAGATGGGTGCTGTGGCTGTGATGGCAGTAGGAGTGCTTTATCTCTTCACTTATATTCGTAAATTATAGTCAACGCAAGCCGATGTAATAGTTAGCGCAACCTACTGTAATAGCTAACGCAACCTACTGTAATAGCTAGCGCAAGCCTAAAACATCTCTATTCCGTGTCACGGAATGTGCGTTCCGTGACTTGGAATGTGCGTTCCGTGACTTGGAATGGCGGTTCCGTGACACGGAACAGAGATTTCTCTTAGTTCTGATGAGACTTCTTTCTGGTTTTAGGAACAATTTCTTATCGTACCGCAGACAATTTCATCAAGGTATATCGCTTGTCTTAGGTATAATTGACAGAAAATGGAGACTTTTGCGCTATGTATTGGAGGTTCCGCTACATATATAATATGCTATAATGATATAAAGGCATATTGTAAAAATGCTATATGATATAAAGGCATAACCATTTCATACAATTAAAGTTTAACAATCAAAACAACTAGTAACAATGAAAGCAATGGAAAATTTGGATAAGAAATATATCGTAGGTTTGGGTGAGATTCTTTTCGATGTTCTCCCAACAGGTTCTCAACTCGGTGGTGCTCCTGCCAATTTCGCATATCATGCTGGTCAGCATGGTTTGCACTCAGTTGCAGTCAGTGCGGTAGGCAAGGACGCTCTTGGTGATGAGGCTCTTCGCTTGCTCGACGAGAAGAAGTTGAAGTATGTGATGCCCGTGGTGGATTATCCGACAGGTACCGTTCAGGTTGAATTGGACAAGGAAGGGGTTCCTACTTACGACATCAAGCAAGGCGTGGCTTGGGACAATATACCTTTCACCGATGACATCAAGGAGATAGCTTCTAATGCTGGTGCTGTATGCTGGGGTTCCTTGGCACAGCGTAATGAGGCAAGTCGCAAGACCATCTATGAGTTCCTCGACCATACTCCAAACGATTGCTTGAAGATATTCGACATCAATCTCCGTCAGAATTTCTATAGCAAGGAAGTTATCTGCGAGAGCTTGAAGCGTTGTAATATCTTGAAAATTAATGACGAGGAGTTGGTAACCATTGGTCGTCTCTTCGGTTATCCGGGCTTGGACATAGAGAACAAGTGTTGGTTGATTCTCGGCAAGTACAATCTCGATATGCTCGTCTTGACTTGTGGCGTGAACGGCAGTTATGTGTTCGCCCCAGGTTTGCAATCGTTCCAAGAGACTCCGAAGGTTGAGGTCGCAGATACAGTAGGAGCAGGCGATAGCTTCACGGGTACTTTCTGTGCCAGTATCTTGAAGGGGAAGAGCATCAAGGAGGCTCATGAACTTGCTGTGAAGGTGAGCGCTTACGTCTGCACCCAGAATGGAGCCATGCCAGAGATTCCTGCGGAATATACCAAATGATGTCGTTAGATGGTTTGAGCGATATAACCAAAACAGATTTTGAGCTATATTTTGAAAAAGGATTTTGAGCTATATACCAAAAATAGATAATGAATAGTTGATACAAAAGACGGTTTAATGTCAGCAAGCTGCATCTTTCCGAGAGGTGAGATGCAGCTTTTTTCTTGGCTTTTCCTAAAATATTGTCCATAATATTTGCTTGATTGTAAAAAAGATGCTAACTTTGTACTCGATATTCAGTACTTAGAAAAAGTAAATTAGTAGTAAGTAAATCTGTTTGGCTTGTGGAAAATAGTTATTGTCATAGGAAAGAGGTTGTGGGCAGAAATCGTTTTTGCCACCTTTTCTCGTGCTTGTTCTTTACTGTTATTTTTTCCGTTTTCCCATTCGTAAATGTGCGAGGTCAGGTACAGACTACTTATTATATGGATCCTGATACGCTTGACTTTGCTCTCTGTTTTGACATCTTGGCGAAGAATCGTCGGATTTACAACCAATACAATGACAGTATCTTTCTTATCAAGGACCATGCAAAATGGGTGAATTATTTCAAGCATCGGGCAGTGAAAAACCATCAGATTTATGCCGCCAACCAGGAGATTATTCGTTCCTTCAAGTCTTTCTTGTTGCAACATAGCGACTCGATACCTAAGGATGTCTATTTAGAATTTTGTAGTAACTTGCGCTTTCGGTACATAGAGAAGGATATGAGCGATCCTTTCCTCTTGCTGACTTTGAGTAGGATACTTGACCGTGGTAGTAGTTGTCTTCCGGATAGCCTGAAAGAGAGGAATGTTTGCAATCTTTGGCGACTTTATGGCAATATCCAGATGTGGAATCTCGGTGGGGATGTAAAATTTCTGCGGGAGGCCTATAAAGCAGGTATGGCTATCTTCTCGGAGGAAGCCAAGCGGTATCCGTATTACAATTATGCCTATTCCAATGCCTTGCTCTATATGTCCAAGACAATGTGGCTCGTATGTGGAATTGAGAGTTTGGAGGATTACCTGAATACGCATCGACGCTTGGATGAATTCTTGGCTCGCAAAGACTTGGATAAGATCGTGTTACCAGAAAAAATAGCAGACTTGAGGTATTTGCAAGAAACCAAGGATGAGGCTTTGCTGAGAAATGTCTATCTCTTGGACTCCACGCTGATTAGCCGACAAGCCTGCGATTCCTTGATGCGTGTGGTCATCGCTCGCAACTTGCAAAAGAAGGATATATCCAACTTGTCTTATGTCCGCACAGTCTATCTTCAGATGATGGCGAAGCAAATTTCCTCGAAGGAGGCATGGGAGAAATGTGTGGAGCAGTATCGGAAAGTATGGAAGAAATACAGGAATGTAGCTATGACTGACCGACAGTTGAATGATTTTTTGCAACCTTTCTATACATTCTTCTATATCAATGACGTGGCTGATATACCTTTGAAGGCGAAAAGAAGGACAATACTAAAGGTGAGCCGTGACTTGGTTACGGCTTTCGCAAATCGCAAGGATAGTCAGATGACGACGGATTATGTGCGTGACCTTTATCGGTTATCGACCCACAAACTCTTTACAAAGTATCTGTCTTATAAGCAAATCATTAGTTTTATCAGTGCTTTGAACGTCTCTACGCAGGTTACGACCTATGCTCATTCTGTTCACGTTGCCAAGATTGCTGAAGTTTTGCTGGATGGCATCTTGAAATATCAGCCCGATTTGTTGAAGGGGGTATTTGGATATGCTTCTACAGAACAGGTGTTGGCACATAAAAAGGTCTTTCGTAATTTTTTGCATGATGCTGGCATGATGCATGACATTGGTAAGAATGCCATTTCCTCGGTGGTCAATAATGAGTATTTGCCTTTGACCAACGATGAGTTTGTCATCATCAAGCAACATCCGCACTTAGGAGAGTTGTTCTTAGGGATGCACCCGGAATTTGCGAAGTTCCATGACACAACCGTGGGACATCATAAGTGGTACAATGGCAAGGGTGGATATCCTGAGGATTTCGACAATACTAAGTCGCCGGTTCGTATCATGATAGATATTGTCACCTTGAGCGATTGCCTACAGGCCGCCACAGAACATATCGGCCGTAATTATAGAATAGGCAAGAACTTCGAGGTTGCCATGTCGGAATTGCGTGAAGGAGCGGGTACGAGATATAATCCTCATCTCGTCGCCCTGATAGACTCGCATCCTGACATTTCCAAGAAACTGAGCCATCTGATTGCCGATGGTTGGATAGAAATCTATTATAAGATATATAGTAGGTTCTTCTAAAATACGTAGGAATATATACATTCTTCAGAAGAGAAACATCATAAAAATCCCTCTTGAATCATCACGTTCTTACGTGAAATCCAAGAGGGATTTTTTTATCTTCCCCACAAGGGTAAGTCTTATTATGAAAGCCCTTTGGGGTGTTCAGTCATATTTACTTCTGGCACTCCTTGCAAGGTGTCCAAGGCTTCAACTGCTTGAAGAAGTCGTTGCCCTTGTCATCTACGAGGATGAATGCTGGGAAGTCCTCTACGGTAATCTTCCAGATAGCCTCCATGCCGAGCTCTGGGTACTCTACGCACTCGATGCTCTTGATGCTGCTCTGAGAGAGAACGGCGGCAACACCACCGATGGTACCGAGATAGAAGCCACCATGCTTCTTGCAGGCATCTGTAACAACCTGACCACGGTTACCCTTGGCAATCATCACGAGGCTAGCGCCGTGATCCTGGAACTCGTCAACGTATGGGTCCATACGGTTGGCTGTGGTAGGTCCCATTGAGCCACATGGATAACCCTCTGGAGTCTTGGCTGGTCCTGCATAGAGGATAGGGTGATCCTTGAAGTACTGAGGCATCTCCTCGCCAGCGTCCAAACGAGCCTTGAGCTTAGCGTGAGCGATGTCGCGAGCCACGATGATGGTACCCTTCAAGTTGACACGTGTGCTAACAGGATACTTGGTCAACTCAGCACGTACTGCGTCGATACCCTTGTCGAGGTCGATCTCGATGCCCTTGGCACCCTCGCCTGGCTTACGCAACTCCTCAGGAATCAACTCTGATGGATTCTCGTCCATCTTCTCCAACCAGATACCGTCCTTGTTGATCTTAGCCTTGATGTTACGGTCGGCAGAACAGCTTACGCCCATACCGATAGGACAGCTAGCGCCATGGCGTGGCAAACGAATCACACGGATGTCGTGAGCCAAGTACTTACCACCAAACTGAGCACCCAAGCCAATCTTGTGAGCCTCATCGAGGAGCTTGTTCTCTAAGTCGATGTCACGGAAGGCACGACCTGTCTCGTCACCAGTAGTAGGCAACTCATCGTAGTACTTGATGGAAGCGAGCTTCACGGTCAAGAGGTTCTTCTCGGCAGAAGTACCACCGATAACGAATGCGATGTGGTAAGGAGGACATGCTGCTGTACCGAGGCTCTTCATCTTCTCTACGAGGAATGGGAGAAGTGTGCCCTCGTTCTGGATGGTAGCCTTTGTCATAGGGTAGAAGTAAGTCTTGTTGGCAGAACCACCACCCTTGGCAACCATTACGAAACGATACTCGTCGCCCTCTGTTGCCTCGATGTCGATCTGTGCAGGGAGGTTGCAACGAGTGTTCACCTCGTCATACATGTTGAGAGGTGCGTTCTGAGAATAGCGGAGGTTGTCCTGTGTGTAAGTGTTATAGACACCACGGCTCAAAGCCTCTTCGTCCTCGAAGTCAGTCCATACACGCTGACCCTTCTCGCCGTGGATGATGGCGGTACCTGTATCCTGGCAGAATGGGAGGATGCCCTTTACGGCAGTCTCTGCATTGCGTAGGAACTGAAGAGCCACGTACTTGTCGTTCTCAGATGCCTCAGGATCGGTCAAAATCTTAGCCACCTGAGCGTTGTGCTCACGACGGAGCATGAACTCTACGTCGTGGAAACCCTGCTGTGCGAGCAAGGTCAATGCTTCCTTAGAAACCTTGAGGATAGTCTTACCCTCAAACTCTGCTGTGCTTACGCCTTCCTTGGTAAGCAAGCGATACTCAGTCTTGTCCTCTCCAAGCTGAAACATTGGAGCGTACTTAAAATCTGGAGTCTTAGCCATAATGTTTTTTGTTCTTTATTTTTTAACTGTTGAAATATTCTTGATGTTTCCGATCTAGCTTTAGAAGGATAGAGCGGAATTTCTGTCTGTCACTGTCACTTGTCACCACTTAGTAACCGAAGATTTCCTCTTGGGTCAATCTCTTGACTGGCGCAATCTTTTCGAGCGACTTCATGTCGAGATTCTTCTCATCACCGAGGATGACCATGCGATAAGGCTTGTTCACTATGTTCTCTTTCTCGAACTTCACGATGTCTTGCAAGGTGAGCTTAGGGAGGGCATAGTAGATGTCCTTGCGCAAGTCGTAGTCGAGTCCCAGGTTCTTATAATAGAGGTAAGAGCTGATGACACCAAACTTGGTGGTTCTCGCACTCTGGTAACTCTTGATGAGGCTCTGCTTGGCGAGGTCGAATGCCGCCTGGTTCTGAGGCATCGTATCCACGATTTCCTTGAACACGTTGATGCAGTCCATCATCTTGTCGTTTTGGGAGATGATGTGGGTAAAGAAATACTCTGGCTCTCCCTTGAATGTTGCATCGCAATACATGGCGGAAGCGTTATAAGCCAAACCACGTGTCTCGCGAAGTTCCTGGAATACCACGGTATTCATGCCTCCACCGAAGTACTCATTGAAGAGTGCCTCTACTGGCGCATACTCAGGCTTCCACTGTTTGCCCTCGTTGTGATACTGGCGCAGATAGATGTTCTTTGCCTCGTATGGGGCGATGAGAATCTCGGTCTGTGGAGTTTCCTCTAGTTTGTACTTCTTGCCTTGTGGCACTGCGGCGAGTGTCTTTGCCGTCTTGTGCTCCTTGGCGAGGAGTTTGTTGAGCTGAGCCTCGGTGTATGGACCATAATATAATATGGTGTGCTCGATGTTGCTCAGTCCACCCAAGAGGTCGATGTACTCCTGAGGGTTAGCCTGCTTCAACTTGTCGATGCTATAGTCGTTGCGATAAGGATTGTACTTGCCATATCTTCCGTAAGCCCAGAGGTAATTGAAGTTGGTCTTTTGGTCGGTCTTGGCATCCTCTCTTCCCTTCTGGACTTGCTCTATATATTGTGCCCAACTCTCTTTGTCTGTCTTGGCATTGTGAAGTACGTCTTCTAAGAGTTTGAGAGCGGCTGGAAGATTCTCGTTTAGTCCATTGAGGGTAATCTGGATGTTCTTGTCACTCGCGCTAACGCCATAGTTGCAAGCCAGTTTGTAGAAAGCCTCGTTGATGTCACTCACGCCCATCTTCTTGGTGCCGATGTAGTTGAGATAGTCTGCGGCATATCCGTATCGCAAGTCATCTTCGTTGCCGAACTCATAGCGGAATACGAGGTTGAAGAGGCCATCCTGTGTATTTTGCTTGTAGATGAGAGGTATGTTCTTGGTGGTCTTTCCTATGGTCAAGTCCTTCTTGAAGTCGAGGAACTGTGGCTCGATAGGAGTTACCTTACTATTTTTGACTTCCTTCAAGAAAGCACTCTCGTATTCACGGTTGGCTGGGATTGGGGTGATGGCTGGCTTCTCAATCTTCTTCAGAGTCTTGTCCTCGCCCATGCGCT
>ERZ808259.222-NODE-222-length-31884-cov-11.956455_pt1 | contig 31884 bp, 22 predicted proteins | sample MGYA00521279_ERZ808259 | MGnify/ENA primary metagenome ERZ808259 (study PRJEB31516, sample SAMN03275586) | gut metagenome | biome: mammalia-associated habitat; material: feces | host: Papio cynocephalus | place: Kenya | collected 2012-07-27 ... | reverse complement strand
TCTATCCAAATATAGCCAATATCGGACTTCATTCTGTCTCAGGACACACTTTCATCCGCAAAGGTAACACAATTATCCTAAAGTGCAAAATTATTAACCACAAATTGCAACTTTCTGCCTTTATTCTCTAAAAATACCGAAAGGATAGCATTAACTAACAAGGGGCACATCCGCCTTTCGACGGTCGTGCCCCTCTCTTTTCTCATACACAATACAAAATCTTCTTATCTTTCCTTATACCAATATAAAAATCTTCCTATCTGATGACATTTCCATGAACTGCCTCATAGCCTACCAGCATCTTGCTGCTGCCCACGGCTTTGCGAGAGCAATAGTCGAAATCCACGCTCTTGTCGCCAGCGGTCGATTTCCACTTGATAGTCAGCTTCACCTTCTTTCCCTGAGTATCAGGCAACACACCATTCAGGTTGAATGCCACCAAGCCGTCGCCCCAACGCAACTGTGGGTCGCCATTTGTGTTATGACGAAGTTCCACCTCGTATGGATTCTCTGGATTTCCACCTACCAGAAGGTTGATGGAATGAGCGTTGACATTGCCCCAAAGTGCTCGGAAACGAAGTGTCAGATAACCGTCCTCCGCTATCGTCACCCAGTCGCGCACGATGTCTATGGCATCATTGCCATACTTCGCATCATTCTCGGCAGATGTGGCAAGATATGGCACTGGCTTCTTCGTCAAGATACTGTCTATCCAGTTGACATTGACCACGCCGTCATACGAGTCGCTCTTTTGGTCGGTTATCGTATAATTGACCAATGCACGCACTTCCTTGCCGTCATAAAGTTTCCCGTTGATGTTGGCAGGAAGCAAAGTCGTACTGTCATCCAACTGGAAATAACAATTGTCCCCATTTGTCTTCACAGTCACCAGTGCATTAGGCATGATTCTCAGATAATCATCGTCATCATCGTTGGAGCAAGCCCCCAATGCGACGGAGAGGAGAAACAGCCCTAACACACCTGTAATCCAATTCTTCATTCTATTCATAATCATTTATCCTTTCGTTATTTTTTCCTCGTTTATCTGCCTTTAAAACCACAGAAGAAGGAAAACTTGCTTGCAAATTCGCAAAAGAAAGTTAAAAGGGTAGCTTGATACAATTATTTGCTGTATATTTGCAGTTCGATAGAAGAGAAAAAGAAGAGAAAAAGATTGCAAAGGCATGGCAAAGTTATTGATAGTAGAAGACGACTTGGCATTCGGAACCATGATACAGACATGGCTCAAGAAGAAGGGATTCGATGTAGAAAGAGCTACCTCGGTAGGGGCGGCATTGCATCTATTGGAAGAGGACAGCCAAAGGGACTTAATCTTGTCGGACTTACGATTGCCCGACCATGATGGGCTTGTTCTCCTGCAATGGCTTAGGAAACACGACATCCAGATTCCATTCATCGTCATGACAAGTTATGCCGAGGTGCAAAATGCGGTGCTTGCCATGAAATCTGGCGCAACAGACTATATTGCCAAGCCTTTCCCTCCTGACATCCTCTTGGAGAAGATTCAAGAGGCGGTGAAGGGAGTGAAGAGAGTGAAGGGAGTGAAGAGTGAAGAACGAAGAGTGAAGAATTCAAGTGCTTCCGAGGGTTCTAACGGCTCATCGCAAAATCTGTCAAACTCTTCGCAAGATGCTGTTTCTAAATATCAAGACGCTACTCCTAAATATATAGAAGGTGAGAGCGAGGCTTCCAAGAAACTATACGACTTCGTCTCGCTCGTGGCTCCTACACCGATGTCAGTGTTGATACTGGGTGCCAGCGGAACGGGCAAGGAATATGTGGCTCACAGAATCCACGAACTAAGTCAGCGTGCCAACAAACCTTTCTTCGCCCTCGACTGCGGCGCCATCCCCAAGGACGTGGCTGCATCCGAGTTCTTCGGTCATGTGAAAGGTGCTTTCACGGGAGCCGACCAAGACAAGAAAGGAGCTTTCGAGATGGCAAACGGTGGTACTTTGTTCCTAGACGAGATGGGGAACCTCAACTATGAGGTGCAAGTACAATTGTTGCGTGCCTTACAGGAACGCAAGATTCGACCTTTGGGAAGCAACAAGGAGATAGACATCGACATCCGACTGGTATGCGCCACCAACGAGAATCTCGCCCAAAGGGTAGCCGAAGGCAACTTCCGTGAAGACCTCTACCACCGCATCAACGAGTTTACGATTTATATGCCTGAGTTGAAAGACCGTGGCACAGACTTATTCCTTTTCGCCAACCTGTTTATCCGACACGCCAACAAGGAACTGGGGCGAAACGTGTTAGGGCTCGACAAGAAAGCGTCTGAGCGAATCGCCGCCTATGACTGGCCGGGCAACCTGCGTGAGCTCAACAATGTGATGAAACGAGCCACTCTGTTGTGTAGAGGCAACTACATCGGGGAAGCAGAATTGGAGCAGAGCATGAGCCACATCCAACCACAAGCCCCGACCACCCTGCGTGACGAGCAGACTGAGCAACAGCGGATAGAGGCTGCGCTCAAAGCGGCAAACGGCAACAAGAGCAAAGCGGCGCAACTGCTTGCCATCGACCGAAAGACGCTCTACAACAAGATGAGGAAATATGGTATGTAAGAGATTTTAGGATTCCCTATAATCATCCATCCGACATACTATCAGAATTCATAATAAAAATAGAAACATACAATGAATATATCCAAGATTAAGAACAGGGTCTTGATAGCTCTCACCCTCGTGGCAAGCATAGGCTTCAGTGCCTGTGGCAGTTCCAGCGAAACCAGCTTGTCGCAAGAGATTCAGCAATATTACGACAAAGACATCACGGCAAAGAACAATACACAGGGCACTTCCGCTTACTTCGACTTGTCGGATGGTGTTGTTCTCGCCTACAAGAACCCGGGTGCAGCCGGCTTCCTGAACGCCACCGTACAGCGTCTTACCAGCACGGATTCTTGTCAGGTGTTCTCTTTGGCTGATGACAAGATTACCCCTCTTCGTCTCAAGCAGACCCAGCTCTACAATAAGATTATGGACACGAAATCGTATGTCCAGCAAATGGCTCCCATCGAGAAGACACTCGACAAGATAGTCAAGGACGGAAAGAGCAGTTTGCTGGTCACCGACTTCGAGGAATTCACCCCCGACAGACAGGTACAGCACCAAAGTTTCGCCACCCGCTACTTCACCCATTGGCTGAAACAAGGCAACGACATCACCTTCTTCATCTTTGACTTCGTGGGCGAGAGAAACCTCACCTACCATCTCTATTTCGTCGTATTCGACAACAAGAGTCACCAGTTCCTCGACCAAATCAGACAATCCGTCGCTGGCATCACTGGTTACCAGGAGTTTCATCTCTCGACCGACGCATACTCCGTTTCCACCCAATATCCTTCCGCTGCCAAGGGAGGCAACTATCATGACGCTGCCACAGGCGAAGACCTCATCACGGGTGTCATGGAGGATGGAAGCGAGAACGCTTACGCCAACTATGGGCAAGGAGCGAGACTGGAGTACTATCCACTTGGCGTAACTTGGGAAGATGCTCTCAAGAACTCGCAGGAGGCGACTCAAGCTGGCTTCAACCCGAAATACACGGCTCTCTTTAGAAACCTTTTCTTCGATTTCAGCAACCAAGACTCCTATGTCATCAAGAAACTGAATGTGAAAGTGACCGATGTAGAGGAAGACTTCCAATGTTTCGTCGCCAAGGAAAAGGCAACTGCGAAACCAACGGAAATCAAGGATATGCTCACCATCGACCAAAGCCTCTTCGCAAAGAGCATGACACAGAGCCAAGGCAAGAAAGCTGAGATAGGCATCGTTTTCGCACCTCAGTTCAAGGGAGACATCATCGGTGGAGAGCAAGGAGACCTCTTCCGTATCGACGTGACCATCGCCGAGAGCCAACCCAACCTATCGCCGCGCATCGACAAGCTCTTCTCCTGGGGAGCCAACAACAGTTTGCGTGACGCCATCCGCAACACCCTGCAAGAGTTGAACCCGAGGGGAACTGTCATCTACACCTATTTTGCCAAGGCTATATAATATAACCAAGGCAATATAACATAAAAGGAAATATAATATAATAAGGTATATATATCCTTAGAAGGGCATTAGAATCATAAAAGAAAGATATTAGAATCATCATAAAACACTATAAACTATGAACGCAACTGTTGCTTCAGCCTACATGGTAGGCGCCATTACCTTTGTAATATGTATGTTGCTCGCCATCCTCATCGCCAACAACATTCGCTACGAGGCTGGCATCAACCCACAAGACAAAAGGAAAAGAAAACTGAGCTTTTGGGTCATCACCATACTTTGTCCGATAGCCATCATGGCCATCAACTACTTTGCCGTATATACCGACATACGAATCCCATCCAGGCAGAGTGCATACCTGGCTGCCATGGGCATATCCTCAGGCATCTTCTTCGTAGCGCATATCGTATGTGGTTTCTTACTCAGCAAGGCATTTCCACACGGAAAGCTCGCCAGTTGGTTCTAAATGTCGGTCTTAAACAAGAGAACAATGGAAAAATTATTCGTTATCGCCATCGGAGGCACGGGCATGAGATGCCTGGAGTCATTCGTTCACCTCTGCGCCATGGGCTTGTTCGACAACAAGGAAATCGACATACTGACCCTTGACACGGACCAAAGCAATGGCAACAAAGACCGTGTGGAATCGCTCATCAACCTCTATAACAAGATTAAGTCTGATGATGCCAACAACATCAATGGCGGTCGCCCCAACGCAAAGACATTCTTCTCCGCCAAGTTGAACCTGTATCGTTTCTATACGGTCTATGGAGAAGGCAACCGAAAGACCTACAAGATTCTGTCGGGTGTCAACAGCGGGCTGCACAAGGAAGAGAACACCGACTTGACAGACTTGTTCTTCGACGAGGACTCCGTGCAGAGTTTCGAGCTAGACCACGGCTATCGTGCACAGACCCACCTCGGTTCGCTGCTGATGTACCATGGCATCATCGAGGCAGCAAGAAACGTGGCACGCAACGGCGAGAGTGCATCCAACGCCGAGAAAGATCTCAGGACTTTCCTGGAGAACCTGCAAGCTTCACAAAGCACGGCACGAGTTTTCGTCTTCGGTTCCATCTTTGGCGGAACGGGAGCATCGTCTATCCCTGTGATACCTGTTGCCTTGCGCGATGCCATCAGCATACTTTCCGACGGCACCAAGACACTCGACACACACCATGTCAAGTTTGGCTCCACCCTACTCACCGACTATTTTACGTTCACGGCTCCAGACAGCATACAGAAAAGCGACGATAAGGTCATCGCAGACTCCAACAACTTTGCACTCAACTGCCAGGCTGCCTTGCAGTTCTACCAGGCGGACCCTACAGTTAGGAATACCTACAAGCGATTCTACCACATCGGCTGGCCCTACCAAGCCCTCTATGTGGGCAACCAAGGCAAGACCATCACGGGAGGAAAAGCCCAAAGAAACGTATGCCATGTCGTGGAACTGATGTGTGCTTGCGCTGCCTACGACTTCTTCAGTCTCAAAGAAGAAGACCTCAACAACGAGACCGCCAAATATCTGTATCGCTCTTTCGAAGACCGAGAGGGACAAGTCTGCCTGCATGGCTCTGACTTCATCAAGAACGGCAATGCCTTCGAGAGCAAGTTGGGTTCCCTATTCTCCCTTGCCCATATCATCCTCTCACAGTACGATGCCGCATGGACAGACGTAGAAGGCTCTGGAACCAAGGGACTCCTCAATCGTTTTGCCCAACAGAACATCCATGACTACGATGGCATTACCAACAACCAGGCGAAGGACCTGGACAATTACTTCAGAGACTATTTCGGATATAGTTTCGACGTGGATGGCAACATGCAGAAAGGTTGGATTTATCAAATCAAGGACTCTATCCCTGGCAGGTTCATCTTCATCGACGAAGCCTTCAAGGAACAGCAAAAAGACATGAAGAGCATCAGTTGCGGACACCTATTCGAAGAAGAACAACACAACTGGAGCAAGCTCTCGGGATTCTTCAGCAAGAAAGACAACAGCGTAGATGTACTCATCAAGAACCTGGGCGAAGAAAAGACCAGACCCACAAGCGACCAAAACGTACAGACCACCAAGGAGAAATTCCTCGCTCACATCTACAATGCCATCACCATCAACCAGAACTTTAACGAGAAAATATAATCGTTTATGAACAGACCATTAGTCATCAAGGTCAAAACAGCCTCCATCCCACCAAGTACAGTGGGAGAATGGCAAGACCTTTCGGGAATGATAGAGCAATTTACCGCCGACATCATCACCCCAGCCATAGACCAAGACTCGGATATCAGCGCACAAGTGTCTGGCATCCCGACAGCCTACGCACGCGCCAACCTCTTCAAGTCGGCGCTCCAGTCGTATGGGAAATCCAAGGAAAGCATCGACCTCAACATGAATGCCTTCTACAAGATGTTGTCCTCTGAATGGCGTGGCTTCATCGCCTGCATCGCCCTCGACTACAGCAGAATCAAAACCGAGATGGTCGATCTGGCTTATTCCGACGGAAAGGGTCTTCTGGACACTGCCAACATCTATGAGCCAAAAGGAACTTTCGGCAATATGCTCTTCCACCGCAAGCCTTTGTGGTGCTTGAAGGACACCGATGCCGACGAACAGCATCGTGGCGTGCCTTCCATCGAAATCGTCAAGTACGATGGACAGGTGGTAGGTGCTACTTCTCCCGAAAGTCTCTTGTTTACTTCCTGCTCCTACAAGGTCAAGGAGACGGAGAACCGCCCTTGGGTAGATTACAAGACAGGAAAATTCAAGGATCCGATGGAGAACGGCGAACTTGACCAGACCATGACCTTGCAACTCTATGCCTACATAGACTACCTGATAGAGGGCATCAACCAGGATGGCAAGACAGGCGTCAACGGCTTGGCTGATTATTATTATTTCTTGCCTCCAACCCTTGCTCCGAAATATGACAATATCCTCAACAACCTCATGACATGGAGAAAGGAGATTGCCACATACGCAGAGAAGAAGAACTTCAAGTTGGAAACAGCCAGCGTTCCTCCTGTCACGGTTTTCCATACACCTTTCGACAGAACTTTCAACTATAAGGACGAACTATATGCCTTGGATGGTGTACTCTATACATCAGCCCAGGGACAGAGCGTATTCTGCAATCCCAAGGAGTTGCTCCTGCCAGACACAGCCAAGATAGCCCGACTCATCATCAAGGGGCCTTACAAGAACGAGCCGAGCCAGTTCCCTATCTACGCATTGGCGGCAGAAAAGAAAAACGAGCCTGGAGAGAAGGCATACTTCGCCCTTCCCCTCAGTCCATTGGGCATCCAGGCATTCGGCAAGAACATCGGCGCCTTGGTGGAGCCTGTATCATCAAGAGCCAACATCCCTTCTCGGCTCACAGCCATTTACGACCCTGACGCAGAGAAGGACAACCTGGAAGTAACTCTCCACTTGGAACTCAACGATGGCAGAACCAAGGAGATGAAGACCACTTATACTTGTGGAGGTGAAATCGACGGAAGGAGCCTCATTCTCTGGCCTAACTTCATCTCCAAGAAATGGCATCGCTATTTCTTGTACTCAGAGCTTCCACACAACATCAACTTGAAGGATTATCCTTTCCAAGCCGTTCCTTTTGTAGGGGAAGATTGGGAAAACTCTGAGATGACACTGCATATCGAGGCTAACCGTGCCGTTGCCGACAACCCATACAAGTATGAGATTTACGAGAGCAACCGGCCTTTCAAAGGCATCAAACTCAATATCCCTAGCGGAGAAGAGTCAGGCTACCTCCTGATAAAATATACGACCACGACGGAATGCCCATCCATAGCACAAGACAAACTGGACGTGCAAGACAACGACTTGAAGGGCACGACCATAGGTGTTGACTTTGGTAGCACCAACACGTCCATCGCCTATCTCGACCCTATCGACCAACAAGCCAAGGGAATCCAGTTTGTCAATCGCCGCATCTCCTTGTTACGCACAGGAGAGGATACCGATGACCGTGCTGCCAACGAGAACCATCTTCTCTTCTTCCAGTCAAACCCCTTGTTGTCGAACGCCATCAAGAGTACGCTGACGCTCCACGACTCACGCCGTGTGGTCAAAGACATCAACGAGGCACAAGAAATCTCCAAGTTCGAGAAAGAAGTAAAGGGTGGTTTTCCTTGCTTCAGCCTCAACTTGCCATTGGCACCCGTGGCTCCAACTTCGAGAACCATCAAGCTACAGACAGCAGAGTGCGGACTGATAGAACAAACCTACAACATGAAATGGGACGACGACGAGCGCAACATCGCCTACAAGAAGGCATTCTTGCGTTCCTTGTTACTTCAGGTCTATGCAGAATTGTTTGTCAAAGACTTGTTCCCGAGGAAATTGAAATGGTCTTATCCTTCGTCGATGAGCGAGAGTTTGCTGCGTAGCTACAACACGATATGGAGTGCGTTGCCAACGGTCAATCCGCTGAACGACATCCAACAGCACAAGCCTGTCATCACCGACTCATTATATCAGTTGAAAGTCTCCACCTTTGGCTACAACTTACAAGCCAAGACCACATTCTTCAGCGGCAATGCCTTCCTGACCAACGAGCCTGTAAACTTTCTGACCGAGGCCAAGGAGAAGGACACAGGAAAGGGCGAGACGATATTGGAGAAGAATGAGACGATATTGGAGAAGAATGAGATGATATTGGAAAAGGACGATGACACCAAGACATTCTCCTTTAATCCAGTGAAGATGGTAGATGAGAACGACTTCCAAAGCATGACGGAGGCTTGTGCCGTAGCCAACTATCTGAATGTGAAGGCTGATGACAGGGACTCGCTGACGGTATGCTTCGACATCGGTGGAAGCACCAGCGACATCTCTGCCCTGTGCCAGTTGAACACACCCGATGGAGCTCGCCTGACCATGATTAAGCAAAACTCCATTCACTTCGCCGCCCAGCTCGTAGGCGAGGCTACCAAGCATTGCCCTCGTTTCCAACGAGTATTGCTCAGCACCTGCGAAGAATTTGGACTCAAGATACAAGGTCTGAACCTCGGTGCCAACAGATACAGTCCAGAGACTGCCAGCTACTACTTTGAGCAAATGGTAGATCGCTTGGACGCATCCCAACTGCCCTTCTTCTACAAGAAGATAAGTTCTGACTGCAGCGAACTGCTTTGCGCCGACATCTATGTCACAGGTTTGATTATCTACTATGCGGGACTCTTGACCAGAAAGCTCATCAAGCAAGTAAGAAACAGCTCGGAATGTAGATGGGCGGGAGAGAAGAAGCCGAAAGTGCTCATTACCTTCGCTGGAAAAGGTGCGAGAATCATGGAATGGCTAGGCATCGCCACCAACACAGACCTCGCCAACCAGTTCTACCAAGCCATGTTTATCAAAGGCTTGGGACAACAAGACGCAGGCTCCTTCATCTCGGCTCTGGAGATAGCCTTCCCTAAGACCATATCCGATGACGTGAAGTTTGAGGTATCCAAGGGACTGGCGATGGAATCGACTACCTTGATGCGCCCGAAAGACTGCCCACCTATCGAGGTCATCGGCGAGGAAGGGTTTACGATAGAAGACAAGCAAGGACAAACGTGGGCTTTGGATGCAGACAACAGCATCACCGCCAACATGATGTCGTGCCTAGGCGACAAGTTCTATGGCAGTTCATCGGCAGGTCCAAGATTCCAAGACTTCCTCGGATTGTTCCAGCAAATAGCACAACAATATTTCGGACTCAATCTGAATCCAAGCCAGTTGCAGGACGCGCTCCAACACATGGGATTGCTCAGTTTCATCAAGGAACGACCTGAGTTCTTGCATGCTCGCCGAGCAGAACAGTTCGACTTTGTATCGCCTATCCTCATACAGGAAGGACTCAAGTTCTACGAAGACTTCCTGCTGAAGAAGTTGGGGGAAGAATAAGAAGTTGGGAGAATATAAAGAAGTTGGAAGAATATAAAGAACGAGATCTCAAACTGTGCGGTTGAAACGGGCTGCAAGCCCAAAAGCACCAAGCCCAGGGCAACGCCCTGGGTAGATATTGGGGAATAAATGCGCCCTGTAAGGGCAAAAGCATAGAATTAGAAGATGAACAAATCCTATATCATGGCTGTCTCCCGTGAAGCCATCAAGCTCTACGAGGGACACATAGAAGCCAACGGCTCTTACACCGTGCTTGCACATTCTGTCAAAGGCACGGTGGAGGAATCTTGTGCCCAAGAGGATGTCAAAGCTGATAAGCCTAACACCAGGATGGGCTTGATTTTCTCACCCTCATTCACCGATGAGGAAAAAGGGAATATCTTGGAAGATATGAAACAGCGTGGATTCGCACAAATACAAGAATACTCCTTGTCTTCCTATATCTGTGACTATACCAAGGGACATTCCTACGTACTGGCTCTTCAGGCAGAGTCTGACAATCTCTACGTGGAATATGCCGATACACGCAAGAACCAAATCCTGGCATCGACCGTGCTGGAGGGAGCCGGCAAAGACCCTCGGATAGATGTACTTTCAGAAGTCATCTGGAAGAAACTGGTGTCGGAGTCAAGTTACCTCAACAAGGAAGATGCCATGGGAGAAATCCAGGAGATAGCCAAGACTTTCCTGGACTCAGGAAAATCCGAGTTGGACGGCAACATCTTCTTGGAAGGCGAGAACCATGACTTCTTTGTCAGAAGAAGAGATGCCAGCGTCGATAACTTGCAAGAACATGGCAGCAGTTCTGTACTGGACAGCCTCAACGACTTCGCCAACCATGCTCCAATCAGCAGGTCGGAAACCATCTTGGTGATGACCGGAAGCCTGACCACCAATGCTTACTTCCACGACTTGCTCAATGGTTTTGTCGCTGACATGAAGGACTTCGACAAGGAATGGGAACAAGCCTTCCTCTCTTCTATCATGAATGACTTGATGGGTGTCGGCATCAACGGAAAAGACAGCAAGGACTATTCCATGGGCATCAACCGCCAAGTGGGAATCGACGGATTGCCACTCCAAGTGCTGGAGCCTATCCATCTAAGCGTAGAGGAGAACAAGGAGGAAGCCATCGTGTCATGGGGAAACCCGACAAACGGAACTGCAAGGGTCTATCTTTCCACTCGCCCGTTCCCACAGCATGAGAACGATGTCATCAAGGAAGCCAACAGTCTGGAATACACAGAGCTCACGACTTTAGGCAATAGTTATCGCCTAAAGAAAGACTTTTGTGGTGAACGCTTCTTCCTCCCCGTGACCATTGCCGATAACACAGGAGTGACAGGACAACAACTTGCCATCTCTTCCATCGTGCCTCCCCAAGGCATAAGAATCGACTCTACAGATGCAAACCATGTCAAGGTGATATGGATATGGGGCGATGTTCCATCCGTAAGAATCAAATGGAAGGATGAAAATGGTAACGAACAGTGGGAAGACATCGCCAACGATGGACAAGAGCCTGAGTTCGAGGTACCCCTCCCAAGCAAATCACGCAACTTCACCGTCACGATATCAGCCCTTTACCAAAAGAAAGACGGCTCTCTGCTAGAAAGCGAGGAGACAACACTCCCTGTAACCCTATCTGCCATCAAGGTCAATTTCGTCAGTGCCAAAAGTGAGGCCAGGTTCTTCCTGCACAAGGATGAATATACGCTTACCCTCCAGGCAGAAGGCGAACCACCATGCGACTTGTATGTATTGCTGGCGGAAGGAAAGATACCACTCGACTTGACCAACTTCAAGTCGTATCTCACCATCCATCACGAAGACTTGGTGGATGGCATCGAGAAGAAGTATCCTCTCACCTACCATCGTCAACAAAAAGGGCAACCGCTCTTTTTCAGAATCATAGCCGCCGACCGAAACGCTCCTGTCAAGGTCGTGCCTGAAACCCAAAAAATAAAATAGAATATGCCAAAAATAGTTTGCCCATATTGCTTCGAGGAATTTAAGAGAAGCGATGTCATGTTTCGTTGTACCAACGATGACTGCGAGAGATTGTACGACCGCAGAATATCCGACTTCTGGGGACAAGAACGTATGTTGCTTCCCTTCATGGAGAACAAGTTAGGATGGCTTGCCAAGAAGTTGGACACCATGCCCGACTCCGCTTCCTGCCCAAGATGTGGCCACACCACCTATCGGGTCATCTGTCCCCACTGCCATAACGTCATTCCAAAGGAAATGGTGGAGAACAAAGGATACATCATCTCTATCATCGGAGCACGCAGCAGTGGCAAGACCAACTATATCACCGTGCTCATCGACCAACTCCGCAAGTATGGCAGCCAGCTCGGCAACTTGGGAGTATTGGCCTCCACGGTAGCCGACGAACGCAAGGACTGCACCCAGGTGAGGTACCAGACCGACTTCTATGACATTCTCTTCAAGCGAGGCATACTCCCTGCACAGACCAAGATCTCAGACCAGAAATCGAAGATACCACTCATCTACACCATCAGCCAGAAAGGAGTCAAGAACCCTCTCTACCTGGTGTTCTATGACACAGCAGGAGAGAACTTCAACGACCCTAAGAACATCAGCAAGAACGTCAAGTTCCTCGACGAGAGCGATGCGGTCATCTTCCTCTTGGACACCTTCTCCATCCCTTATATCCACGACAAACTGAATATCCCGGGAGAGATAGAGTTGAAATATGACGTGATACTCAACAACATCATCGACCACTTCGCCAATGGCGACAAGAAGAAGAAAAGAGCCCACTTCAAGAAGCCGATGGCTTTCGCCTTCAGCAAGATAGATGCCCTCCTCGACCATAGCGAGGAATTGGCTACTACCGCAATTCCAGGTATGTCTATCAACCAAAATAGTCCGTACTTAGAAGGCGGTGGCATTCAGATGGGCGACATCGAGACCGTGAGCGATGGCATCAAGAGTGCGCTATGCTCCTGGCATGAAGATGGATTTGTCAACAATGCCGAGAGCCATTATAAGAACCTGAAGTTCTTTGGCTTCTCTGCCTTGGGCAAAGACCCGGGGCAAGACAACCATATCTCCGACATCCATCCCTATCGTGTACTCGACCCTTTGGTTTGGATCTTGGACCAATTCAAATATCCTCTTCTGAAACAAAAGTAATCCTCAATATCGTAAAAGCGAACTCTACGGTATGGCAAATGCGGGCTCTACGGTACGATAAAAGCGGGCTCTACGGTATGGCAAATGCGGGCTCTGCAGTATGGCAAAAGCGGGCTGAAAGCCCAAAAGCCCCAAGCCCAGGGCAACGCCCTGGGTAGATATTGCAGAATGAATGCGCCCTGTAAGGGCAAAAGCATTATATCTTCCAAACTTAAGAATAAGTAGATGAAAACGATTCATTTTGAAGAAATCATAGAATGCTCCAACCAGCAATCGCTCTTGACAGGGCAAGCTGGCTTCGGCATCAGAACACTCACGGAAGGAATGGACGAGCAACTTGTCCAAGATATCTGCGAGCAAATCGACTGTGCATACGAAGTTGACATCACTCACCAAGTGACAGCAGAAGATATCATCAAAGATGCCAACGTAGTCAAGCACTATCCTCGCACCTTGAAATATATCTCCCTAAAAGACAGCAAGGGACAGACCAAGTACATCATCGCTTGTTCCACCTATGTCGGCATCGACTACGGCTACTTCTGCGACCAAGAAACTGCGAGAAGAGCGGGCACCAACTACATCGCCGACATCTTGGTCTTCGACGAGAAGCCTTCCGCTGGATTATTTTACCAACTGGTATCCCAACAGACATTCTTGCCTATCGACAATACCTGTTCACCAGACAACCCCGAGCTCAAGGCTTTGCTCACGGGCGAACCTTCCTATCTGAAACCCAGAAGCATCTCGCTGGAAGATGCAGACCTGAGCCATGTCTCTACGACATCTGGAGAAATGACCATCAACGAACCAATCGCCATCAACGAACCGATTGCCATCAACGAGCAGACCGCCCTTCTTGCCATTGCCCTTCTCCAAGTCCATTGGAACGAGAAAAAGTCAGGAGAAAGGAGAAAACCACGAAACATCGTGATACAGGCAGAGGAGTCGAAGACGCTCTCCATCCTCAAGGACTTGGCGATATTGCCGAACGAGTTGGTCGATGACAAGTACTTCCAGACCAACTACTTGCAAGGTTACGGCATGCCCAACGGCTATCGCATGATATTCCTGAACGAGTTCAACCAACAAGAAGTCTATATTGACAACTATGTGTATGTCAACCTCAATGCCAAAAGATTCAAGAATGTCGATGCAGACAACCTTTGGTTCTCGCTCCTCAAGGAAGCCGCCAAAGCCCATGATTGCCTAGGATTCCAGACACTCATCGAATTCGCCTTGCACGACGACCTTTCGAGTGGTCAAGACATCGAGACAAAGTCTTCCGACAAGAAACAGACTGGTTTTTGGAGTTCCCTCTCCCGAAAGTTATTCCATAAATAAAACCATCAGACAAGATTTGAGACATTCCACAAACTTAAGATACACTACGAATTTGAAACACTTCACGACATACCTCCTCCTAACCCTATCGCTCCTCTTGGCAGCCTGCGAATCGGAGCCTGTACCTTCGTTCATCAAGGGCAATCCTTATGCCAAGGAATTTGCGAGACTGAATGGTCCCGTCAAGTCGGTCGTATATACCTATTACCATCAAGGCAAGGTGACAACCACCATCAGAAACGACTATTCGCCAGAGGGGGTGCTGTTGAAAAGCAAGACCATAACTGATGGCGACTCCGTCGTCAATTACTACACCTACGACCCTTACAACAACATCCAGGACATCAACGGAAATGAAATCACCGACTATAAGACGGAATACAAAAACGGAATGTTGGTCAAGGAGTGGCTCTATAGCGACAAGGCTAAAAAGAACGGAATCACCAACCGCTATCGTATCAAGGGTGACACCTACATCAAAAAGGTAAACGACATCAAGACGGGAGCAGGCACGACCTACACCTATTCTTATAATAGCAAAGGCATGGTGAAAGCTGTGCAGACGATGGTCAACGACGGTGCCTACTGCCTCTATCGCTACGACGAGAAAGATCACCCTATCCTCATCGATTACTATACTCCAAAGGGTAAGTTGAAGTATCAGGTAAGCGTCACGACCCGATATGACGCACATGACAACTGCACCCAGTATGTGACCCGAAGAGAGGGAAGAATCGTTGAGAAAGCCAAGATACGCTATAAGTACTACCACGAGGACGAGTTGAAAAAAGCCCAATTGCAGGAAGAGACGACCATCACCAACAGTAGTTTCATCAAGCGTGCCAACACATCCGAGCCTACTCCACCAAGCAAGGGATTGATGTGTACCATCATCCTCTGCACGCTCGCATTTCTTGCCATCTATATCTCATACGCCCAGAAGCACTGGGGATTGTTCAAGAATTTCTTCGGAACGGTGGAATACAATGGCATGAGAAAGATGTGGATGTACAATTCCGAGCCTTATGTCAAGATGGGAATCCTCTTCTCGTCTGTCATCTGCGCCTTTCTCTCCTCCATCGTTGCCCTCCTGCTCTTCGGAGGAGTAACCTGGTTCTTCTTCCGCATCTTCAGCATCGTGCTGGGAGAGGAATTTGCCGAATGGGGCGGTGATTTCCTGGACGACTTGAACGCATTGGACTGGGCGATTGCCATCTTCCATGCTTATGGGAGACAGATGCTACTAGCCATCGTCATCCCTGTGATTTGTTTCCTGGCACTCGCCCTCATACTGATTATATGCAGTTATCTCTTGAGATTCATCGAGTTCGCGGCCATCAAGCTATACCATATCAACCGTCCTTGCCCGTACTGTGGGAACAAGAAGAACTTTGCCTATGTCATAGACGGAAAGGATTTCCCCGTGGAACCGAAGCCAGGTGTTTACGGCATACTCCATCAAACCAACCATTTTACCAACCAACGAGTACCCACCTTGTTGGCAAACGGCAAGGGAAGGTTGACCAGACGATGCCCACATTGCCAGCAGTATATCAACACATCGCACGACAATTCCTATGGTACAGATGTCCACATCGGCATCGTGGGCGGTCCTTCTTCAGGTAAGTCCTACCTGCTCTACAGCGGTTTGGAACTATTGAGCAAGAAGTGGGGCAAAGGTTTCCAACAAATAGAGATGGATGAAAATGAGAGATGGGAGCAGATGAGACAGCGCATCCGCCAAGGCGAGACCATTCCAACGCCCATAAAAAGCCATTATAAGGCTGTTCAAATACGTTTGAAACAGAAGTTGCGCCCGATACCCTATCAACTGTTCTTCTATGACGTGGCAGGCGGGAAGTTACAGGAGAGTGGGCTGAAATCAGCATCGGCACTGGAGTTTTATTCCCATGTCAGCACCATCTTGTTTGTCATCGACCCGATGACGATGGAAGCCCACGAGCTGGAAGGCATCCTCTCCACTCTCAAAGACATCATCGCCCAAGTGGGACGCAAGCCGAAGGACATCGACATCATCGTGACTTGCACCAAGAAAGACTTGGGTTACCTAGAAGCTGCCCACTATCCACACGACAGCAATGAACAGCAAATCAAACGATTCATCCAGGAAGAGCTAGGCTTGACCAACCTAGACAATGCCCTCAACAATGACTTCAAGTCTGTGGGGTATGCGGCAGTCAGCACCGATGCCAAGGACTGGGAATCGCTAGAGGCACTTTTCGAGCGAATCCACAAATAGGTGTGGAATAATTCCACACCTATTCCACACTTTCCACATACTTACCCAAAGGCGCAATTAGAGATAACACACTAATACGCAATAACTTATATATAATCTAACATTTTTGGCACGCCCCTTGTGATATAATATAGTGAACTCGCAAACGAACAAGAGTTCCACAAAAGGAACAACGTTTCGTAAGCATCAGAGTTTCACAAAAAGACAATAATAAAACATTATATTCACAATTTAAAACATAACGATTATGAAGAAGTTAGTATTTGCAGCTATCGCAGCTTTGGTAATGGTATCAGTAAGCAACGTTTTCGCATCTAACAAGATGGCAAGTGTTTCATCCGCAGCTCCTGTTGACACGGTAGCTCCAGCTGACACAACAGCAACTCCAGCAGAACCTACAACTCCAACCGAGGAGAAGGCTACTCCAGCAGAACCTACCGCACAGGATTCAACAGTAGCAGCACCAGCTCAGTCAACAACAGACTCAACTGCTACAGCAGAATAAACACCACCTTCAAAAAACAGTAAATAATTACGTCGCTTTCAATCAAATAGAAAGGGTGTGGCTTACGTCACACCCTTTTCTTTTTTTTACAAGACCACCATAGTTTATCCATATTTTTTAGTAACTTTGCACCCAAAAAGTAATTACATCGTATGCACAACAATCATATCCCCTTCAAGGTAGCCGTGGGTTACGCCGTCATCGCCATCATCCTCTTCCTGGCGATAGCTTTGGTGTATAGCAATACGACTTCCATCATCGCCATCAACCAAGCTTCTCGTGAATATATCCAGAAAAGGGAGATGGCAGACAGCACCATGTCGAAGTTACTCAAAGATGGACAAGCCAATCTCAAGCAACTCTCCGATGCCATGGAAAGGAAAAGCAGCAAGAGCTACCTGCGCGCCAAGGTGGATAGCCTCAACAAAGGAAAGGACTCCATCCTGGTACATACGAAAGCCCCACAAACACACGAGGCAAAAAACACAACCGTAGAAGTGGTCAAGTCCAAGAAAGGCTTCTTTCGCCGACTTGCCGATGCTTTCCGCAAGGAACATGCCGAGACGCTCCGTGTTACCAAGGACAGCAACCAAGCTGTCATCGACTCCATTGCCACACCTGTGAACGTGGCGGAAAACGTGGCGGACATCCTCGAAGAAATCGACAAAAAAGAGAAGAAAGCGTCCAAGGACCATAACGCTGCCGTCTCGAAGGAAATGGACGACTTGCGAATGGTCAACGCACAACTTGCCTTGCGCACGGCGAAAGAAATCAACGACACCCATCAGCGGGAACGCTCCTCCATGCAGGATGCCATCAACAAGGCGATGCAGGCTCGCCAACATCTGCTTTGGCAGATAGCCCTTCTAGCCTTGGTGGCGATATTTGCCGCCATCATCCTGATTTGGTACATAGCGAGAGATACGAAGAAGGAGAGAATCTATCGAGAGAAACTAGAGGATGCCAACGAGGAAATCCAACGCATCATGCAACAGCGTGAACGCCTTCTCCTCACCATCACCCACGACATCAAAGCCCCTGCCGCCTCCATCTCGGGTTTCATCGACCTGATGAAAGACTACATCCATGGGGAACAAGGCAACGCCTGCCTTGCAAACATCAAAAGCTCCGCCAACCATCTCTCCCAACTGGTCGCTTCCCTCCTAGACTATCACCAGTTGGAAAATGGACTCATGAAGGTCAATCCCGTATGCTTCTCACCCAAGGAACTGGTGAGACAGAGCGTAGATGGTCTCAGATTCCAGGCCGAGAAGAAAGGCTTGGACCTATCGTACGAGATAGTCGAAACGAAGGATTCCATCAAGAATGACAAGCTATGGAAATGCTCCTACAAAGCCGATGCCTTCCGCATCCGACAAATCTTGGACAACCTCGTCAGCAACGCCATCAAATATACCGACCAGGGAAGCGTCCATATCCAAGCCTCCATCTGTCAAGCTCGAAATGATTACAACATCGTCGTGGACAAGAACGCCTATCTTCTCACACTCAGCGTGATAGACACAGGAAAAGGGATGACCACCGAGGAAACCCAAAAGGTCTTCAAGGCCTTCACCAGACTGAAAAGTGCCCAAGGCATCGAAGGTACAGGACTGGGACTCTCCATTACCCATGAACTCGTCGGTCTTCTCGGTGGCAACATACAACTCAGTTCTACCGTTGGAAAGGGCTCTACCTTCACGGTGTCGATTCCCATCACCTTTACCGAGGAAAAAAGAGAAGAAGAGAAACTCCAAGAGGAAAGAAAAAGCAACAAGGCGGCAAAAAGAAACTTCTGCAACCATAAGATTCTCATCCTGGACGATGACAAACTACAACTGCAACTTCTCCAGGAGATGTTACGACGCATCGTAGGTGAAACCTGGGAGGTATTCCCATGCAGTCATGTGAGCGAAGCTCTCACCCTCCTCCACAACGAGCATCCTGCCCTCATGATGATGGACATCGAAATGCCAGAGATGAGCGGCATGGAGATGATCAAGCACATCAACCATAGTCAGATGACGGTGGTTGCCATGACCGCCCACGACATCAGCATCAGGAAACAATTGCAACAAGCAGGATTCGATGACTGCCTCTTCAAGCCTTTCCAAACAGAGAGGTTGGCGGATATACTGGGGGTTGACAGTTCTTTGGCTCATCAGGAATTGACAGAGAAGGATTCGAGCGATAAGGATTCGAGCGATAAGGATTTAAGTGACAAGGATTCGAGCGATAAAAAATTAAGTGACAGGAATTTAACCGAGAAGCCACAGGTCTCTCGATTTCAGCCTCTCCTTACCTTTGCCGAAGGAGACGAAGAAGCGGAGAAAGAGATTCTAAAAACTGTCAAGGCAGAGTTAGAAGGCTATTGCAAGGGTATCGAACAAGAATTGACAGATACGTCATACCATCGCGACACGATCGGCAAGATTGCACATAAGCTCCTGCCGATTGCTTCCATGCTCCAAATGAGGAACGTCGATAACATCAAGGCATTGAGACCCGAGCATATTACGGAAATAGATTCCAACACAGCCCATCAATATTTGCAAGACTGCCTATTGGAATTGCGTGAAGTACTAGAAGAAATCTCCGTTCCGTGACACGGAACGCACATTCCAAGACACGGAACGGACATTCCGAGACTGAGAACGCACATTCCGTGTCACGGAATGGAGATTGCATAAGGATGTATAGACTCTTAGATAAGGTGCTGTTTGCTTTCTGATAGGAGACTGTTTACTTTTTGAATAGGCTTCTAACAACAAACCAACCATGTACCAACAATGTCACAAGCAATCCGTAATGGCTACGCATCACTTGGAATCGCTCCTTCAAGGAGGCACGATGGTTCTGCGTGGTCATTCCGCCATCCAAGAAATTCGTAATCACGGCATTGACATTACGCAAAGGCAGTTTGCGCTTCTTCGCCTCCTTCATGATACGGATGCACCAATCGACATCCGCCGAATAGCGATAATCCAGATTATAATGCACATCCTTGGCTATGTCGGTACGAGCATAGAAAGACTGGTGGCAAACTAACATTCCCCATTTGAAAGAACCCCAAGTGAGTTTCTTGGGCGGTGTCAACCGACGATGGCGCAAGAAACGTCCCTCCATGTTCACGATGTCGGTATCTCCATAGAGCACGCCAGGCAAGGCTTCGCCCTCGCCCACGCATCCCTCCACCAGTTCCAATGTGTCTTCGGATGGAAAGACATCTCCTGCGTTCAAGAATATCAGATAGTCGCCCGTGGCTCGATCGATGCCCTTGTTCATGGCATCGTATAGTCCTTTGTCTGGCTCAGAATACACCTTGATTTCATGGGCACTCTCCCCTACGTCGTTCTTATGTTGGTAAGCTTTCACCATCGACAAGGTTTTATCCTTAGACACACCGTCGATGATCAGGTGCTCAATGTTGCAGCAAGTCTGCTTCATCACAGAGTCCAAGGTACGTTGCAATACCGCCTCGGCATTGTAAGTACAGGTGACTATCGTAAACTTAATCATATCTTTTTATTGTTTCTTCTGTTTTGGGATGTTGGATGCGATAACTCTTGATTAAATATTGCAACTCTTGGTTAGATGCGATAATTCTTGTAAGCCATCGCCTCGTTATATACCTCTATATAATTGAGTGCCACGGCATGCTGCGAGTAGTTGTGCATCACCTTGGTCAAGCAAGCCTTCTTCAAATCCTGTTTGTCAGCCTCGTCAAGTACCCAATGGATGCCTGCAGCCAAGTCCTTGCTATCACGATAATTCGCCACATATCCATTCTTCTTGTGGTCTATCATCTCAGGAATACCTCCTACCTTGAAACCGACGCTTGGCACGCCACATGCCATCGCCTCCATGATGGTGTTAGGCAGATTCTCCGAAAGGGAAGGAAGCACAAACACATCGGCTGCATTGTAAATGTCAACGATACGCTTGTCATCGCTTACATATCCTAAAGAAATAGATGGGAATGGCAACTTCCCCTCCAGTTCCTCGCTATGTCCACCAAGGATGGCGACACAAGTGTTCTCCTTCATCTCAGGATGTTCAGAAGCCAAGAGTTGGCAAGCCTCTATCAGATAGTCCATGCCCTTGTAAGGGTTGGTGGCTTTCTGTGCGATGAAAAGGATGATGCGCTTGTCCGTAGGCAAGGTAGTGCGATAGCGTGCCTCCTTTTTGTCCATCGGACAATAGACATGTGTATCGATAGGATTAGGAATCGTATGTATGCGATGCCCATTCAACAAGGCGCTCAACTTCGCCTCGCTCCCCAACCACTTGCTACAGGTAACGAAAGAGATATTGCTCTCTTGGTATAGCTTCTGCTTCTTCTTCCACACCTTGGCAGACAGGTCGTTCTTCTTACCCCCATGAGGAAGATACTTGCAGTTGCCACAGCCATTACTGTAATGATGGCATCCCAAGGTAAGATGGCAGATGGATGAAGCAGGCCACATATCGTGCATGGTCCATACGATAGGTTTTCCGCTATTGATTATCTTCTTGATGCCTTGGAGTGACAACATACCTTGGTTGATCCAGTGCAGATGGATGACATCAGCCTCCTTGAACTCAGGCAGCGAAGTGATGTCGAAACCAGAATTGGCGATGTCGATGGCAAACAAATTTTGTCGTGAGAAATGGAGATGCCAGAACGCACACCAACGTTCCCAAAGGAAATGCCATTGGGAGAACAACGACTGGGGCATACCGACCACGGTGATGTCCTCGGTCACCTTGTCACGCACCAGCATTTTCGCCTTAACGCCATTGTTGTTAAGGGCATCCATCAAGCGGTTGGCAGCTACAGCCGCTCCCCCCGCCTTCTCGCTTGTATTTACTATGAGTACTCTCATTGTATCTTCATTTTAACTTTGAATGCAAAGGTAATGGAAATAAGTCGAAGGACAAAAAGAAAATGCAACTTTTTTTCTCAAATCCGAGAAAGTTTCTAAATGGATTTCTAAAAGAGCAGAGGAAGTATATAAAAAAAATATGCCGCAACTCTCAACGAGCTGCGGCATACAATATGTTTAACTAAAAATTTTCTTAACCAAAGGTAACCTCACGGTCTCCTTTGTTATCTGTTAAACAATCTACCTTAAAACCTAATAACTAAAAACCTAAATCTATTACTACTAACCTAAACAATCTATTAACCTTTTGACGAGTGCAAAGGTACGACGATTTTCCGAATCCTCCAAACATTTAGGAAAGAAAATGCAACTTTTTTGCGTTTTTTTGATATACATCAATCAGATGTGCCCGAACACAACAGATTTTAAGAAACGATTAACGGTCATTAAGCCTTCATTATAAGTACCGTGGCATAAGCGGAAATACCTTCCATTCTGCCCGTGAAGCCCAACTTCTCCGTTGTCGTAGCCTTGATGGATATATTTTCCTCGTCCGTACCCATCACCTGGGCAAGGCAAGCCTTCATGGCTGATACATGAGGATTCAACTTCGGACGCTCGGCGCAGATAGTGGCATCTATATTACCCAACACATATCCCTTCGTAGCTATCAAGTCGATGGTCTTCTTGAGCAATATCTTGGAATCCACATTCAAGGTCTCCTCTGCCGTGTCAGGGAAATGATAGCCAATGTCACGCATATTCGCTGCTCCTAACAAGGCATCACAAATGGCATGAATCAACACATCGGCATCACTATGTCCCAATAGTCCAAGTTCATAATCTATCTTGATGCCACCTAACCACAAGTCACGGTTCTCCACCAACTTGTGAACGTCATATCCAAATCCTACTCGTATATTCATAACTTAACATTCAACACTTAACATTCAACATTCATAAATCTATCTTCTCTTGAACAAGTCCTTGATTCCATCCATGTCAAACGACAGGGTAAAGCGCAAAGTCTGGTCCAAAGGATTGCTCTTGGCAGTGGCAATCACATAAGCGGCATCAAGAGAGAAGACATTCATCTTGAAACCACCACCTACTGTGAAATACTTACGATTACCCTTGCTGGCACTCTCATGGTGGTAGCCGGCACGAAGAGCGAACTTATCATTGTAAGTATATTCCGCACCTACGCCATAGTTGATTTCCTCCAATTCTTCCTTAAAACCTCCAGGCGCATCGCTGAAGCTCTTAAATACACCGCTGATGGCGGATATATCATTATATTCCCTATGCACACGATCCTCATAATCGGCATTGTCCTCGCCCTCTTCCTGTTGAGGTATCGTAGGAACCAGATACTTATTGGCGTCGGCAGCGATAGTCAACTTATTGTACTCATCGATAGGAATCATCAAGGAAGCTCCCAAGCGCAAGTTGGCTGGCAAGAATCTACTGTACTCCTCACCGCTGAAAGTAATCTTGCTACCGATGTTGGAAATATTCAAGCCGATGCCCAACTGGCATTCACGTTGTCCGATATTGATGTAATTCTGATAATAAGCGGCTATATCAGCAGCAAAGGCTGATGCAGGAGAGTTGTCCTCCGTCACGTTAAATCGCATATCAGAATATATCCATCGGATAGCTGCGGAAAGAGAAAACTTCTCACTGAGCATCAACGAGTATGCCACATCAAGCGACATCTCGTAAGGATTGATAGTCATCGCATTGTCGTCCGTACTCGTATAAACCTCACCAAGGTTGAAATAACGTAAGGAACCTGAGACGGCACTATAATCGCCTATGCGATAATAGCCTACCAAGTATGCAAGGTTCATATCGTTGACCAGCGAGCGCAACCATGGCGTGAAGTTGAGAGCTACGCCTGCCCTGGAAATATTAAACGGATACTTGGCTGGATTCCAGTATTGGGAGTTGACATCCGGGTCGGTGGCAGCACCGACATCACCCAATCCACCACCTCTGGCATCAGGGGCGATGGTCTGTGAAATCACAGCGTAATCGATAGGATTGAAGAGATCTTTCCCTTCCTGCGCCTTCACCTGCGTGAAAGCAAACGCCAACAAGCATATAGCCAAGATTCTGGCTGCATTAATTTTGATATTCATATTTTTATCGTACTATTATCATTCTTGTTTTATCATTCTACAATCTGGCATCCCTACGTTTTAATTGTTGATAACTACTTAATTGTTGATAACTATCAGCTTCTTGGTCTTTGCCTCATAGGCACTGCCATCCGAAGCAACCTTCACACGATAGAGATAAATGCCTGTGCGCAAGGTGCCGCTTCCCGTGGATAAATCCCATTTGACCGTATAGGTTCCTGAATTGGAGACTCCCTTCTCGGCATGTTGCCACAATTTTCTTCCAGATGTATCATACACCTCTATGATTATATCCAAGTTGCTCGCCATCCTATCATGTGTGATAATGAAGGTCGTGGAGTTCTTGGCAGGATTTTCAGTGACGCCCGAATCAAAAGAAGGTGTCAGACCTTTCACCACATGGAAGGTCAGCGTAGCTGTGGAACTATTGTTGAGTATGTCCCATGCTCGGAACTGCAATTTGTGCGGACCTGCCTCCAATGCAGGAATACTGTAATAAGTAGAGCCACTGGCATAAGTTCCGAAATCGTAAGTGAAATTATCATTCAGGTTGTACGTCTTGACTGCCTCTCCATCTATCACCAACTGCAAGTCGTGTCCGATACCACTGCCTGTGGCATTGATACCATCCTTGTCCTTGACCTCCGCTACGAAGTAGGGTGTAGGATTCACGTTTCCACCATCCACAAACGAAGGAGAGTTGAGATAACAATAGATGGAAGGACCGATGGAGTCATTCTTTGCCAAGGCACTTCCCCCTACGTGGAAAGCCTCGCTAGAGCCATGAGCACGCACCGTCTTGCTATTGTCGATGGCATAAAGATTGACCAATCCCGTCGCATCCGTATAGTTGATGTCCTTAGGAACTGCGAAGCGGAAGGAAAACTTACCTGCCACCACACTGTCGGAACCATTATACAAAGTCTTGCTTCGGTCGTAATAGGTAAAGGCTGTCTCCGTACCATCATTCTGACGGCAGGTCACCAACTCCTTGGAATCACGCACCGTAGCTGTGACAACTCCGTCGAAGCCTGAATGTCCCTCAATATGACCATCTATCTTGGCCACCATCCCAGCCTTCAAAGTAGCAGTCTGCGTTCCATCGCCTGTCGAGATGCCATTGATGGAATCAACGACCACCTTCATGGTAGGCACATTCAAAGGCATCGCTGGATCACCCAACAAGGAATATTGGAGGCGATTCGCCGTTAGGTCACTCTCGGTCACACCCGAAGGCAACGTGAAACCTACGACCAAGTCGTTCTGAGCCAAGCGATGAGCCTCGCCGATTGGCAAAGGCTTTCCGTCCTTCGTACTCAACACTCTGCGCAAGAAAGCGCGATTCATATACTTATTACGGTAAGCATACACCGTACGAGTCGTGCCATAGAATGCTACTGCACCACCCTTCTCATTGAGCAAGGCAGCCTCACCGATGTTATCTTCCACGCCATCGAAAGGCATGATGTCGCAAGCTGCAGTTATCCACAACGGCAGGTTGCTATTGGTGAAACTGGAGAAGTCCGACAGCATCAAGACCCTCTCATGCGACAACTGGGTGGCACTGCCATGTCCAGCATAATCCATGATAAGAGCGCCTTTGGCTTGTTGCTGTTTGATGGCCTTGGTTACGTCGGGATAGGTGTTTCCCGTGGAAGAAGACTCCAGTTTGTAAGCATCCCACATCACTTTCTTGACGAGGAAATCAGGATATAAGCTAGAAATATAATTGGTCACCTCGTCCTCATCACGCATGTGGAGATTGTCATTGCCATCGTCACCCATGAACATCAAGGTATTCTGCCATGCGCCTGCATTCTCATTCTCCATATAGTTGATGGTCTTATCGACCAACACCTTGGCCTCTTCTGACGTTGTCACAGGGAATCGACCCACAGCTACATCCTGTTGCTCGTAAGTAGGTCTAGCACCAGCACCCTCCGACAAGATTCCCATCCAACTATCGCTTACATAGCAGTCGGTGGCACTGAAAGAGTTCTCGCTTTCATAGCAGAGCAAGTAATCGTCTGGTGAGAAACGTTTGCAGTCGGAAGTCAGCATACGATTATCCCATAGGCAATCACCAAAAAGAAGGAGATACTTTGGCATATCCGTCTCGGTGGCAGCCTTGTCTGAGAGCATACGAAGGTATCTGCGATAGGCACCTGCATCAGGAGTTCCACTAGAAAACTCGTTATACAATTCGTCTGCTGGCACCAAGTTGACACGCAAACCATCATGACTTTCATGGAACGCCTTGAGCCGTTGAGCCTGTCTCAGCAATTTCTGAGAGGTAGGGATGATGATGACCATGTCTGCCAAGGCATCGGCATGGTGGTCTTGATTGGTGATATTATAGACATATTGAGCTGCAGGATGAGAGCCCGATAGCACCGGGGCTGGTTTGATGGAATTCCATGCCATCGACACATAGTCCAAACGAACTGATCCTCCATGCGTTGTCTTGATGGTAATGGTATCCTTGACACCATTGGATGTAACAGCATAAACCGCCTCTTTCTCACTACCCTTGTTGTACTCGCTAGAGAAACTGACCGTTTGAGTTCCTACATATTTTCCATTAAACCGCACTTCGGCAGAACTGCCCGAAGTGCCAGCAGAAACATTGACAGCCAAAGACACTTTGGTGTCGCCTGTCGTATTAGGCAGAATCACATTCAAGCTATCTCCCAAATTGATCGGAGTCTTGTCATAGAGATTTCTTCCTCCAGGATACCAACTGTATCCATCTACCTCATAAAGAGAATGATAGAAGTCATTGGAAGGATAGAAAGACGACACAAAAGTGGCAGAGTCAACAGTTTCGGCTGTCTCATCACCCTGGGTGATAAAATAATAGCCATAATCAGAATAAGGATTGCGAGTACGACGAGAAGCTGTGCGAGAACTCCAACTCACGGGTCCCTTGGCATAAAAAAGATGCTTGCCTCCCACAATACATTGCGGCACCTCATGCAAGTCATCGTTAGCCAACAACTCTGATGCATAAAGAGCCTCGTTCTGCAGATTGCCACCGTAACCATAAATCTTCACCTTATTAATATTAGAGAAACCAGCCTGACGAACGACATTCTCCGTCAACTGATAAACTCCAGACTCAGGAACCCGAATCTTCGCCCACTTGCCAGAAGCCAGGACGGAATGAGCGGCATATTCACTATTCTCGGTAGAGGAAGCACGGCTTTTCGCACGAGCCTTCGCCATGGAACGGCTGATAGGTTGCGCCTTGATGTCGAGCATGAAGCTCACGAGAATCTGATATTTGTTGTTGCGGAAAACCAATGGACAGAAAGTTACGACCAAGGTTCCCTTCTTGCGACAAAGAGAAACATTCGTCTCGACTGCTACCTGCGAAGGCAAGGCAGCACCCGAGATACGATTATAGTTGGCAATGTCGGCCACCGTCATATCCACATACTCAGCATATTTGACGGTAGCCGTATAAATGGAGTCCTGATAATTGTCAGGCAAAGGTTTGGAATAGACGAAACGAGGCAATACAGAATCGACCCTGACCTCCTCGGCGGTCAAGTTATAAAACTTCTGCGCTTGCATAGGCAAGGCAAGCAACAGAAACAAAGCCATGATACAATATTTCCAAACCTTTGTCTTCATATTTTTCAAGTTTAACCTCCCATATACCGTTTCTGACGGATATGCGTGGTAAATGTTACTTACACATGAAATCCAAGACCTTTCTATCTTCCAAATATCCCTCCAAGTGATCGTCAATCTTGACAGGTCCGCAACCTGTAGGGCATCCAGTATAAAGCAAGTCTCCTGTTTTCAATGTAAAATACTGACTGATGTACGAGATAATCTCATCCACCTTATAGAGCATATCGCTGGAGCAACCTTCTTGCACATTCTCGCCATTGAGGTCGAGATGGAAGTGTATCGCCTGTATGTCACGGAACTTCTGGATATCCACCCATTCACCGATGACCGCCGAGCCATCAAAACCTTTGGCAAGTTCCCATGGCTGCCCCTTCTCTCTCAACTGTTTCTGCATCTCGCGAGCAGTAAAGTCGATGCCCACGGTCACCGCATCATAATAGCGATGGGCGAAACGCTGCGGTATCGTCTTACCGAGTTTGCAGATGCGCACCACCAATTCCGTCTCATACTCGATTCTTCCGAGATGGTCGGGGATAAAGAAAGGCTTGCCATTGTTGAGCAAAGCCGAATCAGCCTTGGTAAAGATGACGGGACGCTCTGGCTTAGATAACGTACCATGCAACGATTTATTGTGTTCGGCATAGTTCATGCCTATTGCGAAAATCTTCATATCGACAACATTTAATAAAGAATAACAAAAAAGTCTCGTCGAGCAATAGCCCGAACAAAAGAAATGGGAGTTAGAAGCAAAGCTAAGCTTTAACTTCATAACTCCCGGATATTCTAATTTAACTATAAGTCAAATTAAGTTCTTGCCTTCGAGTGAATCCTTCCAGATTACTCAGCAGCAAGAGTGAAGCGCTTGTAAGCAACGATCTTAAGATCCTTGCTCTGAGCAGCGAGGTACTGAGCAACTGTCTGCTTGTCACCATCACCGAACTGGAACTCCTGGTCAACGAGGCAGTTCTCCTTGAAGAACTTAGCCAAACGACCATTAGCGATGTTGTTGATCATGTTCTCGTTCAAAGAAGCAGCCTTCTCCTCAGCAACAGTCTTCTTGATGTTGCGAGCCTCATCAGCCTGCTCAGGTGTCAACCAACCCTTCTTAGTGTTGCTCTCGATGTGATCCTCAGAATCAACGTGAGCAGGGTTGATGCCAGCCTTCTTCAAAGCAGCGTTAACAGCCTTCTCTACGAGCTCTTCCTTAGTCTTGGCAACAGCAACCTCAAGCTCCTTCTTTTTAGTCTCCTCAGAAACAGAAGACTCGTCGAGAGCTACAGGACGCATAGCAGCTACCTGCATTGCCACCTTGTGACCAGCCTCCTCGTTGTTCTCGTTGAGCTGAACCATAGTACACAATGTGTGCTTGCCCATGTGGTCGTAAACTGAGATGTTGTCACCCTCCAAGAAGTTGTAGCCATCAAGCTCCATCTTCTCACCAGTGATACCAGAACGATGCTTAACAGCAGTCTCTGCGTCATCACCAGAAGCGAGAACCAACTTCTTAACCTCGTCAAGGCTCTGAGCCTTAGCAGCGATAGCAGCGTCGAGGATCTCCTCAGTCATGCCGATGAATTCCTTACCAGCAGCAACGAAGTCAGTTTCACACTTAACGGCAACCATTGCAGCGAAGCCATTTGCACTCTTAACGAGCACGCAACCGTTAGAAGTCTCACGGTCAGAACGCTTAGCAGCGATTGCAAGACCACGCTCACGAACGAGCTCGATTGCCTTCTCGATATCACCATCAGCCTCAGTCAAGGCCTTCTTGCAGTCAGCAAGACCAGCACCAGTCATCTTACGAAGCTTCTGGATCTCAGCTATTGTAACAGCCATAATATTTTTCTATTAAAAAGTTAATAATAATCTTTTGTTAAAAGCTACTAAAGCCATCGAATCATAAAACAGAATCAATGGCTCCAGTATATATTTTGCTTGCCTAATTACTCAGCAGCAGCCTCTTCCTTGCGAGCAGCCTTCTTCTTAGGCTGGTCCTTCTGCTCAGCAGCAGCCTTCTCGTCAGCCTTCTCAGCCTTACGCTCCTCAAGACCCTCAGCGATTGCACCGCAAACTGCAGAGAGGATAACCTCTACAGAATCCTTAGCATCATCGTTAGCTGGGATGATGTAGTCGATGTTCTTAGGATCAGAGTTTGTATCAACGATACCGAATACTGGGATACCAAGGCGGTTAGCCTCCTTCACAGCGATGTGCTCCTTCATTACGTCGATAACGAAGAGTGCGCTTGGAAGACGAGTCAAGTCAGCGATAGAACCGAGGTTCTTCTCCAACTTAGCGCGCTGGCGGCTAATCTGAAGCAACTCGCGCTTAGAGAGGTTGGAGAATGTACCATCGTTCAAAAGCTTGTCGATGTTTGTCATTTTCTTAACGGCCTTACGGATTGTAGGGAAGTTGGTGAGCATACCACCAGCCCAACGCTCGTTTACGTATGGCATATTTACAGAAGCTGCCTTCTCGGCAACTACGTCCTTAGCTTGTTTTTTAGTAGCGACAAACAAAATCTTCTTGCCTGACTTTGCGATTGCCTTGAGAGCCTCAGCAGCATCGTCGATCTTAGCGACAGTCTTGTTGAGGTCGATGATATGAATACCGTTACGCTCCATGAAGATGTAAGGAGCCATTGCTGGATTCCACTTGCGACGGAGGTGTCCGAAGTGGCAACCTGCCTGAAGTAACTGGTCAAAATTTGTTCTTGACATTTTCTTTTTCGTTTAAATGTGTTTACTTTCTTTTTAATCTAAATGCTTAGATCAGTCGGTGGGTAGTCCCCGATTATTGGAATCTCACCGATTTAGATACTAAACTGTTCAGTTAAGTGAAGAGTGAAGAACGAAGAGTGAAGAATCCAACACCCTTTCTTTCACCCAGCACTCTTTTAATCCTTTTACGATAACAAAGAACGTCAAGCCGAAGAATTCTTCATTCTTCACTCTTCGTTCTTCACTTCCAAAGATTAACGCTTGCTGAACTGGAAGCGACGACGAGCCTTTGGCTGACCTGGCTTCTTACGCTCTACAGCACGTGAGTCACGTGTCATGAAGCCTGCATCCTTCAATGCCTTCTTATCCTCAGCGTCGATCTTAACGAGTGCGCGAGCGATAGCGAGGCGAAGAGCCTGGCTCTGACCGGTGAAACCACCACCGTCGAGGTTTGCCTTAATATCATACTTACCCTCAGCTTCGAGCAACTGCAATGGCTGCTTTACTACATAGCGAAGGATTGCTGATGGGAAATATGTCTCAATATCTTTCTTGTTGATTGTGATCTTACCTGTACCCTCTGAGAGGTAAACACGAGCTACAGCGCTCTTGCGGCGACCAATTGCATTAATTACTTCCATTCTACCTTATATTATTTATACTGGTTAATATCAATTGCCTTTGGCTTCTGAGCCTCATGCTTGTGCTCTGTGCCATCGTAAATGAAGAGGTTGTCCATCAAAGAGCGACCGAGAGGACCCTTTGGCAACATACCCTTGATAGCGTGACGGAGGATCTTGTCCATTCCATCAGGACGCTTGCGCAACTCAGCTGGAGTATTGAAGCGCTGACCACCAGGATAACCAGTGTAACGTGTGTAAACCTTATCTGTCTCCTTCTTGCCAGAGAATACAACCTTAGCGGCGTTGATAATGATTACGTTGTCACCACAATCTACGTGTGGAGTGAAAGTTGGCTTGTACTTACCGCGGAGCAACTTAGCCACCTTTGAGCAAAGGCGACCAACTACCTGGTCTGTTGCGTCGATTACAACCCACTCTTTCTTAGCTGTCTCCTTGTTTACGGAGATAGTCTTGAAACTTAATGTGTCCATTTTAAAATTTAAATTACTACTAAAAAACGTTTTTAATCTTTTTATTCACTTTTGGATAGGTGATTCACTAACCGCAAATCCCGGCCACAGGATGTTGCTATTAACACACGCTACCCTGGGGACTCTAAGTGTATCCCCGAAATAATCGGACTGCAAAATTACTCATTTTTATTTGATTATGTGTAAGTT